>WNGA01019862.1_pt1 | contig 14929 bp, 13 predicted proteins | sample 5400061 | NCBI WGS metagenome assembly WNGA01 (sample SAMN13153366, study PRJNA577476) | soil metagenome | isolation source: 100 cm soil or saprolite under grassland replicate 2 | place: USA:California | collected 2016-06-15
GCACACCGATTCCGACGGCACGTCCGTTTACAACCTGCAGCTCTCCCGGCTGCGCGCGCAATCGGTCCGCTCGGCGCTCATCGAAGGAGGAGTCTCGCCCGACCGAATCGAGGCGCAGGGCTACGGCGAAACGCGGCCGGTTGCGACGAACGGGACGGCGGCCGGAAAGGCGCAGAACCGGCGGGTCGAGCTCGTCGTCGAAGGGGGCGCCGCCGCGACGCCGAAGTAACCGGCCGGATCGTCCGCATCGGAATCACCTCGACGCGGGCAGCAGTCCGTCTTTCGGCGATGGGAGACCCCGATCGCCTGGCGCCGGCGAGCCCCGCCCCCGATCCTCTTCGGCGAACCGGATGAAGGCGAGGACGAGCGCGATCACGATCGGCCCGAGAAAGAGTCCGATCGGCCCGACCGCCGCGACGCCCCCCACCGCGCCGATAAAGACCGGGAGCGTCGAGATCTGCGCGCGGCCCGAGATGAAAATCGGCCGGAGAAAGTTGTCGGCGAGCCCGACTACACCCACCGCCCAGACGACTAAGAAGATGGTCCAGCCCCACTCTCCTCGGAAGGCCATGACCGCGGCCGCGGGAATGAGAATCAGCCCGGTACCAAGCGCGGGGATCAAGGAAACGATTGCGCCGAGCACTCCGAAGACCACCGGCGAGGGAAGCGGCGAGATCCAGAAAGCGATTCCCACGAGCGTGCCCTGGACGATCGCAGTCAGGACGTTGCCGTATACGACTGCGCGCGTGACCTCGGCGATGTGCGCCTCGAGACGCCGCTTGCGCTCCTCGTCCAGAGGGACGAGCGCCATCCCGCGTCCGATCATCTCCTGGCCATCCCGGAAGAAGAAATACAGGACGAACAGCATGAGGAAGAGCCCGACGACGGCGCCGAGCGCGCCGAGAAACACGACCCGGCTGTTCGCGAGCGCGAACTCGAGAGCGGTGCGCAGGCTGTTGACGATCCACTCCTGCACCTGATCGACCGTCACCGGCGTGTGTTCCGCGAGCCAGTGCACCACCTTGTCGACGACCGGCAGACGGATGAGGTCGCTCGGCCGCCAGATCCGATAACGACCGGCGACCGCGGTCAGCCGCTGGATCAGGTCGGCGGCCTGGCCCGCGAAAGCGACCGCCACGAGCAGGGCGGGCAGCACGATCGCGAGCGCGACGCCGATGGTCATCCAGAGCGCCGCCGCCCCGCGCCGCCTCTTGCCGCGCATTCGATTCCGGAGGCGGACGTTCAAAGGGTCGAGGAGAAACGCGAGGAGGAGCGCCCAGAGAATCGGCCCGAAGAACGGCTTTAAGATCGAGACGAGGGCCGCCGCGAGCAGAGCCGCGACGACGAGCCCGAAGATCCTCGGGTAGAAACGGTCGTCCGAAACCAGCGTCGTCTCCTTGCGTGGTCGGCCCCCGGCCGCGCCCCGAGAATACGCCCTCCGGGTGCTAGCATCGCGCGACGGCCATGACGGCGCTGTCCGATCGATTCGAAGCGGCCCGGATCTTTCGGGAAGAGGCTCTCGCGGAAGGATTCTCCCGCTGCGGCATCGCCCGCGCCGCGCCACCCCCCCGGTTCGAGCGCTTCCGCGACTGGATCGCGGCGGGCCGACACGCCGGGATGACTTACCTCGAGAGGACCGTCGAGGCCCGCTCTTCGCCGCAGAGCCTCCTGCCCGGGGCGAAATCGGTCGTCTGCCTCGCCGCCCGCCATCGGACCGAACCGCTCCGGGCAGCCGACGGCTCCGCAGTTGCCCGGTACGCCGCCGGACCCGATTACCACGGCACGCTCCGCGACAGGGCGATCCGCGTTGCGGGCGCCGCCGCGGAGCGGCTGCCGCAACCGGTTCGCTGGCGCGTCTGCGTCGATTCGACGCCGCTCGCGGAGAGATCGTTCGCAGCGGCCGGCGGAGTAGGCTGGATCGGCAAGAACGGATGCCTGATCGATCGCGATCTCGGCTCGTACCTGTTGCTCGCCGAGATCGTCACCGACCTCGACCTGCCGCCCGACGACCCCGTCGCCGAACTGTGCGGCTCCTGCGTCCGATGCCTCGAGAGCTGCCCCACGGACGCCTTTCTCGGCCCGGGTCTCCTGGACGCCGCCCGGTGCCTCGCCTACTGGACGATCGAGCACCGCGGTCCCATCCCGGACGCCGTCAAGGAGAGCGTCGGCGATCGGGTCTTCGGGTGCGACGTTTGCCAGGAGGTGTGCCCGTGGAACGCACCGGTGCGTATTCCGCCCTCTCACCCCGACCCTCCGGCGGCGCTGCCGAGCCGCGCCGAGTGGCTCGAGATGGGCCCGGGCGAATGGCGGCGGCGATTCGGCGCCACGGCCCTGAACCGCGCCGGGCGCCGGGGCATCCAGCGCAATGCCGCGGTCTCTGCGGCCGCGACCGGGGGCCGCGGGCTCCTTCCGACCCTCGACCGCGCCGCCGCGAGCGCGGACCGCGGACTGTCCGACGCCGCGCGCTGGGCGTCCCGTCGCATCGGACTCTCCGCGTCCTGATTTCGAAAGGAAACCGATGACCGCAAAGACCCTGCTCTTTTCCGTGATGCTCCTTCTGTCGCTCGGCCTCTCCGCTTTCTTCGCCGGGTCGGAGACGGCGCTCGTGTCCCTTTCGCGCATCGACCTGCAGCGGCTTCGGGAGAAGGGCGACCGCCGCGGAGCGATCCTCCGGAACCTGAAGGCGCACACCTCGCGCCTCCTGGCGACGATCCTGATCGGCCAGAACCTTTTCATCACGATGGCCTCGGCGTTTGCAACGACGCTCGCGACCGCGTGGCTGGGCGAAACCTACGGGGTCCCGGTCGCAATCGCCTTTTCGACCGTCGCGCTCTTCGTCTTCGCGGAGATGACGCCGAAAGCGATCGCCGCGGCTTCCCCGGTCGCGATCTCGCGCGCGGTCGCGGTCCCCATGGACTGGACGATGCGGATCCTTTCTCCGATCGTGGCAGTCTTCACAAAGCTGTCGACCCGGTTGCTGCGGCTCTTCGGGATCCCGGAGAAGGCTCCGTCCCTGACCGAAGAGGAGATGAAGAGCCTGTTCAACCTGGGCGCGGACGAGGGGGTGATCCATGGGGAGGAGAGGCGGCTTCTCCACAAGGTCCTCGAGTTCGGCGACAAGACCGTTCGCGACATCATGGTCCCTCGAACGACGGTCGTTGCTCTGCCGGAAACGGCGAAGTTCGACGACGTCCGGCTCGTCCTGCACGAGCACAAGCTCTCGCGCCTTCCCGTCTACCGCGGCTCGCTCGACAACGTCGTGGGAATCCTTCACGCGAAGGACCTCTTCGACCTCTCGGACGAGGAAGAGCGGAAGTTTTCGATCGACCGGTACCTCGATCCGCCTTTCATCGTTCCGGAGTTCAAGCGCGCGGAAGACCTCTTCCGGGAGATGCGCCGCCGCCGCACTCACATGGCGATCGTGGTCGACGAGCACGGCGGCACGGCGGGGATCGTGACGATCGAGGATGCGCTCGCAGAGCTGCTCGGCCCCATCCAGGACGAGTACGACGAGGAGGAGACGCCCGGCTTCATCGCGGCGGGGGACCGGACCTTTCTGCTGGAGGGAAGCTTCCGGCTGGACGACATCGAGGAGCAGTTCGGCCTGTCCTTCCCGCGCGACGAGGCCGAGACGATCGCGGGCCACCTCATGCTGCGGTTCGGCCGGATCCCGCGCAAAGGAGAGCGCTGGAAGGGGCGGCGCGCCGAGTTCATCGTCGAGGACGCCACGCCGACCATGATCAAGAGCGTGCGCATGATTCTGCCGCCGAGCGCTCCGTCTTCTGCCGCATGATGGCGCCGTCGAGAGTGCGCGTCACCTTGATCCGCGGCGACGGAATCGGCCCGGAAGTGGTGGACGCCGCCCTGGCGGTACTCGAAGCGGCCGGCGCACCTCTCGAGTTCGAGGAGGCGGTCGTCGGCCGGAGGGCGGAAGAGGCCGAAGGCGATCCGCTTCCGGCGCGCGTCGTGGAATCGATCCGCAGAAATCGGGTCGCGCTGAAGGCCCCGGTCGAGACCCCGGTGGGGAGAGGGTTCTCGTCGGTGAACGTCCGGCTGCGCAAGACGCTCGAGCTCTACGCGAACCTCCGGCCGGTCCACACGGTGCCGGGAGTTCCGGCACGCTACACGAACGTCGATCTCATCGTCATCCGCGAGAACACGGAGGATCTCTACAGCGGACTGGAGCACACCGTGGTGCCGGGGGTCGTCGAGTCGTTGAAGATCATCACCGAGGCCGCCTCGACCCGGATCGCGCGCTTCGCGTTCGAGTACGCGCGCCGGGAGCGACGCCGCCGCGTCACGGCGATCCACAAGGCGAACATCATGAAGCTCTCCGACGGGCTCTTCCTCGATTGCTTCCATCGCGTCGCGGCCGAGTACCCGGAGATCACATCGGACGCCAAGATCGTGGACACGGCGTGCATGCGACTGGTCATGAACCCCGAAGCCTTCGATGTCCTGCTCCTCGAAAACCTCTACGGCGACATCGTGTCGGACCTCGCCGCCGGGCTCGTGGGAGGGCTCGGTCTCGTGCCGGGAGCGAATCTCGGGAAAGAGGCGGCGGTTTTCGAAGCCGTGCACGGCACCGCCCCCGACATCGCGGGGACGGGCAGGGCAAACCCCACGGCGCTCTTGATGAGTGCAGTGCTGATGCTTCGGCACGTCGATCTCGCTCGCCACGCCGACGCGATCGAGCGGGCGCTCTTGGCGACGTTCGCCGCGGGCATCCGCACTTCCGACCTCGGCGGCGCCGCCTCGACGACCGAATTCGCCAGGGAAGTGGCGGCGCGGGTGGGCTGACTTTGGACTCCGGAGTCAGTCCATCTCGACCTTCGGCACCATGAGCACACGGACTCCGACGTTTCCGAGGACGCGCGCCTGGCACCCGAGCCGGCCGCACTGTCCGAGGTCGTAGGCGATTTCCTGCGGGTTGATTGGCGTCAGGTTCTCTCCTCCGACGACGACCTCCACGCGGCAGGTCGAGCAGATCCCGTTGCCGCCGCACACGTGGCTGATGTTGACACCGAGGTCCACCGCGGCCCGGAGGAGAGTGGTCCCGGGCGGGACGATCCCGGCCTTCCCTTCGTTGACGAAGACCACCGTGGGCATGAGAAATTCGGGACCTTACGAGACAGGTTAGCACGACCCTTACGGGCGACGAGGAGCTCTGGATCGGACGGCCCTTCGCCGCCGATGAAATCTTCGGACGGCGCGGGCCGCTCGAGATCGAGCTTGGGACCGGGAAGGCCCGTTTCCTGATTCAGGCGGCCGCGTCGAATCCCGCCTGCGATTTCCTCGGGGTCGAGCGCTCGCTCTCCTACTACCGGATCTCGCGAGACCGGCTCGCGCGGTCGCGGCTCGGGAACGCACGGGTCCTTCGCGCCGACGCGCGGATTTTCGTCGACGGATGCATCACGGCCGGTTCCGTGCGCGCCTTTCACGTCTACTTTCCCGATCCCTGGCCGAAGAAGAGGCAGCGGAAGCGCCGGCTCTTAGACGGCGTTTTCCTCGAAGTCCTCGCCTCCAAGCTCGAGCTCGGCGGCCTCCTGAGGATCGCCACCGATCACCCCGGGTATGCCGGGGAGCTCGCGTCTCTCGTGAAGACCGTGGCGCAGCTCGAGGAGCTCGACTGGGGCTCGCTTCCCACGCCGCCTCCGACGCACTACGAGATCAAGTACCGCGCCGAAGGCCGCCCGATTCGGAGGTTCCTGCTGCGTAAGACGTGAAACGTGGCCGGAGCTTCGTCTCCCGTTTCACGGTTCCGGCGGCGGCAACGGGCTGCCGATCGAGACGATCCGGCGCAGGAAGAGCGCGAAGTAGTGGATGCCGGAGACGAGAGCAATTCCCACGGTCAGCCAGAGAGCGATCTTGCCGGGCAGGAGGAAGACCTCGTGCCGAATGGCCAGGATGAGCAGCGACGCCGCCAGGATCTGTGAAAACATCTTCGCCTTCCCCCATCCGGACGCGGCGATCACCAAACCCTGTGCCGACGCGATCGAGCGCAGCCCGGAGACGGCGAATTCGCGGCCGAGGATGACGACGACCATCCATGCGGGGGCCAGCTGAAGCTCGACCAGGGAGACGAATGCGGCGGAGATCAGGAGCTTGTCGGCGATCGGGTCGAGGAGTGTGCCGAGCGTCGTGATCTCGCCTCGCCGCCGCGCGAGCCAGCCGTCGAAGAAGTCCGTCGCGGTCGCGAAGAGGAAGATCAGAAGCCCGACGGTCTCCCGCCCCTCGAACTTCGTCAAGAGCACGACGAGCAGGAACGGAACGAGAAAGATGCGCAGCAGGGTCAGCGCATTCGGGAGGTTGATGTTCAATTGTCGTTCCGTCTCGACGATTTCCATGCGTTATCTTTCGGCGACGGCCGAAATCTCAAGCTGTGACTAAGGTAACACCGGCGAGCCCGTGCCCGGCTCCGCGCTCAACCCCTTGAGCATCGCCTTCGGCACGGACGGCTGGCGGGGCGTCATCGCCGACGACTGCACGTTCGAGGCGGTGCGACGGGCCGCCGCCGCGACCGCCCGCGTCTATTCGGCGTGGACCGGGCCCGGGGATCGAACGCGGATCGTCGTCGGATACGACACGCGTTTCCTCTCGCCGGAATTCGCGCGAGACGCCGCCGAGATCTTCGCCCGCGCCGGCATCGACGTCCTCTTGACCGACCGGCCGATTCCGACGCCCGTGGTGTCCTACCACGTCCGGCGTCTCGGGCTCGCCGGCGGCGTCGCGATCACCGCGAGCCACAATCCCGCGCCCTGGAACGGGTTCAAGGTCAAGGCGCACTTCGGAGGAAGCGCGCCCCCGGAACTCTACGACCGGATCTCCCGGGAATCCGATCGGCCGCCGCCCGGATCCGCCCATCCCGGACGGATCGCGACCGTGGACCTCGTGGGACCTTACCGCGAGCGGCTCGGAGCGCTCCTCGACATGCCGGCGATCCGTGAAGCGGGACTCTCGGTGCTCGCCGACTCGATGCACGGGGCCGCCGGGACTCTGGTTGCCGACGCCGTCGGGCCGGGCGCGACACGGATCGTGCCGTTCCGCTCCGAGCGGGACGCGCTCTTCGGCGGCGTGCACCCCGAGCCGATCGGCGCGAACCTCGAGGCCGCGTCGCGCGAGGTCGTGGCTGAAGGGCTCGACCTGGCGGTCGCACAGGACGGAGACGCCGACCGGCTGGGCGTGCTCGATCGAAGGGGGGCGTTCGTGTCGCCTCACCGTGTGCTCGCTCTGCTCCTCGTCCACGCGTTCCGGCGCCGCCGGCTGGCAGGCGGCATCGCGAAAACCTTTTCGACGTCGCTCCTGATCGACCGGGTTGCGAAAAAGCTCGGTGTCCCTCTCTTCGAGACACCGATCGGCTTCAAGCACGTGGCCGATCTCATGAATCGGGGGCAGGCGGCCGCCGGAGGCGAAGAGAGCGGAGGCTATGCATTCGCCTTCCACCTCCCGGAGCGCGACGGGGTCTTCAACGCCCTCCTGCTCTTGGAGAGCCTGGCGCAGAGCGGGAAGGACTTAGACGGGGCGCTCGCCGGCCTCGCTTCGGAGTTCGGAAGCTTCGCTTATGCCCGTCGCGACGTTTACCTGCCGGTTGGAGTCGTCTCGGCTTACCTGGAAGCGGTGCGGCGGGATCCGCCCGCGGAGGTGGCCGGCGTCGCCGTGACGGGCGTCGTCGAGAAGGACGGGGTCAAATACCTCTTCGGCGCGGATGGCTGGCTGCTGCACCGTCTCTCGGGAACTGAGCCGATGGTCCGTCTCTACTGCGAGCACCGGGACGACGAAAACGTCGCGTCGATCCTGGCCGGAGCGGAGAAGCGGTTGACGTCGTTCGCGGCGAGCGCGCGGTAGCGAGCTTCGCGCTCGCGAGCTCTCAGCCGAGCCGGCGGAGGACGGGGGCTGCCGGGCGGGCCGTCGTAAACACTGGTCGGTTCCGCGAGTCGCGCTCCACGTGGACGGGCTTGCTGGCGAAAGACTCTCCCGCCAGCTTCCCGAAGCCGCCGCCCGTTGTAGGCGGCGAGAGACTTCTCGAGGTTCCCGTTGAAGAGGCCGAGTAGGTGGGAGAGGTAGCGCGTTCCCGCCGCGATGTTCTGCGCCGGGTCGTGGACGTCTCGCGCGCCGTGGCGGCTCGCGGTTCCGGGCATGAGCTGCATGAGCCCGCGCGCCCCTTTGCGGGAGACGGCCGCCGGATTGAAGCCCGATTCGACGAGCATGACCGACTTGACGAGGCGCGGGTCGAGCGAGTGGTCATTGGCCGCCCGCGTGATGAGCGGGTCGAACGCCGAGGGCCGGGAGATCCGCGCGGCCAGCCACTCCGTCCCGGCTCCATGTCTGCCCGCGCTCTTCTCGCCGACGCCGTCGTTGAAGATGACCTTCCTGCCGTTGACGACCTGGACTCGGACCTTTGCCGAGCCGGTCGATGCGACGGCGAACAGAATGGCCAGAGCGAAGAGACTCTTCCAGCGCATGAATGATTTTGGGACGGTCTCGTCAACCGAGATACCGCCATTATATTCCAGGGGTCGGTCGACGTTTCGAGTGACGCCCGTCACGCCGCCAGGATCTCGCGGATCGCCTCCACACCGGCCCGAAGGCCTTCGGTCAGAAGCTCTTCGCGCCGCCCTCCCGCCTGTGCCAGATCCGACTTCCCTCCACCGGAGCCGCCGAGCGCCTGGCCGATCCGGGCGGCTAAGCGAGAAGCGGGCACGCGGTCGACCAAGTCCCGCGTCACCGCCGCGACCACCGACGTCTTTCCGTCGTTGGAAGTCCCGACGAGAACGACGCCGCTCTTCACGCGGGACCGGAGCGTGTCCGAGAGATTGCGCAGCTCCGGAATCGACAGTCCCGGGACGAGCCGCGTGACGACGCGGATGCCTTCGATCTCCTCGCTGTCCCCTTCGCTCCCCGAATCGCCGGAGGCGAGCTTCATCCTGAGCGAAGCGACCTCGCGCTCGAGCGCCTTCAGCCGCTCCTCTCGCTCTTCCCACCGACCGACCAGGGTCTCGCGGGGCACCTGCGCCGCCGCGGACAGACGGTTCAACGCCTCTTCGTCGTTGCGCAGGAGGTCGACCGCGCCGAGCGAGGTGACGGCCTCGAGGCGCCGGACGCCGGCCGCGAGCGACTTGTCCGAGACGATCTTGAAAGCGCCGATCTCGCCGGTTCGCGGGACGTGGCACCCCCCGCAGAGCTCGGTCGAGAAGCCGGGCACTTCGACCACGCGCACTCGATCGGAGTACTTGTCCCAGAAGAACATGTCGGCGCCGCGGCGCCGCGCTTCCTCCATGGGCAGGATCGATTTCGTCACCTCTCGGTCCCGGAGGATCTCCTGGTTGACGAGGCGCTCGATCTCGGCAATCTGGTCGGGCGTCGGCGGCGCCGCGGCGGCGTAGTCGAAACGGAGACGGTCGGGCGCGACGAGGGACCCCATCTGGCGCGCGCCGGCCCCGAGCACTTTCCGCAGCGCCGCGTGGAGCAGGTGCGTGCCGGTGTGGTTCGCCTGCGTACGGCGGCGGACCCACTCGGGCACCCGCATGTTCACGACCGCATTGCGCTCGAGCCGCCCCCGGACGACACGCACGCGGTGCGCAATCGTGTCGGGGCGCGGCTTCCAGACGTGCAGGACCTCGGCCTGACCGCCCGGCCATTCCCACGCCCCGGTGTCGGCGACCTGTCCTCCTCCCTCGGGATAGAACACCGTCCGGTCGGCGACCGCCTCGCCGGTCTCTCCGGTCTCGAGGCGGGTCGCGGGCTCGCCGTCCTTCACCAGCCCGACGACGCGCGCTCCGTCGAGAGAGATGAAGTCGTGCTCGGGGTAACCCCGGAAGACCGAGTGGCCGGGAGGCAGAGCGAGCTTGTCGTAGACCGAGACGTCCGCGGCCTCGAACTTCGCCGCCGAGCGCGACGTCCGGCGCTGCTCTTCGAGCAGCTTCTCGAATCCCTCCCGATCGAGCGCGACTCCCTCGTCCGACGCGATCTCCTCGATGACCTCGATCGGGATTCCATAGGTGTCGTAGAGCCGGAAGACCACCTCGCCGGGAAGGATGGATTCCTGGCGCTGTCGCACCCGGCTCGCGGCCTCTCCGACCCGATCGACCCCTTCCGAAAGCGTCCGCGCGAAGCGCTCCTCCTCCGGGCGAAGGATCTCCGCGACGCGGCGCGCCGTCGGCTCCGCGTCTCTCGGGTCGATGTGGACTCCTCTGTAGACGTCGATGACCGACCCGGTCAGCCGGTGGAGAAACGGTTCGTGGAGGCCGAGCCGCCGGCCGTAGCGGAGCGCGCGCCGGAGGATCCGGCGGAGTACGTAGCCGCGCCCTTCGTTCGAGGGCAGGACTCCGTCGGCGACGAGCATGGTCGCGGCCCGAGCGTGGTCCGCGATGACGCGATACGGGGCGTCCTCGACGGCGAAGTTGCCGCGGTACCGCTCGCCGCCGCGCGCGGCGACGATGTCGGAGAGAGTCGAGAGAATCCCGGCGAAGAGGTCCGTGTCGAAGTTGTTTCCGACCCCCTGGAGCACTGCCGCGGTCCTCTCGAGACCGGCGCCCGTATCCACGGAGGGGCGCGGCAGCGGCTCGAGCCTGCCCGAGGCGTCCCGCTCGAACTGCATGAAGACGAGGTTCCAGACCTCCACGACCTCGTCGCCGGAAGCGTTGACGCGGTCCGCGGTGTTGTCCGAGAGGTCATCTCCCCGGAAGTAGTGGATCTCCGAGCAGGGCCCGCACGGTCCGGTCTCCCCCATCGCCCAGAAGTTCTCGGCCTCCCCGAACCGCAGCACCCGCTCCTTCGGAAGATAGCGCTCCCAGATCGCCGCGGCGTCGTCGTCCGAAAGGAAGACGGTCGCCCAGAGGCGCGCCGGATCGAAGCCGTAACCCCGCTCCCGGTCGGTCAGGAGCTCCCAGGCGAACCGGATCGCGTCCTCCTTGAAGTAGTCGCCGAAGGAGAAGTTGCCGAGCATCTCGAAGAACGTCTGGTGCCTCCCGGTGTATCCGACGTTGTCGAGGTCGTTGTGTTTCCCCCCCGCTCGGACGCACTTCTGCGAGCTCGTGGCGCGCGAGTACTCGCGGGTCTCGCGCCCCGTGAAGACGTCCTTGAACTGCACCATCCCGGCGTTGGTGAAGAGGAGGGTCGGATCTTCCGCGGGGATCAGGGAGGACGACGGGACGCGGCGGTGGCCGCGCTCTTCGAAATAGCTAAGAAAGCGTTCGCGGACCTCGTTGGCTTTCATCGACGTTTTTGAAAGTTCTCTCGAACCGATCGATCATCTCAGAAACCTTCGCTGGCGAAAATCCCCGACGTGCCAGAGAGTACGCGACGCGCCGGTGCCGGGCGAGCGCGGGAAGCCGGGCATTCGATTTCCAGACCCGCTCCAAAGCGCGAAGGAGCGCGGTTTCTTCCCGCTCCGGATCCCTCTCGGCGAGAGCCTTCCCGACTGTCTCGCGGGAAAAACCGCGCGCGGAGAGCTCCCTCTCGAGACGCCGCGTTCCGTAGCGTTCTCCACGGGTCCGCACTGCGGATCGGGCAGCCTCGAGATCGTCGAGCCAGCCTTCCCGTTCGAGGCGGTTGATCGCTCCGGCGACAGCCTCCCGCTCGTAGCCGCGATCGGTCAGAGCGCGGGAGAGCTCCGTCTTGCCGCGCGGCCGGATCGAAAGGAGGCGCAGGGCGCGCTCATGCGCCGCGTCGGATGAGGAAGCGTTTGCCCCGGTTTTCTTGCCCGTTTTTAACGCCCCGGCGGGACCTGGTTGGAGAAGTCGAACGGGGACTCCTCGTCGACCGGTTTGAAATCGGACGGCATTTCGAGGACGGAGTCCATCGCCTCCTGGGCGACGTCGCTCGTGGACTGGATCCCCTGGATCTTCAGCCGGAACTCGTTGGGGTTCGTCGCGCGGCGCAGCGCCTCTTCGAGAGTGATGAGCCCGGCTTTGTAAAGGCCGTACAGCGACTGGTCGAAGGTCTGCATTCCGTACTGCGACGTGCCCGCTTGGATCGCGTCCCGCAGGAGGCTCGTCTTCTCCTTGTTCTCGATGCACTCGCGGACGTAGCCGGTCCGGATCAGGACCTCGACGGCCGGGACGCGCCCGAGACCGTCGGCCCGGGGCATCAGCCGCATCGAAAGAACGGCCCGAATGACCGAGCCTAGCTGGAGACGGATCTGTTTCTGCTGGTGCGGCGGCACGACCGAAATGATGCGGTTGACGGTTTCGGTCGCGTCGAGCGTGTGGAGAGTCGAGAGCACGAGGTGACCGGTCTCGGCGGCGACGAGCGCGGTTTCGATCGTCTCGTAGTCGCGCATCTCGCCGACCAAGATCACGTCGGGGTCCTGGCGCAGCGCGCTGCGCAATGCGATCGAGAAGCCCTTCGTATCCACGTCCACTTCGCGTTGGTTGATGATCGACTTCTTGTCGCGATGGAGGAACTCGATCGGGTCTTCGATCGTCATGATGTGCTCGTTGCGCGTCGCGTTGATCAGATCGATCATCGCCGCGAGCGTCGTCGATTTGCCGGACCCGGTCGTCCCCGTGCAAAGGATCAGCCCCCGCTGTTCCTGGCAAATCTTCTCGATCACCGGAGGCAACAACAGGTCGCGAATCGTCCGGATCTTCTGGGGAATCACGCGGAGCACGAGTCCGACAGTCCCGCGCTGTTGAAAGATGTTGCATCGGAAGCGGCCGAGCGTGGGAACCGAGTACGCGATGTCGATCTCGAAGTTGTTCTTGAACTTTTCCTTCTGGCGCGCCGACATGATCGAGAACGCCATCGCGACGCTCTCTTCCTGCATGAGCGGCCGCAGCTCGGCGAGCGGAATGAGCGTCCCATCCACCCGGATGACGGGGTGGGCGCCGACCTTCAGGTGCAGGTCGGAGGCATTCCTGTCGACTGCGATTTTGAGCAGATCGTTGATCAGCACGGATTTGACCTCTGGACCTCTAGGGTACGCCCGAAGTGGTCTTCGGTCTAGACCCGGGCTTCGACGGGGACGGACGTCAACCAGCCGAAACGGTCCTCGGTCTCGCCGTCCAAGAGCGCGAAGAAGTCTTTTTGCAGTCTCTCCGTGACGGGCCCCCGTGAGCCCGATCCGACCGGGATGTGATCGACCGACCGTACCGGCGTGATCTCCGCCGCTGTGCCGGTGAAGAACACCTCGTCGGCGATGTAGAGCATCTCGCGGGCGACCTGCTGCTCGACGACCGTGAACCCGGCGTCGCGCGCCAGCGTGATGACCGACTCCCGAGTGATCCCGGGCAGGATCGTGCCGGCCAGGGGCGGTGTCAGAAGTCGCCCTTTGTAGACGAGGAAGATGTTCTCGCCGCTCCCCTCCGAGATGCGGCCGGCGTTATCGAGCGCAATCCCTTCCGTGTAGCCGTTCACGATGGCTTCCATCTTGATCAGCATCGAGTTCAGATAGTTGCCGGTCGCCTTGGCCATCGCGGGGAAGGTGTTCGGCGCCATCCGGTTCCACGACGAGACACAGACGTCGACGCCGTTCTGCACCGCGTCCTCACCCAGGTACTGTCCCCACTTCCACACGGCGATTACGACATCCACCGGGCTCTTGAACGGATTGACGCCGAGAGCGCCCAGCCCTCGGTAGATCACGGGACGGATGTAGCACGCGTCGAATCCGTTCGCGCGGATCGTGTCGAAGATCGCTTCCTTGAACTCCGCCGCGGTGTACGGGATCTCCATCCGGTAGACCTTGCACGAGTGATAGAGGCGCTCGATGTGATCGTCGAGGCGGAAGGCCGCCGGTCCGTTGCGCGTCTTGTACACGCGCGTGCCTTCGAACATCGCCGAGCCGTAGTGGAAAACGTGCGAGAACGCGTGGATCTTCGCGTCGGCGAAGTCCACGAGCCTTCCGTTCATCCAGACCTTGGAAACCTCTTCGTACGACATTCAGGGGGCCTCCGGTGTCGGGAGTGGCTCGGGGTCGCGGCAGTATCCGCCGAGGTGGAGAGCGGTGTCAACGCTCCACGGCCGCGTTTAAAAGCGCGAGCGCCGCGATCGCGGCCGTCTCCGCGCGCAGCTTCCCCGCCGGAAGAGCGAGGACCTTCCAGCCGCGTTTCGATGCTTCACTTCTTTCTCCATCGGTCCACCCGCCTTCCGGACCGACGAGGAGCGCCGATGGAGCCGCGTGGAGCCGCGCCGGAAATGCATCGCCCACGGCGTCGAGAAAGAGGCGGTTCTCGCATCGCTCGCTTTCGAGAATGCTCTCGAGGTCGACGGGTCCGGAGATCATCGGCCAGTCCGCGCGCTCGCACTGTTTCGAGGACTCGCGCGCAATTCGTTCCAGGCGCGGCAGGAGACCGGCCGACGCGCGGAAGGACTGCGTCCGCGCGGACCGGACGATGACGACGGCCGACGCGCCAAGCTCCGTCGCTTTCTCGACCGCCCACGCGAGTCTGTCCGGCTTGAGTCCCGCGAGGCAGAGGGAAACCGGCATCCTCCGCGATCGCTCTCGGACGATCGCGGAAACCCGCACGACCGCTTCGGCTCCCGAAAGGCGGACGATTTCGGCGAGGGCCTCGACGCCGCTGCCGTCGGAAAGCAGGACGGGATCGCCCGCGGCGAGGCGGCGAGCACGCGCGTGCGCCGCTTCCGCGCGGGAGAGATGCAGTGTCTCCCCCGGCGAGCCGAGCGCCGAAACGATCAGCCGCGCTCGAGCGTGACGCACGTCCATCCATTCTCACGCCGGCAGGCGCCGAGCGCCCATCGGCGCGTGCGCAGCTTCGGCAGGACCTCGCCCTCGCGCTCCGATGGGATACCAGACACCACGAGACGCCCCTTCGACGCAACTCGGGCGAGGATCGCACCGCGCATCGGGAGAAGCTCCTCCGGAAGCAGGTTGGCGACCACGAGAGGGAAAGTTCCCGTCAGCGCTTGAGCGTTCGACACCGCGAGAGCGACGCGCGCTCCGAAGGCGTGATGGCGAAGGTTCTCTCGA
>WNGA01007705.1_pt1 | contig 14923 bp, 13 predicted proteins | sample 5400061 | NCBI WGS metagenome assembly WNGA01 (sample SAMN13153366, study PRJNA577476) | soil metagenome | isolation source: 100 cm soil or saprolite under grassland replicate 2 | place: USA:California | collected 2016-06-15
CGACATCACTGACGGGATGGCTGATCAGCGCGGCATGGGCCTTCTGGACATCGCGGTTCGGCGCAATGGCTACGGGCGGCAGGTCGACAGCTTCGAAGCTGCGCTCGACATCACCGGCATGAACGGCAAGAGCTTCCCGGGCGTGTTCATCCGTTCGCCGCTCGTGGAATCCGTGGGCAGCTCTGAAGTGGTCGCGACCCACGATGGAAGGCCGGTCGCGGTGCGCCAGGGCCGCATCCTCGCGCTGTGCTTCCACCCCGAGCTCACCAACGATCGGCGCCTGCACCAGGAGTTCGTCCGCATGGCAGGGGAAGGGACGGGGCACTAGATGAAGCTGAGAGCGGCCGGGCTTCTCGACCTCGCCCAGATCGAGGAGCTGCATCGGTCGGCCGCCACCCGACTGACCGACCCCACGCCCCCGGCGGCACGACTCTGGTCGCTGTTGAGCTCGACGCTTTCGGCGCTGCTGCCCCTGTCGCAGGAGACGCTCATCTACGTTGCCGAGGAAAACGGCAAGGTCGTGGGCTTCATCCAGGCGTCGGGCCAGCCGCTCGGATTTGATCTCCCTCGGGCCAGGGTCCTGCAGGTGCTCAACGTGCAGGTCGCCGACTCGACCGACTCAGAGGAGGTTGCGGGTGCACTGGTCGAGCACCTGAGCGGGCAGGCGCTCGAGCGTGGGGCGATCAGGCTCTTCGTGCGGGTACCCGACCGCGACCCGCTCCTGCCTGTCTTCCGGCTCCGAGGCTTCCGCCAGTACGCGACCGAGGTCGTGGTGTACGCGGAAAAGCCGAGCAAGCGGGTGGCGCTCACACCCGAGGGCACCCGCCCGCTGCGCCGCGGCGACCGCCGAGGCCTCTATCAGCTCTACCGAAAGATCACTCCCCAGGGCGTTTCACAGCTGGAGGCCCCGACCTACCGCGAGTGGAGGGCGCTTCACGGCGAGTGGACCGGCCGGCTGGCGGCGCGAGGCTCCAACCGCGAGGAGGTGGTCGTCGACCGCGGCGAGATTGTGGGCTGGGTGACGGCGGAGCGCAGCTCTGGGGCGCGGCCCAACACGCTCAGCTTCATGGCCCTGCCTGAGGCGCCGCTGCCGGACGAGCTGGCCGACCTGGGACTCTCTATCCTCGGCGACTCCGACACGCCGGCCTGGTCGAGCCTCCGCCACTATGATGCGCACATGATCGACGCCCTCCGCGGGCGTGGGTTCAGCGTGCTATTGACGCAGCTCCTCCTGGTCAAGGAACTGGCCGTGCGGGTGCCGGTGCAGGAAAAAGGACTGGTGCCCTCTTTCGGATGAGCCGGCCGGAGACGTCGTCGCCGCGAGGGGCGAGCTGGGACGAAGAGGTCGAACTGCTGGCCCGCGCGCTGCCACCCGACCTCGCCCGCGCCCTTCACGACCGGATCGATCCGGGCGAGCTGCTGGAGATCGTGCTCGACCTCGGGCGCGAGCCCGAGGCGCGCGTGCCCGGCCGCGAGGTCCTGCTGGCGGACCGCCCGGTCTCGACGTCGGACCTCGATCACGTGGCCAACAACGTGGGTCAGTTCGGGGACGACAACCGCGCCGGCATCGAGCGCACGCTCCATCGCGTGTCGGCGATTCGCAACCGGTCGAGTCGGATCACCGGGCTCACGATGCGGGTCGGGCGAGCCGTCACCGGCACCGGCGAGATCATTCGCGACATCGTCATCAGCGGCCAGAGCATCCTCCTGCTCGGCCGGCCCGGCATCGGCAAGACGACGATGTTGCGCGAGTGCGCCCGGCTTCTCGCCGACGAGCTGCGCAAGCGCGTGGTCATCGTCGACACCTCAAACGAGATCGGGGGCGACGGCGACATCCCGCATCCAGGGATCGGCCGCGCGCGCCGCATGCAGGTGAGGACGCCTCTCCTCCAGCACGCGGTGATGATCGAGGCGGTTGAGAACCACATGCCCGAGGTGATCGTCATCGACGAGATCGGCACGGAGCTCGAGGCAGCCGCGGCGCGGACGATCGCAGAGCGCGGTGTGCAGCTGATCGCGACGGCACACGGCCAGACGCTCGAGAACCTTCTCGTAAACCCCACCTTGAACGATCTTCTGGGGGGCATACAAAGCGTCACCCTGTCCGATGAGGAGGCGCGGCGGCGTGGAACCCAGAAGTCGGTGCTCGAGCGCAAGGCCCCGCCCACGTTCGACGTGCTCGTCGAGATCCAGGACCGTGACCGGGTCGCCATCCACGTGCCGCTGGCCGAGGTGGTCGACGCCGCGCTGCGAGGGCCCGTGCTCACGCCCAAGATCCGGCTGCGCACGCGCGATGGCAGGGTAATCTCGAACGTGGACCTGCCGGCGACGGTCGCCGCCGAGCCGCCTGTCGCAGCTCTGACGTCAAGCCGGCCGATGGGCATCTTTCCGTACGGCGTGAGCCGCCACCACGTGGAGCAGTCGATCAAGGACCTGGAGCTGCCGGTGAAGGTACTTGGCAATCTCGACGGCGCCGGCGCTGTGCTGACGCTCAAGAATCACTACCGCCGGCGGCCCGACAGCCTGCGCCAGGCGGAGAGCCGCGGACTCCCCATCCACATCCTCAAGAGCAACTCGGTGAACCAGGTCCGCGATGCGCTGACGCGGATCTATGGAGTCGACAAGCACGACGAGGTGACCACGCGGGCGCTCGCTGAAGCGGCGGCCGCCATCAAGACCGTGAAGACCACGTTGCGGCCAGTCGAGATCTCGCCACAGAACGCCTACCTACGCCGCCTCCAGCACCAGCTCGTCGCCGAGAACGAGCTCTCGGCGCGCAGCACCGGCAAAGAGCCGCAGCGCCGCCTGCGCATCACGCCCGCCCCAGAGCCACCTGCGCTCTAGATTGGCGGACCGCCGCGGCCTGTTCATCACGTTCGAGGGGCCCGAGGGCTCGGGCAAGACGACCCAGGTCGAGCTGCTCGGCCAGGCGCTCGCGGCCGAAGAGCCGGTCCTGGTGCGGGAGCCGGGCGGCAACGAGCTCGGCGAGCGGATCAGGGAGATCGTCCTCTACGGGGGGCTGGAAATCGACGCCGAGGCAGAGATGTACCTCTTCATGGCCGCCCGGCGCCAGCTGATCGCTGAGGTGATCGGACCCGCTCTGGAGCGGGGCCAGATCGTGGTCGGCGACCGCTACCACGACTCCACGCTGGCGTACCAGGGCGGCGCGCGAGGCGTGGCGACGACGTGGCCGTCCACGTTCCCCCGCCCCGATGTGACTTTTCTGCTCGCGGTGCCGGTCCGCAGCGGCCTCGAGCGAAACGTCGAGGCCGGCAAGAGCACCGACCGGGTGGAGCGGGAATCCATCGAATTTCATGAACGCGTCGCTGCCGCTTATGAAAGGTTGGCGGCAGCAGAGCCGGAGCGCTTTACGCGTTTGGAGGCGACTGACTCAAGGGAGAGCATCCACTTCGCGGTCATGGATCGGCTGCAGCCTTTGCTCGAAGCGATGAAATCTCGCCAGAAGCGTTGAGCGCCGGCTGAAAGCAGAGGCACCACCCCGACTACTGTCTAAGCTCCAATCGTGATCCTGGTCGAGGGCCTTCGTAAGACGTTTGCCGACATTCGCGCCGTCGATGGCGTCGACCTTCATGTCGAACGCGGCCAGTTGCTCGTGCTCCTCGGGCAGAACGGGGCGGGCAAGTCGACGACGCTGCGCTGTCTGGGCGGGATCCTGCGGCCGGATGCAGGCCTCATCGATCTCGACGGCCTGCGTCTGCCCCACGACCTGGACGCGGTACGAGCGCGCCTTGGCGTGGTCCCGGACCAGGCCCGCCTCTACGGCCGCAACACCGCCGTGGAGTATCTCGATCGCTTCGGCTATCTCTACGGCGTACCGGAACCCCGACGCTCGCAGAAGATCAACCAGCTCCTCGAGCGCTTCGACCTCGCCGATCGATCCGACACCATCCTCGCGTCGTACTCGCGGGGCATGGCGCAGAAAGTGGCGCTGATCAGGGCTACGCTGCACGAGCCCGACTGGATCTTCTGCGACGAGCCCACCGCGGGCCTCGACCCGATCGCGGCTGCCGACATGCGCCGCTACCTCGGTGAGCAGCGAAGCCGAGCCGCCGCCCTCATCGTAACCACCCATGTGCTGAGCGAGGCCGAGCTCAGGGCCGACCGCATCGCGATCATGCGGCGCGGGCGAGTTGTCGTCGAAGGAACCCTCGACGAGCTGCGTGAGGAGGGCGAGCAGGGGCGGCGCTTCTCGGCTCAGCTGAGCCGGGCGCCGGTCGAACCCGAGCCGCTGCGCCAGTGGCTGCGCGATCACGCGGTCGCGCACGAGATCGTCGACGGCCACCTGTCCTACACCCTCCCCTGGGCAGCGTCGGTGGCCGATCGAGCCGCGTTCGCCGCGGAGCTGCAGAGCCGTCTCGCCGCCCAGGGCGCGCCGTTCTTCGAGCTCGAAGAGCAGCAGCCGACCCTGGAATCCGTGTACCTGAAAGCGATGGCGGAACCGATCGCACCGCCATCGGCGACAAGCACCCTCACACCTGCGATCTCCGGAATCGGCGCACCGCGCATGTTCGCGTCGCTGCGGACGCAGTGGGCGCTCCTGCGGCACTCGCTTCCCTTCTACGTCAGCTCGTGGTGGCGACGCGGCGACCTCAGTTGGGTCATGTACCTGAACGCGTTCGTGCTGCTGCTGGTGGCGGGGACATCTCTGTTCGGCCAGCTGCCTGGCGCCGCCGGCCAGGTGGCGCAGCGCTTCGCGGGCGGCGCGGCGCTGCAGGCCGGGCTGCTGCTGCCGCTTTTCTTCATGTCCTTTGCGCTTCTGGAATCGATCAAAAGCTCGATCGGGATCTGGTGGGAGAAAGCGCAGCAATCGCTCGAGGTGCTGCTGTACACGCCGATCGATGATCCATCGCTCATCTGGCTGGAGGTGCTGCCGGGCGCGGTGGTGAGCACGGTGTGGGTCACGCTGTGGATGGCGGCCGGCATGGCGCTGCTGACGCTGTTCGGCCAGACGGCGCCCTGGGACCTGCTGCCTGTGTTCGCGTTCGTGGCCGCCGTCACGTCGTACTGGGCCGCGATGGGCCGGATGCTCGGTTTCATGCTGTTCCCGCGCGAAGGCGCAGCCGGCGGGGCGTGGTCGTTCCTGCTGTCTCCGGTCTCCGCCGCGGTCGCCGACCTGCCGCTGGCGCTCTTCGTGTTTCGCTCCCCGCTCGCATCCGCTTCGCTGTTGTTGCCGCTCGTCGCGTGCTTCGCGCTGACGATTCTCTGTGGTGCGACCTTCGACCGCGAACGGTTGATGGAGACAGGCGTCGGACGCGTGCGGCGGCGACGCGTGTGGCTGCAGCTGAGCACGTTGCGCCGCAACGCCGCCGCCATCGTGGCGGGCCTGCTGCTCGCGGTTGCACCCGCGGGGGTTGCGGCCGTGATCACATCCAGCGCGGGCTGGCACTCGTGGTCCGACGTCAGAGCCGCCACCGCAGCACCAGCCGCCCAGCCTGCCTCATCTGGCTCCGAGCTCGGGCTCGCGCCCTCTGGACCGTCGTCGGTAAACGGAGTGACGGTCGCTGCCGCGGCGCTGGCGGGGCTGGTGGCGACCCTCGCCCTGATGCTGGCGCTGGTGGTGGTAAGCTTCGCCGCCTTCTTTCTGCTTGGCGCGCCCGCGCTGCTTCTTTTGATGGCGGCAGCATTGGGTTGGGGAACGCAGCTTGGCTTCGGCGCCACCGAGCCACTGCAGGTCTGGCTGGTCGGCGCGGGAGGGGTGGCACTCCTGGCGCTGGCCCTCAACACCGGCGCCGCGCTGCCCATCTACTGGTCGTTGGTCTTCGGATCGGGACGGCGGCTCGACCGCCTGCGCGAGGCGTGGTCCGGCTATTGGGCTCTCTACCGCGGCCTGGTCATTCCCGCCTGCGCTCTGTTCGGGATCGTGGTCTTCCGGCTGCTGGCCGCGGGCTGATCCCCGCGTTTGCATGCAATCGCGGGTTTGGAGGCGCTGCATTTCCCGCGGCTGCATGCAGTTGCGGTTATGTGGGTGCGCGGCTCTAGAGATCGAGAGCCTGCGCCACCAGCTCCCGGTGATAGGTTGCGTCGCCAAGCGTCACCTCTGAGGCTTTCGCCCGCTTGAAGTAGAGGTGCATGTCGTGCTCCCAGGTGAAGCCGATGCCACCGTGGACCTGGATCCCGTCCCCCGCGACCTTGCGGTAGGCATCAGATACGTAGGCCTTGGCCATGGATGAGGCCAGCGAGCGGTCGGGCGCGTCCGCATCCACCGCCCAGGCGGCATAGTAAGTGGCTGAGCGTCCGCTTTCGGATAGCACGAGCATGTCCGCGAGCTTGTGCGAGACCGCCTGGTAGATTCCGATCGGCTTTCCGAACTGGTGGCGTGACTTCGCGTAGTCGGTTGAAGCCTCGAGCACTTTCTGTACGCCTCCCACCATCTCGGCACAGAGCGCGGCCGTGGACCATTCGAGTGCGCGCTTCAACCCGGGCCAGGCTTTGTGCGGCGGGCCCATCAGCGTGTCGGCGGCAAGCTCGACAGCGTCGAAGCGCACCTCGCTCCAGCGCCTGGTCATATCCAGCGTCTGCAGCTGGGTGACCGTCATGCCCTTGGGTCGCCCCTCGACGAGAAAAAGCGAGATCCCATCCTCGCCCTCGGCGCGAGTACGGGCCGCAACGACGATGTAGTCCGCAGCCTCGGCGTCCGGTACGAAGAGCTTGACGCCGTCCAGCCGCCACCCGCCTGCGACCGGTTGGGCTGTGAGCGTGACTCCGGTTGCGTCCCACCGTCCTGATGGCTCGGTGAGGGCCAGGGTCCCGCGCGCGCTGCCGTGGGCTATCGCGGTCAGCGCTGCCTTCTTATGATCTTCGCTGCCGGCCTCGAGAATGGCCGGCACCGCCAGTCCCATGGTGGCGAAGAAAGGCCCGGGCAGCAGGGCCCGGCCCGCCTCCTCGAGGACGACGACCAGGTCGAGGAAGCTCCCGACGCCGCCGTATTCCTCGGGGATGCCGAGCGCGGTCCAGCCCAGAGCTGCGATCTTCTTCCATAGGGCGGGGTCGTAGGCATCGCCGCCTTCCATGAGCCTGCGCACCAGCTTGGGCGGGCATTCCTTGGCCAGGAATTCACGAGCCGAGCGACGAAGCATCTCCTGCTCTTCGGAAAAAGCGAAATCCATTGCTGGTGCCCGGAGTGTACTGGGAGGCTGGGTCAGGACTCAGGCGTGGTTGGCTGCGCGTCTCCTGAAGTCGAGGGCGACTCTGGCTCCAGCTTGGCTCTCGGCGTTCGTCTGACGCGAGGCCGTGGGGGCGCCTTGGGCGCGGGCTCTGGCGCGGGAGGCGGCAGCTCGAGCACAGTCGCGGGTGGCTCGAGCTCCAGCATCGGCTCAGGAGGCTGAGCCGCCGGAGCCGCCTTCGGCTTTCGCTTTGGGGCGGGCTTCGGGGCGGGCGGGGGCGGGGCCGAGACCGCAGTTGGTGCCTCTGGTGCGGGCGAGGTCTCTGGCGGCGCTGAGGCGTCAGTTGACGGTGCGGCAGCGGGCTCAGCGGCAGCGGGCTCAGCGGCAGCGGCCTCCGGCGGGCGCTCTGGCCACATCGGGGCTGCATGCGTGGCCGCCGTGGGCGCCCGCCTGCGGTAGAGCATCAGCAGTCCGAAGAAGCCGGTGAGAATGGCCAGCAGCCCCATCGCGACCGCGATGCTGATGCCGGCGTTCTCCGCGACGGTCAGGCCACGTTCGAAGTTAGATGGACAGGTCGCCTGGGTGGGCGGGCACGTGCCCACGACCGCCAGCCGCAGCGGGACGGCCAGCATGGCAAGGACTCCGTAAACGATCGCGAGGCCGGAGATGAAGTACAGGAGCGCCGCGAGAGGGCGGCCCTGGTGATACATGAGCGCATTCACAGCGAAGGCGACCGCGGCGACGGCGAACGGGATGGCGACCCCGCTGATACGGCTGCTCCTGCCGGCGCCAATGAGCAGTGGTAACACGGCCCCCATAACCGCCAGTCCGCATGCGATCCAGAACGCCCACATCGCGCGCGGCTCTCGTTCCGAGTCCACGAGCGAATGATGTCGCACCAGCGCCCTGCCCGGTGGCGCCTAAAGGCGAGCGCCCGGACTCTTCGTAAGGTCCCTGAGCCTTTCCTCGTGATAGGGATCGGGCTTCCCGAATAAGCTGCGCTCGCTCGCCAGCCGGATGCGAATCAACGTGAACACAGCCTTGACGCCGTCGAGCCATGTCAGCTTCTTGCCTTCGGCCCGGGTGCGCGCGGTGTATTCGATGGGAATCTCGTAGATGCGATAGCGGAGTCTCAGGATCCGTCCAGTGATCTCGGGCTCGATGTCGAACCGGTTGCCGCGCAGCCCGAGCCGCTGCATGAGTGATGTGCGCATGACCTTGAAGCCGGTCTCCATGTCCTGGATGTAACAGTTGAAGAGGATGTTGGCCACGGTCGTGACGAGCCGGTTTCCAATCACAAACCAATACGAGTACGCGCTGTGGCCGGCGAACCCACGAATGCCGTACACGACATCAGCGCGGCCACGCTCGATTGGCGAGATCAGCTTCGAGTAATCCGCTGGGTCGTACTCGAGGTCGGCGTCCTGGATGATCACCAGCGGTGCGGTGATCGCTGCGAGGCCGGTGCGGATCGCGGCTCCCTTTCCCAGGTTCGCCGGATGGCTCTTGATGGTCACACGCGGATCCCCGGCACATCGGCGGGCCGCGGCGAGGGTGCCATCGGTCGAGCAGTCGTCCACCACGACGACCTGCTGGACACATGGCTCCTGAAGGACCCTCTGCACGACAAGCTCGAGTGATCGCTCTTCGTTGAACGCGGGGACGATCACGCCGAGGACTGGCTGAGGACCCGCCACGCGGCTAGTTTATCGACCGCTATCTGCGCTTCTGAGCGTGCTGCTCTTCGGTCAGCGGCTGCGAGGAAGGCCGAGCACCCGCTCGGCGAGGATGTTGCGGAGCACCTCGGAGGTGCCGGCTTCGATCGTATTTGCCCGCGAGCGGAGAAACTGATGCTTCCAGCCGGCTCCGTCCCCGACCTGACCAGCAGGTCCGGCGACGTCGACCGCCGTCTCCGCCATCTGCTGGTTCAGCTCTGACCACATGAGCTTGAGGATCGAACCCTCGGGCCCGGGGATTCCGTTGCGCTTCATCGCGGTCACGGCGCGGTAGCCGTTCAGCTGCAGGGCGCGCGCCTCGATCGTGTACCTGGCGATTTTCTGGCGCACCAGCGGATCAGAGCCGCGGCCGAGCTTGCGCGCGTGCTGAGCCAGCTCGGCAGCTGTGATCTGCGCGCGCGTGGCCAGCGCCATCCCCAGCGTTCCGCGCTCGTGGAGCAGTGTCGTGATCGCCACCGCCCAACCGTTGCCCGCCTCGCCGAGGATCTGCGACTTGGGGACCTCAACGTCCTTGAAGAAGATCTCGTTGAACTCGGCGTCGCCTGTGATCTGCACAAGCGGCCGGACCTCGACGCCAGGGCTCTGCATGTCCACGAGCAGGTATGTCAGCCCGTCACGTGGGTTGGCTTCCTTGCGCTCGCGGGTGACCAACATGCACCACTTGGCGACATGAGCAAGCGTCGTCCAGACCTTCTGGCCGTTGATGACGTAGTGGTCGCCCCTGTCCTCGGCTCGCGTCTGCAGTCCTGACAGGTCGCTGCCGGCGTTGGGCTCGCTGAAGCCCTGGCACCAGATCTCCTCGGCTGACAGCAGCGGCGGCAGGTAGCGCTTCTTCTGCTCTTCTGTGCCGTGCGTGATCACCACGGGACCGCCCATGCCGAGGCCGATGACGTTGATGGGCTCCGGCGCGCGAGCGAAGATCATCTCGTCGTTGAAGATCAGCTGCTCCATGAAGCCGGCTCCGCGCCCGCCGTACTCCTTGGGCCAGGTGATGCCGACGTAGCCTGCGTCGTGCAGCTTCTTCTGCCAGGCGCGTCGGCTCTCGATGAACTCTTTCTGACCCTCGTCGGGCTCGCCGTCCGGGGGCCTGTTGGCCCTCAGCCAGGCGCGAACCTCGTCGCGAAACTGCTTTTCGGATTCGCTCAGCTCGAAGTCCACGTCCCTATTTTAGATCACAACGAAAGCGCGCCACGACCTCAGAGGTACGGCCTACGATTTGCGCGCCATGGCCCAACAGGTTGGACAGGTTTCTCGGGACGGGCGATGGGCGTGGAATGGAGTCGAGTGGGTGCCCAACCTGCCACCCGCCTACGCGCCCTTGATGCCCCAGTGGTCGCGTCCGTATGAGTCGGCGGGAACCAGATCCATGCTCTTCACGATCTTTGGCGCCGCATATGCAGCGGGTGCGCTGGTCGGAATTGGATTCGTTCTCCTTCAGATACCGAAGTTCTCTGATCCGTCATCCGTCACCGACACCTACACGATTGGCCTTGGACTCGTGGCGCTCCTCTTCCTGGTCCTCTATTACGGCAGCCTGGTGCCTGCTGTCGTCTTCTTCTCAATGTGGCTTCACCGTGTCATCCGCAACATGCCGGCCCTGGGGTCGCTCGACCCGCGCTGGTCGCCTGCGGGGGCGGTCGGCCGCTGCTTCATACCGATCATGAACTGGTTCCACCCCCTCTACGGAACCCTTGACGCGTGGCGAGGATCCGAGCCCGGGCGCCGGTATCTCAACCGTCTCGATAGGAGAGCGGTCCGTCCACCGTGGCTGATCGCCGGCTGGTGGGCGCTATGGCTGGGCGGCGGCCTGGTTCTCACCATCAGCAACCTGCTCATGAGCAGCAAAGACGCCGGCACCGAGACCAGCGGCGCGCTCGTCGGCGTCGCCGGCTTCCTCCTGCTCACGGGCGCCGCTGTCCTGGCTGTACTCGTTGTCCGGGACGTCACGGCTCGCCAAGAGCGCAAGAACCAGCTCATCGCGACCGGCCAGTTGATGTGACCTGATCCGATCGGCCTACGCGATGGCCGGGATCACCTCTGATGCCAGGAGCTTCAGAGCATCGCGATCATCCAGCAAGAAGTGCTGGAGCATGAACAGGTCGACGCCGTGCTTGGCGTGTTTGCGAATCTGTTCCGCCATCTGCTCGGGGGTGCCGACGAGCTCGCTCTTGCCGACTTCGTTCAGCACCTCATCGGGGCTCAATCCCTTCAAGTTCGGAAAGACCTCGCGCATCTGATTCGCGCGCTCACGAAGCTCGTCGCGATCGCGACCGATTATGTAGTTCACCATCACCGAGTGCCGGATCGAGGCCGGGTCGCGACCAATCTCGCGGCACGCGGCGTCGAGCACCTTCCTTTTCTGCAGGTATTCGTCCGCATCCAGGTGCGACAGGTTCCACTCGGCCGCCTCACGTGCGGTCATGGGCAGCGCTCTCTTCTCTCCTCTGCCGCCCATGAGCAGCGGGATGGTTCCGCGCGTTGGCTTGGGGTTGGTCTTCTCCCAGGTGGCGCGAATCATCTTGATCCCGTCCTCGAGAAGGTCCATACGTTGCTTCAGCGTCAGGAAGGGCACGCCGAATTCGACGTGCTCCCGCTCGTACCATCCCGCTCCAACGCCCAGGATGAGGCGCCCATGGGACAGGAGGTCCACGGCAGTGGCAATCCGCGCGAGTAGGGCCGGAAGCCGGAAGGTCATTGGGCTGACCATGGGACCAAACTCGACTCGTTTCGTCCACTCGGCGGCAAGGGCGAGCGATGTCCAGCACTCGATGCAATCTCGGTCGACCACGCCCATAACCGAGAAGAAGTGGTCGCTGCGGCGCAGTGAGTCGAAACCCAGAGCGTCCACGTCGGCGCAGATGTGCCCCCAGCGCTCCCAGGTAAGACCCTCCTGGCCCTCGATCATGACCCCAAGCTTCGCCATCAGTCAGGAATCGTAAGGGCCACCCGCCGTTGGGTCAGGGCTCGGGCTCGGCCAGCTCACCCATCGCCGCGGCGATCTTGTCTTTGGTGGCCCCCAGGTCGATCAGCACCCGGGCTGCGATGCCCTCGCCTTCCGTAGCCAGGGCGAGCAGGATGTGGTTGGTGCCGACGCGTGGGTCGCCCATCGATCCGCACAGGTTGAATGCGATCTCCACGACCCGCTTCACTCGGGAGGTCGGGATGATGTGGGCGACGGCCTTTTGCTTTTTGGTGCCGAGGGCGCTGTCGATCGCAGACCTGACTGCGTCCTCTGCGATGCCCAGGCCGGCGAGCACTTTCGCCGAATAAAAGTCGGGCTGGCTGAAGGCTGCCAGCAGCAGGTGCTCGGTGCCGATGTAGGAATGACCGGACTTCTCGGCTTCCTGCTGAGCAACCTTGAGCATCTCCTTCGCATGGTCCGAGAAGCGGTCGAATGGATACATGCCGGCAGTCTCGCGTCGCTTCGTCGCCTGCCGCATCGCCCGGTTGATGGTCGCCCACCTGGGTCCGACTGGGAGATTTGCCTGCAGCGCCTCCAGTGACAGCGCCGACCTGGGCATTACGTCAGGAGAGGGCGTGTGGCGCTGCATCCACTCCAGGCAGGCCGCGACGACGATTGAGTTGACGGGCAGTCCGGTGCGGGCCGAAGCCTGGTCGAGCCTGGCGAACATCTCGTCGGTGAAGCGAACCGTGGTCGCCCGTGCCACCTATACAATTTGACGTCATTTTGAAATCATTGTCAATCGGTCAAGGGGCTTGAAGTTCAGTATCCGGTCTGGCGGGACTCCGGCCCGGCGCGCCATCCAGGCCGCCATCGGCACGTAGGCGAGCTCTGCGGGCGCGTGCGCATCGGCGTCGAGCGCGAAGTTGCACCCACACTCGAGAGCCAGGCGAGCGAGCTCGGGCGACAGGTCCATGCGCGCTGGGTCGCAGTCGATCTCAAGCGCGACACCATGCCGTGCGGCCTCTTTGAACACGGCCTCGAAGTCGTAGGTCGCGCCCTCGCGCGAGCCAGGCCGGCGTCCCGTAGGGTGGCCGACGATGTCTACGTGGGGGTGCGACACCGCGCGCAGCATTCGCTGTGTCATCGCCGCGGGCTCCTGGCGCAGCTTCACGTGCGGCGATGCGATGACGACGTCGAGGATCTCGAGCACGGCATCTGGAAGATCCAGCGCGCCATCTTCGAGGATGTCTACCTCGATGCCCTGGAGCAGTGTCAGGCCCGCGACCTGACGCTGCACCTCCGCCATCTCCTTGGATTGGGCGAGCAGGCGCTCGGCGTCGAGTCCGTTGACAACTTTGATACGCGGCGAGTGGTCGGTGATGCCTAGATACCGATAGCCCAGGGCCTTTGCCCCCCGGGCCATCTCGAGCATGGTCGCGCGGCCGTCGCTCCAGTCGGTGTGCGAGTGGAGGTCGCCCTGGTAAGTCGACAGGTCGATGTTCGACTCGGCATCCCGGGCGCGCTGGCCGGTCTCCTCGCGAAGCCTTTCCAGGTAGGTGCTGCGTCTGGTCTCGACCAGGCCCGCGAGGACTTTGGCGATGCCCGCACCAACGCCCTCGATCGAGGTCAGCTGGTCGGCCTTGTGCAGTGCATCCAGGTCGGGACGCTGGATGGCGATCGCCCACGACGCAGCCGAGAATGCCCTGGCTCGATACACCTCTTTGGGGTCCTGGCGCAGCAGGTAGCCGATCTCGGACAGCACCTGCGCCGCGGCGATGGCATCCACTTCGTCCATTGTGTGAGGATCACAGCCGTGGCCAAGCCCAAGCTGCACGCCGGCGATCACATCCCTGATCTCGTCGAGTCGCTGCTCGCCGAGCTCGGCGAGGACCCATCGCGGCCGGGGCTGAAAGCGACCCCCGAGCGCGTGTCACGCGCGCTGCGCGAGCTGACCGACGGTTACGGGGTGAGCGCGGCGGACGTCGTCGCCGATGCAGTTTTCGACCAGGACTACGACGAGATGGTGCTGGTCAAGGACATCCCGTTCTACAGCCTGTGTGAACACCACATGCTGCCGTTCTTCGGCAGCTGCCACGTGGGCTACCTACCGAAGGGCAAGGTGGTCGGCCTGAGCAAGATCCCACGTGTGGTTGGAGTCTTCGCCCACCGCCTGCAGCTGCAGGAGCGGATGACCAAGGAGGTCGCGGAGGCGCTGAACGAGGCGCTGGCGCCCAGGGGCGTGGGCGTGGTGGTCGAGGCCAGGCATCTCTGCATGGAGATGCGCGGAGTTCAAAAGCCGGGCGGCCAGCTGATCACGTCCTGCATGCTCGGAACGTTCCGCAAGGACGCCCGAACGCGCGCGGAGTTCCTGGACCTGGTCCGCCGCCCCTAGGCGTTTCGATACCCGCGCCTGCATACACTCTCGAGCATCAGGCGCCCTTGAAACCCGCCGGTGCATGCAATTGCGTGCTCTCAGCAGCTGGTCGACGGCGAGGCGGAGGGCGAGGGCTCGCTCTGGGTCGGGGACGCCTCGGCCCTTTGATTTGGGTTCCAGGTGCAGCCAGCGGCTGTGAGGAGCAGGAGCGACAGGCCCAGCAGGGCGATGAGGCGGGCCCACTGACTTCGTCGCGTCCACAAGCCCGGCGAGAACACCATTGCTAAGCCGCCGATCGGAAGCGCACCGATCACAGCGAGGGCGAACAACACGACGGCGTCCTTGCCGCCTGGGCTGGCCGGCGGCAGTGCGGCCGAGGGCGCGGCGCAAGAGGTCGGAGTCGGCGAGGGGCAGGGGGCAGCCCCTGGCTGGCCGCACGGCGGTGGCGCACTCGCGCCTGGCGATGGTGACGGCGCTGCGACGACCTTGTAGAGCGTGGTGTTCGTGTAGGACGCTCCATAGATAGAGCCGAAGCCCGCACCCGCGGAGTCGAGCGCCACGACCTGGATCACGAAGGTCGATACATAGTTGAGCGGCGAGGGAGGTTGCAGCGGAGGGCTGGTCCCCGCATCGACGACGCCCCCACTGCAGGTCGACGCGGCGGTGGTCCACAGGGCCACCTTGCTCGATATGACCTTGTACCAGTAGAACTTGAAGGTGATCTGGGGTGCCGACCTGAAGCTTGGACACCCCCCGGGCCAGACGTACTTCCCGTGAATCGTGA
>WNGA01013983.1_pt1 | contig 14920 bp, 8 predicted proteins | sample 5400061 | NCBI WGS metagenome assembly WNGA01 (sample SAMN13153366, study PRJNA577476) | soil metagenome | isolation source: 100 cm soil or saprolite under grassland replicate 2 | place: USA:California | collected 2016-06-15
ACGGACAACTCCAACGCCTCTTATATTTTCTGATTGACCACTTAAAGTAATTCCTGATAGGATGCGCCCCGACTGCGCAGGACCCTGGCCGGTTTTCGGTCAGTTTCAGTTAGGCCCTAAAGTTAGACTCATATCGTCTGTTTCGGAGGCAGTTAGTATGCGATGTCCCGCGTGCGGCGTGTTTTACGAAGAGCGTTCTGCGAGGTGCCCGGAATGCGGCGCACTCCAGAATGAAAGTTCGACGAACCCTTCACAGAAAGCTCAGTTCGACCAATCAATTATGTTGGAAGAAACAGCCAGGTTGGAAAAAACAGCGCCTGTTACAAGTACGCAACAGAGACAAACAACTGCCAGGAATAATCAATCTTTGATTGAGTTTCCCGGCGTCAACAGAAGCGCCGTGCCTGAGTGGCGCAAGGAACTAGGGGAACGCGTACGTGAAATACAGGAGAGGCGGGCTCGCGAAGCCACTTTAGACGCAGGAATTGAACCGCTGTTTAATGAACTCGAATCCAAAACAGCACCGCTGCTGGAACTACTTCCGCAAGCCGAGGCGGCGCCGCTAAACCCGTTGGTTGTAAACGCCTTGCGACGAATTGAACGAGCCCACTCCCAGGCTGCCGCCAATGGCTTCGGAGCTACCGCAGTGGCCTATGAGGAGCAGCCGGAGTTTGGACTTGATCTGGAGCCCGCTGAGGATCTGACGCCCGCAACAAAACCGGAAAAAGTTCACAACCTTGCTGTTGTGCCAACTCCCGCGGTCATCACCGAAATTCCGCAGGAACCCAGAAAACCCCGAAGGATCATTGACGATCAAAACGACCCCGCTCTTAATTACCTGGACTCCATTCCGACGTCGCTAATAGTTGAGACTCGCGAGTACCGTTCTGCGCCTCTCTACTTGCGAATGCTGGCAGCCATAGTAGATCTACTGGTTGTTTCTTTTTTCTCGTCGCCGTTCTTGGCGCTTGCGGAGTTAACAAATCTGGACTGGCGCAACCCGCGGGTCATTGGTTTTGCTGTGGGCACCTTTATGGTAGTTGGATTTCTGTATCTGACTGTTAGTATAGCGTTCACCGGGCGGACCTTCGGACTGAAACTCTTTTCATTAAGGGTCGTTGATGCGCGAACAGGTTTGATCCCAACAGGGAGCCAGTCGGCTGGACGCGCATTGTTCTACATGCTTTCGCTGGCCACCGCTGGCGTCATGTTGATGTATGTGTTTGTCGATTCTGAAAAACATGCTGCTCACGATCGTTTCACGCGTACGGCTGTAATTCGAGTTTGACCTCGCTTTGTCCTTATAATTGGCTCTGCTCTGCGGCCAGAGCAGGGCCTTTTTTTGCTTTAACAGGAAGAGCCGAATTCATTCGAGCCTAAATTGCCATCCGGCAAACCGAATCGCCCGTGCACCAGGACACACTCAAGGAAATTGTCGAAGAGCTCGACAAGTGGCTGCCGGGCCGTTTTCTCGGGAAGATTTTCCAATTGTCAGCCTTTTCGTTGGCGGTAGATTTTGGGATCAAACATGAGGGTTATCTCTTCATAAGTATCGAACCGGTAGCGCCTCGTCTGTACTTGATCAAACGAAGCGTTCGGGAGTTGGAAAAAGCTTCTACATCACTTACGCCATTTGCTCAGACGATGAAAGCCACCCTGAGCAGCGGCAAATTGCTGTCGATAACCAGGGATGAAGGCGAGCGAATAGTAAGATTCTCATTTTCAGTGGCAGACGACCTGGGTGATTCTCGGAAATACCTCCTTGTGGCTCAACTCACCGGTCGCTCAGCAAACCTGTTCTTGTTGGATGAGGCAGGCAAGATTATGCAGGCTTGGCGTATGCTGAAAGGCGAGGGTCAACAAATTGGCGATCTTTACCGGCCGCCAGCTATACAGGCCAAAGCTCTGGCCGAAACGCCGCGAATTACGCGTGGAGAATCTCTCAGCATTTCCGCGGCGGCTGACAAGCACTATCGTCATCGTGACATCGAACATGAATTTGAAAGTCTGGCAGGAAGTCTCACAGCTAAGCTGCGTAAGGAAATCAGCAGACGGAAAAAGCTACAGACCAATCTCAGGGAGGACCTCATCGCACACGGTAACCCTGAAGAACACAAGCGTCTGGGCGATTTGCTTCTGGCCAACATCTCAAACGCGAGACGCACTGGCAACAAGGTCATCTTAACCGACTACTACGCGGAAGGAACGCCTCCGATCGTAATTGAGGTTGACGAAAACCAGTCTTTGCAGGAGGCGGCGAGCGAATCTTTTTCCCGTTATACAAAAGCCAAACGTGCGATCGAAGAGATTGGCATAAGACTAACTCGGCTTGATCAGGAGTTGGAACAGTTTGAAGAGAAGCGAGAGAACCTGGAAAGGGCGATAGCTAGTCGTGAGATCTCAAGGCTTGCCGAGTTTGAGGAACGGAAAAGCAGCCCGACGGCCGGTGGGAGGAAGAAAAAAGCGACGCTGACCATGCCAGGCCTGCGACGCTACCTGTCTTCTGATGGATATGAAGTGTTGGTGGGTAGAACCGCGCGCGACAACGATCAGCTGACTTTTCGTGTAGCACGTCCGAACGATCTTTGGCTGCATGCCGGCGACTATCCTGGATCGCATGTCATCGTGCGGAACTCGAGCCGGACTGAGGTTCCCCATCGAACGATACTTGAAGCGGCACAACTGGCGGCGAAATTCAGTCAGGCGAGCAGGGATTCCAAAGTTGCGATTCACTATACGCGACGCAAATTTTTGTCGAAGCCAAAGGGCGCAGCGCCAGGACTTGTTCGACTGTCCAGCTTCAAAACAATAACAGTTGAACCCGCCGAAAGCATCGAGCGAATAATGTGAGTCACCTCGCCTTACTCAAACACTGCTCACCGCTCACTTACTTATACCGGTAGGTAATTCTGCCTCGCGACAAATCATACGGCGACATTTCAACGCTTACGCGGTCACCGACCAGAATACGGATTCTGTTTTTGCGCATCTTACCGGAAATCGCTGCCAGCACGACATGCTCAGTGTTGTCGAGTTGAACTTTGAAAAACGCGTTGGGCTGTTTGTCGATGATGGTACCCTCCGCTGGAATCAAATCGTCTCTTGCCAATATGGTCTCCTTTAAGAAAGTTTCGAGTTCCGTGTTTCGAGTTCCGTGTTTGCGCAGCCCAGGCTTCAAGTTTCCGGTTTGGGACCGTAAACTTGAAACCCGAAACTTGAAACTCGAAACTACTATCTGCTGGCGCGTCGCGGCCGGAATGAACGAGTAAAAACGGCACGCGGTGCTGTCGCACGCGCAAACGGCTTGCTAACCGTTTCAGTCTTTCGCCCGCCAAACCCAGGCAATAGCACGCGCGCCACAGTCTGTCCCGTAAGTCGTTCAATTGCATTCATTGATAGCTCGTCAACGGGAGTCACGATCGTGATCGCGCTTCCTGTGTTTCCAGCTCGTCCCGTGCGTCCAATGCGATGCACGTAATCTTCCGGCGCCGCAGGCACGTCGTAATTTATGACGTGTGAAACCGCGTCAACATCCAAACCGCGCGCGGCAATGTCAGTTGCAACCAACACGCGTGTGCGACCATCGCGGAATCCGCGTAGCGCCGCCTCACGCTGTGGCTGCGTGCGATCAGAGTGAATACGATTAACGCTGTGGTCCCGAGCGGAAAGAATGTGCGACAAACGTTCTGCGCCGCGACGTGTGCGGGTAAACACCAGCACTCGCTCAAACTTTTCACGTTCGAGCAGGTCCAGCAATAAAGCCGTCTTCGATTCCTGAGCCACCGGGTAAGCCGTTTGCTCTACCATTGTGGCAGCTTGTCCACGCGGGCTGACTTCAATCAGCTTTGGATCTTTCATTGTTGTGCGCGCCAGCTTTTCAATGTCTGAAGACATTGTCGCCGAGAACAAAAGGGTTTGCCGTTTTGTGGGCACCATTGAAAGGATGCGGCGAATTGCCGGCAGAAAGCCCATGTCGAGCATGCGATCCGCCTCGTCAAGCACAAGCACCTCAATAACGGAAAAGTTGATTGCTCCGCGTTCAGCGAGATCAAGCAAACGTCCTGGCGTGGCAATAACTATTGCCGCACCGCGCCGCAGATCCGCGATTTGCGCACGAATGTTGGCGCCGCCGATTACCGTGACGCCGCGATTGGTCTTCACACGATTTAGTTCGCCATAGTTTTTTTGAATCTGCAGCGCCAGTTCGCGCGTCGGCGCGAGCACAAGAACACGCACGCCGGGACGCGGCTTTTCTGTCATCCTTTGAATGATGGGAAGCAGAAATGCGGCGGTCTTGCCGGTGCCGGTTTCAGCACAGCCGATCAGATCCTGGCCGTTCAGGACTACAGGTATTCCCTGTTGCTGAATCGGTGTTGGTTCGGTGTATCCGAGAGACTCGCAACTCCGCACTTGAGCGGGCGCCAGTCCCAGTTGAGAAAAATTCATAAACTCCTACTTAGTTTCTTTCTGCGCAGACTTTGCGCAGATGTGATTACGCCAAAGCGTGATTTAAATCCAAACCCAGGGAAATTGCCCTGGAAAATAAGGAAGGTCCAACAACATCGACGCGTGAGGGCGTTGGCGAAAACTAGCCAGTGACGGTTTGTACCCGCCAACGCCCGCGCGTTAATTGAGGCGTTAGGAAAAGATTACCAGCGGGGCTCGCGATTGCCGCCACCACCACCGCCGCCATAACCGCCACCGCCGCCGCGATTACCACCGTAACCGCCGCCGCGACCACCGCCACCGCCGCCGAAGCCGCGACCGCCACCACCGGAGCGATTTTCGCGCGGTTTGGCTTCATTGACGTTCAGCGCACGACCATTGACTTCCTTGCCGTTAAATTGAGCGATAGCTGCCTCGCCCTCTTCCTTGGTAGACATTTCGACGAAGCCAAAGCCGCGTGAGCGTCCAGTGTCGCGGTCTTCCACGACGCTCGCCGATTCAACCGTGCCAGCCGATGCAAAAAGCTCCTGCATCGGTCGAACGGTAGGAGCGAAGGGCCGGTTTTCGGATGCTCTAAGAGCGCTTCTGAAGTTGAAATCAGCCTGCTCTCGAACTATCCAAAACGCCAGCGCTAACTGTCTTATGCGCGGGGCGCACCACCGTCGATGCGCGAGAGAAGGATTAACCGTGCGTCACTATGCACTATTCACGGCAAACTAGCAAGGCGTGACGGGGTGGCATCAGGTTGAGTTCAGTCGATTGGACTTACCGGGACCGCGCCATCACAGCGATTGCTACGCAGGCGCAAAGTTCCGGCGAATAGTAAGGACCAGCCTCAGTGATTCGGCCTTTGAGTTTGGCGACCATTGCGGGCGAGAACACCGCGGTCCCATTTCGGGCGACAAATTGCCACGACCTGGTAGTTGGCTAAAGCTGAAAAGTGGACCGTTGTTTACTGCGCATCACGCAACAAAATCACGTCGTCGGTTTGACTGCCGCGTGATAGGGCGATCTGTTTGCCATCACGCGACACCTGGAAAGCGAAGATTAATCCCGAATTGAAGTTGGTCAGTTGTTTGGCTTGATTACCATCGAGAGGAGCACTCCAGATGTTATCGGCATTACCATCGCCTTTGCCGCGTGCGTCAGCATAAACGACTGCCCGGCTGTCGGGAGTCCATCCCAATCCGACATCGCGAAAGCCGACGGAAACTTCCAGCGTCTTGATTGGCTCGCCGCCGGCAAAGGGTATCACCGCAATCCTGTTGGCATTAGCTTGATCGTCAAAATAACGGAGCGCCACTAACTTACCGTCTGGTGACACCGCCGCCCAGGTCGAAGACTTATCGGAAAGTTGTTCCGGCGTGCCGCCTGCGAGGGGAACTTTCCAGAAGGTCGACTTTCCTTGTCGCAACGACCTGAACAGGACCCATTGACCATCCGGCGAACAGCCTGGTTGAGAATCAATCTCTGTTCCCTGAGTCAGTTGTTTTTGTTCACCACTCCCGAGATCCATTCTCCAAATGTTGAAATTGCCGGATCGATTCGAACTGAAGAAAGCATACCGGCCATCCGGAGAGACACATCCCAACCCTTCGACGTATGGGTCCGCCGTCAATTGCTTATTTGCCGAACCATCCGTGTTAATTGTCCAGATGTCTGATTGTTCACCAGATGGGGTCGTGTAGAGAATCCTTCCGTCTGCGGTCCAGGCAATACTATCTCCGTCATACTTGCCACTTGTAATCTGTTTCGCTTTACTCATATCGTCGCCGGAAGGCACTAGCCAGAGCTGGGCAGATTTGTCTGCCTGCACGGTCACGAGCGTCCTCGAGTCGGCTGTTAGACCAAGACTGCTGGTGCCATAAGCGTTTAGATCGTTGGTTACTCTTCGCACCTCGCCGCCTGGATAGGAGACGTACCAGAGTTGTGTGCCGGCGGAAATTAATTCCGGAACCGCGGCGACTATCAAACCGCTGCCATCGCCCAGCCAGAGAACGCGAGATACGGATACCCAGTTTTGAGAAGTGATCGGTTTTTCCGAACCGCCTGTAGCAGGAACTGACACCAGCGTCGCGGTTAGATTGCCGCTATATGAACCAGCGCCGCATACGATTGTCTTTCCGTCAGGGGACCACGCAGCGCCGCCAATGAAGGAGAAGTAAGCAGGCAGTCTACGGGTCGCTATTTTCCGCTCGCCTGTTCCGTCTATGTTTGCCACCATCAAGTCGGATTCTGATGACGCTGGTCTGACAAAGGCGAGTTGGTTGCCGTCAGGTGAAAACGTCACCGGACTCGTCACTCCCGCCATTACGCGACGGGGCACTCCTCCCAACACAGGCACCTGATAAAGCGTTCCTAGAGGATCATCCTTGTCAAACAAGGAGTAAAAAATGTACTCGCCATCGCGGGAGAAAGTTGTACCACCTATCTTGGCCCCCAGGTCGGGCACGATCTTCACCAGGCTGCCCGTCAACACTTGTTTTACCCACAGGCTGTCTTTTCCCGATTCCGTCGTGCGAAAGACTACATACTTGCCATCGGGTGATATTGACGTATAACCCTTGATCGCAGCGTTACCAATTTTGCCGCCCGTGGTCAGGCGCATAATCTTCATCGTGCGAAACGGCGTCGCTTTGGCCGGAGCGAAAAACTTCATCCAGATAATCACCACACTACCGGCGAGCAGAATCAAGCCGGCCACCGTCAACGCTAATCCAAGTTTGTGCTTTTTGACTTCTCCCAGGATGATCTCAGTGCTGGAAGTTAGACGCGCAGCCGAAACATCACGCGTACTGGTTTGACCCCCAATTGTCGGCGTCATCAAAGCCTGAACACGCGACGGCCTTCCCTCTTCGCTACCCATGCTTGAAGGTGGAATCGTGGCATCGATCTGCGTATCGCCTTCCATTTCGCGGCGCAATTCCTTTAACTCAAGCGCAATATCCTGGATCGACTGATACCGCTCGTCAGGATCTTTCGCGAGGCAACGACGAATAATTCTTTGCAGCTCGGGCGGAGCCGATGGTGAGAAGTTTTTAAGCTGAGGCGCCGGCTCATAAACGATTTTGTAAAGCGATTGGACGTTGGATTCTCCTTCAAACGGCCTGCGTTTGGCCACCGCCTCAAAAAGCATGCAGCCGAAGGAAAATATGTCCGAGCGATGGTCAATCGCGCCGGTTTTTCCCTGTGCCTGCTCCGGCGACATGTAACCCACCGTACCCAACAGTCTTCCCGGTATTGAGTGTGGCTCCAGGGCCACTGTGGCCGCATCGCTTATCGTGCCTCCGTCTGGACCAGGCGTAGGAATCTCGATTAGTTTTGCCAAACCGAAGTCGAGAATTTTTGCATAACCATCACGCGTGATCATGATGTTGTCTGGCTTTAGATCGCGGTGGACGATCCCAGCCGCATGGGCTTTAGCCAGCCCGCCGGCGACTTGTTGCAAATACTTGAGAAGTTTTTTTAGCCCGGTGTGTTCGTAGTGTATTTTCTCGCGCAGTGTATTCCCTTCGACAAACTCCATGGCAATGAAGTTCAAGCCACGATGGGCGCCGATCTCATAGACATGGGCCACGTGCGGATGATTAAGGGCAGCCGCGGCTTTCGCTTCCTGGACAAAGCGAACCATGCGCTCGCGATTGACTGCCAATTCGGCAGGCAGAATTTTCAAGGCGATGTTCCGATCAAGCTTTGTGTCCCGTGCCAGATAGACTTCACCCATTCCGCCCTTGCCAATTTGGGACAGGATCTCATAGCGACCGATTTTTGTGCCGCGGGTGAGTGGCATCTTCAGAAGTCAATGTTCAGGTTATACCTGCCCGAATAAAAAAGCTGGATAACGAGGTCCTTTGGGCTAGTTATCGGCCGTCTTCTTTTCGCCGTCTTTGCTCTCTTTCTTCGGCACAGTTGGGCTGGCGAAATCCGGCAACGGATCATTCCAAAGATAATGATTAAACCAGGCGAGGTTATGATTCATGACGGCGCGCATCGCCTTGGGTTTTGTAATGCCGTGGCCGAAGCCTTTGTACACGATCATCTCCACGCGCACGCCTTTGTCTTCCAGAGCCTGACGCAGTTCGTAGGCATTGGCAATGGGCACGCGGCGATCGAGTTCGCCATGCTGAATGAGCGTCGGCGTACGCGCATTCTTGATGTAAGAGATGGGCGAGGTCTTCTGGTAGATCTCCGGGTCTTCAACTGGATTCTTGCCCAGGTAGTTGATGGTGAAGGGCGTGATGTCCGTGTTGTAGTAATAGGTCGACCAATCGGAAATACCCGCCCCTACCGATATTGCCACGAAGCGATTCGACGAGGCTGTAAGAAAGGCAGAAATGTATCCGCCCTGGCTCCAACCCATGCAGGCCACCTTCTCTTTATCCACCCAGCCTTTGCCAATCAGATAATCCACTCCGGACAGCACGTCCCACGCATCGCCCACGCCCAGATTGCGCATATTGAGCTTGCGAAACTTTTCACCGTAGCCGGCGCTGCCGCGATAATTTACTTTAAGCACCAACGCTCCGCGGGCCGCCCAGATGTCGGATGGGTAGTAGCGAGCATCAGGAGTCAACAGCGCGGGACGGTCCACGCCTGTTGGGCCACCATGAATCACACACAGCAGCGGATATTTCTTGGCAGCGTTGAAGCCGGACGGCTTAATCAACATGCCTTCAATACTGGTGCCATCAGTGCTCTTCCAGGAGATAACTTCGCGTGTTCCCAGCACGAGCGATTTCGTTTGTTCGCTTATTTTGGTCAGCGCGCGTGGGGAAAACCTCCAAACGTCTGACACAAAAACTTCGTTTAGCAACGTCGGTGAGCTGACGGTGAATGCCATCTGCCGGCTGTCGCGAGTTAGCGAAAACGAACCAGCCATCAAACCATCTGGGTCCGACAAACGCATAATCTTCGCACTCACGGGATCGACTCGAAAAAGGTGTGACGCGGTCTTTTGCAGCGCAGTAAAGTAGATACCCTCAGGCCGCCACTCAATCAGGTTGGGACTCTCGTCGAAGCTATCAGTGATCGAGCGCGGCGTGCCCCCCTGAGCAGAGACCACAGCCAGTCGGGAGTTGCTGGCGAAGTAAGCCGTTTCCCCCATCGCCGAAGAAAACACGATTTGTTTGCCATCTGGTGACCAACGCGGATTGCTGTCCGGACCGGGTTGCGAGACCAACTTTGTAACCGCATCATCCGCGAGGTTCAACAGATAAATGTCGGAAGTTACTCCCTGGATTAGATCGGGATTGAGTGTCGCGCTAAACGCGATTTTCGATCCATCGCGAGACCAGGAAAACGCCTCCACGCTGAAATCCTTTTTCTTCGTGCGTTGCTTCCCGACCACCGGCGCATTCAGGGCTTCGCTAACATCGAGCGTCCAGAGATGCGCATAGCTGTAGTCCTTACGTACGACCTCGTAGTCGCCCAAATAGTCTTTACGGTCTTTCGAAGCCTGAGGCACGGGCTCGGTGGCTGTATAAGCGATGCTGCGCCCGTCTTCCGACCATGCAAAATTGCTGATCGGAGTCTCCGATTTGGTCAGTTGCACTGCTTCCCCGCCGGCGGGATTGATTACGAAGATCTGATTCTTGTCTTCCAAACGATTACTCGTAAACGCCAACCATTCTCCGTCAGGTGACCACTTCGGATTTGTTGAAGATTTCTCGCCACGCGTTAGTTGAACGTTGCGGTCGCCCGCAGCACTGCCAACCTCAGCCAACCAGATTTGGGTAACAAAGGCATCCTGCTTGAAGTCCCCGAAAGTAACCGTGTAAGCCACCCACTTGCCGTCCGGCGAAATTTGCGCGCCGCCGATGGATCTAATCGTCAATAGCTCATCAATGGTGGGCACGTGGCGATTTGCATCAGCTGCAGGCAGGACGCGGGCGAAAGTCGGAGAAAGTGTCAGGCAGACAATCAGGCTGATAATTAGACTTGTAGCTAATCTTTTGGGCACCGTAAGACTCCTCTCGGTGACTGATTTTCCGCGAACAGATGAATTACCCTCGCGCTGCAAACACTACTTGCGGGGCGTTACCGTAAAAGATGAGAAAAACTTGGCCGCGGTTTCAGAAGCAAATCTAGGGTCCAGATCTTTTGCACGCACGTAGGTGAGACTGTATAACCGTTTGCCGACGACATAGATTCTTGTTAGTGCCGTCATCTCTACCTCATCATTTACCCTAAATGCCAATTCAAGTTCGCGACCAGGGTAACCGTCCAAAGTAATCTTCTCTTCGCCAACTTTAGTTGCTCCGGCCCCACGGATAATGCCGTCGCGCGTATCGTCAAGAAAACTTTGGAGGTCCGCGCCCGTTGACGGGAGGTCATAATACTCGCATATGAAACCGTAACCCTTTTCTAACTCTGTGTATCGATAATTAGTTAACTCTTTGATTGACGGATCGGTTATAGCCTCGAACTTTGGCTTATGCGGCAATAAAACAGAAAATTGACCTTCAGCCGAAGTAAACTTTATCCACTCCGTCTCAGCCTGAATCCCGTACGCCAGAGCACAGCTAACTAACATGAGAAATGTAGCGAATGTTCTTTTGCGCACTGTTCCTCCGAAAAAGGGTTGTTGGCACTAAGGATTCAAGTCAATGTCGACCGTCACTACTGGTCTCTCCATTCCGGAATGCGACCGGGAGTCCAGGGAGCGCCAGCGGCTTCCATTTGTTTCTCAAGTCTCGCCAGGTCACTCTCGATCAACTGGCGCAACTGAGCGAGCGTTTGTTCAAACTCCTGGGCTGCCGCCGTGTACTGATTGATTTGCGTTTGCGTTGGCCGAGCCGTGGACAAGCGCTGTGCTCCAACAATGTCATTAACGCGCTCAGAAATCGACGGCGGCAGGTTAATGTTGCGCGCGCGTAAGACCGTGTCACCACGCAGAGCGCGCAGAATGTCGTTCGTGCGTTTATCAAAGGCGGCGGCATCATCGAGCAACTTGTCACCGGCACTTGGCGTATCCAGCAGTGCCCGACGGATAAGAGCCAAGCGCGGCTTCAAGGCATTGGCAGCTTCCAGCGAACCCTGCACAGCACGCTGCAATCGCGCAACCTTCTGCTGAAATTCAACCAGCGCCGCCCGATCAGTTACAGACATTCCTTCCTGACCAGCAACAGTTACCTGGAACTCTTGCGGCTGACTTAGCGGCGTCATAACACCATCAACTCGTTTGGCCAACGAGAGTTTATACGCGCCGGGCATGACTAATGGTCCTGCCGGTCCTTCGTTGAAAGGATCTTCAAGTTCGGGATTAGGTGGTGGTGGAAGCGACGATGGTGGATAGCGCAAATCCCAGGCGACCCGGTTTACGCCCGCAGTGACCGGCCCCGTCAGACGCCTGACAACGCGACCGCTCGAGTCCGTGACAGTGAAAATGACTGCCGGTGCTTCCTCTTCTTCTTCGGCGCTGAGATCGGTCAGATGTGGAAGGGCCACAGCTGCATTTTTCTTCGCCGCCTCTTTCTCGGCCTCCTGTCTCTTCGCCTTCCTGGTTTTCAATTCATCCTTTAAATAGTAAGTGAAGGTCGCACCGAAAGGAGGATTCTCCGCGGTAAAAAATGATTCGCCCTGAAAACTCTTGCCGCGCCCTCCCAGCGGCTGTGATTGGATGTACATCAATGCGTTTTTAACTGGGAAGAGTTGTCCCTCCTGCTTGAGCATGTCCGATTTGAGCAAACGCAGTGGCGTGTAATTATCCAGAATGTAAATTCCGCGACCAAAAGTGCCGACAACCAGATCATTCTCACGCTTTTGGATCGTGAGGTCTCGAACTTGAATAGTCGGCAGCCCGCCTTTCAGTTGTATCCATTTCTGCCCGCTATCTATCGAAAAGAAGAGACCAAATTCCGTTCCCACAAAAAGCAGGTTCGGGTTGATATGATCTTCGGCTATTGCCCAAACGGAACCAGTCTTCGGCAGATTGTTGCTGATTGATGTCCAGGTGTGACCGGCGTTAGTGCTCTTCAAGAGATAAGGGTTGAAGTCTGCGTTCTGGTGATTTTCAAACGCGGCATAGACGGTGTTCTCGTCGTGATTGGAAGCAACTATGCGGCTCACGTAAGCCATGTTGGCAACGCTGGGAAACGTTTCAATTCTGCGCCAGGTCTTGCCGGCGTCTTCGGTCACCTGAATCAGGCCATCGTCAGTACCGACGTAAATTAAACCCTCTTTTCGAGGAGACTCGGCAAGCGCGGAAGCATTACCGAAGAATGCCGTCGAAGCATTCTTCGCGACGGCATCCATGCTCCAGACTTTGCCCATCACGGGCAGCTTGTCGCGATCGAGGCCGCGCGAAAGTTGTCCGCTGATAACCTGCCAGCTATCACCGCGGTCGTCGCTGCGAAATAGTTTGTCAGCGGCGAAGTAAAGCCGCATGTGCGAATGCGGACTAATGATGAACGGTGAATCCCAATTCCATCTGAGCGGTTCTTCGCCGGGCCCCACCGCGGGTTGAATGCCCATGCGTTCGCCGGTGCGTTTATCGAAGCGTGCAAGCGAACCGTTTTGAAGTTCCGCATAGATAATGTTCGGGTCTTCCGGATCTACCTGACTCCGAAAACCATCGCCGCTATGGGTAACAAACCAATCTGAGTTTGTAATGCCGGAAGCGCTACGTGTGCGCGACGGTCCGCCGAAGCTGAAGTTGTCCTGGGCGCCGCCATAGACGTTATAGAACGGAGTCGAGTTATCCGTAGTTACATCGTAGAACTGCGTGATGGGCAGGTTTCGTTTGAACTCCCAGTTCGTACCACGGTCGTTGCTTTCGTAAACGCCACCGTCGCAGCCCACCAGGTAATGATCGGTGTTGTTCGGATCGATCCAAATGTCGTGGTTGTCTACATGTTTGGATTTCTCGCCGAGACGCCGCAAGGTTTTCCCACCATCATCTGAAACCATGAGGAAGACGTTCATAACGTAAATGCGATCCACGTTCTTTGGATCGGCAACGATGCGCGCGTAGTACATCGCGGTCACATCATATTCGTTTCGCCTTTCCCAACTGCCACCGCGATCGTTTGATCGAAAGATGCCGCCTTTTTTGTCCGCGGCTTCAACGGTCGCATAGATAACATTGCTATCGACCGGCGAGGTTGCGAGCCCGATACGCCCCAGCTCAGTTGTCGGCAAGCCGGCTTTCAACTTATTCCACGTAGCACCGGCGTCAGTTGATTTGTAGAGCGCACTCTCCGGCCCACCGTTAATCAGGGTCCATATGTGACGGCGGCGTTGATACGAGGCCGCATAAAGCGTCTCCGGAGTTTGCGGGTCAATCACAACGTCTGTGACGCCGGTGTTATCGCTAATGGAGAGGATCTTTTTCCAGGTTTTGCCGCCGTCAGCCGTCTTGTAAAGGCCACGATCACCACCGGGTCCCCAAAGCGGGCCTTGTGCTGCTACGTAAACAGTATTCGAATCCTTCGGATCGATAGCGATGCGCCCGATGTGCTCAGAATTTTTGAGACCAACGTTCTTCCAGGTTTTGCCGCCATCATCCGAACGATAGACGCCATTGCCATAGGAAACGCTCCGCTGGCTATTGTTTTCGCCCGTTCCCACCCACACCGTCAGTGGATTTTTTGGATCAAGCGCGATGGCGCCGATGGAATAAGATCCTTCTTTGTCGAACACGGGCGTCCAGGTCGTGCCGTTGTTAATCGTCTTCCACACGCCACCCGAAGCGGCCGCCACGAAATAGCGCGCCGGATTGTTTGGATCGACTGCAAATCCTATAACACGTCCGGAAGTGAACGCCGGTCCAATGGAGCGGAGTTTCAAGCCATTGAATGTCGGCGACGACATCGGATCAGCGGGCTTTTTTTCCTCCTCACCCTTTTCATCTTCCGACTTCTTTTCGTCTGCCGACTTCGCAGGTTCAGGCGATGCCTGCTGTTTAGCCGCAGCCTCCTGACGCGCCTTCTCCCTCGCAGCCTTTTCCGCGGCTCTCTCTTCCTGCGCAGACGCCGACAGCGGCAGCAGGATCAAGAACGCAATCACAGCGACATAGATAAACAAAGCCGCGTATCTCGATACAAAAACGGTGAAAGTGGCAGGCACAAAGGGACGCATAAACAAAACAATCTCCTGGAACTTTTTGGACTTTGCTCTGGCGTTGACAGTCAGAAGAAGAATCGGGACGCTTCAGGAACAGTTTGGAAAACAGCGCCATCTTATCAGAGGACTGCAGGTCGGGCATAGACTTCGATGTAACGCAAACTGTTAGTTTGACGGCACTGCCTGAGAACCTTCAATGTACTTAATGGTTGACTAGAAACACTAAAACTTCGATCGCGCTAACCGCGGTTAATGTCACGGACTGCGGTCGCGACAAACTAACAGTTTGCATTACAACCTTGGTATGCTTGGCTCATGGCTACACCGAAAAAGGATCAAAATAAATCTGCACAACTTTACGCGCGCGCACTTGAGCTGATGCCTGGAGGCGTCAACTCGCCGGTGCGTGCCT
>WNGA01007709.1_pt1 | contig 14918 bp, 21 predicted proteins | sample 5400061 | NCBI WGS metagenome assembly WNGA01 (sample SAMN13153366, study PRJNA577476) | soil metagenome | isolation source: 100 cm soil or saprolite under grassland replicate 2 | place: USA:California | collected 2016-06-15
CTGGGATCTTCGAACTGGGAGCCACTTGGCGTCTTGTACTTGGCGTCTTGTGACTATTAGTAACGGGACGTAGCGCAGCCCGGTAGCGCACCTGAATGGGGTTCAGGGGGTCGCGGGTTCAAATCCCGCCGTCCCGACTCAGTAAGTCGTTGTCGTCGTTCCGCCTGACGGGCGAGCGGTCGCTCGCCCGAATCGTCCTCCGCCAACTTCTCCGCCAAGTCTGACGGCGGAGCGGTCCCCGACCGTGGAGCGTCGCCGGCCTCGCGCCGGCGGCGCCCCTGGAGGACGCCGTGCGTTCCGGGAAACCCGCCGCCTCTGACCAGGACCACGCCGCCGCGCAGGCGGCCGCCGCGGACAGCGCCGAGCGCGCCGTCCTTAGCGCTGTGCTCCTGGGTGGCGTCGTGCCGCCGGCGGTGGCCGCGCAGCTCGATGTGGCGATGTTCGCGCGCGAGGCGCACCAGGTCATCTACCGGGCGATGCTCGCGTGCGCGGCCCGCGGCACGGTCGTGGACCCGATCACTCTGCGCGCGGAGCTCGACGGCAACCTGGAGCGCGCCGGCGGCCTGGAGTACCTCGCGGTGCTGTACGATGAGGTGCCGGTCGTGGACCATGCCGTGGCGCACGCGCGTATCGTGCGCGAGCACGCCCACCGGCGCGCGCTCGGGGCGCTCGGCCGGCAGATCGAGCGCGGGGCCACCGATCCCACCATGGCGCTCGATGCGCTGCGCGAGGCCGTGGCGGTGGCCGTCGCCCAGCTCGCGCCGGCGAGCGCCGGGCGCTTCCACCTGCTCACCGCCGACGAGCTGCTACAACTCCCGCCGCCGACGTGGCTCCTCGACGGTCACCTCCCCGAGTCGAGCCTCGGGGTGCTGTACGGCCCGCCCGGCGCCGGCAAGAGCTTCCTGGCGCTCGCGTGGGCCATGGCCGTCGCCACCGCGCGCGCGTGGCTCGCGTGTGCGACGCGCCGCGGCCCGGTGGTGTACGTCGCGGCCGAGGGCGGCAACGGCCTCGGCCAGCGGGTCCAGGCGGTGCGCGACGCGCACGCGCTCACCGAGCCCGCGGAGATCGTGTTCCTGCGCGAGCCCGTCAACCTGCTCCAGGAGGGGGACGTGGCCGACCTGCTCGCCGGCGCCCCCGCGCGGCCCGCGCTGTTCGTGTTCGATACCATGGCCCGCTGCATGGCGGGCGGCGACGAGAACAGCGCGCAGGACGTGGGCCGGGTGATCGCCGCGGCCGACCGACTCCGCCGCGACACCGGCGCCGCGGTCCTGCTGGTCCACCACACGGGGAAGGACGGCCTGGCGGAGCGCGGCAGCTCGGCACTGCGCGGCGCCGCCGACGCGATGTTCGCGCTCAAGAACGAGGACGGCGTGCTGACGCTCGACTGCACCAAGCAGAAGGACTCGCTGCCGACCGACCCGCGCCGGCTCCGACTCGCCGCGGTCGGTCCGTCCTGCGTGGTCGAACCGCTCGAAGGCGACCCCACGCCCAAGGCCCTGACCGGCAACGGGTGGAAGGCACTGCGCGCGCTGTTCGACGGCTTCGAGGGCGGTGAGAGTAGCGTGGGAGTATGGCAGCGCGTCTCGGCGATTCCTGAGCCCAGCTTCTACCGGACTCTCAAGCAACTCCTCGCCCTCACCTACGTCACGAAACGCGGTAAGCGATACGTGGTTAGCGTGGCCGGCGAGGCAGCGCTGCGGGGTACTCTCGCCCTACTCTCACCGGACTCTCATGAGAGTGCCCCGACTACTCTCTCTCATTCCGGGGGGCCTAGTATAGGCCCCCGGTGAGAGTAGTAGGGGGTGGGAGCGCTTCTGGAGAGCGCTGGTGCTGACGCACAGAAACCGCGGCCGCCGGCGTTAGGCGTCCGCGCCGGAAGTGACGCCGCGGGGGTGCCGGGCGCGCGGCCTCTGGTCACACATCAGGGGGCCGGCGGCGCTAACCCGTTGCCGGTGCAGGTCGTTGGCCGAGCGCTCCGCCAAGTCCTCCGCCGAGAGCCGCCGTGTGGGCGCTGGCGGGTGGCTGGCATGCCGTTAACAGCTCGCGCGAGGGGAGGGAGGCCGACGTGACGTTCAAGCACAACCGCGAGCGCGCACGCGAGGCCGGCCGCAAGGGCGCGGCCGCGAAGCACGCGAAGGACCGCGCGGCGCGCACGCCCGTCGAGCCCCTGGGCGGCACCATCGTGGAGCTCGGCCAGGTGCTCGGCCTGTTTCAGGGCCCGAGCTGGGCGAGCTGGTGGGCGTTCCTCAAGGCGGTGTTCGCGCTGCCGCTCACCGCCGAGGAGCAGGCGGTCGTGGCCGCGCACACCGAGCGCCCGGCGCCTGGTGCCCCCGTCGCCGAGGCGTGGGTGATCGTCGGTCGCCGCGGGGGCAAGAGCCGCGTCGCGGCGCTCGTCGCCGTGTTCCTCGCCGCGTGTCGGGACGCGCGCGCCCTGCTCTCCCCCGGTGAGCGTGGTGTGGTGATGGTCCTCGCCGCCGACCGCCAGCAGGCGCGGGTGATCCTGCGCTACGTCAAGGCGCTGTTCGAGCACCCGCGGCTCGCGCCGCTCGTCGCGCGCCGGCTGCGCGACGCCATCGAGCTCAAGACCGGCGTGACGGTCGAGGTCCACACCGCGAGCTACCGCACGACGCGCGGGTACACGCTGGTCGGCGCGGTGCTCGATGAGATCGCGTTCTGGCCAACCGACGAGGGCAGCGCCGAGCCCGACACCGAGGTGCTCGCGGCGTTGCGGCCGGGCATGGCGACGGTGCCGGGCGCGCTGCTGCTCGCGGTGTCCACGCCCTACGCCCGGCGCGGCGAGCTGTGGCGGGCGTTCGAGCGCCACTACGGCCGCGCGGAGTCCGACGTGCTGGTGTGGCGCGCGGAGACCCGGGCGATGAACCCGACGATTGCCGCGGGCGTCGTCGCGCGGGCCGTGGCCGATGACCCGGTGGCGGCCGCCGCCGAGTGGGGCGCCGAGTTCCGGCGCGACGTGTCGGCGTTGTTCGACCCCGAGGCGCTGCGCGCGGTGACGGTGCCCGGCCGGCGCGAGCTACCGCCGATGGCCGGCGTGAGCTACGCGGCCTTCTGCGACCCGAGCGGCGGCAGTCAGGACAGCATGACGCTCGCCATCAGTCACCGCGGCGCGGGGGAGACGGCGGTGCTGGACCTGGTGCTGGAGGTGCGGCCGCCGTTCAGCCCGGACCAGGTGGTGGCGGAGTTCGCGCGCGTGCTGCTCGCGTACCGGCTGCGCGAGGTGCGCGGGGATCGCTACGCGGCGGAGTGGCCGGTCGAGCGCTTCCGGGCGCACGGCATCACCTACCGGCCGGCCGAGCTGCCGAAGTCCGATCTGTACCGCGAGCTGCTGCCGCTGGTGAACGCCGCGCGGGTCGAGCTGCTCGATCAGCCGCGGCTCGCGGCGCAGCTCGTGGGCCTGGAGCGGCGGGTGGCGCGCGGCGGGCGCGACAGCGTGGACCATGCGCCGGGCGGTCGCGACGATCTGGCGAACGCCGCGGCCGGCACCCTCGTCAGCGGGGCGGCAGCGGTGCCGTTCTTCGTCGCGCCCGGGGATGGCAGCATGCGCAACCTCACGACCGGCGAGGTCGAGGCCGGCGCCGGCGCCGTGGACCCCGACGACGTGCGCGCGATGCGCGACCTGTGGTGAGCTGGACCGAGCGGCCGCCGACGCTCGCGGGCTACGCGCGCTGCGTGCCCGAGCAGGCGGGCGCCGATCTGGGCCGGGCGTTGGCCGCGCTGCTGTGCGCCGGACAGCAGCACGCGGGACCCGGGCCGTGCGCGGCGTGCGCGCGGAGTGGCGAGTTGCTCGCGGCGCCGGTGGGCGGCGCGCTGTTCGCGGTGCGCGCGACCGGCGGCCCGCGGCCGGTCTCGCCGCGGGACCTGGAGGCCATCGGTCGCGCGCTCGATCTCCTGGAGCGAGCCGCGGGGACCGGACAGGCGCCGGCGCCGGTGCGCAACGATCCCCGGCTCCGCCGGCGGCGATGACACGCGGCGCAGTCCGTGGTCCCGACCCCCGACCAGCCACCGGGCAAGGGCGCAAGCGGCTCCACCCAGGGCCGGCCACGGGCTTCACCCCCGCGTGCGAGCGCGGGCCCCGTCACGCACGAGCGGCAGACAGGTGGCGAAATGGGAGACGTGGAGCGGCATGAGCGCCGGCGCGCGCGTGAACCGCGCGCGGAGCTCGCCGGCGCGCCCGGGCTCTAGCCGAAACCCGGCGCGCGTGGGCACGGGGTCCGGGTCGAACGGGGCACGCTTCCCGCGCGCGGTCGTGGCCCAGAGCACCGGCCAGCCGCAGCGGGGGCAGGGCAGGGTCGCCGGCCGCGCATCACTCACCACGTTCAAGCTGCGCATGCAGGACGACGGCGGCCACGTCGCGCGCCTCGCGCCATTCCAGCGGGCGGACCAGCGCCGACGCGGGCAGCGCGAGGCCGAGCGCGCGCGTCGTCGCATGCGTGGGCTCGGCGAGCTTGGCGAGCGCTGTGCGGAGGAGCTGCGCCGCCCGGTTGAGCGCCGCGGTCGCGTCGCGCGGGAGCGTGCCGAGCTGGCGCCAGGCGTCGAGCATGGCCAGCGCGTTGCGCAGGTCCTCGGCGGGCGGCTGCCGCACCGGTTGCGGACCGCTCACCGGGAGCCGGGAGCGAGACGGGAAGCGCGAGCCAGGGGCACGCGGGAGTATAGGCGTAACGCCTATATAGCGCCATGCCCACGCGGCGCCGTATCCTGGCCGCCATGCCGATGACCGCCGCCCAGCTCCGCCGCACGCTCACCCGCCTCGGGCTCTCGCAGCGCCAGCTCGCGCTCCGGCTCCGCGTGGACGTGGGGACCGTGAACCGGTGGGCCACCGGCAAGACGCCGATCCCCGAGACCGTGCGGCTCCTGCTCGACTGCTGGGTGCGCGAGCGTGCGGCGCGGACCCGGCGCTGACTCACCCTCGGAAGGGAGGTCGCTGTGCTCGACCCACAAACCGCCGGCCCACTGCGCCAACTCGCCGCTGAGCTGGAGAAGGGCCCGGCCGTGCGTAAGGCGACCGCGGCCCGGATTCGCGCGGTGGCCGGCGCCCCGGACCCCGACGCCTTTCTGCGTGCGCTGCTGGCGGTGACGCCCGCCGATCTCAACGAGGTGCAGGGTCTCATCAGGCGCGACGAGGGGCTGGCGCTCGGCTTCAAGGCGGCCGCCGCCCAGGAAGGGGCGCCGGGCCTTCGGGCGGCGATGGAGGCCGAGGCCGCCGCCGCGCAGGCCGGCGCGGATCAGAAGGCCGCTGCCAAGCAAACCCTGACGGAGCTCGCCGGGCTCGCGGCGCGGTACGACGCCATTCGGCGGCACGTGGACGGGCGCTAGGCGGCTCCAGCGGCGGAAAGTCCTGAACGCTCAGAAGCGGGAGCGAATCCACGTCCACAGCGCGGTGACTGCGCCGCGCACCGCCGGCGTGAGCCATGCGACCAGGACGGCGCCGGCGATGGTGACGGCCCGGCGCCGCGCGTTCTTCCAGAGCAAGCTGCGCACTGTGGCCAGCACCAAGCGCGGCACGGCATCCTCCAGCTCGTGCAAGCGGGCGCCGTCGCGCCGGAGCTGCGCGACCACCTCTAGGCGATGGCGCACGATATCCGCCTTGGCCTCGGCCACCTTGGCGTCGAACCGCGCCACGCTCACCGCGTCGTGCGGTACGCTGTCCTCGTCGTCCGCCACCTTGCATCCGAATAGCTCGTAAATGCTGGGGCCTGGGTCCCGGAGACTCGTGTAGAGCATCTTGTTGAGCGGGTCTCGGTAGGAGGGGAGGGTGGTACTCTGGCGGCTGTAGAGGTCCAGCCGCAAATCGTCCACGGCGGCGACCTCGCCGGCAATCCGCTCGTCGTCGGGGTCCCACCACCGGTGATTCATCTGGACCATGAGGGGGCGCCACCGTTCGATGAGGCCGGCGAACAGGCTCTCGAACGTGTACACGGCCGCAAGCTGCTCGGGGAGCTCGCGGTAGGCGGCGCGCAGCTCCGCCGCATCTTGCGCGAGGGCCGCGAGGCCGCGGCGCTCGACGGTCTCACCGGCAACGTAATGCACCGCAGAACCTCCGTCAGGGAGACAGCGGTAGGCCCCTTGCCACCGCTGTGTAGAGATATAAGATAGAAGCGTCAGGGCAAGACACCCGCGACCCGAACCGGCGAATGGCCGGTCTCGGGTCGCTTCTCTTTTGGGACAGGAGGAGCGATGGCCAAGACCAAGACCAAGACCGCGAAGGGCGCGACTGCGTGGCTGCCACTGCCGCAGGCGTGCCGATTGCTCGGCATCGACTGGATGAGCGGGTATCGCCTGGTGCTTCGCGGCTCGCTGCGTGCCCGTTGGAATGGCCGGCGCTGGCAGGTCGCGCGCGATTCGGTCGAGGCGATGCGTCGCAAGGGCCCACCGGCGGCGCAGCGGGCGGCGACGACGTGAGTGCCTCCGCGGGCAGCGACCCACGCGAGCCGGAGCGCGTGATCCAATTCACGTGGCGAGACGCGGAGACCGAGGCCGTGTTGTTGGCCCTGCAGGTCGTCAACGTCCTCCTCGGCGTGCCGCGGGAGCGCCTGGTGGCGCTGGCCGAGCAGGCGCTCATCGAGCACGGCCTCGGCGCCGAGCTCGTCATCGGTGGCCGTGACCGGCTCGACCACGCGCTGTGGTGCCTCGAACGCGCGCCCGAGATGCAGACCGTACTCGCCACCCTCCTGGACCAGCTCGCCGCCTGGCGCGCCGAGCCACCATTGGCGGCGCCGCCCGATTCAGGACCGGTCGCGTGACGCGCCGCCAGCGGTCACGGGCGGCGCTCGATGCCGACGCCACGCGGGCGCTGGCATGGGTCGCCGAGCTGCTGTCACCGGCGCTCGTTGGGCCGGGCACGCTGATAGGCGACCTGTACGCCGCGGTCTATGAGTGCCCTGGGCGGAGCGGGCGGGCGGCGGCCGAGCGGCTCTACCGCCGGCTCCCGCCCACACCGCGCGTTCCGCTGCGTCCCGCGCTGCGCCGCGCCCTCCAGGAGGATGGCGACCCGGTGGCGTTATACCGCGCCGCGCTGATCGAGCTCGTTCGGCCGGACGGTATCGAGGAGCAGCGCTGGCCGCTTCGTGAGCTGCCGCACCGACTGGCGTACCAGCTCCTAGAGATTTCCGACCCTGGCCGGCGCCGCCACCTGGTCGCGGCCAAGGCAGGGGCCGCGCTGGACGCGGACACGCTGCCCGACGAAACCGAGGACCCTGCCGCCCGCCTGGACGAGGACGAGGCGGTGGAGCTGCTGTACCGAGCGCTCGACCAGGCGCCGCTCCCTCCGGCGGAGCGGAAGGTGGTCCAGCTCGCTGCGGCCGGGTTCTCCCGTACCCAGATGGCGACGCTGTGCCACGTGACACCCGCGACGATCTCCAACCGCCTCGCCCGCGCCCGCCGCACGCTGCGCGCCTCGCTCCCGCGTTAAGGCGAGCGGCTGCCCCCCCGATTGAGCACAAACGTGCGTTAAGCCCGCCGACCATCGGTGAAGTTTTGCCCGCTCGCTGCCATACCCAGGTAGAGGGATCAACCCAGGGGGGGCAACGGTGGGCGACGCGGACCACGATGTGTTGAACGGCATGCCGCCGGTCGAGCTGTGCGACCGGCTGCTCGGCAAGGGCGGGTTTTTGGAGCTGCCGTTCCTAAGCGACGAGCCCGCGTGGATCGCGGCCCGAACGCACCGCCTGGAGACCGACCAGCTCCGGCAGCGGATGCAGGCGCTGCTGTTGCTCGGTGACCAGCTGCTCTCGCCGGCCGACCGGAAGGCGCGGCGCGAGGAGATGGAGGACCTGGGCGATACCATCCGCAGCCGTAAGGCGGAGGGGCTGTTCCTGGAGTCGGCGGCGGAGGTCGAGCGCCGGGTGCGCTGGGCGCCGCTCGTCACCGCGGTGCGCACGCGGCTGCGCGAAGGCGCGGGCGCGGTGTACTGGCGAGAGGTCGCGCCCATCCTGGAAGCACTGGAGGGGGGGCTCGCCGCGCTCGGCGACTATCAGTTGGCCGCCGGCGTGTGGCCGTTCACCGACGCACCCGCGCTCCCCCGATTCGACGGCAGTCCCTTGGCCCACACGCTCCACCGGCTGCACGCCGCGTTCGACGGGCTCCCGAAACCCGATGCGCCACTGCCGCCGATGGCGCCCGCCCGGGAGCCGCGGATTCCGCTGCGCCTGTTGGCCGACCTGCCGCTCAAGAGCACGACGTACATCGCCGGCGAGGTCATCGACGTGTCGCCGGCCCATGCCCGCGTCTTGATCGCGGAGCGTCGCGCCATCGTGCACGCGGAGCTGGTGGAGCTCGGCGATTTTGACCTCGACTGCGCGACCTGGCGCGAGCAGCGCCACTTGCCGGCCGCCGTGCCCGGCGGGGAGCACCTGGAGCAGACGCGCGTGCAGGCAGCCGCGGCGCGGGCAGCCCACGAGCGGCAGACACGCGAGCGCGAAGCAGCCGAGCGTGGTGCGGCGGCGCGCCAACTGGCCGAGCTGTGGCCCTAACCGGAGACCCGACGATGCCCGAGCGCGACGTGCTGAACCTCAGCGAGTGGAAGGCGCTCGCCGCGCGTGACGCGGCGCCGCGCGACGTGGTGCTGCGCAAACAGTTCACGAGCGAGGTGAAGGCCGCGGCCGATGACCCGCGCGGCGTCGAGCTCGCCATCTCGACCGCCGACCCGGACCGCGACCGGGACACGCTGGCCGTCGAGGGCTGGCGGCTCGACAACTACCGGCGCAACCCCGTGGTGCTGTTCGCCCACGACTACCGCGCGCTCCCGGTGGCACGCGCGACGCGCGTGTGGGCGAGCGACGGGGCGCTGCGGTCGGTCGCGCACTTCGTGGAGCCCGAGATTTACCCGCTCGGCGAGACGGTGCTGCAGATGCTCAAGCGCCGGTATCTGAGCGCGGCGTCGGTCGGGTTCGCGCCGATCCAGTGGACGCGCAACGAGGAGCGGGGCGGCATCGACTTCATCGAGCAGGAGCTGCTGGAGTACAGCATCGTGCCGGTGCCGGCGAATCCCGCGGCGCTGGTCGCCCGCGCCGCCGCCGATGGCCTCGACCTCGCCCCGCTGCGCGCGTGGGCCAAGAGCTTCGTGGGCGACGCGCGCGACGACTACGCGACGGTTTCCCGCGGCGACCCGCTGAGCGACGACGTGCTGCTCGATCTGCTCGGCGTCGGGGCCGGTGACCACCGCGCGCTGCACGCGGCCCTGGGCTGCGGTGCCCCGGAGACGAGCGACCACGCCCTGCTGGCCGCGCTCGGTCTTGATGGGGTCGCACCGGTCGGCGGCGCGCCGGTCGAGATCGACCCCGAGGCCGCCGCGGCGTTCGCGGTCGAGCACCTGCGAACCGCGCTGCCGGCGGTGGTGGACGCGCGCATCCGCCGGCACCAGGGCCGGCTCGACTGATGGCCGACGACGGCCGCGTGCTTGTCTGCTTTCTGCGCCGCGCGGACGTGCCCACGCTCGGCACCGACCAGGGCGGCGCGTATGCCGCCGGCGACGTGGCGGGCTTCGCGCCCGAGCTGGCCGCGCACCTGGTGGCGAGCGGCGCGGCCCGCTACGCCACCACCACCGATCTCGCGGTCGCCGCCGACCCGCAGCGCGGTCTCAACCCGGGCACGCACGAGCGGCCCGCGTTCCGCGGCCGCCTGCTGTCGGAGACGCGCCGCATTGATGGTCACCACCTAGGACCGGAGGTCTAGCATGCCCGCTCTCGCAAAGCTCGGGCTGACCGTGCGCTACTTCGACGCCACGGGCACCGAGCAACCCGCCATCATCACCCGCGTCATCGACCCGGCCACGGGCAAGTGCAACCTGACGGCGTTTCAACCCGCCGGGACGACGGCCGCCGTGGTGAACATCCTCTACTCGGCCACCGGCGCGCCGAGCACCTGGCAGGAGCTCGACGTATGACGACGAAACCCGGGGCGGCTGCACCCGCGACGCCCGGCACGGCCGTGACCGCACCGCGGGCCACGCTGCTGGAGCGACTACTCGCGCTCGCGCAGACACCCGAGGAACGGGAACGCGCGTTCGCGCTCACCGAGCGCGTGCAGCAGCAGCAGGTGCTGGCCGAGCTGTCCGAGCAGATCGCCGCCACGAGCTGGGGCGAGAAGCTGTCGCCAGCGCTGCGCGCCCAGGTGATCCGCTACGCGCTGGACGTGGGCGCCGACCCGGCCCGCCACCTGTTCGTCTTGGGCGGCCGGCCGTACCTCAACGCCACGTTTTACAAGGAGCTCGTCGCCGCGCAGGCGGACTTCCAGCGCGACGAGGTGCAGTTCGTCCACGACGACGAGCGCGCGAGCCCCGAGGAGCGCGAGGAGCGGCGGCGGCTGCGGGTGGTCTACGCGGTGCCGGAGAAGGTCGGCGAGCGCGCGGTGCTCGCGGCCGCGGTCGTGACGCTGCATTTCGAGGACCGCGGGCCGTTCATCGGCGTGAAGTGGGCGCCGTCGAGCAAGACCGATCCCGTGGGCACCGAGTTCCCGGTCCACAGCGCGGAGAGCCGCGCGTATCGCAAGGCCGCCGAGAAGGCGGTGTCCGCGTGGTTCACGCCCGAGCGCACGCACCGGCTCCAACGCATCGAGCAGCTCATCGAGGCGCAGAAGCTCGGCCCCCAGGGTCCAGCGGCACGCGCGCCGGCGCCGGTGGCGGTCGAGGCGGTGGACGTGGCGCCGCTGCCGGCTGGCGCGCCCGCCGTCGGCGCCGAGCCCGAGCCGGCGCGCGTGGGGGTGATCGAGCGGCACAACCCGAGTGCCCGGTGCAGCATCGAGGGGGAGCACCGCCGCGAGGACTGCGGCTACTTCAAGGGCAAGGCAGGCACGTGAGGGAGCGCATCCTGTCTCTGTGCCCGGCGTTGCCCGGCTGGTCGGTGGTGTACGGGCTGGACGACAGCACCGTGTTGCGGGAGCCTATCGCCTGCTGGGCGCTTCACGAATGGAAGGACGACCGCGGCCAGGTACGGACTGAGGTGGTCGCCCTCATAAACGCGGACGACGGATACCTCACGCCCGCCGACGAGCTCACCAATCCGGTGCTCGGTATCGAGAAGCCCGGCGACGCGCGGGACTGGACCGCCGCCGCGACGAGTCACCGGAAGCCCGAGTGAGAGTTGCGCACCTGGCCGACCTGCACCTCGGGTTCCGCCAATTCCACCGCACCACGCCACGCGGCGGGAACCAGCGGGAGGCGGACGTGGCCGACGCGCTGCGGCGGGCGGTGGACGATCTGATCGCGCAGCGCCCCGATCTGGTGGTGATCGCCGGCGACGTGTTCCACTCGGTCCGACCGCCGAACGGCGCCATTCTGTTCTGCTTCCAACAGCTCCAGCGGCTCCGCACCGCGCTGCCCGAGACGCGCGTGGTGATCGTGGCCGGCAATCACGACACGCCGCGCACGAGCGACGCCGGCGTGATCCTGCCGCTCTACCAAGCGTTGGGCGTGGACGTGGTGGTGGGTGGCGTCGCGCGCATCTCGCTGCCGGCGCACCGGTGCATGGTCACTGCCGTGCCGAGCAGCGCCGCCGCGCAGCCGTTGCCCGCCCCCGACCCCGCGGCCGCGGTGAACGTCTTGGTCCTGCACGCCGACGTCATCGGCTACGACCTCTCGTCGCGGACGACGTTCGGGCGGGACCACCTTGACGCCTCCGGGCTCGCGGCAGCGGGCTGGGACTATGTGGCGCTCGGCGACTACCACGTCGCGGCCCAGGTGGCGCCGCGCGTTTGGTACAGCGGCGCGACCGAACGGACCAGCACTGACCCCTGGCGCGAGCTCCGCGTCGAGAGAGAGCGTGGACTCCCGGGCAAGGGCTGGCTGCTGGTCGAGCTGCCCGGCGGCGCGCCCGTGTTCCGGCCCATCGCCGCCGCGCGGCCGTTCCTGGACCTGGAGCCGGTGGACGCCGCGGGCCTCGGCGCCGAGGACCTGGGCCGGGCGCTCGCCGCGCGCGTTGAGGGCGTGGCGCTCGACGGGGCGGTGGTGCGGCTGGTCGTGACCAACGTGACGCGCGACCTGCGGCGCGCGCTCGACTACGGGCCGGTGCGCGGGTGGAAGGCGCGCGCGCTCCACTTCCAGCTCGATCTCCGACGCGCTGACGAGGAAGCCACGCCCGCCGCGCGGGCGGCGCGGTTCCAGCCGCTCGACCAGCTCGTGGCCGAGTTCCTTGGCGCGCGGACGCTGCCGCCCGACCTCGACCGCGAGACGTTCGTGGCGCTCGGCGTCGGGTATCTCCGCACCGCGGGTGCCGAGCCGCTCGCGTCCGAGCCCGCCGCGTGACCGCACGAGCGGCAGAGCACCCAGGGTCGCCGCACGCGGGGGAGCCGCGCCGGCGGGCAACGGGTCCGAGGGTACCCGCCCTGGACAGCTCGGCCGATCCGCTCGCCCTGGTCGCGCGCTGGCGCGCGCAGGCCGCGGCCTACGAGCAGGACGGCCAGCCGGGCGCCGCGCTCCTGCGGCGGGTGGCGGAGGAGCTCGAACGGGCGCAGCGGGAGCACGCGCTGGCGGAGCTGACGATGGCCCAGGCCGCGGCCGAGAGTGGCTACTCGGCCTCCCAGCTCCGCAAGCGCTTCCCGGGGCGGCGGACCGTGCGGCGGCTGGACCTGCCGCGGAAGGGCGGGGGCCAGGGAGAGGGGCCGGACCTGGCGCGGGCCATCTTGCGAGGCGAGCGCGCGTGAATCATATTGATTCACGATGACCCTGCAAGCCGCTGTTCGCCAAGCGATGGCCGACGCCCCGTGCACGCTGCGGGCGCTGGCGCGGGAAGCTGGCTTGCCTATCGCCCGCCTGGTGCGTATCCGACAAGGCACAGCGGCGGCGACGCCGGCCATGGCCGCGCGGATCGCGGCGGCGCTGGCGCGATGGGGCAAGCGGTGCGACCGGAGTTCGACGCGGATTCGGACGGCGCTGCGGGATTCGACGGGGAGGGCAGAATGACAGTCACCACCGAGCAACGGCCGCGGACCAAGCGGCGGGAGCGCGAGCGCTGGTCGTGGGCCGTGGGCGAGTACGGCGGCCGGGTGCTCGTGTTCCAGGAGCGCAACGGCCGCCTCTACGGCCAGATTCGCGGGAAGCGGGTCGCGCTCAAGCACACGGACCGCGACCGGGCCAAGACGTGGGCGAAGGACCAGGAGCGGCAACTCCGCGAGGGGCTGGCGACGGCCGCCGATCCGACGCCGACCGTGGCCAAGGTGTTCGCGGCCTACCAGGCGGCGCGGGCCGAGCTGGACTTGTCGGGGACCTCGCGCTACACCGACGAGCGGTGCGGCGGGCGGCTGCCCGACCCGACGGTGCCCGGCGACGAGGGCGACCCCGGCCTGTTCGCTCGGGTCCTGGGCGCGGACCGAGACCTCTCCAAGCTCACGCTGGGCGAGTGGCAGCACTTCATCCGCGTGCGTTTGACCGGGGCGGTGGACGCCTGGGGTCGCGACGTGCCGATGCCGGCGACGGCCGAGGACCAGCCGCGCCGCGTCGTCCGCGCGCGCACGGTCGAGGCCGACTGCGAGTGGCTGGCCATCGTGTGCAACTGGGCGCTGGAGTGGGAGGACCGCGAGACCGGGCGCCCGCTGCTGCGCGAGCATCCGTTCAAGCGCGAGCGGTTCCGGGACGCGGTGCCGCACGAGCAGAACCCGCGCCGGCCGGTGGCGACGCAGGACCGCTACGAGGCCATCCTGGCGAAGGCGCCGGCCGTGCATCCGTTCTTGGCCGCGTTGCTCGGGTTGGTGAACGGCACCGGGCGCCGCATCCGCGCGGTGCTGTCGCTGCGCTACCAGGACCTCCAGCTCGCCAAGAGCCCGGCGACGCCGCACGGCGCGGTGCAGTGGCCGGGCGAGACCGACAAGATGGGGAAGGCGTGGGCCGCGCCGATCAACGCCGCGGTGCGGGCCACGCTCGACGCGCTGCTAGGTGAGCGGCCGGGCCTCGGCGCCGCGTATCTGTTTCCGTCGCCGAGCGACGTGGCGCAGCCGATGGACCGTTGGTTCGCCTCGAAGCTGCTGCGGCGCGCGGAGCGGCTGGCGAAGGTGCCCAAGCACAACGGCTCGCTGTGGCACGCCTACCGGCGGAAGTGGGGCACCGAGCGCAAGCATCTGCCGGTGCAGGACGTGGCGCAGGCCGGCGGGTGGAAGAACACGGCGACGCTGGAGACGATCTACCAGCAGCCGGACGCCGCGACACTGTACCGGGTGGTGAGCGAGCCGGCGGAGCTCCGGGAGGCGAAGGCATGAGCGCCACGCTGCTGGAGATGCGGCCGCACGTCGATCACGAGCTGACCGAGCTGCTGCGGGTTGGCCGGCTGATTCAGTCGGGCCGGTACGCCGGCGGCCCGGTGGACGCGCCGCTCCGCGAGGCATTCGCTGCGCACTTTCGCAAGCTGTGCGAGTTCTTCGGGGTCCAGCGCGTGGGGCGCCGGTTTCCCGATGTGAAGGCGACCAGCTACGTGCCCGGGTACCCGGCGCCGACCGACCGGCGCCTGCAGACGCGGATGTACCATGCGGACAAGCTCCACGCACACCTGGGTGAGGGACGGAAGGCGCTGGAGGTGCTGCGCCGCGAGTGGGGTGCGAAGGCCGACACGGCGCTGTTCGTCGGGAAGGTGCGCCGGTTCGTTGGGTCGGCCAAGCGCGCGGGGCACCGGTTCACGGCCGCGGAGCGCGAGCTCCGGCACTGGCCATGAATCGCCTCCGCCAGTTTCTCCGCTACATCGCGTGCGCAGGGCGCGCGAACGGCGGGTGTCGGACACGCGACGCGCGCGCTAAGTGGTTGGCGGACGCGCACGACGCGCGAAAGCGGGGCGACCGACGACGGATGGGGTTCAGGGGGTCGCGGGTTCAAATCCCGCCGTCCCGACTAGGCCTCCGCCTCGGCGGGGGCCTTGTTGCATTAGGTTTCCGCACTATGAAACGCGCGGTCATCCTGCTTTCCGGCGGTCTCGACTCCGCCACCA
>WNGA01007711.1_pt1 | contig 14917 bp, 11 predicted proteins | sample 5400061 | NCBI WGS metagenome assembly WNGA01 (sample SAMN13153366, study PRJNA577476) | soil metagenome | isolation source: 100 cm soil or saprolite under grassland replicate 2 | place: USA:California | collected 2016-06-15
AATCGCGAGGGATGAGCTTGTGTTGGACGGGTCGGTACGGTAATGGTTGACCGGTGAAATGGATAGTGAGTCGCTTGGTTTCGCCGCCCTTGATAGGCAACCGATACCAACCTGGATCACCCGTTAACGGAACGAGTCCGATTTCGCTGGCGTTCGTGAACTCCCAGAGTCCGCTCGGACTTGGCTGAACGATCCGGCACCCCCCGAATCCAATCATCAGGACCGCGATCCCAACAACCGTCGAGCGAATACGGAACCGGAACTGTCCCCCACCGACGCCCACAACTAGTCCGAAGACTCCAGCAAGCACGAAGAGTATTCCAAACGTCTGGCTGCGCCCGGTGCTGGCGATTCCTCCGCTGCCGCCTTGAGATCCGGTTTGGCCTATGTTGAGCGGCTGGACTCGCAACGCGAGAGACGTGGTGTCTCCCTTTTTCACTCCAGGCAGGTTGTCTGCAGACAGGACCACCTGACTGGTGTACTCGGATGCGTGAAAGAGATTGTGGTTGATGTGCTCATGATCATTATTCGGATCGTCGTTTCGATCGAAGTTCTCCAAGTAGAGGTCAGCACACAGCTCGTCTACTTGGCCGTGGAGCGCCTCGAATGACTGCCATCCCGCGCTTGGATCGCTAAAGTCCCAGTTGAACTCGGTTGAGACGTCGGTGTTGACGGCGGTGTTGGATTCTCTCGGTATTGTATGCGTCGAATCGCGGGCGAACTCATCTCCGAAGTACCCGACGTTGAACGGCGTGAGCCGGAGGCGCACATTCCCGCCGTTTGGCACCGGCGTCGTGATCATGCCTGGTCCCGAATACCGGAATTTGACCTGGATCTTGTTGTTCCCTGATCGTTTGAGGTAACCAGGGCCACCGTCGGTCGCCGCCGCGTCGTTGATGTACCAGTTATGACTCATCGTCGCGAAGTTGACGTCGAAACAGACGTTCTTCAACGATGCAGTACCAAGTGTCGTGACGCTCGGGAACGTGGGGAAGCCATGTCCGGGAAAGAGAATGTTGTCGCTAATGCCAGGCCAGCCGTCCGCCGGAAGTATTCCGTCACTTAAACCAACGGGCCAACGCAGCACCGTTCCCTGCTGGGCCCCACCCGTAACATGATTGCGGTCCACGTAAACGAAGACACCTAGGCCGAACTCCGGCTGCAACGGGTAGAATCCCTCGGGTGTCGCACTTGCGGGTATGCTGATCTCCATATTCCACACCTTCGGATCGCCATCGCCATCGTCAAGATTGTAATCGTAAGCATGCCTCGTTTTGAGAACAGTTGGACCAATGGCCGCTGCATCCTTCACCTCGGTCCATTGATCGTCCTGATTGGGGCCGTTCCACTTCCAATAGTGCGCGACGGGGGGGCAAGGCTGATTACAGAGCGCGTTGCTCACTATCGTACTCGTGTTTGTGGTTACCCCGACCTTGATGTAGAAGTCGCCATCGCTCCACATGCCGTTGTGGTCGGCGTCGAAGATCACTGCGACCGAGTCCCAATCGGTAAGATTGTCGTCGTACTCAATGACCAGTCCCAGGTCCAGTCGACCCATGCGCGAGGCAAGGTATAGATGACCGCTTGGCGATCCACCACTGGGTTGCAATGCGACAGGCGCCACCTCACCCCACATCGGATCGTTCATGCAGGAATTGCGGGCTCCGGGAGCCACGACGCCATCCCAGATGATGTCATTCTTCGCATTGACAACGCAGACGCCCTGAGCTTCGAGGCTCGAAACGCCCATCGCGAGCAATCCCAGCATCCACAGCACTCTGCGTGGGCTCCCTAATGCGCGCGGCAGTGAAGTCATAACGCCCCCTGTAGGTATACCGTGATCAGACCGTCCGAATCTTGATATGCAGATCGGCCAAGAGTTGATGACCAGCGGCGGAATCCCGCATCGATAGAACAAAATCCAAGAGTTCTCCGGTGACGTTGGGACGCGCGATAACGAAGCTGATGCCGGCTGCACCGGTTTGTGGATCATTTGCTGGGACGGTGATGCCGGTCAGAGAGCTACCCGCAGCGATGGCCCATCCCGCCGGCGCGGGAGAAGGAGTGAACGAGAGGTCGACAACCTTTGGCGTTGCGGTCCGGTTGTGCAGCACGAAGCCGAAGTTGATGTTGGGCGGCGGCGGTGATTTGGCGACCTCGTACTCACCGGTCAGGATGTTCAGGTTGAGATTCGTGTTCCCAACCGAGATTCCCCAGTCCTCTTCACTTGCTGGGGCCTGAACTCCGATCGACAGGGTCTTCAGGCCGCTGTTGTTGCCGAGAATCCCAGGATTACTGCGGGCCTCGGCTCGCAGTGACAGCGTGGTCGTCGCAGAATTGACGTCAGGCGGCTGCACCGTGACCAAGAACTGCGCATTGACCGGTCCCGGCCCGACGTGCAGGGCGAATGGCAGGGTGCCATTGGCGTTGCGCAGCGTCGAGACCCACGCCGGGTCGATGAAGCGCGTAACGTCGATATCGTCGTCGGGTTCGATGGTCCCCGACAGCCTGTACTTCAAGTCAATCGGTACGTTCCGTGTAACCACCGCACCCAGCACCGTAGGGCCGAGGTAGGTGAGCAGCAGGCTTCCGGTCGCGTGAAGCGCTTGGCTTCCGAATTGCCCGGCGATTTGTTCCTGAGCACGAACCGCTTCCAGCAGATTGCCTTGTTCGAGCGCGGTCTTGAGCGATGTGTAACTAACTGGCGCTGGCCCTGTCAGAAACGCATCCATGGCGTCGAGCATCGTGAGGAACGCCAGCTCGTACGGCCGGGTACCGGGCGGACGCTCTAGCGGAAGTACCGACTGCCGCCAGACCTTGGAAAGCCGCTCCTCGGCAATCCGGAGCTGGTCGAGAAACGCAAAAGCTCCACGGGTATCCATCTCCCTGGCATCAATCAGACCGATCCCTTGTTGGGCAATCGCAGCGATGGCCGATAGCGTGTCGATCGCCAGGACCTCAGCCGCCATGTAGGGTTGTGAGGGATTGGATCCTGTGAGGAAGTCGATAAACCTTCGTGCGGCAGTAACGGTAACGGTCAATGCAGTCCGGTACGTGTCGGTGTCCACCACCACAACCCCATTGGAACCGAAGAAGGACACGTCCCGACGAAGCGACAGCGACGTCTCTCGCAGGTCTTCCAACATCGAGCCGGTGATCGCATATAACCCCGCACTTTGACTGAGCCGTGCCAATGCGGCGTAGGCATGACCTGCTGGCGGCGACGCTGCCATACCTGGAAAGGCCGCCACCGTTGCCAAACGCACCGCCCATTCGCGGCGAACTCGTCGCGATGTCTCGATCGCAATGCGTGAATCCAGAAGGTGGCTGTCCTCGACAGAGTCCACCTCTCGATCCCACACGTCGAGATAGATGACGAATTGCGTGTTGCTTGGGATGGGCGCGGCAGCGATCGGCGGCACAAACCAGGTGGCCACAAGATTCGGATCGCGTAGGGGCTGCTCATTGAAGCGCATGTCGAATTCGTTCAGAACCACTTGTCCCTCAACGAACATGCGACCTGCCCCGCGAAGCGTGCCGTCTCCACCGCGGATGAGAAAATCGCCGCCATCCGTTGCGACGGCGCTGATCCCGATCCCCGCACTCGAAAGGACTCCCGCCACCTCGCTGGCCGTGGCCGCACCGATCGTCGAGAACTGGTTGCTGTGAAATACGACCGTCGCGGGAGCGTTTTCATCCACGGTAATTCGCAGGGTCGCTCCGTCTAGCAGCGCGAAAGGCTCGTTACGATTGCTAATAATCCAGGCGTGTGGCGCCGGTCGTGATGCCGATGAGTTGGTCCCGCTAAAGCCGAGCGCGGAAGCGGCGGTGGACGCCGAAACATCAATGGCCATCGAGGAGGAGCCAGCATTGCTGGCAGACATCACAAGCACCGCACCCGTGGAGCCATTCGAAAGCGGCAGGATGTGAAAGCCGTCGTTGCCACGAGGCACGCCATTACCGGCGAGCCACCTCGTAACGTCATGATGTGCCAGACGCTGAAGATTCCCGAGCACGTTGACGTCAGCGTCCAAGAGCGGCACGCCCTGTTGAAGACCGATACCGACGTAGTGTCGCTCGGCTTCCCGTTGGCTCTGCTCGCGCGGGTCGCGGGAATAGTTACCCATCTTGTCTCAAGAACCCTTGGTGTTAGGTAACAACATCGCTCCAACTTTCACCCACGAACCCACCGACCTCGATCGTCTCCTCATCGGCCAGATGCTCGGTCGGCCATACGTAGCGCACGCAGACCGGCCGGAACGGATCGAGAAACGCGCTGGCGCGCTGCGCGGCGCTGACGACGTCCGCCCCCAGTGGCGGCTCCAGATACACGCCAACGGCCCCCCGCGCGTACCAGTCGTCGTTGGTCTCGCCCGTGTCGTAGACGTAGTGCCCGTGATCGTTGAACGTGCCGATCTCGGCCACCATGTGCGCATCGTTCAAGTCCAGGGTGCGCGACTTGTACCATGGCGTCCGCCGCCGCGACGTCCACAGCACGTGCAGCAAACCCGCGCTGTCCTCGTAGCCCGTTGGCTCGGACTCTGCCGTCACCTCGGGGCTTAGCCGGTGCGCGTCGGTCGACCAGCTGCCGTCGTACAGATGCGTCCAGATCTGCCACGGGCCGCCGCGATTGGAGTGAAACAGCAGCCACACCTGCGTTCCCGTCGTCGTTGCGAGCGGGACGGCCGCAGGCGCCTCATCGCGCACGCCACCGCGGAGATCTTCGCTCATGGACTGCTGCGCCGCGGTATTGCTCAGGTCCCCGCCCACAACGACCAGACGCCAGATTTCGCGTCGATCCCCCTTGTCGCGGCACCAGAACAGCCAGATGTCGCCGCCCATGGCGACCGCGGCGGGCGACGAGTCGTGCGCGAGATCCAACGCGGGGGGCTTGGGCATCCGCGCCGGATCGCTCCACACGCCGCCGGTGCGCCGCCGATACCAGATGTCGCGCACGCCGCGCCGATCCGAATCCCAGAACAGCCACAGATCCGTGCCGTCGTGGACGGCTGCGGGGCGTGCATCCTCATTCGGATGATCGGTGAGCTTCTGGATCGGCCCCGCGGTCGGATTGAGCACGGTGGTGTAGATGTCACGCGAACCGTCCCGGTCCGACGCCCAGAACAGGCGGACATCGCTCCCGTCCAACACCAATGCGGGCGATTCATCCACGAACGCCGGAATGTCCGCTCCGGGCGCCGGTGGCCCCATCACCCGCTGCGGCTCCGTGTCGGCGCCAAGCCGCCTGCACCACAGCTCACGCTGACCACCGCGGTCGGAATGCCAGACGATCCACACGGTGCCGTTGTCGCGCAGCGCCGCGGACGCTCCATCCATCGACGTCGTGATCGACAGCGGCGCCGGTGCGGACCAGGCGTTCGGTCCGTTGCGCGTCACTTGCCAGATCTCCCAGATCGGGATGAACTCCGGCGCGTTCGTCAGCAACACGTTGCGCGCGAACTCCTTCACCTTGCTCGGCCACCCCGTGACTCGGTTCACCAGCGCCGGAACGCTCGGCAACGTCCCCAGTACACAGAAAATCTCCGGCGCGAATCGGATGTCCTGGCGCTGCGTATGCTCGGGAACCGTGAAGTCAGGAACCCAGCCGATCATGCGAGCGAGATGCGGCAGGAAGTCGGCACGCGCCGTCGCAATGTCGTGACGCGTCGCGATGCCATCGACCTGGGCGCGGTAGTGGTCGACGCCGTGCCCGAATGCCTCGAGGAAACGCAATAGCGGCCGGCTGCCATCGATCTTGGTGGGATCCACGTCCTGCACCTGATGCACTGGCGGCAGCAACCGGTACATCAGGTCATGGGAGCCGTAGTCGCCGCCTGCAAGGACGCTCCCGCGCACCGGCGGATCATTCGCACCGTCGCTGGCGCTGAAGAGGCGGTAATAGTAGAACGCGCCCGGCTCGAGATCGCCGTCCTCGATCGCGAAGCGCCATTCCGTAACCCCGGCCTCCGGAACAAACTGGCTCTCGATCGTCAGTCGTCCCGTCGGCTCTCCGCTGCTCCCCGTGACGGTAAATGTCTGCCCGGAGGACGAAATACTCTCGCTGCGCCGTGCGGCGTACATGACGGTGCGAGAGGGACCGCTCGCCGGCACCCACAACATTTCATTCGGCGTCCCTGAAGGCTGCGGCTCCTCTTGAAACTGTACCCTGCCGCGGGGTACGTTCCCCGCCACCTCAGAGATGTCCCAGTACCGCGCTCGCGTATATGGCGCGGTCGCCAGCCCAAAATCCTCATGCACGCGAAAGACGCCGGTCAATTCGGTCGCCTGCATCGCCTCCGCTATGTCGTCGAACGTGCTCACGATCACGCGCACCAGCTGCAGGTAGCCGTTGACGTCGAGCGTATAGAAACGCTCGACCATGCCACGAACGAACCCGTCCTCGGCACGCGTGTTGACCGCGGTGCATAGTTCGCGGTCGATCCTCACCCACGGGGTGACCAGCGCCGGCGGCTGGAACAGGGCATCGACGTCAATGACGGGCGCGCCGTCGCTGGGGGTGGTGGGGAAATCGAACCGGCGGCGAATCAGCCGGAACGTCGGCCGGCTCGTACCGGGGACGCGCTCCGCCCAGGAGATCCGCACGCGTCGCGGCCGGAGGTCGGTGTCGACTCGGAAGTCACGCGGCACCGGTCACTCCGCCACTGACGTCGCTGAAGACGATGCCTACCGGATCGTGGGGCACCGGGATCTCATCCCACTCGAAGGTCAGTTTGCCGGACGTGGGAAGGTCGGGCGGATTCGTGCCGAACAGGGGATCGCCGAGGCGGTACGGTCTCCAGAACTGCTTGATGTTGACCGAGCTGACGCCCTGCACAGCCTCGATGGCTTCATAGATCTTGCTCAGGTGCAACACGTCCTGAAATCGGCGGTTCTTGAAGCTCATGAACTCCTGTACCGCCGCTTCAGCGGCGCGCCGCGCCTGCGCCTGAAAGACGTACGGCTCCACCTCGAGCTCTCCCACGATCGTCACCGGCGCGTAGTAGGGGTCGCGTACGTCCACGATGCTCGTGAGCATGCGCTTCTGCTCGAAGTAGCGCAGCAGATCCTGTTTCAGCGTGTCGCTGGGAAAGCCGCCGACGGGCGGAGCGACGAACAGCTCGATGCGATTCCAGCTCGCCGCCCGGGCCCTCGCCTTTCCGACGCCAAGCGTCTTCGCATGGCTCTCGTAGTCCTCGGCGGTCACGGCGCGATCCATCGAGCGGAACTGCCGTGGCCCCCGTGCCGCCGCTTCCTGGACGGGCTCGATGTCCAGGCCGCCGTTCGCGGCTGTGACGTTGGACACGAGTTGCAGGGGGTCGGAGACGTCGATGGACTTGACGATCGTGTCTTGAGGCACATTCCCCTTCGCGCCGCCGCCGACGAGGTAATCGGCGGTGATGTTGTTGAAGCCGCGGGCGGGCGCGTGTCCGTAGCGGTCATCGCCGAACGACACCCACGCATACTCGTCGGAGTCGTGGCGCACCGCGTAGTGCCGGTCGTTGGGTTTGCTCTGCAGCAGGCTCGGCTTGCGCGTCCACGCGACCGGCCCGCCGCCCTCATCGACACGGATCAGCAGCGTGTCATCGACGACGTGCGGTTTGGCGAGGCGATACTCTTGACCGGGCGACCCGTCGGCGGAGGCGACGATCTCACCGTCGACCTTCTGATCGGCTTGGATCACCGGCAAGGTGTCGTAGCGCAAATAGCTCTTGCCGTCGGTCCACACGACGGCTGGCTGCAAGTCGGTCAGTTTGATGGGCAGCGGCAGTCCCACATACCGGAACTTGACCGGTTCATTGTCGATCTTGATCGATGTTTCGAACGCGGCGCCGGTCGGAATGGTGACCGTGTCGGTCTTCTCGGGATCGAACAACAGCGTCAGATCGGCGGCCGCGGGACGGGATGGCCGCAGCTCGCACCCGATGAGCCGCAGCAGGTTCACGAGGCTGCGCGCCTCGACCGCCGTGTCCAAGAACCCCTCGTTAAGGGCGCGGTCGGCCGTATACAACACCAGGTCGCCCATGTAGGCGAACAGCTCCGTCAGCACGACACCCGGATCGTTGGCGGACTGGTCCGTCCACTCCGGCAGCTTCGTGCGGCCAAGCTCCAGCAGCGCCGTCAGCAACGACTGGTAGTCCTTGCGCGTGTAGTCGATGCGCGGAGGCGTCATCGGGGTCGTCATGCGCCCCCTCCCGCGCCAAGCGGGACCTTCATCAGGCCCTGCTGATGCGAGCGGCGAATCTCATACGCGATCTCGACCAGGACGCCGGCGCGTCCCGGATCGGCATCGTCGGACTGCACGGTGATCTGCTGCGCCCGAATGCGAGGCTCATACTCGGCGATCGCCGTACCGGTCCGGTGCTGCGCCAGCGCGCGCAGCACGTCGTCGTTGGGATCCTGGACGAGATCACGCAACCCACCGCCGTACCTGCGGCGCATGACGCGCTCCCCCGGATTCGTCTGCAAGAGTTGCATCACGTTGTCGTGCAGCTTGGCTGGCCCTTCCGCCCAGGCAATCCCGCCGCTCAGCGGATCGATCCGGAACGGGAACGCAAAGCCCCGCGGCTCGCGGTTGGGATCCTGCACGGCACGGCTGAGATCCAAGCTGGGAGCGGTCATCGCTACTCGATCTTCACGGTGCTCGAGCTCACCGTGATCTTGCGGGAGTTCCCGCACGCGAGCACGACGCCATTGGAGTCCATCGTGACCGAGTTCTTGTTGGCTTGATCATCGATCTTGATGCCCTTGTCGTCGAGCGTGACCCAACTGTCACGGGTGCGCACCACTACTTTTTCCTTTCCGCTCGTGTCGTCGAGCAGCACGACGTGGCCGAACTTGGTGCGAAGCACGCGCTGATCCTTGGTCGGCGCCTTGCCGTCGGGAGTCTGGGGCGGCTCCTTGTCCGCATACCAGACGCCCGACCAGATCGGCTCGTCGATCTCGCCCGCCGCAAACTCAACCCACACGTGCGCCTGTGGCTCGGGCAGGAAAAAGAACCCCGCCGGAAAGCACGGCTTCGCCAACACCTGGATCTTGCGCGGTGTCTGCCCGGTCGCGTCCGACGGCTGTTCCTCCAGCAGCCCCTCGATCTCCACCAGGAGTTCGCCGCGATGATCCCCCTTTTTGGGAGGATCGTTCTTCAGCACCACGGCGGCGTACTTGCCGTAGTACTTCCTCGTCTCAGTCGCTGCCGACTCGGCGACGCCTGTGGTCATGGCTCGCTTACCGGCGGCATTCGAACTCCGTCCGAAAGCCGCTGCGGTTGATCGTGTGGCGCACCTGCGTCATGAACCACTTCCCCGAGAACTGGCCTCCCACGTCGAGCACGCCCACGGTGCGCTGCGCCCGCAGCCGGTAATTGCCGAGCGTCACGGCGCTCGCCTCCATGCCGAGCCGCTGCGTGCTAAACTGGTTCTGGCGCCGTTGCGCGAGATCTTTTTCGGTGGTGAATGTTTTTACCATCTCTCGGATCACCGTGCCGAGCTCCATTTCCAAGGTCTTGCGTGTCGCGTCGGCGGCTCCAGCGAGGGCATCGAGCTTGGGTCCACGATCGGGATAGCGCTTGGTGAAGGCCGCCATGTTTTCGTGCGCGAAGGGATCCTTGAGATCCTTCACGTCGTCGCTGTCGGCCTTGCCGGCGGAGATCGCCTTGCCGCTTTCGTACTCGACACCCGCGAGAACTCGCGGGAGCTGGATCCGCCCGACGTCGCTTGACGGCGTAAAGCTCAGCAGGCAGTTCTCCACGTCGCAGCGTCCGTGGTAGAGCTTCACTTCCGGGTCGCCGTCGATCAGCTTCCGTTCGGCCTTAAACTCGAGCAGCTCACCTGACTTCCCGGGGACGGCGGTCATCGCGCAGCCGTGCCCGGCCGCGAGTCGGATCAGAAACGCGAGATCGGTTTCCTCGCGCTGGCGGATGCCATTGCCGGGAAAATTGGGATCGCCTTTCACGTCGACCTGGACGTCAGCGAAGTGGTAGGGCTGCGCGCCCGCCACTTCTTTCACGATTGTGGACAGCGTCTTGTCCGCGAACACGCGGTTCCGCTCCTTCAGCCCCATCGCCATCGTTCCGTCGTAGGCGTAAATGGTGAGCGTGGGAACGCCGCGCTCGGGAAACGTTCCGTTCACCTGGTAGATCCGTCCGGCAAAGACGACGGCATGGGCATCCGCGGTGCCGAGCTCGACGTCGAGCTTCATGCCCGGCTGAATGGCGTGACCGAAAACCTTGAACGGATCGCGCATCTCGATCGTGACCTTCGACGGTTGCGACGCCCGTTGCTCGACCGTGAGCGATCCCAGGTCGTTCGACAGGTCGTATTTCACGCCTGTCGCCTCGAGGCCCACGCGATAGAACAGGTCGTCCGCCATCGCTATGGACTCCCCGAGCCGAGCGTTGTACGCGTGGCCACGCGCAGCGGCGGAATCGCGATCACCTGGCCCGCTGTGAGTGTGAACGGAGCGAGCGACGGATTCGCGTCCGCGATGCGCCACCACAAGTCCTCGCGCCCGTAGTACTGAAACGCCAGGAGATCCAGCGTCTCGGCGCCGACGACGGTGTGGAGGATGCTGTCAGGCGGGAGCGGGTCCGCCCCCGGCGGCCGCTGCGCGAGACTGATGCGGTCATCGACCGCGACCGGCGCGAGGCCGGCGTAACGGGACGAGAACGATTGCGGCACGGCCATGGTCAGAAGAGGCTCACGTTGGCCAAGCCCAACGCCGCTTGGACGGTGCGGTGCGCCTTGTCGAGCTTGTAGAATTTGCCGTCCTCGATCACGGCGAGGGTCACCTTCACGTCCGCGCGGACGGGGGCGAGGAAGCTGTTGAACTGCGTCTCCGTGATGCTGATGTCGGTAACGACGCACTCGAGGATCTTCGTGCCGAACCCGAAAATGCAGGTCGGTGGCGGGGGCAGCCGCTTCCCCTGCGACGCACCACCAAACAAATCGGCGAGGGCTGCAAACGGGTCCTCCAGCGGATAGAGAAACGACCGCAGCTTCGCCAGCTCAGTGGAGATGCCGTTGTCGAGACCGGTGGGAAGCACCTTGTTGGTGCCCTGCTCCATCCCGTGCAGCTTGATGTCGAACGTGATCGTGCGGTCGCCGCCACCGGTGTACGTCTTGCCCGGCGCGGTACACAAATCCCCCTGCGTGTCCTCGTACTTCACGACCTTGTTGTCGCTCACCGATTCCGGATTGAACTGGAAGGTGAGAATCAGCGGCGGCAAAACGTCGAGGTTCGCCATGAAGCCGCGCAGGACTTTCTTCTCGTCCATGGCCGTCTACCGCAGATGCCCCGCCCGGAACCGCTCCTCGCGGGCGAGCGCACGCATCCGAGTCATGAGTTGGACCACCAGACGATCCGTGATGGCGACCGCCGGCGCGCCGGCGACCTGGCCGGCGCGCGCGGCGGCGGGCGGCGAGGGTGCGGCAGCCGGGGGGGGGGGCGCGTCGCTTGCCGGCAGGTGCCGCCTGATTGTTTTCTCCACGATCTCCGACACTCTGGTCCAGACCGTGGCGAGTGTCGCAGGCCGCCACGTCAGGTGACGCTCCGCCTCGTCGGTGTGCGTGCGGTGCGCCGGCATCTTGCCTGTGATCCGAGACGCCACCGGTGAGGAAACGGCGGGCGAGCTCACCCACCCATGACGCAGCGGGTCGGGGAGAGCACCGAGCCGGACGGTCAGCGACGTCAGCGCGGGAATCCGGGATTGGGATAGAGCGCGATCGGGGCGTGGCTGCGCCGTGGGCGGCAAGAAACGCGCATCGGTGCCGGTCGCAACACGCGGGCGTCGGCCGCTCGTGTTGTCCGGAGACGACGCGATTTGCGGCAGCCGTCGCGGTGCGCTCACCAATTCGGTTCGACGCGATTCCACGGTGCGCGCCGCGATCTCGTGCCGCAGGGTCCCAGCACGGGCCACCTCGTCAGATCGCCGGCCCGACACAACGGATGACACGCGTCGCACGATCTGACTGGGCATGACCGGCTCGGGTGCAGACCGCCGGCGGCTCCTGCGCGCCGCGTTGCGCGGCAGCCTCGACCAGTCGGGAAGCCAGGCGAACGAGGTGATCGAGGTCTTCACGCTCGTGGACGAAACGACCGTCATCCGAGAACCAGCGTGCTGCACGACGACGCGTTCCGATGTCCCAGGTGCCTCAGGCTGGCTGGGACTGTGCGGAAGACGCCACGGCAGCGCGTAGGCATTCCGAGCGCCGGCGGGTGTTCCACCGCGCTGAGCGCGCAGGCCCAGCAGCGCGCACCCCGGCACCAGACGCAGCCGACGGCGCCGTGCAGCGCGCCGAATCGAGCCTCGCAGCGTCCGCGCCAGGCGGAGCGGCACGTCGTATGGGGCAAACACGCTAGGCTCGGCCACCGCTTGCCTCGAGCTCACGGTTCTCCGCCTCGATCCGCGCGGCAAGCAGCTGTACGTAGGCGCGCCGCTCTTCGATCTCCAGCGCCAGGATGTCGCGCCAGGACCAATGCAGGTGATAGGCCAAGTAGAAGACCTCTTGCCGGAGGCGATCGCCTCCGGCTAGCTCCCGACGAAAAAATCGGTGATGTCCGCAATCGCTTCGAACTCCATCCCACACGCGGGGCAGCTCACCGCGCGCTGGAACTCGACCCCCGGCGTCGCCGCCGCCACCGCGCGCTGCAGCCGCTGCCGGTCGCCCAGTGTCAGCTCGCGCAGGATCTTGGCGCCGTAGCCTTCGAGCGCGGCGCGGGTAAGCGTACCGAACTGTTTGATGCACCGGACCAGCATCGCGTCCCGCGCCTGAAACTGGTCGGTGTCGGCAAAACGGGCGACGAATGTTTCGTCAGTGCCCCGAGGCAGGCGAGCCACGATTTTTGTGTGCGCGGCGCCCACGCGATCCTGATAGCCGTCCTCCAGCTCGAGCTCGATGTCGGCGGGCTTCTCACCCTCGGCCAGGCGCCGCACCGCGAACGTGGAGAGATCCTCGTTGCGCCGCACCAGCGTCTCGCACGCGGGACACGCGTACACCGCGTGCCATTCGTCGCCGAATGTGATGCGGCGCAGCTCGTAGAGCAGGTAGTTGCGGTCGGCGGAGGTGAGTTGCTCGAACAGCGCGGGCACCACCGGGGACAGCGTCCCCACGCTCACCACACACGCGTGCAGTAGCCGAGTCACCAGTTCGGCGCCCGACACGCTGGCGTCGTAGAGCAGTGCCTCATCGCTGCCACGCAGCTTGCGCAACGCCACGTCGCGGTGCGTGTGGCCCTGCCCGTCGGTGTATCCGACGGGCAGCCGTACCGTGACGGAGCGCGGCGGTGCCGCCGCGACCAGCGCAGTCTCGTCCATGGCGCCGCTCACACCCGATGCATCCGTTCGATCGCCAGCACGATCGTCTGGGTCAGCAATCCGTCGCTCTTTGCATCGAAGTCGGCGAACTTGGAGGATTTGATCCAGGCGCCTTCGAACGCGAAGCGCATCACTTCCTGCCCGAATTGTTTTTTGACGATCGAGCCGTTCTTCCGTATGGTGGCGGCGGTACCGGACCCGTCGGCCAGGAACATCGTCTGAAACCACTCCTTGAACTTCGCGTCGCCGTCGGTGCCATCCATGTGACGCTCGAGTGTGACGTCACCGTACTTGATGATGGTGGACGGGATCTTGTGCACGAACGGCGAGCCGCCGTCCGGTTGCTCGATCGCATCCACTTCGCCGTCGGTGAGACCGCTGACCTTCGTGATCCCGGGGCTTGGGATGTTGTCGATCTCCACGACGAACTCGTGGGTCCTGTACGATTCGACGAAAGCGGGTGTGGTCATCGTCCCTTCCTGTTGTCGTTAGGCTTCCGACGCCGAGCTCTTACCTTCCTGCTGCCCGACGACGATGACGACGGTTTCGGCCGGCCGGCTCGGATAGAAGTAGACCTCGAGCGTGAAGATGCCGAGCTGGATGTTGGCCGGCGGGTTGTTTTCCGCGTCGCACTTGATCGTGAAGACGTCGTCGGCTTTACCGGGCCCGAACGCGCCTTTCCTCCACAAGCCCATGAGGAACGGCCGCACACTGTTGATCGCGACCTTGTTCCACAGCTCCTGGGTGTTCGGCTCGTGGACGACCCAACGGAGGCCAGCCCGCAGCGTGCTCTTCACGTAGTTGAAGAGCAGCCGCACGTTCACGTAGTACCACAGCGGATTGGTGCTCAGAGTGCGGGAGCTGTCGACGATGAATCCCGCGCCGGTGACGTAGCGGATCGCGTTGATGCTGCCGTTTTTCACCAGGTCGGTGTGGTCCACATCGCCGAGGCGTTGATTGATGTCGAGGACGCCCCGAACGCCGGCCTGCACGCCCGCCGGCGCCTTCCAAATGCCGCGCTCGGCCTCGGTGCGCGCGTACACCCCTATCACGTGGCCGTCGGGCGGCACCCAGATCCGGCCGCCACCCTCCTTGCTCACCCAGATCCAGGGGAAGTAGATCGCGCCGTAGACCTTGTTCTGCCGGAAGGCGTTGTTGTTGGTGTAGCCCTCGGCCCCCGTCAGGTCGTGATTGATGCTGGTATGGCCGAGGTACATGCAGTCGCCGCGATTCGCGCAGTAGGTCAGAGCCGCGTTCACGACGTCGGGGTCGTTGGTTTCGGGACAGGCGAGGAGCTGCACGTCGTACGGGTCGAACCGCGCCCAAGCCGCGCTGACGGCAGCCACGAGCAGGCCCGGGTTTTGACCGAGGATGTCCTCCCGGTTGGTGTTGCTCGCGTCGAGAGGAACAAACGCGGGCTCGGGGCTGGTGCTGGGAAACGATTCGAGGTCGTCGGTCGTCGTCGCGCTCGGGTTGGTGGTCCCGCTGACCGCGATCTTGATGTACTTCGAGCCCGCATTGGGGTCGTTGATCGCGTCGATGGCCTTGCGCGCGGGCGTCGTCGGATTGGCCGCGTTGGTGAGCCGGTCCCAGATCTCCACCGGATTC
>WNGA01007713.1_pt1 | contig 14916 bp, 11 predicted proteins | sample 5400061 | NCBI WGS metagenome assembly WNGA01 (sample SAMN13153366, study PRJNA577476) | soil metagenome | isolation source: 100 cm soil or saprolite under grassland replicate 2 | place: USA:California | collected 2016-06-15
AGGAAGAGATCTCGACCGGCCAGATCTTCGCCGTCGTCGTGCCGGTCGTCTTGCTCGGTCACGTTTCCGCTCTCAGGCGCGACAAGGCGCTGCCCAAGCTCGACCCGGCACAGAAGCAGGACCCGAAAATGTCGACCGTGCAGGCGGTGCGATGCTTCGCCTGGGCCGCGGCGATTCTGGACATGGTCCCCCCGCCCCTGTATGCGGATCCCGACTTTCCCGGAGCGGTCGACATGGTGCCCGCCCTGCCGCCGGCGACACGGCTTGGCAAGCAGGCGCTCTCCGGACGCTCTCCCTTCGAGCTCGCCTTCCTCGCCGGACGTCACCTCTGCTCGTACCGCGAGGAGCACTTCATCCGATGGCTCGTGCCTTCGCCGCCCGATCTCGAAGATCTGTTTCTCGCGGCGCTCAGCATCGCCAATCCGAGCATCCCATTTTCGCACGAGATCAAGGAGCGAGCGATTCCCATTGCCAAGGCCATCGAGCCGGTGCTCGAACCTGCCGCCATCGACCGCGTGCGCGGATTGTACCTGCGCTTCATGGAAGAAGGAGGGCGCACCAACCTGCACCGCTGGGCTACGGCGGCCGAGCGCACCGCCGCGCGCGCGGGTCTCTTGCTCGCCAATGATCTGCACGTCGCCCGGCAAGTCGTCGAGCTCGAGGATCCGCATGGCGCCGATGCGAAGATGGACGATCTCATCGCGTTCGTCGCGAGCGAGCGCTATGCGAGTCTGCGCAAGCACATCGGCCTCGCGCTCACTCCGCAATGAGGGATTAGCGACCGAGCAGCACGCGAACGAGAACGCCCAGCAGGCCACCGAGGACGAGCATCAACAGAATGAAGCCGACCGATACCGCTTTCGGCTGCGGTTTGGCCACCGCGGCGCGCGGGGCAGCTTGCGACGGCCGCGTGGACGGCTTGGCCTCGGCGGCTGCTCGCGGCGCGACGGCTCGCTCCGCCGCCGTGCGTTCACTCGCCTGTTTTTCGGCCGACGCCCGCTCCGCCGCCGCGCGTTCCGCGGCGGCTCGCTCCGCCGCTGCACGATCAGCCGCTGCACGATCGGCCGCGACTCTCTCGGACGCAGCGCGCTCGGCTGCCGCACGCTCGGCGATAGCCCGCTGTTCAGCCGCCGCACGTTCGCCGGCGGCCCGCTCGGCTGCGGCGCGCTGAGCCGCAGCGCGTTCGGCTGCCGCGCGTTGCTCGGTCGCGGCGCGTTGTGCGGCGGCCCGCTCCGCTGCTGCACGCTGTTCGGCCGCCGCACGTTCGGCGGCGACGCGCTGGGCGGCAGCTTGCTGAGCCGCCGCGCTCGCCGCCGTCGTTGCAGGTGGCGAGGCTACCTCGGCGGGACGTGCTGCGGGCTGGCGCGCCGGCTCGGGAGCCGCCGTGCGTGGCTCGGCTGCCGCTGCAACGGGTTTGGGCGCAGCAGGCTGCATGGACGGCGTGAAGCGACCGGTCACGAACCAGCGACTGCGCGCCGGCAGCGTGACGCGAGTTAGCTTGCCGGCGTCGCCCTCGGTAAATTCGACCTCGATGTCGGGCTGAACCACCCGCCGCGCCTCGCCGAAAAGCGGCACCGGCACCACTTCCTTGCCGTTACGCGTCGCCGAGCGCAGCGTATCGACGAGCTGGCGCGCGTCCGCTTCGAACTGCTTCGACCGCGACGTGGCGAGAATCAACCATCCTTCGAGCGTCTGCAGTTTCGCCCCCGCGTCGCTGCTCTTCGGACCGAGCGCGGGCAGGGCCTCGGCGAGCTCGAGCTGAGGCTCCGACAAGATTCCGTCGGAAAGCTGGCCGATCAGGCGGTCGATGAGTCCATCCAAACGAGCCTCGAGCTCCGCATTGGAAGCGGGTTGGTCCATGCTCGAAACCATCTCGATGAGCCCGCCTTGCACGCGCTTCGCCGGCGCGCTGCCGCCCTTCGAAATGTAGAAGAACCCATTGGACACGCGATCGACTCCCACCGTGTGAACGCGTAAGCCTTTGGCCAAAACCTGATCGACGATCTCACCGTCGACTGCAACGACGTTGCAAGCCTGCGCAGCATGCCGCGCGCGCGGCACGACCTCTGGATCGCCTTGTTCCTCGGGCAAAACCACGCCGAGCTCGCGCTGAAGCGCAGGCGTTATTTCTTCCTTGATGACCACCGAGAGCTCACGACTCCAGGTGTGGACACCGCGCGGCATCGTCCAACCGACCGCCACGCCAATTTGCGCGGGAGCGCCGGTGCCCTTGCCGCTCTCGTCTGCGCCAACATGGATGAGCCCAGGAATGATCAGCGATGCGTCGGTCATGACCCTCTCCATGTGGAGTAGACCAGCATCGGCGCTCTTGACAAAGTTTCTCTCGACCCCCCCGCCATCGGGGGGCGTGTGCGAGAGTCACCCCGAGCGGCGCGTCGCGCGGCACCGGCGCGATGTTGTTTCGTAAGCCATTGCAATCGCTACTGTTTTGGAACGGCTTTCGGCTCGGCCTCCGCCGACGGCGCACGATTCTGGCCGGTGACCCACTTCGTCGGTCCGGATGCCCGACCAAGATCCCCGTTCCATGTTAGGCGCACCCATCGATCTCCCGCGGACCGTGGCCCCTCGCGTGCGGCTCGGACCGATGTTGGACGATCGAAAAAACGCGCGCTGGCACGATAACCGCCGGAAATCATCACAATCCGGTAACCGCAGAAACGTCGCCAACGAGCCGATTCGACGGTCGCAGAAACATGTGGTAATTCAACCGGTTGGAACGGCGGATTTCTGGCCCTTCGGCGGACGGCCAGGCCACTCTTTGGAAACGGGTCGCGCGACCATCTTCGCCGCGCGATGAGAAGTCGAGGGAAGTGAATGACGTCCTTGTCCGAATTTGACAACGCGCCCGACCGACGACGCACCACGTTCGACTCGGCGAGGCTTGACCGCTGCTTCCCCGTGCTTGAAGATTGGTCAGGCCAGCTGACCGGTCTCGTTGTTCGGGGCCCCGGTCCCACCGGCCGATCACTTTTTCGATTTGGGAGTTGCCGATGAACAAAGAGACACGACGGGACTGGACCGCTTGGATGAGGTTGGGTGGCTCGGAAATCTCGAAGCTGCTGACGCGCACGGCCGCGCTCCTCGTGCTCCTCGGAGCGGCCCACATGAGCTGCAGCAGCGAGGGCGGTCCTCTCGGCGGCAATCGCGACACCGCAGGCGCGGGCGGGGCCAATGGATCGGTCACCGGCACGGAAACAGCGGGCACTGGGACCGGGGGCACCGAAACCGGAACCGGCGGCGACAATGGGTCGGGCGGATCCGGCGAAATCCCGGACGGCGGCTATGGCGGCGCACCACCGATGTACGACGCATCGGCCGAGGCGAGCGTCACGGGCGGCACCTGCAACAACGGCGCGTGCACCCTGAACAACGGAATCGTCGAAGTGAGCTTCACGCAAGCCAGCGGCAACATCACCGCGAAGTATCTTCCCAACGGGCTCGTTTTCATCAAGTCGGCAGCGCTGAGCGACACCGGCGGAACGGCGGCGATCGTCAGCAGCGTGACCGAGAACAATTTCATGGGAGGGCAAGCCATCGAGGTGGTCTTTGCGAACGGGAACAAGGACCGCATCATCCTGTTCCCAGGCTCGGCGTTCGTCTATTTCAAGAAGTGGTTCGGCAACAAGGGAACCGCCGACCGCACCGTCGACAAGGCTCCGCAGCTCAAAGTTACGCTCGGCGCCACCAAACCGGTGACCAGCTTGAAGGCGCATGGAACGGCGGGATTGACTGCCGTCAATGGGCAGGCAGGCAGCTACGCCTATCTTGCGGTCGCCGATCCGGTCACCCGCAACGGCGTGGTCGCCGGTTGGGTGACCAACTCGATCAGCACGGGCGTTGTCTTTTCAGACGTCGCCGGCACCGACGCCACGATGACCGCCCAAACGGAATTCGGAAAGCTTCGCATCAAGGCCGGCCAGACGCGAGAAGCGGACATGGTCGAGGTAGGGTATTTCAGCGACGCCCGCTACGGACTCGAAACCTACGCGAACGACGTCGCCATCGCCTACGCGATCAAGATGAAGCCCAACCGGGTCGTGTACTGCACCTGGTATGCGCAGTATGGCGGCAACGCCGGCAACGAACGGAGCGACGGAACGAACCCTGGAGATCAGTCGGGGTGGCTGAAGACCAACCTCGTGCCCTACGGTTTCAGCGATTATCAGATCGACGACGGTTGGCAGGTGGCGAGGCGCCGTTTCGACGACTACAACCACTCGGGACCGTATCCCAGCGGGATGAAACCCTTTGCCGACAAGGTCAAGTCCAATGGGATGGCGGCCGGCATCTGGTTCATGCCCAATGCGGGAAATGAGACCGACACGAGGCCGAGCAATTTCCCCGACAACTGGTACCTCAAGGCCAGTGGTACACACGACGGCTTGCCCGCCGGCACTATTACGGAAGTCAGTGCGTGGGCGGGCACTTCACTCGACGTGACCGTCCCGGCCGTCAGAGACTACGTCAAGAAGGTGGCCGACCTTCTCACGAATCAGTGGGGATACCGCTATCTCAAAACCGATGGGATGTTCACGGGCATCGCCGGGCACCAGAATTATATCAACGACGCGTATAAGCCCGACGACTTCTTCTTCATGGCCAATCTTTCGGATCCCTACCAGACACCGGTCGAGGCATTTCGCAGCAACTGGAAACTCGTCCGCGATACGGTTCCAGCAGACACGTTCATCATGGGTTGCACCATCAGCCAAAACATGAGAACGATGGCCGCCGGATTCGGGCTGATGGACGCCGAGCGGATCGGCCCCGACAACAAGGCCGATTGGGCGAACCTGATGCGCGGCATCAGCCGCGGCGGTCAGAGGTACTTCTTCAATGGAAGGGTCTTTTGGAACGATCCTGATCCGACATACGTGAGAAATCCCATCGTCCAATCGCAAACGACGAGCGGCTACGTGGCGCTCACCGGTTTCATGTACACCGCCGCCGAAGATTTCGCGGCGATGTCGGCCGAACAGGTCGATATTTTGAAGCGCACCATGCCTCATCACGAAAGTCTCAATGTGAGGCCGGCGGACTTCTTCGATCGCAGCAACCCGCAAGTGTGGCTGCTCACCGACACGAGCAAAAACGTCCGTCGCGACGTCATCGGTGTCTTCAACTTCGAGACCGGCAGCACGTTCGCGGAAAACTACTCGATGGCCAAGCTCGGTCTTTCGGCCACCCAGCAGTACGTGGGGTTCGACTTCTGGGCCAACAAATTCGTCGCGCCGTTCAGCGGCACGTTCAACTTCAGCGTCGCGCCTACGGCGTCGCGCATCGTCGCCGTGCGGCCGCTCACCGGCAATCCCATGGTGGTCAGCACCAATCGACACGTCTCGCAAGGCATCTACGACATCTTGCAAGAGACCTGGGATGCGGGCACCAAGACGTTGAGCGGAAAGAGCCGCGTCGTCGGCAACGACCCTTACGAGCTTCGCATCTACGCCGCCAATGGCAGCGGAGGAAACTGGACGGCGGCCTCGGCGAGTGTTTCGGCTGCCGATCAAACTGCGAACGTCACGGTTGCCCCGATTGCACAATCCGCCGCCGAGGTTCGTGCCACATTCCGATCTCCGACGAAACGCGAAATCACTTGGTCAGTCGTGTTCAACTAGATTAGAAGCCGTCGGGGATAGTTCGAAGCTGTTGGCAACTGAGGCAACCAACGAGGTGATGCGATGCGTTCTCGATATCTTTTGGTAATTGGGGCTACTTTTTTGACCGGTAGTAGTTGGTTCGCATGTGGCGGCGACGATACGACGCCAACCACCGGCACCGGAGGATCGGGTGGCACCGGCACCACCGCAAGCGGCGGAACCAGCGCCGGTGGCACGACCGCGACCGGCGGCGGAGGCACCACCGGTGGAACGACGGGAGGAACCACGGGGGGCTCGACAGGCGACGGCGGTCCGGTCAGCTGCACGTCGGCGTGCGACTGTACTCAGGGCGACACGCCTGAGGGTTGCTTTGAAGGCAAGTGTTCGGCGATGTACCCGGTCTTCTGCTGCGACAACGCCACGGCTTGCGGCATGTTTCCGAGCGCCATCTGTCAGAAGACGACCGGGATGTTCGACTACTGCGGAGGCGTGAAACCGGACGGCGGCGCAGCCAATCCCGACATATGCACCAATTTCAGATGCGCGAGCGGCGACACGTGCCCCCCCGGCTGCACCAACTGCGGCCCCACGACTCAGGAGCAGTGCCGTAAGAATTGACCTTTTCCTGAGATCGAGTCTTGGGGCGATATCGGCGGTCGTATTTCGCGATATCGCCCCCTTCTTTTTAGCTTCTATCGTTACTGCGTCAGATCTTGGCCATGACAGATCACGATCAGCAATTGCCGCGTTTCGCCCACGCAGATTACGGCGAGGCCGTCACCGGAATGGCCGCCAGGCCTCGCCTCTTCGGCTTCGCCGACAGCCAGTTCCGCCTTGTCCGGTCAGTACTTGAGTGGGCTTATGGCTACTCCGATGAAACGATCTGGCACCGACGATTCGATTGGCAACTGCTATCGTTTGAGCGACCATTGAAAACCTCATTGGCCGGCCCGCACACGGAGAACCAATCATGAAACATTTCTCCATCGTTTTTCTTTCTTCCGCTGCGCTCATCGGGGGCGCTTTCAATGCCTGTAGTTCCGACGACACCAGCACGCCTGGCAGCGGAGGATCTTCCACGACGAGCGCGACGGGCAGCGGCGGCACCGGTACGACCGCGACGACGGGTAGCGGCGGGACGCAGACCGGCAGCAGCGGCGGAGCGGGAGGAGCGACGGGCGGCAGCGCGGGGAACGGGGGAAACGCAGGTTCCGGAGGATCGTCGGCGGGTGCAGGACCGGAGGCTGGCGTCGATGCCTCAGCAGGCGACGCGAAGCTCGAGGGAGGCGCTGCCAAAGCAATGGCCAACATCATGCCTCTGCCGGACGGGACGATCACCGGCACGGCGACGTTCGTGGCGTCGGGTGCCAATGTGATGCTCACGGTTGCCCTCGATAATTGCCCGGCCGGCGTTCACCCCATTCATATCCACGCCGGAACCGGATGCGGCGCAACCGAGCAGGGTACGCATTGGGATCCGCCGCGCGGCGACACCATCGGACCGAACAGCACGATCACCTGCGGAACGGACATGAAAGGCATGCTCACCCACACGCGTTTGGGGACGGAAGCCAAACCGTGGACGATTGGTGGTCCCTCGGCCAGCGACGTCGTCGGGCACCCGATGATCGTGCACGGCGTGGGGGAGAGCAGCATGGTGCGCGCGGGGTGCGGCGTGATCCGACTCGTTCAGTAACCGACTTCGACGAGCGACCAGACCTGGCTCGAGCTGTTGTTGCAAACATCTTGCACGACGGCAGTGCCACCGCTCGCGAGACACTGGCTGCTCTTGCAGCTCACGATGTGGCCGCTACGGCCGACGCTCGGAAGCGTCCAGTTGAGGTTGGAACTCAACGAGGAGCAGGAGTATTGGCCAATCGTGGTTTGGCTGCTGAGAGAGCCCCGGTTGTTGAGGCACAAGCTCGAGCTGCGATTGACGACATGGGAGCAACCGCCAGAAGCGGCCACCAGCGTCCACTGCTGGCTCGCCACGCTGGTGCAGGCGCGCTCCACGATCGCAAAGGACGCCAAGCTCGAGGTCGACCCGAGATTGTCGAGGCATAGACTGCTCCCTTGGTTTCGGATCTGGTACCAAACAGAATTGCTCGACGCGTCGGCATCGCGCGTCGCCGCATCGGGGACTGGCGCTTTTCCGCTGTCCATCGATGATCCTCCGTCACCCGAGGTCCCGCCGCCGCCATCGCTGGCCGCATACCCTCCGGCACCGGTCGCTTCGCCCGATGAGCCCCCGGTCTCGGTCGTCGTGGCGGCGGCGCTGGTGGCTTCTTTCGATCCCTCTGCGTCAGCGCAATTGCCCAGGCAGTCCACCCGCTCGAGCTCGTCGATTCCGATGATCGGAGCGCAGGAAGCCGCAACGCACGCACACACGAACGCGATAGTCGACTGGCGCCTCACGCCGAGGGGCGGGGTCGGCTTGCGTACGAGCCCCCCGGAGTTCTGGTTGCCAATCGTCATGGATGGTGAGCCACCTCCATTCCAGTTCGTGGCTGAGCGGCGGGCCAGTTCTCAGGGCACACGCCTGCCAACTGAAGCGTACGCGCGGGAGCAAATCAGTCAAATCAGCCGTGGTCAGACGCGTGACCGGCTCTTGGCTGGATCAGGCGTACAACGGCGGAATATCGCCCTCTTTTCCGAGGTCGCCGACGCGCGTCACGCTGTTCACCCCCATGACGTGGCAGGCGGTGCAAAGAAGCTGAGAAAACTCATAGGTCGGGCCGAGCTCCAGCAGCCGGCCCGTTTTCAGCTTACCGCCGCCGCTGCCGGCAATGAGGCTGATGGCGGGACTCGCGTTGTGGGCGGCGCCTCGGTTGAGCTCGTTGCAGTAGATGAGCATCGTGTGATCGAGCAGCGTTCCGTTGCCTTCGGGAACGCTGTCGAGCTGCTTCAGGAGCTCGGCCATTCGCTGCATGAACCAGGTCTCGATCGCCTGTTTCTGCTTTTCGGATTCTTCCGTCGTGGAGTGTGAAAGCGTGTGGTGCTCGGTGGTGACGCCCACCCAGGTGTGGCGGACCAAACTGAACGAGCGTCCCCACATGAGGCTGGCAACCCGACTCCGGTTGGCGGCAAGCGCGGCGACCGCCATCGACGTCTGAATGGCGAGAAGCTCGGGGAAGTTATCGTTGAGCGTGAGGTCGATCCCCATGCGCGGCGGCTGGGTGACGATGCTCGAGCCGGGAGGGGGCATCATGAGGCGCTTCTCGATCGCGGACAGACCGGTGACGTGCTGCTCGAGTTTCAGCCTGTCTTCGGCGCCGATCTTGGTCGTGAGCGAGCGCAGCTCGTTGCGAACGAGATCGAGCGTGCTCTGACGACGTGCCCGAATTCGTTCGAGGTCTTGCGGCGTCACGCCGGGCACCGAAGCCGTGCCCAGCATGAGCCGATTGAACATGTTGTAAGGGTTCGACTCGGGTTGGATCGGCTGATCTTTTCCGGCATAGGACATCAGGCTGAGCAAGCGCGAGTTGGCTCCGGCGCCATCACTCATGACGCCGAACTCGAGGCTCGGGAACGCCGTCTCTTTTCCGATGGCCTGCGCGATGATCTGGTCGACCGACGGACCGGTGGCGTAGCCCCCGAACTTGCCGTCGGTGCCGCGGCTGCACTGGTTCCAAATGGGCACATGGGCCGATTCGTGGCCGCCCGAACCGGTCTGCACCCGCTTCAAGTTGTTGGGAAAGATGAGCTTCGCCTTGAAGGCAGCGAGGGGCTCGGTGATGGAGCCGGGCAAGAACGAGAAATTCGCATCGAGACCGGTCGGCCAATATTGGCTCGGCACCGACCCATTGCCGGTGAACACCAAGAGCAACCGTGTGGGATAGCCGGATTGCGCCTCCGCTTGTTGGTTCAAGAACGGAACGAACGGGGTGAGAGCACCGAGTCCGAGGCCGCGCAGAAAGTTTCGACGAGTGGCGTGCATGTCGTCTCTGATCCTAGGGTTGGATCGGCAACCGATAGCGGAAGCCCTTGGTGGTGGAGAGCGCGACCAACAGATCCGGTATTCGATAGTCGGAGCGCGCGAAACCATCGAATGCGGCGGCCACGATGCCCGAGTCGTCCGGCGTTTCCATCCGGCCGAACGCGTAACGGAACCATTGCGTCGCGAGGCATCGGCGCACCTCGCTGGCGGTAGCGAGTCGGCCCATCAGTTCGACCGCGTCTTTGACAGGTCCGTCGCGATCGGTGCCGGCGAGCTCCGACGATGCATCGACCGGCTGGTTGCCGTCCATTTTCCGGAAACGACCCATTCCATCGAAAATTTCGAACGCGATCCCGAGCGGGTCCATCAGCCCATGGCAAGTCGCGCAGGTGGGGTTGTCCCGATGCTGCTCGAAGCGGATGCGGGTCGGCACGTTGGGATCCGGCTCGGGAACCGTGTTGTCGACATTCGCCGGGGGCGGCGGGGGAACGGTGCAGAGCAGTTTATCCAGAATGACATAGCCCCGCTTGACCGGTGAGCTCTGGTTGGGGTGCGCGTGATCGGCCATCACCGATGCGAACGTCATGAGACCTGACCGTTCGCCCGCCTTCAGCGTCGTCTTGACCGGCGAAATGGTGCTCGTTCCTTGCGGTGGCGCGAGACCGTAGACCCCGAAGAGAGGTCCGCGCACGAACGAGAAGTTCGCCGTGAGCAGCGTGTCGAGCCGCCCGTCCCCCTGCCGCACGACGTAGTCGGTGAACTCGCGCAGCTCGTCCTGCATCGCGGCACGCAGATCGGGCGTAAAACCGGGGTAGACGGCCGGGTCCTTCTCGAGCGTGAGAATGCCTTCCATCTCCAACCACTGCTGGTGAAACGAGATCACCGTGTCGCGCCCCTTGGGGGCGGCGAGAAGCCGTCGCGCCTGAGCGGACATCTCGTCGGGCGTGACGAGCTTGTTGGAGTCGGCCGCCGCCAACAGCACGTCGTCCGGCATCGTGTTCTGAAGAAAATAGGAGAGCCGCGACGCCGTCTCGTATGGCGACAGCGGCCAGCCATCGCTGCTCGCGGCGGCCGAGTCGCCAAGCTCGGGACGATAGAGAAAATGAGGCGATTGCAGCATCGTGCTGATCACCAGGCTGATCCCGCTCGCAAAATCGGCGTTGGTTCCTTTGCCGACCGAAAAGAGCAGCTTGTATTGGGTGATCTCGTCGGATGTGAGCGGCCTTCGATAGACTCGCTTGCCGAACCCTCGCAAAAACTCCTCGACGCAGGTCGCCTCGCTACCGGCCGGCGGCGCGCAGGGGACGACCTTGGTCAAGCTCGCGATCGCTTTTTCGGCGAGAGCCTCTGCGGCTAATTGGTAGCGTTCGACCTGCAGCGGTTCGACGGGAGCGCGGTCGTTGGAGGCGAACCCGCCGTCTTCTTCGTCGAGACCGAAGTCGACGGCTGGATTCGAGTCGACGCCGAGAAGATCGCGAACGGTGTTGTTGTACTGGGTGCGCGTCAAACGCCGGAGCGGCGCTTGTGCGCCATGATCGACGCCGCCGCCGGGGCCGACGCCGCCCCCCGTCCCCGTCGCACTGCCCGGCGCGAACGGGTCTTGTGGCCCGATCGCTTTACCGATCGATCCATCGCACGCTCCCTGCGAAATCAGAGCGACGCAGCCAAACGCGCGCAGGATGTTCGCCCGCATCCGAAGCTCCTATCCCCCAGCCGTTCTAAGGGCTCGATCTTCCTATATGTTATGATGTGTCTTGGAAACCCTTGATTGGACCATGCTTTTCTCCCCTTACGCTTGCGAGGGAAAGATCCTGATTCGCGGACGTGGTCAGGCCTCTTTCTTCGATCGCCGATCGATGCGTCTGGACCCGTGCGGCAAGGCGGCTACATGTGGTTCGGACTCGTCTTCGTCTTCGCCCGACTTTCCACGAAGAGAGCCCTTCAGACAAAAGAAAGATGGCCGTAATATCGCTCTGACGCGTTCCGCGGGCGGGAAGGATGCATGGCGATCTTCGAAGGTGTGAACGAATCGGTAGAGGTCTACGGAGATCAAGAACGCGAGCGCATCGTCGTGGCGCCGCAGGGGCACTGGACGATGAGCACCGCCAAGTTGGCGATCGATGAATTTCTCCGCCTCTTGGGTAACGGCTCGGCGCACTTCGTCGGCGACATCCGCGTCGTGGAAAGTTACGAGAGTCCGGTTCGCAGAGCGTGGCAGCAGACTTTCTCCTCGGCCGGGAAAAAAATTCGGACGTACACCTTCGTTGGGAAATCCACGCCGCTCGTTCGCATGGGGGTTGCCGCCATGTCGCTTTACCTAGGGCTTAGTTTCAAGAGCGTGGACATGCTCGAGGGGCTCAGACCCGCGCGTCGTCGCAGCGTCGTCGTAGGAACCGGGCCCGCCCCCTAAGCGGTCGATCGCGTCGGTCGAAGGTCAGCCGCTCCGGCGCTGGTACTTCTTCGTCGATGCGTTCCACTCGACGTCGACGCGCAACATGCCGCCGGTGACCGGCGGCAGGAGGCGAAGCGCGGTCTCGACGTCTTCGTTGGTGGGCAGCTGGAGCGTCACCCGCTCTGTGGCGCCGGGCATTGTGAATCTCCATCGGGCGACATAGTTGCCATGCCCTTTGAACCAACCTGCCGGTTCGACGACCTGCTCGGCGAGCTGCATCGGGTGCGCCTTGAAGCTGTGTTTGTGCATGAGAACGAGCTCATCGAGCGGCGTGCGGTCGAGCATCTCCATCATGGCAGCCCACTTCTTCTGCCGCCCTTTCTTGATGAGCGACCACACGAGCATTCCCAAGAGCCCGAACTGGCGCGCGATCAGCTCTCCAGTCAGCTGTCCGGACGTCCGGATGAAGAATAGCTCCTGGCCACGCAGGTAGATTCGGTAGTACCGATCGCTTTTCCAGGTGAACACGGCACGCGCGTTGAACGCGGGCGCCGACGTCGTCATCGCCGCCGAAATAGGGATCGCTTGCGCCACGCCCGCCCTGCCCGAGCTCTCGCGCGCCGTCAACCGGCCCGCCCCTTCTGGGACCGCCCGCTCTGGCCGCCGGTACGACGCATCAAGCGCCACAGATGCTTGCGATCGATCTTGGCCAACCGCGCGGCGAGCGAGACATTGTTCTCTGTCGCGCGCAGCACCTTCGACACGTAGTCGGCGTCGAAGCGCTGCAACAGCTCCCTTCTCAGCTCGCGATAGCCACGTAACGAGCGAACCGACGTTTCGCCCGCGCCGGGCTGCGACCGTAGGGGCCGGTCCGATACATCGGCGGCCAAGCCACCCAGCGCCCGCATGCTCTGGGTGACGGCTGCGCGCGAAATCCCCTCCCGTTTGGCGATTTGCGCCCTCGAACCAATTTGCCCGGTCTCGAGCTGAATTTGCCACTCGACTGCCCGCTGCAGCGTTCGCAGACGCCGCAACCGGTGACCGCTCATCTGCCGCGTTGGCGACGCGGGTGCCTGCGCACCCTCCGAGACGCCGTTTTCGTCGGCATCCGAAGCGCCATCGGACGAGCGTGTCCGATTCATCCGAGAGACTTCCGCCAGCTCGCCGAGCGAGGCTTGCCGCGCCGCCTCCAGCACCGCCGTGATGAGCTTCGCAATCGCGTCTTGGATTTCTGCCTGCAAATCACCCACCCTCTTCACCCGACCTCCCTTTTTGTCGATTCATCGAGCCCAGGTTACCTCGTATGCGGCGCGAGATCGATTCCGAGAAAGGTCCGAGATCCGGTCGCGCAAGTCACGTCAAAACGGCGTCCCCATGCTAAACGCTAGCTGTGCCGAGTTTCACTTGTATCTCGTGTGGCCGAGTTTTTGCCGTCGCCGAAACAACCCTGGCCAAATACCCTGGTTGGTCGCCGAAGCGCTGTCTACCCTGCAAAAAACCCGATTCGCAGCGGATTTCGACGGGTAGACAGGTCGCCGCCCGCCCCACCCGAGCTGGGTTCACCAGTCGGGAGGAGAACCTCACCGTCGCTGAGGTCTTGGCCAAGTACACCGACGGGCCCAAGGACGGCGTCTTCACGGACGGCGCCGCCGAACCGAACCCCGGGCCGGGGGGATGGGGTACCGTCTACGTCATCGGCGATCGCGTTCTTCAGGAGCGTTGGGGAAACGAGCCGCACACCACCAACAATCGCATGGAGCTGACGGCTCTCATCGCGGGATGTGCGCTCGTGCCGCGGGGCACTTCGGCCGTGCTCTACACCGACAGTCAGCTGTGTGTGAACACCGTCACCCAGTGGGCGGCCGGCTGGAAACTGCGCGGTTGGCGCCGAAAAGGCGGCGAAATCAAGAACCTCGAGCTCGTGCAGGAGCTCTACGAAATCTTGCAGGGGCGACCCGAGCTCCAGCTCCGGTGGATCGCCGCGCACTCGGGCCATCGCTGGAACGAGTACGCCGATTCGCTCGCCACCGCCTACCGTCGTTCGAAGCGCTGACGCCTCGAGAGCGAAAACCGACGAACGTCATTCGTCGTCGGGGATGCCATCGAGCTCGGCCATCCACGCCGTGTCCTCGCCGTCGCTCGGCGCCCGCCAATCTCCGCGCGGAGAGAGCGAGCCGCCCGAGCCGACCTTCGGCGCATTCGGAATGCAGCTGCGTTTGAACTGGCTCTGGCCGAAAAAACGTCGGAGGAACACGGCCAGGTGCCGTTTGATTTCGCCGATACCGTACTCGTGTCGCAGCTCCACCGGCGTGTCGGGCCACGCGCCGAGGGCACGATCGTGCCACGCGCACCACGCGAGGAACGCTACTTTCGGCGCCGCATAGCCAAAGCGAACCGTGTAATAAAGGTGGAAGTCCTGCAGCTCGTAAGGGCCGATCATCGCCTCGCTCCCCTGCTCCGGTTGCTCGCCCATCGCATCGCCGGGCACGAGCTCCGGGCTGATCCGGGTCGAGAGGATGCAATCCAGGATCTGGCTGGTGTCCTGTCCGAACCGCTGTGTATCGGACACCCAGCGAATCACGTGGCGGATGAGCGTCTTGGGAACGCTCGCGCTGACCGCGTAGTGCGACATGTGGTCTCCCACGCCGTAGGTGCAGAAGCCCAAGGCGAGCTCGCTGAGATCGCTGGTGCCCACCACCATCGCGCCGTGCAGATTCGCGAGACGAAAAAGATGGCTCGTGCGTTCCCCCGCCTGCACATTTTCGAAGGTAACGTCGTACACTCTCTCGCCGCCCGCGTAAGGATGGCCGATGTCCGCGAGCATCTGCAGGCACGATGCACGGATATCGATCTCGTGCGCGTCGCAGCCGACGGCTTGCATCAGCGCACGCGCCTGCTCGAGCGTGCGCTCGCTCGTCGCGAAACCCGGCATCGTATAAGCGAGAATGTTACGTCGCGGCAGCCCG
>WNGA01018521.1_pt1 | contig 14912 bp, 9 predicted proteins | sample 5400061 | NCBI WGS metagenome assembly WNGA01 (sample SAMN13153366, study PRJNA577476) | soil metagenome | isolation source: 100 cm soil or saprolite under grassland replicate 2 | place: USA:California | collected 2016-06-15
GGCGGGAAGACACCGGGTTGCGGGTACGGGTGGTGACCGACGGGCGGACGGGGGTGGCCGCCACCAACGACTTCACCAAGGACGGGGCTCGTTCCGCGGCCGGGAGCGCGCTGGAGATGGCCAGGGTGGCGGTCCCCGACCCAATGTTCCCCGGCCTGACTCCGCCCGCGAAGGTCCGGGAGCGGCCCGGCGCCTACGATCCCGCCACCGCAGAGACGACGCCGGAGCAGCGGGCCGACGGCGTGGCGGCCCTGATCGGCCGGCTCGACGGGGGTTTCCGGGGGGCGGGAGCCTTCGAGACCGGCGCGGTCGAGGTGGCCCTGGCGAACTCCGAGGGGCAGTTCTGCTACGCGCCCTACACGCAGACGAGCCTGTCCACCGTGGTCTCCGGAGGTGACGGAGGCGCAGGGACGGCCGAGCAGGCCGCCGCGCGCGTGGACGAGATCGACCCGGAGACCGTGGGGCGCAGGGCTTTCCAGAAGGCGCGAGACAGCCAGAAGCCCCACGACCTCGAGCCCGGACGGTATGAGGTGGTGCTGGAGCCGATGGCCGTGGACACGCTGGTGGCCTTCCTCTCCTACATGGGTTTCGGGGGCCGGGCCATCGTGGAAGGCCGGTCACCCTTCTCCGGCAAGGAAGGCCAGCGGGTCTGCGCCGAGTCGATCCACCTCTACGACGACGCCCTCTCCGCGGAGACGATCGGGATCCCCTTCGACTTCGAGGGCACCCCGAAGCGCCATGTATCACTCATCGAACGGGGCGTGTTCCGCTCCGGCGTGCACGACCGGCGGAGCGCCAAGATGGCCGGCACCCAGTCGACCGGCCACGCCCTCCCGCCGCCCAACCCGGAGGGCCCGTTCCCCTTGAACCTGTTCCTGCAGACCGGGGACGCTTTAGTCGAGGAGATGGTGGCGGCCACGAAGCGAGGCCTGCTGATCACCCGCTTCCACTACTCGAACATCGTGCACCCCATCGAGACGGTGATCACGGGCATGACCAGGGACGGCACGTGGCTCGTCCAGGACGGCAAGGTCCGGCATCCCGTGAAGAACCTCCGGTTCACCCAATCGATCCTGGAGGCCCTGTCCAACGTGGAGATGATCGGCAGGGAATCGCAGTTGGCCAGCGAGTTCTTCTTCGCCGCCTCCCGGGTTCCTGCCCTGAAGATCTCGAGCTTCAACTTCACCAGCGGGAGCGACCACTAGACGAAACGGAGGGGCAGGATCTCGCCGGCCCCTCCGCTCATCTCCTCTCCCGGTGCGAGGCCAAGCCCGCACTCCGGGCAACCGAGGTGGACTAGCCGGTGCCGAAGTACACGTCCTCCTCGACCGCGCCTCCCCTGCTCCTGGTGTCGGCCCACACCACATAGGGGATACCCCTGCGGTCCACCGTGACCCACATGTAGTCACCGATGAATCCGGCCTGGACCGGGTTGTTGGCGACCACCAGGTTGGGCATGGACCGCGTGGTGAGCCGCGAGTAGGTGATGGTCTTGGATCCCCTCGGCTGGGTGACCTTCGCCAGCGTGATGTCGTTGCAGCCGTCGAACTCGCAATCGCCGTACTTCCGGTCGTAGTAGGCGATCCACAGGATGTTGCCAGACGGTGTGACGGCGCTCCAGGGCTGCCACTGTGCGGTCTCCCCGCCGTTGGCCGTCACCAGGTAGGCACCCGACCACGTCGCGCCGCCGTCCGTGGAGAACGAGTAGAACACGTCGACGTTGCACGGAGGCTGGGCAGTTGCATAGTCGAGCGTGTCGCAGGGCGGGCCGATGTTGCGCCCATCTGTCCACGCGAAGTACAGCCGGCCCGAGTTGTCGACCGAGATCGAACCCCAAGCAAAGTCGCCCACCCGATAGCCGTTCGGTGGGATGCACTGCCGACCCGCCGGGCAACCGGTCACCGGATCGAACACCGAATTGAACGGCTCCGCCGCGATGTCGTCGCTGATCTTCACCGGTCCGGTCCAGCTCGACTGCTGGCTGCAGTCCGATCCGGCCGGGCACTTCACCACCATGTACTGGCGTGTTGCCGTTGTTGAACGCCACGTACACCGCGCCGTCCGGGCCGACCACGGGGTGGCCACCCTGGTCCTGGTCGCACGCGTTGGGGTCGGATTCGCCGCTGAACACGGTACAGAACTTCTTGTTCGAGCCGCTGATCTCGATCCCCTCGGACCAATTGAGGCCGCCGTCGGTGGACTGACTGAAGTAGATCGGGCTGTGCGCCCCGACGCCCTCATCGGTGCAGAAGTCGAACCGGGTCCACACCATGTACACGTTGTCGGCCTTGGGGCTGGCCGCGGTGGCGTCGGCAGCCATCAGTTCCTTGTCGTTGAAGACACAGCCGGTCTCATCGAAGGTCTCCACGACCACGCCCATCACATCATTCTTGTACTGGTGGAAGGGGTCGGACTGGTCCGGATTGTGGTAGAAGGCGCCCCCGATCCCGGCGTCCGAGCGCCCCACCAGGATCGCGCTATCCAGGAAGTCGATGCTGATCTCGATGCCGCCGGCGAAGGCATTTCCCTGGGAGTCGAAGGCGACGGTTGGGTCACTGCAGAAGTCGCCGACGTGTCCGTTGCCCAGCAGGACCTGGTGGAACGGCGGGATCATGTCTCCCCAGTGCACACCACCGTCGAAGCTCCAGTCGAACCCGCACTGGTTGAACCCCACCCGGGAGTCGTTCTGTCCGGCGATGAGGTTCCGGCGGTTCGTGGGATTGACCGCGATGACTTCCTCGGCCTGCCGACGGAGGCCGCAGTCCTGGTTGACTCGAGTGTTGTTGCCGCCGGTCCCGCCGGTGAAGGTATGGGGACACCCGAGAGTATCCGTGGTAGAGAGACTCGGCGTCGCGGGCTTCGCCCCTCGAGCGGCGTGGCCGAGCAGGCCCGATGCCATCAGGGCGTTGTACATGGCGCCCGAGGAGACCTTTTGCGCCCACTTCGGACGCTTGGCCTGGCCCAGCTCGTAGCTCAACTCGGCCTTGATGACCTTGCTCTTGATCTGAGACGCGGGGCTGGCCGGCTGGGACTGCCCGACGAAGAGGAACGTCGTTACCAGCACCGGAACCAGCGCCGGCCCCAACAGGAGACGGACCTTCGATCTCGACATCGTGCCCCTTTCGATTGACGAAGAACGATTCCCGGCGAACGAGACAGGGATTCGACCACCTCCCTTCTCCGAACGCGTGCGGGCGAACATTCAACGCTGAGCCCTCATTGATGTCAAACGAGTACGGCGAATTCCCACCGTCTAGCCGGACTCACCGTTAGAGTGCGCCGCGATGCTGGTGGCGATCTCGCTGTTGGTGGCCGGGGCCGGCGTCCTCACCGTAGGGGCCGAGGCGGCGATCCGAGGAGCCGGCAGGCTGGCCGAGGCCCGCCGAATCTCACCCTTCCTCCTGGGAGCCCTCCTGTTCGGGGTCGACGTGGAATCCCTCGGGGCTGTCTTGATCGCGTCGGGGCGGGGGCAAACCGCCCTGGCCGCCGGCGAGGCCTTCGGGACGGTGGTCTTCCTGTTCTCCGCAGCGTTCGGCGTGGCCCTGTTGCTCGCCCCCCGGCCCATCGCGTCCCCCAGCACGCAGATGGTTCTCTTGCCCGCCGCGACTCTCCTGGCGGGGGCGGCAGCCCTCGCCGACCGGGTGGTCAGCAGGCCTGAGGGAGGCGCGCTGATCGGGGTCTACGGCATCTACCTCGGGATCGTGCTCCTGGACGGCCGGAGCGCCCAGGCCAAAGCGGAGGAGATCGTCCGGGAGGCCGAAGAAGGACCGCGTCTGCCTCCGCTGGTCCTCCTGGTGGGCGGCTTGGCGCTGGTGTACGCGGGCGCCAGCGTCCTCGTGACCGGGGGCGTGCGCCTGCTGTCCCGAACTGGACTGGCCGCGGGGTTCGTGGGCGGGGCGATCATCGGAGCGCTGGCCAGCCTGGACGAGGTCTCCTGGTCCGTCCGTTGGAGGTGGACGGTGCCGGCGCCACTGCTTTCCTCGCGTCGGCCGCTCTGTACACCGTGGTGGCCACGGCCTTCCTGGCTCGCGGCCGCGCCGGCAAGGTCGTGGGGGTGGCCATCCTCGTGCTGTGGGGTCTGTGGCTCGCCTTCGCCTCCCAGCTGTGAGCCCCGGCGGCTAACTCTCGCTCGCCTCCCGCAGGGGGTCTCGTGGATGCTGAAGCGAGCCGAGCTGGACCACGTCTCGCCGGAAGAACAGCGCCACCGTCCAGTCCAGCACCACCCTGACCTTTCGGTTCACGGTGGGAATCCGGGACAGGTGGTAGGTCCGGTGCAGGAACCAGGCGGGAAACCCTCGGAGCCGTATCCCCATGACTCGCGCCACTCCCTTGTAGCGCCCCAGCGAGACCAGGGCCCCGAGCTGCCGATAGCGGAATGGCTGGGGGCCTCGGCCTCGGAGTGTGGCCGCGACGTTGCGGGCCAGCTGCTTGGCCTGGCGCAGGGCATGCTGCGCGGTGGGCGGAGTCACGCCGCCGGTGATGATGTCGGGCACCGAGGCGCAGTCACCCGCCGTCCACGCGTCCAGGACATCTCGCACCCGCAGGAACTCGTCTGCAAGCACCCGTCCCCGCTCGTCCAGCGGGAAGCCCATTCGGGCCACCGCCGGATGGGCTCGCACGCCGGTCGTCCACACCAAGGTGTCCGCCTCGAAGCTCTCGCCCGTGGAGAGGATCATTCGCCCTCCTTCGGCCGACTCGAGCTTCGTCCGGAGGTGCACCTCGATGTCGCGGCGCCGTAGTCTCTGGACGGCATACTCGCCGAGGTCCGACCCGATCTCGGGGAGGATGCCGTTGGCAGCCTCCACCAAGACCCATCGCATGTCCGGACGCCGAACGCTCCGGTAGTAGCGGCAGGCGTCGCGGGCCAGATCCTCCAGCTCGGCCAGGGCCTCCACGCCGGCATAGCCTCCTCCCACGAACAGGAACGTCAGAGCCCGCCGTCGCAGGTTCGGGTCGTCCGTGGACTCGGCCACGTCCATCCTCGACAGCACCTGATTGCGAAGGAAGATCGCTTCGGTGACGGTCTTGAACCCGACCGCTCGCTCGGCAAGGCCGGGCACCGGCAGGACCCTCGACACGGATCCGGGGCCCACCACCACGACGTCGTACGCCAGCTCGTAGGGATGTCCTTCGGTCGGCGCGACCGTGGCCATCCGGCGAGCGTGGTCCAGGCCCCGAACCGTACCGGTGATGAGTCGCACGCGCCTGAGCACGGTCCGCAGCGGCACCACCACATGGCGCGGCTCGATCAAGCCGGAGGCCGCTTCGGGAAGAAAGGGTTGGTACGTCATGAAGGAGTGGGGGTTGACCAGAAAGAGGTCGGCCTCGTCTCTGCGCAGCCGTCGTTGAAGGCCGAGCGCCACGTACAGGCCGACGTACCCTCCGCCGACGATGAGGATGCGCGTCGGCGCGCGCCGCTCCCTGGCCACGATCGAAGTCTAGAGAAGGCCAGTTGCAGCCCGGCCACGCAACTCGACACCATGGCCCGATGCCCTCCACACCACCGCGGCCGGGGCGGCCGAACGCACCTCCAGAGGCGGACATACGAGCGATGTTCGATTCCGTGGCCCGCCGCTACGACGTGGTGAACGCGCTACTCTCGTTCGGCCTCGACCGGAAGTGGCGGCGGGCGGCCGCCCGGAGTATGGCCGTCCGGCCGGGGGACATCGTGCTGGATCTGGGGTGCGGAACCGGCGAGCTCGGGCGCCTCCTCGCCGGGCGCTGCAGGGTTGTCGGGCTCGATCTCAGCCTGGAGATGCTGAAGGTGGCCCGGCGACGGATCCCACCAGGGTCGTTCGTTCAGGCGAGCGCGTTCAGACTGCCCTTTCGGGCCGCGGGGGTCAGCGCCGCGGTGAGCGCGTTTCTGCTGCGAAACCTGAACGATCTGCAGGCGGCCTTGGGAGAGCTGGCCAGAGTGCTCGCGCCGGGGGCGCGGGTGGCGCTCCTCGACATCACCGAGCCGTCGAGCCCGCCGCTTCGCCAGCTGTTCGACGCGTACTTCTCCCGGGCCGCACCCACCCTCGGCGCGCTGGCTGGCAACGCCGGTGCCTATCGCTACCTGGTGAGTTCGCTCGCGCAGCTCCCTCCGGCCGAGGAGGTGCTCGACTTGCTCGGTGACGTGGGCTTCGACCGGGCCGCCGCCCGGCCGATGACCGGCGGCGTCGTCACCCTGTTCACTGCGGTCCGACGGTAGGCTCTGCGCCGGGTTCTCCGCGAAGTTCGATGCCTTCAGTCAGCGAGGAGCAGTCCCCGACGGGGCGAGAGCGTCGGCCGAAGCCAGCGCGCCGTCCACGTACGTGAGCGAGTTCGTCGGCAGCGCCGGAACGCGCGGTCCGGGTAACAGGATCCCGGCCATGTTCAGCGGGTCTGCCGCCGAGATCCGGATCGTCTCACCGCCTCGCTCCAGCCTTCGCACCGACCGCAGGACATCGACGGCCTCCGGCAAGGCGTATTGCTCTCCCGTGACGCCGGTGACGAATCGTCCGCCCCGAATGACCCCTCGCGCTTCCATGCGCCGCAACGCCCAGAGCAGCTCGCGCCAGGGAAGCGTGAACGGTTCGCGCACGAGAAGGGCATGGAAGACCACGCCCCACCGGGCGAGGAGTTGCTCCGCCTCGGCCTCGGCCAGTTCATCGGCGTCTTCCGTTGCCACCGTGGCCGGCAACAGCGACCAGCGCCCGGCCGATCTGGCCGCGATCGCCGCGCTTCCTCTCCGGAGGCGGCGACGATCCGCCGTCCTGACCGTTCGCTTGGGGAAGAGGAGCGAGCGGACCGCCTGGAACCCATCGGCGGTGACGAGGCCTCGGGCCACGGCGTCCCACAGCCCTTCCTCGACCTCCCCTGGGAGCCGTCGAGTCAGGGTCCTGATGTCGGATTGGAACAGGGCGCCATGCGCGCCCAGCGCTTCGATGACGTCTCTGGTTCGGCCGGGGCCGGGCGAGGACGGCCTCCGGGATCCGCGGACCGCTTGCAGGAGCCACGGCAGGTCGGCCCGGATGGCGAGGGTGATGGGGGTGGCCCTCGACGGCGTCATCCCGCTTCGCCGAGGCGTCTCGTCCACCTCGGCTTCCCGCATCGACAGCCGTCCCCACGTGACGTCGCCGGCGAGACAGAGGTCGTCGAGCCACTCGCTCCGATAGCCCTCCACCCGAGCGCCCAGAACGCCGGTCTCCCAGGCCCCCGTCGCCAATTCGAAGCCCTGGAGCTGCTCGACCACCGCAAGCACACCCAGCCGTCCTTCCATCTTGGTCCCAGGCACGACGTGCTGCCATCGCAGCAGGAACCTCATGAAGTCCTGAGCCGTGACCGGCTCGATCTCTTTCCGCAACCGCCGCTGTGTATACGAGTGGATCCGAGCGAGGAGTCGGCGCGCGCAGAACTCTTCCGGGCCGTCCGGAGTGGTAAAGCGCCCGCGGAAGGCAAACCCCTCGGCCTCGAGCCTAGCGAGGGCGATGGTCACATCGGACTGCGGGAGGCCCGTCGCCTCCACGAGCTCGGGAACGGTCGACGGTCCCCGGTATTCGAGGTGCCCCCGAAGCATCTCGGCGGCCGCCGCGTCTCGATCCAGGGCAGGGGCCGCTATCGGTGACCGATGATCGGGCGCCACATCCGCGTGGGGGAAGAGGAGCTCCAGCGCGGTCTGACGCTCGGCCGCGCACCACAGGAGGGTATCGGGCGTCTGCAGCACCACGGCTCGGCGGTCCTCCACCAGCTCGTCGAACCACGACCGCCAATCCTCCACGGCGCGCTGCCCCATGACGTTGATGAGCAGGTCGTGGAGCTCGTCCGCGTCGCGTGGGTCGGGCCACACTTCCTCACGTACCCGCTCGATCGCGTCGGGGTCGAGCCTGGCCAGATCGCGCTCTTCTACCGGTAGGCCCCGGCGGAGATGTACGGCCCGGCTCCGACGTTCCTCCAGCGGCGCATCATCCAGAAACGTGAAAGGCCGGCCGTTGAGGATCTCGTGCGAGAGCACCGACGGCTCCGTGGTATCTCGTACCACCACCTGGACGAGGCCGGACTCGATCCTGGCGACGAGCTCCCGGAGGCCGTCAATGTCCATGGCCTCGTGCAAGCAGTCATCGAGCGTCTGCCGAACCAGAGGGTGGTCCGGGATCTCCAGCGGGCCCGGCGCGACGTTCTCCTGGCACGCGGCAAGGGTGGGGAAGATAGCCGCCATCAGGTCGTCCGCCTCCATCCGCTGGACCGGTGCGGGGTTCTTTCGCCCGCCGCGCATCCGGAGCACAGCAAGCGCGCGGTTGAGGTTCCATCGCCAGCGCGCTGCGAACATCGGAGAGGTGAGCACGGCCTGCCGGACCACCTCCTCCACCGTCCTGGAGGCCAGGAACTTGGGCACTCGCTCCAGCGGGAAACTGTGCTGAGGCCCCAGGGAGAGCAGGACGGCGTCGTCGCTCGCCGCGGCCTGCAGCTCGAAATCGAACGTCACGCAGAAGCGTTTGCGGAGAGCCAACCCGAGGGCCCGGTTCAGGCGAGCACCGAACGGCGCGTGTCCCACCAGCTGCATCCCACCGCTCTCGTCGAAGAACCGCTCCAGGACGATGGTCTCCCTCGTGGGGAGGGCGCCCAGCGCGGCCAAGCCCGCCCCGAGGTAGGCGACGATGGTGCCGGCCGCCGCGGAGTCGATCCGGCACTCCTCTTCGAGCCAGCGACGGGCCCCATCCGGGTCTCGGCCCAGTAACCGCTCGCCCACCGCTGCCCGGAGGTTCGAGACCTCCTCCGAAAGCTCTTCTGTGCGACCCGGTGCCTCCCCGAGCCAGAACGGGACCGACGGCGGCGCGCCGTGCGCATCCACAACCCGGACCGTCCCCGGCTCGACGCGGCGGATGCGCCAGGAAGTCGTGCCGAGCAAGAAGACGTCTCCGGCCATGCTTTCGATGGCCCAGTCCTCGTTCACGGTCCCGACGAAGGTGTCGTCCGGCTCTGCCACCACCCGGTAGTCGCCGAGCTCGGGGATGGCCCCCCCGGAGGTGAGTGCGGCCATCCGGGCGCCCCGCCGCCCCCGAAGGCGCCCGTTCACGCCGTCGCGATGCACGTAGGCGGCCCGCCGGCCCCGTCCCGTGCGGACCCCTTCCGCGACCAGCTCGACGACCTCGTCGAAGTCCTCTCGGGAGACAGCCGCGAAAGGAGCCGCCCGCCGGACCAGCTCGAAGAGGAGGTCCTCCGTCCATTCCTCGGCCGCGCATTCCGCCACGATCTGCTGGGCCAGGATGTCGAGCGGCGCGAGGGGTGGGTGGATCGCGTCCAGCCGCCCGGCCCGAACGCCGCGGAGGAGCGCCGCGCACTCGACGAGCTCGTCCCGGGTGGTGGGGAAGAGAACGCCGGTCGGCGTCCCGCTCCGAGTGTGGTTGGACCGGCCCACTCGCTGCAGGAACGTCGCGAAGCTCCTCGGAGACCCAACCTGACAGACGAGCTCCACAGGCCCGATGTCGATCCCGAGCTCGAGTGAGGCCGTGGCGACGAGGGCCCGTAGGTCTCCGGCTCGCAAACGGGACTCGACCCGCCTCCGCCGATCCTTCGACAAACTCCCGTGATGGGCGGCTACCTGATCCTCGCCGAGGCGCTCGCCCAACTGGTGGGCGACCCGCTCGGCCATCCGGCGAGCGTTCACGAAGACGATGGTCGTGCGGTGACCCTTCACGTGTTCGGCGATCCGGTCGAGGATCTGCCCCATTTGCTCGGCGGAGGCGACTGCCCCGAGCTCGTCGTCGGGAAGCTCGAGGGCGACGTCGAGGGCGCGCTGATGCCCGATGTCGACGACGGCGCACAGCGGGGAACCCTCACCATCCGACCGGTCGGCCCCGGCCCCGACCAGCAGGCGCGCGATGGTCTCGATCGGTCGCTGCGTGGCCGACAGCCCGATCCGCTGGGGCGCGCCCTCCACCACGTGCCCAAGGCGCTCGAGAGTCAGCACGAGATGCGATCCCCTCTTGTTCCCGGCGACGGCGTGGATCTCGTCCACGATCAGCGTCTGGACGCTGCGGAGCATCGCCCGGCTGCGCTCCGCCGTCACCAGGAGATACAGCGATTCGGGAGTGGTGATCAGGAAATTCGGAGGGCGCTTCAGCATCGAGGCCCGCTCCGAAGCGGCGGTATCGCCGGTCCGGACTGCCACCCGAAGCTCCGGCGCGCTGAGCCCCAGCTCACCGGCGACCTCGGCGATCTCCCGGAGGGGCGTCTCCAGGTTCTGGTGGATGTCCACGGCCAGGGCCTTCAGCGGCGAGACGTAGACGACCTGCGGCGCATCTCCGAGGCTGGCGCCGCCCTCGTGGGCTCGGTACAGCCGGTCGATGCATACCAGGAAGGCAGCCAGCGTCTTCCCGGACCCGGTGGGGGCCGCGATCAGCGTGTTCCGGCCCGCGGCGATCTCACGCCAGCCTCCCGTCTGGGGCGCTGTCGGCCCGTCCGGGAAGGTGCGCTCAAACCACACACGAACCGCCGGATGGAACGTCTCGAGCATCCGGCCACTCTACCGCCGGCCGCTGACAACCTCCCATACAGGGTCCAGCGGGTGTGTGCCCTGAATTCGATACTAGCGGCACGCTACGACACGGTTCCCGGGAGGAGGTCCGGCATGTGGCACAACCTGGTCTCGATCGGCTCTTCGTGGCAGGAGCGAGCGATCCGCGCGATCGCCGTGTACTTGTTCTTGCTCGTGGCGATCAGGATCTTCGGGCGGCGAGAGCTCGGCCAGCTGACCGCGTTCGACGTCATCGTGCTCCTCACGCTCTCGAACATGCTGCAGAACGCCATGATCGGAAACGACAACTCGCTGGTCGGTGGCCTCCTCGGTGCTCTGGTCCTCCTGAGCGCGAATCTCCTGCTGGCCTACGCGGTGTACCGGCGACGCGGCGTGGAGCGCCTGGTCGAGGGTGAGGCGAGGATCCTGATCCATGACGGGCACGTTCGACCGGAGGCGCTGAAGAAGGAGCTCATGACGGAGCAAGACCTTCTCTCCGCGGTCCGCAGGGAGGGCCTCGATCGGTTCGAGGATGTTCGCCTGGCGGTGGCCGAGCCGAACGGGATGATCAGCGTCATCCCAAGGGGAAAAGCTGGAGGCGGGTCTCCCTCGTAGATACCTCGGAACCATCGCGAGGAGACCGCTTGCGCACCTCGAGGATCTGGGGTGGTACTGGTCGTGCTGCTGTGCTTGGGCATGGTGCTGCGGCATGTTCGAAGTCAGCGAAGGTGAATACCGCGTCGCCGAGTGGTTCATAGGGATCGGGGACGACGACGATCGGCTCGGACACGGCCAACGACAAGGGCACGGAGAGCGCCTCCGGGAAGGACGAGTTGGAGCTGGAATTGGACAACTTCTACTTCAAGCCGACGGTCCTCAAGGGCACGCCGGGCCTGAAGCTCAAGATCGAGCTCAGCAACGAGGGGAGCGCACTCCACAACTTCACGCTCGAGGCCCAGAGCATCGATCAGGACGTCCAGTCAGAGACGAAGGCCGACGTCACCGTGACGTTCTCGCAGTCAGGATTCCTCGAGTTCTTCTGCAAGTACCACAAGGGTCTCGGGATGGTCGGCGAGCTGTCGACCTAGACGGGAGTCAGCGCCCTGGGGCCGGCCCAACGGTACGGTTCGGCGTTCCCTGCGGTGGGTATTACCTTTGCCGCCAACAACAGGAAAGGTGAGGACATGAACATCATCTGGTGGCTGATCGTCGGGCTTGCAGCCGGAGCGGTGGCTCGGCTGGTGGTGCCCGGGCGAGATCCCATGGGGGTTCTGGGGACGCTCGTTCTCGGCTTGGTCGGCTCACTGATCGGCGGGTTCCTGGGCCAACTCTTCGAGTCGGGGAACCCGAGCTTCAGCCCGGCCGGCCTCATCGGATCGATCGTAGGAGCGATCATCGCGCTCTTGGTCTACCGGTCGATCGTGGGTCGTTCCGTTCGAGGTTGATGTGAATCTTTCCGACCCCATCCGGGGGACCTGAGCGATCCCCCGTCCGGGGACCGAAAGATACGAAAGGCCTGGCCCGTCTCCCCATTGACCGCTCGTTGATCGCTCGGCCATCATCCCCTGAGGGGAGAAGGGGGAGCTGGTGGCCGCAACAGGTCAAGCAGTCCGAGCCGGCCATCATCCCCTGAGGGGAGAAGGGGGAGCTGGTGGCCGCAACAGGTCAAGCAGTCCGAGCCTGCACTATCGACCTGTCAATGCTGCCGTCTCCTCACGGGATCACTCTCCTAGTGCCTCGCCACCCAGTGGTCACCCATAGAGGAGCAGCATGTCCGTCGCGTCATCTGTAGCACCCGCCGAACCGCGTATTAGCCGCACAATCGCCAACGCCTATCTTTGGGGCCTTTCTGCCTTCTGGATTCCATTTCTCGCGTGGCAGGTGACCATTCACCGAGGTTCCCTATTTCGCGACATCCCTGAACTCATAGTCTGGACGACAGTACTTGCTCTCCTGAACCTCTTTCCCGTGGCCAGCGGGCACGCCACAAGCATGGCTCCCGATCTTCCTGTTGCCACCGCGGGTGCTCTTATCCTGCATCCCGCCGCTATGGGACTGGTGGCATTCTTCGGAGCATTGAATCCCAGGGACTTTCAGGGCCAGATGCCAATCCGCAAGGCACTATTCAACAGGAGCCAGGTCTCGCTGACGGACTTTGCCTCGTCACTCATTGGTCACGCGCTACTAGGAACGAAGATAGCCTCTCCCGTGGTTCTTCCACTCGCATACTTGATCCTGGCGATCATCATGACGACAAACGTAATGATCATCGTTCCTGCAATCTCGCTCGATCGACGTGTTTCATTGGGCAAGGCATTGGAACTTCACCCAGGAACTCCCGTGGACGAGGTTCTGACCTTCTTGGCGTGGGGGGGTCTCGCGGCGATGTTAGTGGCCCTTTACGACGATGTCGGAATGTGGGCCTTGCTCGTTTCGTTTGGGCCGACGCTGTTGGGCCGGCAAATGCTCGCAAGGAGTCGCACCTTCATTGAGGCCGCTCGTGCCTACAGAACCGCGGAGCTGGCGCTTCTCGAGATGTCCAATCGGATACGCGAAGAGCGACGGGACGAGCGACGACTGATCGCCGCAGATCTGCATGACGAGGTGCTTCCACCGCTGTTCAAAGTTTCGCTGATGGCTGAAGTCCTAAAAGGAGACTTGGCGACCGGTCGTCTACTGGAAGCCGATGAGGATCTTCCGGAGTTGCTTTCCGCCGCCGAGGTGGCATCCAAGACGCTCCGGGATCTCATCGGCGAACTTCGCCGGTCAAGCCTCGGCAGAGGGGGGTTAGGACCTGCCTTGGCTAGACTCCTTGGCGCCATCAGGAATCAGTCGACCGCGTCACTTCATGCGCGCGTCGAACGAGTAGGAGTGAACGGCGCCGAGGAACTGGTTCTTTATCAGGTCGCCAAGGAGGCTTTGGCTAACGCCATCACTCACTCACGTGCTCGCCACGTGTGGTTCACGCTTGACCAAGACTCGAATGGCGTCCGACTGTCAATTCGTGACGATGGAGATGGGTTTGACCCGTCATCCGCGAGAGAGGGACACTACGGCATCTACATGATGCGGGAGCGGGCAGCCAGCATCGGGGCACAATTTTTCCTCGATAGCTCACCAGGGCAGGGATGCCATTTGAGTCTTCACATCGGCATGAGCGGCCGGGTTTGAAAGTCCGCCGACCTGAGCCGATGCATACCCAAGCTTGGAATCACCCAAGATTAGACAAAGCAAACTCAGGACCGCTCACGCGGTCCTGAGTCACGCTTCCGCGCGGAGCTCCCTACCCGATCCTGAAATCGGCTGCGCCGGCCAGCAACAACGCCACGATCGCGGCGATGGCTGGGGCGAGCCTTCTGACTATCTTCATGGTCCCCCCCTTACCCCTCTCAGATCGGGACCTAAGTCCTACATCCAGGGGATTATGCTCCCTCCCCCAGGTGGAGGAGAAGCCCCCTGATCCCCTACCGCATTTGCTGTAGGCCAGCCTATCCGTCAGACGGGCGATTGCCTCGACAAGTAGGCCGACCGACGATTCCTTGGAGCACATTGGACAGCAAGGGGGCCACGGACCTGACCAGGCAGAACAAATCTGAGGCGGCCGGACATCAACCATTCATTGCATCCGCCTTCATGGCGATCGTGGTGCTTGCGGTCTGCCTCGTTCTGGCATGGACCGGCTACGTGGACCCACACGCCTTCCCCGCCTTCCGTGACCTTGCCTTCTGGATTGCGGTCGCGTCGCTGGTCGAACTGCTTCCTGTCCCTGTTACGCGCAAGATCCAACTCAGTCTGGCGTTCCCAATCCGGCTCGCAGTCGGACTGATCTATCCCCCTCACGTTGCTGGCGTCGTTGCTTTGGTCGGATCGTTCGATCCGCGTGAGATCCGGGGGGGAATCACTCCACTGAAGTCGATGTTCAATCGTTCTCAGGTATCGCTTTGCATGCTTGCTGGCTCTGCGACCTTTCACTCCATGAGTTCAGTTCATGGGCCATTGCAGACCGTGATTCCGAGCGCACTTCTCGCGACTGTTGTCTATCTTGCCGTCAATGTGGGCCTAGTAACGGTTGCCACTCACCTTCTCTATGGCATGCCTATGAGGGAAATACTTGGACAGCTCCGTATGGGCGCCATGCATGAGTTCGTACTTAATTACCTGGGACTCGGTTTTGTAGGAGTGATCATCGCCAGGCTGTACGACCTGCCGGGTATAGGACCCCTCGCTGTTGCCACGTTCATCCTTCCGCTGATCTTTGCGAGGCAGATGTTCTTTCGAAATCTCGCCCTTCAGGAAGCCCACAAGGAGCTGAAGGATCGCCAACGGGTGCTGAAGGCGCTCTCGAACCGCATGGCCGAGGAGCGGCAAGACGAACGCATGCGGATCGCGGCATACCTTCACGACGACCTCGCGCAGATGCTCTTCCGCCTCAACC
>WNGA01007716.1_pt1 | contig 14911 bp, 15 predicted proteins | sample 5400061 | NCBI WGS metagenome assembly WNGA01 (sample SAMN13153366, study PRJNA577476) | soil metagenome | isolation source: 100 cm soil or saprolite under grassland replicate 2 | place: USA:California | collected 2016-06-15
TGCGCGACGAGGCGCTCCATCGCGGACATGATGCCGCGGTGGATCATCACCGGCCGGCGCACCGACCCGTCGGCGGCGATGTAGCCGAGGTCGAACCGCTCGGGCTGGTTGAAGTCCAGCTGCACGGTCGACAGCGACTCCTCGCGGCCGGCCGGGTCCACGACCTGGACGTCCACCTTCGGTCCGTAGAAGGCGGCCTCGCCGGGCGCTTCTACGTACTCGACACCGACGCGCTCGAGCGCCTCGCGGAGCATCCGCTCGGCCCGGTCCCACAGGGCGTCGTCGCCGAGGTACCCGCCGCCGGGGCCGCGCAGCGACAACCGGCAGGAGGCGACCTCGATGCCGAACACGCCGTAGACCCGCAGGATCTGCTCGACCGCCGCGACCACCTCGTCCGCGATCTGCTCCTCCGCGCAGAACACGTGCGCGTCGTCGAGGTTGATCTGCCGGACCCGCGACAACCCGCCGAGCACCCCGGACAGCTCACTGCGGAACATCGGCGCCAGCTCCGCGAGCCGCACCGGCAGGTCCCGGTAGCTGCGCTGCTGCGACGCGTAGATCAGCGCGTGGTGCGGGCAGTTCGCCGGTCGCAGCACCAGCTCGTCGCCGCCGACCGGCATCGGCGGGAACATGTCGCCGGCGAACTTCGCCCAGTGCCCGGATCGCTCGTACAGCGAGCGTTTCCCGAGCACCGGGGTGTAGACCCGGCGGCAGCCGGCGCGCACCGACTCCTCGGCGGCGTAGCGCTCCAGCTCCGCGCGGATCGCGGCGCCGTCGGGCAGCCACAGCGGCAGCCCGGCGCCGACTTCGGGATCGGTGGCGAACAGGTTGAGAGCTCGGCCGAGCTCACGGTGGTCGGACATCGGAATCTCCTCGTGTGCTGGAGCTCCGGGCCAGCCCGGCGGCGGTGGTCGTCGTACGACGAAGCCCCCGGGATGATCCCGGGGGCTCGTCTGCTGGCTGGTGAGGTCAGGCTGAACGGCGCCGGGAGTCGCCCGGCGTCGTCGTGTACTGGCCTGCCATGCCACCACGATAACGGCGCGAGTGTGGCGCGCGCACCGCGTTTTCCTCGACGCTCTCGAACGGGCTCGAGAAGGGTCATGACGGAGACGCGATGCGCGGCCGCTGGGCCGCCCGGCTAGGCTCATACCGCTGCGGCGAGGGTCGCCGGTGAGCAAGTGCCCGGGAGGGTTTCGTGGAGGTCAAGATCGGCGTCCAGCACGCCACGCGTGAGCTGGTGCTGGAGAGCGAGCAGAGCCCGGCCGAGGTCGAGGCTGCCGTCGAGGCGGCGCTGAGCGGCAAGAGCAACCTGCTCCAGCTCGTCGACGAGAAGGGCCGTCGCGTCCTGGTCCCGGCGGAGAAGCTGGCGTACGTCGAGATCGGTGAGGAGTCCGGCCGCCGCGTCGGCTTCGGCGCGATCTGACGAAGGACTCCGGGCGGGCGGCTTTACGGGCGACGGCCCGCGTGTTCGCGCGCGACACGTTTAGGCGCTGTGAGAAATGCGCACTAGCCAGAGGCAGACAGATAATGAGAGGGCCGTATAGAAGCGGTCTTCACTAGGAGGAGCCTGCCTCATGGACGTTCTGGGAGTCATCGTCGCCGGCATCATCATCGGCCTGCTGGGCAAGTTCGTAGCGCCCGGCGACCGGGACAACATCCCGTTCTGGCTCACGATCCTCTGCGGTGTCGGTGGTGTCCTGATCGGGTACTACGTGGCTGCCGCGCTCGGAGTCGAGGCCACCAATGGCATCGACTGGATCAGGTGGATCGTCAGCATCGCCGTCGCCGCGGTCCTCGTGGTCGTCGCCGCGGGCGTCACGGGTCGATCCAAAGGTCCGGTTGCCTGAGGCAACGTACTCGGAACCGGCCGTCACTCCACGGAGTGGCGGCCGGTTCGTCGTACCAAGGGTTTGTGGGCAACGAAACTTGTGGCCCTGGGCAACGGTCAAGCCTGCAGGCCGAGGGCGTTCATGCGCCGGGTGTGGGCCTCGGTGAGGCGGGTGAACATCCGGCCGATCGCGGCCAGGTCGAGGCCGGGCCGGTCGACGGTGCCGGTGAGCAGCGCGGTCAGCGAGTCCCGGTCGGCGGCGATCCGCTGCGCCTGGCTGAGCGCCTCCCCGACCAGCCGGCGGCCCCACAGCGCGAGCCGGCCGGCGACCTTCGGGTCCTTCTCGATCGCGGACCGGATCCGGCTCACCACGAAGTCGGCCTGGCCGGAGTCGCGGAACACCTCCATCACCAGCGCGCGGGTGTCCGCGTCCACGAACGCCGCCACCTCGCGATAGAAGTCGTTGGCCAAGCCGTCACCGACGTACGCCTTCACCAGGCCCTCCAGCCAGTCGGACGGCCGGGTCTGGTCGTGGAACGCGTCCAGCGGCTTCTGGAACGGCCGCATCGCGTCCATCGGGTCGGCGCCGAGCGCGACCAGACGGTCCCGGAGCAGCTTGAAGTGCGAGAACTCGGTGCTGGCCATAGCGGCCAGCGCGGCCTTGTCGTCGAGGGTCGGCGCGAGCTTCGCGTCCTCGGCCACGCGCTCGAAGGCGCTCAGCTCGCCGTACGCGAGCACCCCGAGCAGATCTACTGCGGCGGCTCGGTAGGCGGGGTCGTCGAAAGCCGTCGATTCGGTCATGTTCCGCACACTATCGGTCCTCGGCTGAACCCTTCCCGGTACACTCGACCGTGATTCGCCGGTGACGCGCCCCTGTGGCCAGCTGCGATCGCGCTGCCGCGGGCGCCCGGTGCCCTCGAACACGAACACGTTGTCCCTACAAGAAGAGGCGATCAGCCTGACCACCTTCCGAGAACTCGGTGTGTTACCCGAGATCTGCGACGCACTCGATCGCGTCAGCATCACCGAGCCGTTCCCGATCCAGGAGATGACCCTCCCGGTCGCGCTGATGGGCACCGACCTTATCGGTCAGGCCCGTACGGGGACCGGCAAGACGCTCGGCTTCGGTATCCCGCTGCTGCAGCGTACCGTCGCGCCCGACGACCCCGACTACCACGAGCTGGCCGCCCCCGGCAAGCCGCAGGCGCTCGTCGTCACTCCCACCCGCGAGCTCACCATCCAGGTCGCCAAGGACCTCCAGACCGCCTCCACGGTACGACGCGTCCGGGTGCTCACGATCTACGGCGGCGTGGCCTACGAGCCGCAGCTGGACACCCTCAAGACCGGCGTCGACGTCGTCGTCGGCACCCCCGGCCGGCTGCTCGACCTGGCGAACCGCGGCGTCCTCGACCTGGCGCACGTGAAGGTGCTGGTGCTCGACGAGGCCGACGAGATGCTCGACCTGGGCTTCCTGCCCGACGTGGAGCGGATCCTGCGCAAGACGCCGGAGCTGCGCCAGACGATGCTGTTCTCGGCGACGATGCCGTCGGCCGTGGTCGCGCTGGCCCGCACCCACATGCGGCACCCGCTGAACATCCGCGCGGAGTCGCACGAGGACACCCAGATGGTGCCGACAACGGCACAGTTCGTCTACCGGGCGCACGACCTCGACAAGCCCGAGGTGATCGCGCGGATCCTGCAGGCCGAGGACCGCGGCCGGGTGATGATCTTCTGCCGCACCAAGCGCGAGGCGTCCCGGCTCACCGACGACCTGGCCGATCGCGGCTTCGCGGCCGCCGCGATCCACGGCGACCTGAACCAGCAGGCCCGTGAGCGCGCGCTGACCCGGTTCCGCGGCGACAAGATCGACGTCCTGGTCGCCACCGACGTCGCCGCCCGCGGTATCGACGTCGAGGGCGTCACACACGTCATCAACAACACCTGCCCCGAGGACGAGAAGACCTACGTGCACCGGATCGGCCGCACCGGCCGCGCCGGCGCCTCCGGTATCGCCGTCACCTTCGTCGACTGGCAGGACCTGACCCGCTGGAAGGTCATCAACAAGATCCTCGAGCTCCCGTACGACGAGCCGCAGGAGATCTACTCGACCTCGCCGGAGCTGCACCACGACCTCGGCATCCCGCACGAGGCCAAGGGCCGGATCAAGCCCGAGAAGCCCCGCGAGGACAAGCCGGAGCGCCCGGCCCGCCGTCGTACCGCTGCCGAGGACGGCGCCGAGCGCCCCACGCGCCAGCGCGATCGCAACCGCCGCCGCACCCGCTCCGGCGCCTCGGTCGACGCCGACGCGACCGCCGACGCGACCACCGAGCCGACCGCGACCGCCGCCTCCACCGTCGACGCTCCGGCTACCGAAACGACCGCCGGCGACGAGGCATCCGGCGAGCGCAAGCCACGCCGCCGCAACCGCCGCCGCCGCACCTCCACCACCGCTTCCCCGGACGCGACGGCATCCACCGAGGTCGGACCCACTGGGGCCGGACCCATGGAAGCGACCGCCGCCGAGCCGGGCGGCACCACCGACGCGACTGCGGACGCGCCGGCCAAGCCCGCTCGCAAGCGCACCCGCACGAGGAAGACGGCTCCGGCATCCGCCGAGTCGGCCGCCCCAACCGAGTAACCCGCGCCTGACGGCCCGCGGCACTAGCCGAGCGCCGACAGGCGCACGATCCACCCCGGGCGAAGGCGTGACCTCGCCGTCGGTGTCGCACTTCACCCCTGATCACAACCCGGGGTGAAGTGCGGTTCGCCCGCCGGAGTGCCTGCTTTGTCGCAGCGCGAGCCGGGCGAGACCGGTTCGACGCCGGTCCGTGCTGGAAAGGTGACCGGGCAGCGGGAACGCCGTACTCGCTTCGTGGCGTCCTCCGGGTGACGTGCTTCATTCGGGATGGGTGCACCTGGAGGTGGGTTCGATGAGGTCGACCGGTATCCGGATCGCTGCCGCGGCGGCAGGGTTGTTCCTTGCCGCCGGCGTGGTCGCCGGCTGCGGCGCGGGCCGCGACAGCGCCGAGAAGAGCTCCGGTGGATCGGCTCCCGCGGCCGATTCCGCCACGGGCGCGCCGAACGCGATCCCGAAACCGCCGCAGGCGCAGCCACGAGCCGCCGACGGCTCCGGGGCCGCGCAGCCGTCGCTGGAACGGGCGATCATCCGGACAGGCTCGACCACGATCGAGGCAGCGGACATCCGCAAGGCGCGGAACCAGGTGAGTGCCATCGCGCACGGCAACCAGGGCGAGATCGCCAGCGAGAACACCAGCAGCGACGACGACGGCAAGCTCGACTCCGCCCAGCTCGTCGTCAAGGTTCCGACGACGGCCTACGACGCGACGATGAACGCGTTGCAGCAGACCGTCGGCAAGGTCAAGGCCATCCAGCAGCAGTCGTCCGACGTCACCCAGCAGGTCGTGGACGTCAACAGCCGGATCGCGACCCAGCGCGCCGGGCTGGCCCGGATGCGCACGCTGCTCACCAAGGCGGACACGATCGGCGAGGTGATCTCCGTCGAGACCGAGCTGACGCGCCGCGAGGCGGACCTGGAGGCGCTGCTGGCCAGGCAGAAGTCCTTGGCCGCCCAGACCGAGCAGGCGACGATCTCCGTCACGCTGGTACGCCCGGGCGAGGCGCCGCCCGGCCCGAAGCCGGTCGAACGCGGGTTCCTGCACGGGCTTTCGACGGGCTGGCACGCGTTCGCCGACAGCACCGCCGTCGCATTGACCGCGGTCGGGGCGTCCCTGCCGTTCGCGATCACCGCCGCGCTGATCGCCGTACCCGTGGTCTGGCTGGTGCGCCGTTCCCGTCGTACCCCCCAGCCCGCGCCTGCGCCCGCCACCCCGCCGCAGTGATCCGTGTGTTCACGAATCGCCGAGGATCACCGCGCTCCGTCGGCGATTCGTGAACACACAGGCGCTAAGAACGGAGGAGCGCGGTGGCGACGTTGCGGTAGGCGTCGGCGCCGCGCGACCGGGTGGCCGTGCTGAGCACCGAGCGGCCGACCGCCGGCGCCTCGGCGAAGCGGATCGACTTCGGGATCGGCGGTGCGAAGACGGCGACGCCGTACGTCTCGGGGATCGCCTCGAGGACCGCCCGCGCGTGGTTGGTGCGGCCGTCGTACAGGGTGGGGAGGACGCCGAGCACGTTCAGCCCGCGGTTCGTGTACTGCTTCACGTCGTGGATGGTGTCGAGCAGTTGGCCGACGCCGCGGTGCGACAACGTCTCGCACTGCAACGGGATCAGCACGTCCGTCGCCGCCGACAACGCGCTCACGGTGAGCAGCCCGAGGGTGGGCGGGCAGTCCAGCAGGACCCAGTCGTACGACGACCGGACCGGCTCCAGCGCGAGCCGCAGTGCCTGCTCGCGACGGGCCCGGGTGAGCAGCGTCAACTCGGCGGTGGCGAGCTCGATCGTCGAGGGCACCAGGTCGGGGCCCTCCTCGCAGCTGACCACGGCGGCGCCCGGCTCGACCTCGCCGAGGATCAGCTGGTGCACCGAGGCGCCGACGTCCTCGGGGTCGAAGCCGAGCGAGAACGTCAGGCAGGCCTGCGGGTCGAGGTCGACCAGCAGCACCCGCTGGCCGAGGTCGGCGAGCGCGACGCCCACCGAGGCGACGGTCGTGGTCTTGGCCACGCCGCCCTTCTGGTTCGTCACGGCTACGGTGCGAGACATCGCGTGCCATTCTGCCTGGTTGCGAAACCGGTCCATAGCGGCGCGCCGGAACCGGACCTTACCGACGCGCCGGGACCGCCATACGGTGAACGGACCGACCGACACCGAGAGAGGTTCGGATCATGGGCAAGCTGGTGGTCACCGAGTTCGTCACGCTGGACGGCGTGATGGAGGATCCGGGCGGCGCGGAGGACTTCGAGCACGGCGGCTGGAGCTTCAAGTACCCGGCGCCGGAGGGCATGGATTTCAAGTGGGAGGAGCTGCAGGCCAGCGACGTACAGCTGCTCGGCCGGGTCACCTACGAGGGCTTCGCCAGGGCCTGGCCGAACATGGGCGAGGAGGGCGGCGGGTTCGCCGCGAAGATGAACGCGATGCCGAAGGTGGTCGTGTCCAGCACCCTCACCGATCCGACGTGGAACAACACCACGGTGATCTCCGGCGACGACCTACCGGGACAGGTCGCCAGGCTCAAGGAGCAGTACGACGGCGACGTGCTGGTGGCTGGTAGCGCGACGCTGATCACGGCGCTGCGCGAGCACGACCTGGTCGACGAGTACCGCCTGATGGTGCACCCGGTGGTGCTCGGTAGCGGCAAGCGGGTGTTCGAGGGCGGCACGCCCGCCGACCTGGAGCTGACCGAGTCCCGCAAGGTCGGCCCGAACGTACTGCTGCTCATCTACAAGCGCGCCGCAGCCGAGGCGTGAGATACCTCTCCGTGCGAGGCACCCTTGGGCGGCTACGGTTGTACCCGTGAGTACGCCGCGCACGCTCCAGCTGCCCGACAGCGTCAAGCCCATCACGATCAGCACCGGCCGCGGGGATCTCGCCGCACTCGCCGCCGTACCCGAGATCGGCGTCCCGCTCGGGACGGTCCTGCTGGTGCCGGGCTGGACCGGTAGCAAGGAGGACTTCACCCCGCTCGTCGCCGAGCTCGCCGGGTACGGCTGGCGGGCGTACGCGATCGACCAGCGCGGGCAGTACCAGACCCCGGGGCCTGACGACCCGGCGGCGTACGAGCTGGATGAGCTCGGCCTGGATCTCGTTGCCGTCAGCAAGGAGCTCGGCGGGTTCAGCCAGCTGGTCGGACACTCGCTCGGCGGCCTGGTCAGCCAGGCCGCGGTGCTGGCCGAGCCGGCGGTGTTCTCGACGCTGTCGCTGCTGTGCTCGGGGCCGGCCGGGTTCACCGACACCGACGTGCGTAGTCAGCTGGAGCTGCTCGCCTACGGGCTGGAGAACCTGCCGATCGAGCAGGTGTACGACTTCAAGCTCGAGCACGACCGCAAGGCCGCGGACTGGGTCGAGCCGCCGGCCGACGTCGCGGCGTTCATGCGCACCAGGTTCGTCTCGAACAGCCCCGTCGGGCTGGCCTCGTTCACCCGCCGGCTGGTGGATGCCGAGGACCGCGTGGACAAGGTCGCACAAGCCGGTGTCCGGGCCCAGGTGCTGTACGGCGCGTCCGACGACGCCTGGCCGCTGGAAGTCCAGGACGACATGGCCGAACGGCTCGGCACCCGTGCCCAGGTGATCGCGGACGCCGGCCACTCCCCCGCGATCGAGCAGCCGGGCACGCTCGCCCGGCTGCTCACCGACTTCTTCCACGACCGCTAGGCGACCGGCCGCACCGCCGGCTTCAGCTCCAGCTTCTCCAGCCCGACCTTGGCGAGCTCGGCGTACAGCGCGTCGTCCACGACGAGCAGGTCAACCTCGACCTTCTCGGCGCCGAGGCCGAAGCCGTACAGGCCGCGCTTGTTCTTCAGCAGGGGGTTCAGCGAGTTCTGCGCATCCCGGAGCTGGGCCAGGCTGAACTCCGACTTCGCCACGCACAGGTTGCCGGAGTACAGCTGCTCCAGCTGCGCGCGGACCCGCTCGAGATCGCCGGAGTAGACGCCGACGACGATCACCTCGGTCATCGGCTTCTCGCTCAGGTTCGGATCGCTCGGCGTGCCGTCGGGGTATCCCATCCGCAGGAAGCCGAACAGGTCCGGATGCGCGTCGACGTACTGGTTGAGCTGCTGGCTGTGTTCGCTCGCGTCGCCCCAGGCGCCGGTCTTCCAGCCGCCCTCCGGAGCGGCGCAGGGTACCCCGAACCACGGCTCCCTCTCGTGCAGCCGCATCGGACCAGTCTGCTGGACCGCGATGCTGCGGTCGCGCCAGATGCCGCGCAGTGTGACGCCACCCTCGACGACACCCTTCACCGTACGGCGGTCCGACAGCTTCGTGAGGTCGACGCCGGTCAACGGCACCGCGAACTGCGCATCGCAGCTGGGCGCGGGTTCCTTGCCGGGCGGGTAGCCGACGGCGGGGCTCGCCAGGTTCGGGCAGAACACGGCCGGCTTGCCGGGCGCCGCGATCACCTTCCCGGTCGCTTCGACGGTGTCGCCGTCGTGCACGACCAGGGTCGAGCCGGCCGCGGTCGTCGGTTCGGCGGAGCCGCCGCCGGACGCCACCGGCACGTTCGGCGCCGGACCCGCGCCGTCGTGCTGAGCGACGGTGATGACGCCGACCGCGATCGCCGCGACCGCGGCGGCCGCCAGCGCCGGCACCCAGCGGCGCGCGGTACGGCGCCCCCCGGAGGTGGCCCGCGACAGGTCCGGCTGCGGGTCGGCGGGCTGCTCGGCGCGCCACGCGGCACCGGCGTTCTTCAGGATCCGGTCGACGTCCAGGTCGTCGTTGCTCATGCGGACACCTCCAGCAGTGGGCGCAGGCGGGCCCGCGCATCGGAGAGGGTGGACTTGACGGTGCCCTCGGAACAACCCATGACGGCCGCGGTGTCGGCGACAGACAGGTCCGCGAAGTAGAAGCAGTCGACGGCGAGCCGCTGCCGCTCCGGCAGCGACGCCACCGCGCGCTCCACGTCGACACCGGCGTCGGTGTCCCGCGACCGCGCGGCGGTCTCGACCAGTTCCAGCGCGGGAGGGGTACGACGACCGGCCTTGCGGGCCTGGTCCGCCGTGATCGCGAGCAACCAGGCGGACGCGGTCCCGCGCGTTTCGTCGTACTGCCTGCGCTTGGACCAGGCCCGCGCCAGCGCCTCCTGCACGACGTCGTCGCGCTCCGCGCCCGGCGCAAGCCGCGCCGCCAGCCGCGCCATCGCCCCCAGGTGCGGCCGCACCCAGCCCGCGAACCCATCCGAGTCCCCCGGCGCTACGCCCGTCGCGAGGTGTTCCGTCATCGTGGACACACCCCTTCTACCCCGCCCCACCCCCGTCCGGTTGGGTCGCCACCCCAATGTTGCCCGCCGAGTCGTGCATTTCGGCGCGCGGAAGGCGCTTTCCAGCGACAGAAATCCACGACTCGGCGGGGCAAAGCCTGGCGTCAGCCGGCGTATATGCGGGCGATGACGTCCTCGATGGAGGGTTCGGCGACGGAGAGGTCGACGAGGGGGTACCGCGCCGCCACCTGGGCGACGAGGGGGGCGGCCGAGGCGGAGGCGGGGAAGGAGAGCCACTGGCGGGGGCCGTCGACCTTGACCACCTCGGCGCCGTCGACGGCGATCGGGTCGAGCGAGGCGGCCAGGTCGACGACCAGGGTGCGGGGGGCGCCCTGGGATGCGCGCAGCCCGGCCAGCGTGCCGTCGTACACCTTGTGGCCGTGGTCGATCACCATCACCCGCGAGCAGAGCGCCTCGATGTCGTCGAGGTCGTGGGTGGTGAGCACGATCGTGGTGCCGCGCTCGGCGTTGAGCCGGGCCAGGAACTCGCGCAGCTTGGCCTTGCTGACGATGTCCAGGCCGATCGTCGGCTCGTCCAGGTAGACGATCTCCGGGTCGTGCAGCAGCGCGGCCGCGATGTCGCCGCGCATCCGCTGGCCGAGCGACAGCGACCGGACCGGTACGTCGAGCAGGTCGCCCAGGTCGAGCAGGTCCACGAAGGCCGCCAGGTTCTCGCGATGCCGCGCGCGCGGGACGCCGTACATCTTCTGCAGGACGTCGAAGGAGTCCTTCAGCGGCAGGTCCCACCACAGCGTGGTGCGCTGGCCGAACACGACGCCGATCCGGCGGGCGAGCTTGACCCGGTTGCGGGACGGGTCGATCCCGGCCACCCGGACCGTGCCGCCGCTGGGCACCAGGATGCCGGTGAGCATCTTGATCGTGGTCGACTTGCCGGCGCCGTTCGGGCCGATGTAGCCGACCACCTCGGCGGGCTCGACGGTGAACGAGATGCCGTCCACGGCACGGACCTCGCGGTGGGTCCGGCGCAGCAGCCCGGCGCGGGAGGAGACGGTGAAGGTGCGGGACACATTATCCAGCTCGATGACGGTCACAGTTACTCCGATCAGCGACTATCGTCCGGTGACATGGGTGCATGGGGTGTGGGCGTCTTCGAGAACGACGACGCCAGCGACTGGGTGTACGAGCTCGAGCAGTCCAACGACCTGAGCGTCGTCCAGCAGACACTCGCCGACGTGGCCGCGAACGCGGACGAGGACGGCCCGCAGTCGCTGGACTCCTCGGCGGCGCTGGCGGCGGCCGAGGTGGTCGCCTCGCTGCTCGGACGGCCCGGTGACGGTGTGCCGGACGACGTCGCCAAGTGGGTCGCCGCGATGGCGCAGCCAGTGCCCGCGGACCTGCAGCGGCTCGCTCGGACCGCAGTCCGGAAGGTGCTGACGGCCTCGGAGCTGAAGGACCTGTTCGAGGAGTCCGGCGTGGAGACCAGCGAGGAGTGGGAGGCGCAGGCCGAGGACCTGCTGAACCGGCTGAGCTGACTCATGACCCGGTGCTCCGGTAGCGCCGGATCCCGCCCCGCCACGCGAGCGCCGCGAGGCCGGCCATCGCCGCCGCGACCAGCGGCGAGAGCAGCCCGGTCCAGGGCGGCAGGCCGAGCGGCGCCGGCTTGTCCAGCACGTACAGCAGCGGGTAGTAGTTCACGAACGCCAGCGGTACGACGAAGGTGACGGCCCGCACCACCTCGCGCCCGAAGATCGTGAGCGGGTACTCGGTGAGCTGCTGCCCTCCGTACGTGAACGCGTTCGCCACCTCGGCCGCGTCCCCCGCGACGAACTGGAACGCGGCACTGATCACGAAGATCGCCCCGAAGATGACGGTCCCGGACACCAGCGTCGCGGCCAGCACCGCCACCTTGACCGGCGTCCAGCCGACCGTTGCCGCCGGCAACGCCAGGCCGAGGACCAGCAGCGCCTGCAGCGGACGGCCGATACGGCGAAGCGCGAAGTTGTCCGCCGCACCCTGCACCAGCGCCGGCACCGGCCGGACCAGCCACACGTCCACGTCCCCGGCCCGGATGCGGGTGCCGAGCCGCTCCACCGAGCCGATGACGAGGTCCGCGATCCCCAGGCTGAACGACGTGATGCCGTAGAGCAGGCCCATCTGCCCGAGCGCGAATCCCCCGAACGTCTGGAGGTGGCTGAACATGATCAGCACCACGACGAAGTCGAACCCGGTCACCACCGCGCTGCCGGCGGCCATCAGCGCGAACGACGCCGGGTAGGCCAGCGTCGAGCGGATCCACATCCGCGCCAGCATCCAGAACTGCCCAGGAGCGCGCAGCACCTCATCCACCGGACACCACCACCTTCCGGGTCGCGTACGACGTGGCGGTCAGCCCGGCGAGCAGCAGGACGACGGCCCACGCGCCCTGGAACGCGAACGCGCCCAGCACGCCGCCGGGCTGCCGACCCAGCCAGACGTCGACCGGTACCTGCAGCATCCCCGCCCACGGTGTCGCCCGGGCGATCGCGCCGAGCCGGTCCGGGAACGCCACCAGCGGCAGCATCATCCCGGAGAAGAACAGCGTCGCCGTCATCAGCGCCATCTCGGCGCCGCGCGAGTCGTTCAGCCAGAACCCGGACAGCGCCACCAGGTAGCGCAGCGCGAAGCTGATCAGCAGGCCGAGCGCGACCGCCACCGCGAAGGCGAGCGCCTGTGCCGCGGTCCCCGGGAACCGCAGGTCGAAGGCGAGCGACCCGATCAGCAGCGGCACGCAGCCGCGGATCGTCAGCTGGAACGCGGCCCGGCCGACGTCGGCCGCAAGCCACCAGGCCAGCAGGTTAACCGGCCGGTACAGGTCGACCGCGATCGCGCCGGTCCGCACCCGCTCCCCCAGCTCGCCGGTGACGCCGCCGCCGAACATGCCGAGCGGCTGCATCAGGCCCTGCTGCAGCCACACGAACGTGACCGCCGCCGACGCGTCGTACCCGCCGAGTCCCGGGCGCAGGTGCCACAGGGTCAGGTAGATGCCGCAGAGGATGAACCCCCAGACGGTGTTGGTGAAGGCCCCGGACGCGGTCGCGACCCGGTACGTCGAGAACCGCCGGAACGACCGCAGCGCGATCGCGGCGTACACGCCCACCCGTGCCTCCTGTCCTGGTGCCCGCGCACGCGCGACAGCCCCGGGTCCGTGCCGGACCAGGGGTGTCGGGTGTCGCTGTGCGGGCTGGTGTGCCGTTGTCGAAAGAGCAGAACCGAAGACGCTACGTGCCTTCGGCGCGCCGGTCAACGAGATATCCGCAGCGGTCGTTCGGTCATTATGTTGTTGCCAGCCGGTCGAGTCGGGGTCCACTCTGGTCGGGAGGCGCCTTCGCGCGCCTCATGGGTGGGAATCTGGGGGAATTCGAAGTGGCTGACGAATCACGAGGAAAACCGCGCCGGCGTATCTGGGTGCAGCACGTCGTCGTCGAGGCGGACCGGCTTCACATGCAGACGATGGCGGCATCGCGGCGCGGCCTGGACAAGCAGCAGACGGAGATCGCCGACGGCGTCTTCAAGCTCAGCGCGGCCGCCCGCGCCGCCGCGCTGCGGGAGGACCCGCGGCCGCGCAGGTTCCAGAACTGGTGGCGCGGCATCCTGGTCGAGGCGGCGTACCTCAACCTGCACACGGCCCGCGCGCAGATCGTCGACCTGTACGACGAGAACGAGCTGCGCGCCGAGATCCCGACCGCGCTGGCACGGGCGCAGGCGACGATGCACCGCGACGACCCGCGCCGTACCACGGCCGAGAAGCTGTTGCGGGCCGAGAACCTGCAAGTCGAGCGGGCGCGGCCGGTGTTGCGCCGGCTGATCAGCGACAGCTACGAGAAGGCCGACCTGGAGCACGCCCAGCTGCGCAGCTTCCGCAACATCCTGCTGCTGTCGGCGCTGTCGATCCTCGTCCTGATCGCCGCCACCGTCGCCGTCGTGGTCTGGCACCCCGACTGGATGCCAATGTGCTTCGACACCACCAATCCCACCGGCAAGGCCTGCCCGACCAGCCACGGCGCGACAGCCACCGGGCGCGGCGCCGACATCATCATGGTCGCGCTGCTCGGAGCGCTCGGCGGCGCGCTAACCGCGTCGCTGTCGATACGCAACCTCAAGGGCACTTCAACCCCGTACGACGTGCCGGTGGCACTCGCCATGCTGAAGGTCCCGCTGGGCGCTTTCACGGCGATTCTGGCATTGGTCGCGATCCACGGCAGTTTCGTCCCGGGATTGACGAATCTCGATTCCCAGGAACAAATCCTGGCCTACGCGCTGGTGTTCGGGTTCGCCCAGCAGGCGCTGTCGCGGTTGCTCGACCAGCGCGCGCAGGCCCTGATGGAGGGGCTGCCGGGCGGTACGTCGACGGAGCCGTCGCCGCCTCCGCCGGCGGCTCCCGTCGTACCGGCCGAGCCGGCGCCGGCCGGCGGCGAGGGCAAGAAGGAGGGCGCGGAGCCGGGCGGGGAGGAGGCCGAGCTGGCGCCGTCCGCGCAACTGCCCGAGGACGTCGACCTGACGCTGGACACCGACGCGCTCGTGCCCGCCGCCGCCACGGCCGCCGCGGCCGGGACCGCGGGGGAACCGGTCCCAGCCGCCGAGCTGCCGGCCGAGGACACGCTGGACAGCGACGATCTTGAGGCGGCGGGCCGGGCGGCCGCGCCGATGCAGCCGCCCGAGAAGACGGCCGATCCCGCGCTGCTGCCCGACGAGGACAACGCGGACTTCTTCGAGGACGACAAAGCCGAGTCGGCGGCCGGCCCGGACGCCGGCGACGGGGTCGTCTACCCGACGGGGGAGGCGAAGGACTGATGAACCCACGCGAGGAGATCATCACGCACCGCGGCCGGTCGAACGTCAACCGGCGGACCTGGCAGATGATCCAGGCCGCCGAGAACCTGGCCGGCTTCAGGTTCGTCATCACCCAGGGCTCGTACAACAAGGGCGGCGTGAAGGCGTCCGGCGGCACCCACGACGGCGGCGGCGTGGTCGACATCCGCGCCCGGGACCTGAGCCCGGTCGAGCGCGGCCAGGTCGTCCTCGCGCTGCGCAAGGTCGGGTTCGCTGCCTGGCTCCGTTCGCCGAAGCAGGCCCACGGAAAGTGGCCTTGGCACATCCACGCGGTCGCCAAAGGCGACCTGGACCTGTCCAAGCAGGCGGCGGCGCAGGTCGTGTCGTACCTGCACGAACGCAACGGCCTGGCAAAGAACGGT
>WNGA01015301.1_pt1 | contig 14909 bp, 19 predicted proteins | sample 5400061 | NCBI WGS metagenome assembly WNGA01 (sample SAMN13153366, study PRJNA577476) | soil metagenome | isolation source: 100 cm soil or saprolite under grassland replicate 2 | place: USA:California | collected 2016-06-15
ACGCGGGTCCTCCCGACGCGCCGTCCCTGACCTCTGGACCCGACCGTCGGGCATGCAGGCATGCTGTTGTCCCCTTCACCTTTCGGATCCAGGTCAGCCGCTCGACCCAGGAACCTCCCTTCGAGTCCCTCCCGGCTACGCCGGGGATACAACAGAGCGCCTCGCGGCGCACAAGGTGCGCTCCACGACCCACCTTCGGGGCAGTACCTCGAAGGTGGACTGGCCGGGGCGCTTGCGGACGATCTCGACCGCCAGGTGCAGCATGGCCTGGGCCCAGGCGACCAGCTTGCCGGCGTAGCCGCCATCGGCCCACACCAGACGGATGCCGCGGGAGCTGCCGCGCAGGCGCCACAGCAGCGCCCGGGCGGCGTCGCGGTCTTGCACACCGGCCGCAGTCACCATGACCACCAGCAGCAACCCCATGGTGTCCACCGCCAGGTGCCGCTTGCGGCCGTTGACCTTCTTGCCGGCATCCCAGCCGCGGCTGGCCCGTGGGACGGTGTCGGCCGCGCGGACCGATTGGGAGTCGATGACCGCCGCCGACGGTGCCGGCCTGCGGCCTGCCTGGACGCGGACCTGCTCGCGGAGGGCGTCGTGGATGCGGTCCAGGGTGCCGTCGGCGGCCCACTTGGCAAACCACCAGTACACCGTGCCTGGTTGGGGGGAAGTCGTGGGGCAGCAGCCGCCAGGCGCAGCCGGTGCGGACCAGGTAGCGGATCGCGTCGATGATGGCGCGCAGGGGGTGCTTGGGTGGCCGGCCCCCCTGCGGGGTGGTGGGGCGCTGCACAAGCGGTTGCAGCACGGCCCATTCGGCATTGGTCAGCGACGACGGGTAGGTCGGGGTCGTGGCGGCGGGCGTGGACGCGAGGGGGTACAACCTCATGGCGGCTCCTGGTCTGGTGCAAGGGTTTGGTCGCCCGTGCCAGTACCAGGGGCCTCCTTGTCATGTCACCTTCACGCCCAAACCAGCTACTCAACCTGATCAACCCAGACCAGTTCTCAAGCACTCACTCAGAAGAGGCGGCGTGCCGGCGGCTGCGCACGGATACGCGGCACGCCACGCCACCCTGGACGCGTCAGCGTCCCGCGACTGGGATCGCCACCAACCGCATGATCAGCGGCGGTGTGCTGTTGGGAGGGTGATGGTGAAGCGGGCGCCGTGTCCGGGACCCTGGCTGTGGGCGCGGATCTGCCCGCCGTGGGCTTGGACGATGGCGCGGGTGATCGTCAGGCCGATGCCGCTGCCGCCGCTGTCGGTGTGGGTGCGGGAGGGGTCGACGCGGTAGAAGCGCTCGAAGATCCGCTCCAGCAGCTCCGGGGGGATGCTCTCGCCGGTGTCGGTCACTGCGATCTGCATATGGCCGTTGGGGCTGGTGGTGGCGGTGACCTCGACGCGGCCGCCGGCTGGGGTGTGCCGCAGGGCGTTGCCGAGCAGGTTGGCGAGCACCTCGCCGATGCGGTCGGAGTCGACGGGCACCTTGGGTAGATGCGGGTCGATGCGCGTGGTCAGGGCGACGTCCTTGGCGGTGTAGGCAGCTTGGGCGGCCTGGACCGCGGCGCTGACCAGCTTGTCCGGGCGGCATGCAACCAGATGCAGGTCGAGTTGGCGTTCCTCAGCGCGGGAGACGGCGTTGAGGTCGTCGACCAGCCGGCGCAGCCGGGCGGTCTCGGCCTGGAGCACCTGCAGGGTCTGCTCGTCGCTGGGCATGATCCCGTCGGCGACGCCCTCCAGGTAGCCGTCGATGGTGGCCAGGGGGTTGCGCAGCTCGTGGGCGAGGTCGGCGAGCAGCTCGCGGCGTCGCTGCTCGGAGGCGGCCAGCGCCTCGGCCATGGTGTTGAACGCCGCGGCCAGGCTGGCCAGCTCGTCGGCGCCGGCGGGCTGGGGGACGCGGGTGCTGTAGCTGCCGCGAGCCACCTGACCGGCGGCGCGGGACAGCGCGCCGAGCGGGCTGGCGATGCGGCGGGCCAGCAGCAAGCTCACCCCCAATGCGGTCGCCACCGCGACGCCGGTGCCGGTTGCGAGCGCGACCAGCATCGCTCTGGAGAGGCCCTCGTCCAGGTGGCGGGCGACCTCTGGGGAGACAGGGCCGAGCGCCATGCGGACGTGGGTGTGGAACACACCGGGGGCCACGGCCAGGGCAACCACGGCCAAGGTGAGGCTGCCGGCGACCACCACCAGCATCTGAGCGAGCAGCAGCTTGGCGCCCAGACTGCGCCGCAGCCACCTCACGGGGGCGCTCATGTGCCTCCTCCCATGCGGTAGCCGACCCCACGAACGGTAAGGATATGGCGTGGTTGGCGGGGGTCGTCGCCGAGTTTGCGGCGCAGGTTAGCGATGTGGACGTCGACCAGGTGCTCGTCGCCGACCCAGTCCGGGCCCCAGGCCCGCTCCAAGAGCTGGTGGCGGCTGAGCACCACGCGGGGCCGCTCCGAGAGGGCGTCCAGCAGGTCGAACTCCAGGCGGCCAGCTCGACCGGACGGCCCCGGAGGTGGACCTCGCGGGCATCCGGGTCGACGGTCAGCTCGCCAAGCTGGCGCACCGGCGCGGGCGGCTGGTTGTGGGCCGCGGCCACTCTGGGGCGGCGCAGCATCGCGCGGATGCGCGCGATGAGCTCGCGGGGGGAGAACGGCTTGGTGAGGTAGTCGTCGGCGCCGATCGATAGGCCGATGAGCTTGTCGACCTCTTCGGCGCGGGCGGTCAGCATGACGATGTAGGCGGCGCTGAAGGTGCGGATCTGCCGGCAGGCCTCGATGCCGTCCACCCGGGGCAGCATCAGGTCCAGCACGATCACCTCGGGCTTGAAGGTCCTGGCCAGCTCGACCGCCTGCTGGCCGTCGCCGGCGGCCTGGACCTGGAAGCCGTCGCGTTCCAGGTAGCTGGTGACCAGGCGGACCAGCGGCGGCTCGTCGTCGACGACCAGCGCACGCAGTGGCGCTGGTGTCTGCTCGCTCACGGTGTGGTGGCCGGCTTGCGGGCCGCCAGCCGCTCGACGATGCCGAGCTTGAATCGCTCGTGGCGCTGGATCTGGAACCCTTGGGCGCGCACGTGCTCAAGCGGGCGGCGCAGGAAGTGCTCGCCGCCGAGCGGGACGGTGACCAGCTCCAGCAGCCGCTGGACGGCGCGCACTGGCCACGCTGAGCCGGCGACGTGGTCGGCCAGCAGCAGCAACCCGCCCGGGCGCAGCACGCGGCGCATCTCGGCGACGGCCTGCCGCTCGTCGGGGATACCGCACAACGAGAAGGTGCAGACCACCGTGTCGAACGAGCCGTCGGGGAAGGCCAGCGCGTGGGCGTCGCCCTCCCTGAGGTCGACGTTACGGTTGAGCTTGTGGGCGCGGTCGCGGGCGCGCTCCAGCATGGCGGGGCTGAAGTCGACGCCGGTCAGCCGGACCCCATCGGGGTACAGTCCGAGGTTCAAGCCGGTACCGACCGCGACCTCCAAGACGTCGCCGGTGGCCTGCCCGCAGATCCAGGTGCGGGTGTCGCCGAACAGGACCCGGTCGAAGAACTGCATCTGCTGGTCGTAGCGGGGGGCGTGCTTGTCCCAGTAGTGGCGCAGCCGTGCGGTGTCGCCGCTGGTGGCAGGCATTGCCGTTCACATCCTCCATGGTGAAAGGGGCGTGGGGGGAGCGAGCTCCCCCCACGATCGGTGCGTGCGACCTCTAACGTTGCCGCTCCCAGGTGCCGTGGCGGGTGGCGCGCAGGGTCTCGAGTCGCCGCTGGTACTCGTCCTCGTCGATCTCGCCGGCCGCGAAGTGCTCGGCCAGGATCTGCTCGGGGTCGGGGCGATCGCCACGCGGCCAGGTCCACCCGGAGCCGCGGAAGATCGCCACGATCCCCCAGATGATCAAGCCCCAGAACGCCACCATCGACAGGCTCATCAGTAGCCATCCCCACCAGCTCCAGCCTTGCCAGCCCCACATCATCGCCGGTTCCTCCTCTGCTTTCGTCGATCTCTTGTGGGAACGAGGCTACGGCCATCGTGTGAAGCCAGCGGCGGAGGAATTCTCAAGCTTCGGCGGCGATCGTCAAGGTTTGGTCAAGCCTCGCCCTGTTCAGGTGAGCGGGCAGCTTGGCGTGCCGGCGACGCGCAGCAGCGGGACGGTGAACGCCAGCAGTTCGCCGAGTAGTGGCACGGCCACGACCAGGCTGGCCAGCAGCAGCGCGCTGCCCGGGCCGCTGGTGGGCGGGGTGGTGAGCCGGCGGACACGGTCGATGGTGGTCGGGCCACCCGCGCCAAGTCCCAGGGGGATGGCTGGGGAGGTGGCGAGCTTGGCGAGCGCGGCGGCGACGTCGGCGGGGCGGTGGCGGTGCACAGCGGCGTCGTCGGCGGCCAGCTCGACCAGGCGGGCGACGGCGCTGTGGGCGGCGCGGGCGGCTGGCAGCCACGGGAAGCCGATCCGCAGCGCCTCGGCGGCCAGCAGCAGGGCGTGGTGGCGGCGGGCCTGGTGGGCGCGCTCGTGGGCCAGGACGGCCGCGAGCTGGGCGGGGTCCAGCTGCTCCAGGGTGGCGGTGGTAACCACGACCGGCCCGGGCTGGCCCCCCAGCCGCCGAGGTAGGCAGTAGGCCAGCGGCACCGGGTGGTCCAGGACGGTGACGCCGGGCAGGCCGGGCAGGGTGCGGCCGGCCAGGGCCAGCAGCTCACGCTGGCCACGGGAGGCCCGCCAGGCACGGGCGCCAGCGACCAGGCCGCCTGCCAGCAGCCCACCCGCCACCAGGCCCAGCAGCGCCAGGCCGAGCAGGGGGCCGGGCGTGCCGGTGGGGGCGTTCAGGGCGGCGCGCAGCGCCATCGTGCAGGTCGCCAGCAGTACCGCCAGGTCGCCCAGTAGCCGGCTGGAACCGACGATCAGCAGCAGCCCGGCCAGTACCACGGCTGACAGCGCGCCGGCAGTGGCCACCAGCCACAGGTAGGCGGTGGCCTGGGGGGCGTGGTCGAGCCGGCGGAGCTGGCCCAGGATTAGGGGGGTGGCCACGCCGAGGGCGGCGCCCGCTGCCAGCGCGGCGACCAGCGGGGTCATGTGGGCTCCGACGGGGGGTGGGGGTTCCGGCCGCGTTCGGGTTGGAGGGCGGTGCGCAGCCTGGCGGCATGCTCGGGGGGGAGCTGCTCGACAAACCGCAGCAGCACCGCGGTGGGGTCGCCGCCGGTGCCGAGCAGGCTGGCCATGCGCCGGGCGGTGTAGGCCTCGCGGGACTGGACCGCCTGGTAGGTGTGGGCCTTGCCGGTGGGGCGCTTTTGGAGGATGCCCTTGCGGGCCAGCCGGTCCATCACAGTGAGCACGGTGGTGTAGACGACCGGTCGGGACGCCGAGAGCTGGTCGACGACCTCCCGGCCGGTCACAGGACCCTCGGCGGACCAGACGACCTGCATGATCGCCTGCTCCAGCTCTCCGAAACCGCCTCGTGCCACCCGCTCGTCCGCTCCCTTGTGGTGGGCGTCTACCGCCCGGTGGCTGCTCGTATGGGTCACGATACCCGCTCAGCGGGCGCGGCTGGCGGGTCGGCATGCGGATTGGCGGGTGCGGGCTCGGCCGGGGCAGGCGCCTCGCCGGTGTGCTGATGCTCGGCGCGCAGCGCGGCCAGCTCTTGCTCCAAGTGGGCGATCCGCTCGGTAGTGCTGGCCAGTGGCGGCTTCTGGGTGTGCGCGGGTGTGGTGCCCATGCGGCGCATGCCCGCCATGCAGACCAGCATCAGCAGCGGGCAAGCGAGCGCGGGCAGGTACAGCAGCAGCCGGCTCATACGCGTCCTTTCCTCGGGCGGCCGTGCCTCTTACGTTGCGTCGTAGTATAACTCCTACACGATGTCAGAGACTGAGCCGCCCGTCGTGCGGGACAACCAGCACGACACCCACGACGACGCTGCCGAGCCCGCTGCCGGTGCGGGCAGCCGCCGCGCTGGCCGCCGGGTGGTGGGGCTGGTACTGGCCGGGTTGCTGCTTGTCGTGGTCGTCGCGGGTGTGCGTGCGGTCTCCCAGCGGGTCCGCACCGACCCTGGCGGCGGCGCGCTGGTCGTCGCCGACCAGCAGGCCATCGACCGTGCGGTGCCCCACCGGCAGGCAAACTTCCAGGGCCGGCTGCTCGCGGATGACAAGCCGTGGTCGTCGGCGGCGGCGCGCGGGCAGGTCGTGGTGGTCAACTTCTGGGCCTCCTGGTGTGGGCCGTGCCGGGCCGAGCAGCCGGCCCTGTCGAGCGTGGCCCGCGCCGACCGAGACCGGGGCGTTGTGTTCATCGGCGTCAATGTCCAGGACACCCGCGCCGCCGCGCTGGCCTACACCCGCGAGTTCGGCGTGCCCTACCCGTCGCTGTTCGACCCCTCGGCCGCCACGGCCACCAGGCTGCCGGCGGTCGCGCTACCCACCACGTTCATCCTGGACCGCGACGGAGTCATCGCCCACCAGCTCACCGGCAAGACCACCGTGGCGATCCTGCAAGCGAGGCTTGAGGCGCTGCTGGCGCGTGGTGGGCGGTGGTCGGGATGAGCGTGACGTTCCTGGTCGCCGCGGCGTTCCTGGCCGGGCTGGTGAGCTTCTCGTCGCCGTGCTGCCTGCCGCTGCTGCCCGGCTACGTCGCCTACGTCAGCGGCAACGAACCGACACAGCGCGCCGGGCGGACGATGAGGGCGGCGGCGCTGTTCACCCTCGGGTTCGGCGCCACCTTCACCGCGCTTGGCGCCAGCGCGTCGTGGCTGGGCGCGGCGCTGCTGGCCGGTCGGCCCGCGCTGGTGCGCGCCGCGGGGGTGCTGGTCGTCACTGTCGGCGTCCTGACGGCGTTCGGCGCCGAGTCGGCGGTGCTGGCCCGAGAGCGGCGGCTGCTGGCGCTTCACCGCATCCCACGGGGGCCACTGTTCGCGGCGCCGCTGGGCGCGGCGTTCGCGCTTGGCTGGACGCCGTGTGTTGGCCCGGTGCTTGCCGGGCTGCTGGCCGCCGCGGCCGCCACCAACACCGTGGCCGCCGGCGCCGGGCTGCTGGCGGTCTACGCGGCCGGGTTGGCGGCGCCGTTCCTGGGGTTGGCCTGGGCGGTCGCCCGCGGCCAGGGCCGCGGTCGTGGGCTTGGATTGCTCGGCCGCCACCATCGCCTGCTTGCCCGCGTGGGGGGGACGCTGCTGGTCGCCATGGGGCTGGCCATGGTCGCTGGCTGGTGGACCCAGCTTTTCGGCCCGCTGGTGCGCTGGTTCGCCCGCTCCGGCTGGCCCCCGATCTAGACGAATCGAGCTGCCGATGCCTGTTCTCCAACGACGACCCGTCCAGGCCATGGCCATGCTCGCCGCGGCGGCGGTGCTGGGCGCCTGCGTGCAAGGCGGCCCCACCAGCGCGGGCGCGGCGCCACCGGGCGCGGCCCCAGCCGGCGTCGCGCCCGACGCCGTCCGGCTGCGCCTGGCGGGCTTTGCGGGCGGACCCGAGTTCCGCCTGCCCGACGACCTCCAGGGCCGGCCACTGGTGCTGAACGTGTGGGCGTCATGGTGTGGCCCCTGCCGCCAGGAGATGACCGCGTTCCAGGACGTCTACCTCAAGGTTAAGGGCAAGGTCGGCTTCCTTGGCCTGGACTACCTCGACGTGGAGGCCGCCGCGCGCCGCTTCGTCGCCCAGACCGGCGTCACCTATCGGCTGGCCGCCGATCCCAAGGGGCAGGCCGGCGCCCGGCTGGGGGTTGCCTCCTTGCCGGCCACGCTGTTCATCGCCGCCGACGGCACGGTGCGTGGCCGTCACCTCGGCGCGATGAGCGCCACCTCACTTCGCGCCGCCATCCAACGCTACCTGGAGGTCAGCATCCCGTGACCGCAGCCAAACCGAGCAAGCCCCGGCCCTCCGGCCGGCGCCACCGGCCCTCGGCGGCGGAGCGGGCCGCCGCCAAGCGGCGTCGGCGGCTGCGCACCATCGCCTGGATCGCCGCCGCCGTGCTGGTGGTCGGCGGGGTCGGGTTCGCGGTGGTGCGCAGTCAGGCCAACACCCGGGCGGTGCGGGCGCTTGGGGTGCAGAGCTTCGCCAACCAGGGCCAGCAGCACCTGCAGGCCGGCCAGGACTACACCAGCTACAACTCCACCCCGCCGACCTCCGGCCCCCACGCCCCCGCACCGGCACCGTGCGGGGTGTCCAGCGAGCCGATCCCCAACACCGTGCAGGTCCACGACCTGGAGCACGGCGTGGTCATGGTGCAGTACCGCCCCGGCCTTGACACCAGTCAGGTCCAGGCGCTGCAGGAGCTGGGGCGGTCGTATTCGTCGCATGTGATCGTGGCGCCCTACCCGGGCCTGCCCACACCGCTCGTGGCGACCGCCTGGACCAAGCTCATGACGCTCGATCGGGCAGACACGGGCAAGCTGCGCCGTTTCATCGACCGGTTCCGCCAGCACGGCCCGGAGGCGGGGGTGGCATGCCCCAGCGGCGCGTGAGCCCACGCGGGCCCACCGATCGGCGGTCGCCATGACCGGTGGTGGGGTGGTGTATGGCGGCTCGGTGCTGGCCGCGTTGGTCGCCGGGGCGGTTGCGCTGTTCGCGCCGTGCTGCATCTCGGTCATGCTGCCGGCCTACTTTGCCAGCTCGTTCCACAACCGGCGGCTGCTGGTGGCGATGACCTTCCTGTTCGGCGGCGGGGTCGCCACCGTGGTGCTGCCGATCGCGCTGGGCGCGGCGGTGGTGCAGCGGCTGCTGGTCGGCCAGCACACCGTGATCTGGCTAGCCGGTGGGGCGCTGCTGCTGGGGCTGGGCGGCTACACCCTGGCAGGTGGGCAGCTCAGGCTGCCGATGCCTGGCCGCTCCGCCCAGACCAAGGGTGGGCCCGGTCCGCTGGCGGTGTGGTCGCTTGGGGTGTTCTCCGGGGTGGCCAGCTCGTGCTGCGCGCCGGTGCTGGCCGGGGTGGTCGCCCTCTCTGGGCTGGCGGCGTCGTTTGGCCGCGCGCTGGGGCTGGGCACTGCGTATGTGTTCGGCATGGTCGCGCCGCTGTTCGTGCTGGCCTTGCTGTGGGAGCGCCGCGACTGGCAGGCCAGCCGCCTGTTCCGGCCGCGGACGTTCACCTTCAGGGTGGGCGGGGTGCGGCGGGCGGTGTCGGGCACGGGGCTTGCCAGCGGGCTGCTGCTGCTCGGCATGGGCGCCGTCACGGTGTGGATCGCGCTCACCGGTAGCCCGATGGCCCCGCCGGGTGGCTGGCAGGCGCGCCTGTCCGCCTGGCTGCAGCACGCTGGCGCCGTCGTGGTGCGCGCCCTGGGATGGCTGCCGGGCTGGGCCGCCGCGCTGCTGCTGGCCGCGGCGGCCGGGCTGCTGGGCTGGCGGGCGCTGCGGCAGGTGGGCTGGCGCGGCGCGGACTCGCGCGTCAGAGCCCGCATCGACAGTGAGGAGGAGACCGATGAGCACCAAGACGCCCAAGCCGTCCGGCCGCCCACGGCCACACGCCGCCGGCAGGCCTGAGCGCCGCCCGGGCAGACGGCCCACGGCCCGGCGCCGTGGGGGCCTGCCCATTGGGGTGAAGGTGGCCGGCGCGGTCGGCCTGGCGGTCGTCGTGCTGCTGGCGATCTTCCTGGTCGCCAACCGTGGGGGCGGCCAGCGGGAGGGGGGCCGCTACGCCTACCAGGTCGGCGACCCCGCGCCGGCGGGGCAGACCACCATGCTGTACTTCCAGGAGGGCCTTGGCTGCCAGCCCTGCTGGGACCAGCTCACCGACATCCAGGCCAACCTCGACGCCTACCGGGCGCTTGGCATCACCCGGGTCCTCAGCATCACCACCGACCCGCTGGACGCTATCCGCCAGAAGGTCGCCGATGAGCGCATCACCATCCCGGTGGCGTCCGACCCCGACCTTGCCGTCTCCCGCGCCTACCAGGCCAACCAGTACGGGATGATGGGCACCAGCCGCGACGGGCACAGCTTCATCGTGGTCGGCCCCGACGGCATGATCCGCTGGCGGGCCGACTACGGCGGCGCGCCCGACTACACCATGTACGTGCCAAGTTCGAGCCTGCTGGCCGACCTGCGTGCTGGGCTGGCCGGCGGCACGAAATGAGCGGACCAGTGGAGGTCGTGCTGCTCACCCAGCACCAGTGCGGGTTGTGCGAGCACGCTAAGGCCATCCTTGACCGGCTGGCCCGGGAGTACCCGCTCAAGGTCACCGCCCTCGACCTGGCCTCCCCGCAGGGCCGCGAAGTTGCCGCCGCCGGGCAGATTCCGTTCCCACCGGGGATCTTCCTGGACGGCGAGCCGTTCTGCTACGGGCGCCTGTCGGAGCGAAAGCTCCGCCGCGAGCTCGACCGGCGCTGGCAACCCAGCTAGGAACCGATCGCACCGTGACCACCACAACCCCATCGCAGGCGGCGACGCTGGCGCCGCCGGATCGGCTGGCCGCTGGTCGCCCTCGGCGTGCTGCTGTTCGGCTACGGCTACCTCGGCGCCACCACCGGGCTGGTGTCGCTGCCGTTCGACCGCCACCACGTCGCCTCCCAGCTCGTCGGCGCGGTCCTGGCGGTGGGGCTACGCTGGGCGCTGTCGGAGTCGCCATGAAGCCAGCCATCGTGCCCACCGCCCCGCTCTCGCGCCGGCAGCTCCTCGCGGCCGCCACGGTGACCGCCGCGGGGCTGGCCGTCGGCGCCTGCACCAGCAAGCAGCCCGGCCGTGCTCACGTGGTCGGGCCGTCGGCGAGCGCGGTCGGCCAGGCCGAGGCGCGCCGCCGCCGGCCAGGCGCGCCGGTCCGCGAGGTCTCCCTCACCGCCGCACCGGTCACCATCGACCTCGCTGGCCGCACGGTCACCACCTGGGCCTACAACGGCACCGTCCCCGGCCCGGCCGTGCGGCTGCGGGCCGGGGAGGTGCTGCGCGCCCGGCTCGACAACCGCCTGGGCGAGCCGACCACGATCCACTGGCACGGCGTGGCGCTGCGCAACGACATGGACGGCGCGCCCGACATGACCCAGCCGCCGGTTGGGCCCGGCGGCCTGTTCACCTACGAGTTCACCGTGCCCGACCCGGGCACCTACTGGTTCCACCCCCACGTCGGCCTGCAGCTGGACCGTGGCCTGTATGGGCCGCTGCTGGTGGACGACCCGGCCGAGCCCGGCGGCTACGACCAGGAGCAGGTGGTCGTGCTGGACGACTGGACCGACGGGATCGGCCCCTCCCCCCAGCAGCTCCAGGCCCGGCTGGCGGCCCAGGGCGGCATGATGAGCCAGGACGGCATGATGATGGGCCAGGGCGGTCCCGATGCCAGCCCGGCGCTCGGCGGGGTCGGCGGCCAGATCGACTACCCCGCCTACCTGCTCAACGGCCGCCCGCCCACCGACCCGCCCACCATCCGGGCCCGGCCTGGCCAGCGGCTGCGCCTGCGCGTCATCAACGCCGCCGCCGAGACCGCCTTCCGCCTGGCCCTGGGCGGCCACCGGCTGACGGTGACCCACAGCGACGGCCTGCCCGTCGCAGCGGTCACCGTCGACACGCTGGTGCTGGGCATGGGCGAGCGCTACGACGCGGTTATCACCCTGGACGACGGCGCGTTCCCGCTGGTCGCCCTGGCCGAGGGCAAGCAGGGCCAGGCGCTCGGGGTGGTGCGGACCGCTGGTGGCGCGCGCCCTGCCGCATCCGCGCGGCCGGCCGAGCTCGACGGGCGGCTGCTGGCCCTTGGCGAGCTGCGCGCCGATCCCCAGGTGGCGCTGCCGGCGCGGCGGCCCGACCGCACCCACCAGGTGGTGCTGTCTGGCGGCATGATGGACGCGCGCTGGACGATCAACGGGCGCACCTTCGACGACGCCATCCCGCTGCAGGTCCGCCAGGGTGAGCGGGTCCGGCTGGTGGTGGCCAACCAGTCGATGATGTTCCACCCCGTCCACCTGCACGGCCACAGCTTCCAGGTCCAGAGCCGGGCTGGGAGTGGGGCGGGGCCGCGCAAGGACACCGTGATCGTGCGGCCGATGAAGCAGCTGGCCGTCGACCTTGCGGCCAGCAACCCCGGGCAGTGGATGCTGCACTGCCACAACCTCTACCACCAGCAGGCCGGCATGATGACCACCCTGTCCTACGTCACCTGACGCCAGCCACTGATGCTCGGGGCCTGGTCGGTCGCGGAGCGCTGGCGACCGGCGCCTGGCAGGCAGCGTTCGCCCAGGACCACGCCGTGCCGCCGGCCGCGTTGCTTCATGACCGCTGGGTCAGCCCACCAGCTCGGGTCGTGACATGCTGGCGGGTGCGGGCTGCGCCGATACGGGCTGGGCGGCCGCGTCGCGGTGATCCAGGAGCAGTAGGGTCAGCGCCGCGCCGACCAGCATGAGCACGGCCGCGACCAGCAGGCCGGTGGTGTAGCCGTCCAGGAACGCGCGGGTGGGGGTGGCGCCGCGACCGAGGGCGGTGGCCTGCCGGATGGCCAGGATCGCGCCGATCACGGTGACGCCGAGCAGGCTGGACGCCTCGCGGGCGGCATTGAGGATCCCGGAGGCGACGCCGGCTCGGTCGTGGGGCAGGACGCCGAGGATGCTGGCGGTCAGTGGCATGGTCAGCCCCGATCCGAGCCCGACCAGCAGCAGGCCCGGCAGCAGGTCGGCCACGCCGGCGCGCTCGCCCAGCCGGGCGACCAGCAGCATGCCGGCGGCGACCAGGACGAAGCCGCTGGCGACCGTGCGGTTGGTCCCGACGCGTGTGGCCAGGGCCGAGGCCAGCGGGGCGCCGACGGCCATCAGCAGCGCCAGGGGCACGAACGCGGCCCCGGCGGCGGTGGGCGACAGGCCAAGCACGCCTTGCAGGTACAGCGAGGTGAAGAAGTAGATGCCCATCACGCCAAGGCCCCACAAGACCATGGCGAGGGTGCCGCCGGTGAACACCCGGCTGCGGAACAGCGCCAGGTCCACCATGGGCGCCCGACTCGAGGATTCGACCGCGGCGAAGGCCGCCCACGCCACACCGGCGAGCGCGACCGACCCGGTGATGGCCGGAGAGGTCCAGCCGGCCTGGTGGCCCTGGATCAGGGCGTAGGTGAGCGCCAGCAGCCCGATCCCGGAGGTGGCCATGCCGGGCAGGTCCAGGGCACGTACCCCGGCCGGCTCGCGCGACTCCGCGATCGCCAGGGCGCCCGCGGTGAGGGTGAGCAGGCCGACGGGCACGTTGAGGAAGAAGATCCAGCTCCAGTGCCAGTGCTGGCTGAGCAGGCCGCCGGCCAGCGGGCCCAGCGCCAGGGCGAGCGCGGCGATCGCGCCCCAGGCGGCGACGGCGAGCTGGCGCTCGCGCTCCTGGGGGAAGGTGGTCGACAGGATCGCCAGCGTGGTCGGGGCCAGCAGCGCGGCCCCCGCCCCTTGCAGGGCGCGGCCGGCCAGCAGCAGCGGCTCGGCCTGGGCGAGCCCGGCCAGCAGCGAGGCGGCCGTGAACAGCGCCAGCCCGGCCGTGAACAGCCGCCGCCTGCCGTAGCGGTCGGCCAGCCGCCCGCCGACCAGCAGCAGGCTGGCGAAGACCAGGATGTAGCTGCTCACCACCCACTGCAGCCCGCCGATCGACAGGTGCAGGTCGCGCTGGATCGAGGGCAGGGCGACGTTGACGACGGTGTTGTCCAGCGAGGTGACAAACATGGCCAGGCCGACCGCCGCCAAGGTCCATGCACGCTTGCGGGGGTTCATGGCACCGCTCCTCGTCGCGTCATTCTCTGCGATCAACGATCACGTTGTGATCAGTGCTCTCGTCATTGTAGAGCGGATGGCGCTCTTGTCAAGAGCGTTGCTCTCTTAGTTTGCGATGCTCTCGTTTTAGTGGCAGACTCAGCGGCATGAGCGCATCCCCGTCCACCACCGCACCGCCACTGTCGCGCCGCGACCGGCAGCGGCAGGCCACCGTTCAGGAGATCAAGACCCTGGCGCGCCAACAGCTCGCCGAGCAGGGGCCCGGCGCGCTGTCGCTGCGCGCGATCGCCCGGCAGATGGGCACCGCCTCCTCGGCCCTGTACCGCTACTTCCCCAGCTACGACGAGCTGCTCAGCGCGCTGTGCGTCGACGCCTACAACTCCGTCGCCGACGCGCTCACCGCAGCCCGTAACGCCCAGCCCCCCGACGACCACGCCCGCCAGTGGTGGGCGATCTGCCATGCCTATCGCCGCTGGTCACTGGAGCACCCAGCGGACTTCGCATTGCTGTTCGGCACCCCCGTGCCCGGCTACCAGGCACCCGCACACGTCACCGGACCGGCCGCGGGCCGGCTCACCGCGGTGCCACTGCAGGTCTTCGCTGCCGCGGTCCAGGCCGGCGCCGCCGACCCCGACCGCACGCAGGTACCACCGACCCTCGAACTCGGGCAGCTCCTGCGAGTCCTCCTCGACGAGGCCGCTCCGGGCTACCCGCCCCGCCTGGCCGGGATCGCGCTGACCGCGTGGGCCTCCGTGCTCGGCTACCTCGTGGTGGAGATCTTCGGCAGCCTGCCCCGTCTGGTCGGCGACACCGAGCAGCTCTACCGGGCGCACCTGCGCACCGTGATGCTCGGTATGGGCTTCGACCCCACCCGCATCGACGCCGCGGACGCCCCCCACGACAGCTGACCAGACCCAGCTCGTGCCAATGGTGTCGGCACAGCAACGACTCCGACACAGGTCGCGGCAGCGCGCCCCGCGAGGCGGTGGGCTCGCAGACCGCTTGTCAGGTGGCGAGCTGTTGCAGGAACAGCGTCTGGTCGATGGCGACGGCGGCGATCGCGCCCTCGGCCGCCGCGATGACGACCTGCGCGCCGGGCACCGGCATGCTGGGCCGGCGCGCCATGTCCCCGGTGGCCAGCACGCCGGGCTCGCTGGTCTGTCCCAGGTCGTCGACCATCACCGAGCCGTCCTGCAGCAGCGTGCAGCCAAGCTGGCGGGGCAGGTCGCTGCGCTGGCGGGTGGGGGCGTGCAGGAAGGCTGCGGTGCGCGCTTCGGGCTCGCCCTCGGTGAACACGATGCGCTCCAGCGTGCCGTCCTGGCCGTCAAGCCGGGCGA
>WNGA01017342.1_pt1 | contig 14905 bp, 17 predicted proteins | sample 5400061 | NCBI WGS metagenome assembly WNGA01 (sample SAMN13153366, study PRJNA577476) | soil metagenome | isolation source: 100 cm soil or saprolite under grassland replicate 2 | place: USA:California | collected 2016-06-15
CGGGAAACTTGAGGTAGTCCACCGCGGTGAGGTCCATCAACACGTCGAAGCGGAGCGCGGCGTCGTCCCGGCAGAACGTCAGGGCGTCGACGATGACCTCGCGGGACAGCACCGCGGTGTGGTCGCCCCGGTGCGCGTGGGTCTCGAGCACGCCGGGCCCGAAACGCTCGGAGAGCCGGGCGAGCATCGCCTGTCCGTCCATTCGCGTCGCGTGTTCCTCTGCGTGGGTTCCGGGCGGGCCGACGGGCGGCGCGCCGGTCCGCTAGAAGCGCTGGGTGCCCACCGCGATCTTGTCCTGGAGCTTCATCAGGCCGTCGATGACGCTCTCCGGGCGCGGCGGGCAGCCGGGAATGTACACGTCCACGGGGATGATCGTGTCGATCCCCTGCACGGTGGCGTAGTTGTCGTAGAAGCCGCCCGTGCAGGTACAGACGCCGAAGGCCACCACCCACTTGGGCTCCGTCATCTGGTCGTACACGCGCTTGAGCACCGGCGCCATCTTGTGGCTGATGGTGCCGACGACGAAGAGCACGTCGGCCTGACGCGGCGAGAAGCGCGGCAGGCCGGCGCCGAAGCGGTCGATGTCGTAGTGCGAGCAGGCCGTCGCCATGTATTCCATGCCGCAGCAGGCGGTCACGAAGGGGTACTGGAAGATGGAATACTTGCGCGCCCATCCGATCGCGGTGTCCAGCTTCGAGGTGAAGAAGCCGCCTAGGCCCACTCGAGACCTCCCTTGCGCCAGATGTAGAGGAAGCCGAGCATCAGGACGCCCAGGAAGACGAGCATCTCGACGAATCCGAACCAGCCGAGCGACCGGTAGAGCATCGCCCACGGCCAGATGAACAGCAGCTCGATGTCGATGATGATGAAGAAGATCGCGATGGTCGAGAACTTGATCGAGAACTGCCCCTCCGACACGCCGATGGGATCCTTGCCGCACTCGAAGGGCTCCGCCTTGACGGGCGACAGCCGCCGTGGCGCCAGGAGCGCGGGGAGACCCAGCAAGGCGCCGGCGACGACCGCGGCGAAGCCGAACACCATCAGCAGCGTCATGTACTCGGTGGCGATCACGGTGCCGGCTGCCTCGTGGCCGTCAGGGGGACGCGGCCGCCTTCGCTCTGCCGCTTGGCGTGATACGAGCTGCGCACGAGGGGGCCGGACTCGACGTGGGCGAACCCCAGCTCGCGACCCACGGCGGCGAGCTCGGCGAACTCCTCGGGCAGGTAGAACTTCGCGACGGGCAGGTGCGCGGGCGACGGTCGCAGGTACTGACCGAGCGTGAGGAGCGCGACGCCCACGTCGCGGAGATCGCGCAGCGTGGCGATGAGCTCGTCGGTCGTCTCGCCCAGCCCCAGGATGAGGCCGGACTTGGTGACGAGATCCGGGGCGGCATCGCGGACGTGGCGGAAGATGTCGAGCGCGCGCTCGTAACGGCCGCCGTGGCGCGCCGTCGGGTAGAGGCGGGGGACCGTCTCCGTGTTGTGGTTCAAGACCTGTGGGCGCGCGGCGACGACGACGTCCAGCGATCCGTGGCTGCCCTGGAAGTCGGGGATGAGAGCCTCGACGCGGCACGCGGGCGCGCCCCGTCGCACCGCATGGATGGTGGCCGCCCAGTGGGCGGCGCCGCCATCGGCGAGGTCGTCGCGGTTCACGGAGGTGATCACGACATAGTCGAGCCCGAGGTCGGCCACAGCGCGGCCGATCCGCTCGGGTTCCTCACGATCCTCCCAGTGGGGACGGCCGTGGGCGACGGCGCAGTAGCCGCAGTTGCGCGTGCACACGTCGCCGAGAATCATGAAGGTCGCCGTCGCGTCCTCCCAGCACTCCCCGATGTTCGGACAGCGCGCTTCCTCGCACACCGTATGCAGGTTCGATTCGCGCATGAGCCGCCGGAGCCGGAGGTAGTTCGGCCCCCCGGGGGCGCGCACCTTGAGCCACGCGGGCTTGTGCGCCGGGGATGGCGTCGGCGGCTCGAGCATGGGAAGTGGCTGTGCCGTAGGCATCGGTTCGTTCAACTCAAACCGTTCCATTATGCCACGATCGTCGGGAGCGGGCAGACCGCGCGGCGAGCGTTCCGCGCGGGAATGCTATCGTGAATGCAACCGTCGGCGCGGTGGCGCCCGACGAGACCACCGATGCAGCACCGCCAGCCGAAGGGCATCGCCCGCTGAGGCGACCCCTTCAAGGAGTGACCTCATGAGCCGAGCACTGGCACTCGTCGTCGCGCTCCTGTTTGCCCTGGGCGTGGGCCTGCCCTCCGCGGTGTCGGCGCAGTCCACGAAGGCGCCCGCCGCGAAGTCCGACAAGGCCAACGCCAAGGCTACCGGCGAGAAGCGACATGCCCCCCTCGACATCAACACCGCCTCCGCGGCGGATCTCGAGGCGCTGCCCGGGATCGGCGAGGCCTATTCGAAGAAGATCATCGAGAATCGACCGTACAAGCGGAAGGACGAGCTGGTGCAGAAGCAGATCGTGCCTCAGGCCACGTACGACAAGATCAAGGATCACATCATCGCCAAGCAGGGGGCGATCAAGAAGTAGCCGCCTCGAGCCGGCGGGCGCCGGCCGCTGTAGTAACGACTCCCTGGCAGCGAAGTTGCTCCACTCGTGGTGAAGAAGCTACACGCTCCACGGGAGGACGATATGGACAGAGCCACGACCTTCACCATCCGGAGGGGAGCGATCGGCGCCGCCGTCGCGGCGCTTGGCGCCGCGACCTTGCTCGGCGGCTGCGGCGCGCGGACGACCGTGGTGCCGGTGCCCGCGGCGAGCCCTCCGACGACGACGACCGTCGTGGTCACGAGCCCCGCCGGTCAGCGCGTCGTCAACTACCCCAGTGGCCGCTACGAGCTCTACGGCGATGGTGCCTCCACGCCGTACTACTGGGTCTGGGTGCCGGCCGGCGCCGTCCTGCCCGCGCCGCCACCGCCTCCAGGGATTCCGCGCTGACCTTCTCGGAGGGGGACTTCGTCCCCCTTCCGACGGGCGGAGCGGGCCTAATGGCCCGCTCTCGCCCTGCCTCCCCCTAGGATTCGGGGCGCGGGCAAAGCCCGCGCTCGAACAGCGCTGCGACGCGGTTGTCGGCCGGGGGGTTGTCCCCGCCGTCGCGAGATCCAGGTGTGGACTTGCGGGCTTTTTCGAGGAGCACAGCTCCGCCTCGAATGCGTTGGTGGGGGGAGTCGCCGACGTGGGTGGCGGCACAGGTCGGCCACAGGACGGCCGCGATGCTCTTCGAGGTTTACGCTCGATTCATCCCGAATCGGACCCGCCGAGACGGGGAGCGCGCTAGTCGCGAGAATGGGTGTGGCCCCGCTGAGGGGTACGGAGACCACGCCCATTCACTGATGAGCTAGGCGCTCAGGCGATACTCCTCCCGCACGTTACCGAGAAGCGTTTTCCTGGAGACCGGGTGCCCGCGGACATCGAGAACCTCGGCGGTGAAGCCGGGGAAGAGTCGCTCGATTCGCTCCTGACGCCATCGGGCCACCGTCCACTCACCCGGCGCAGCACGATCGAATGGGTAGGCGGGGATACTTTCATCGAACCGTGGACGTTGCGACCGTTGACCGCCCAGCAGATGTTCGCGTCAAAATCTTCGACTGCACGAATGCGACTTTCGAAGCGCCCCATGTTGCCCATTTAAAATTTTCCTTTTCTTGCCCGCCACACAATTTTTGTGGGGAAAATTGGTTTGGCGTACGGGCCTCTTTACGGGCCAGAGATTCTGAATACCAGAGCGGAACCAATCAAACCGCCAACATAAAACTCAGCTGGTGCCGAAGGGGGGACTCGAACCCCCACGGGTTGCCCCACACGCCCCTCAAACGTGCGCGTCTGCCAGTTCCGCCACTTCGGCCCGAGGAAGACGAGAGCGAAGTATACCTCACGCCCGCGTCGTCGCAAGCCTGCGACGCGCTTGACGGAGACGGGGATCGAGCGCATCGCGAATGCCCTCGCCGAGCAGGTTGTAGGAGAGCACGGTGATGAGGATGGCCAGTCCCGGATAGAACGACAGCCACCACGCGATCTCGATGGCGTCCTTGCCCTCGTTGAGGATGTTGCCCCAGGTCGCGAACGGCGGCTGGACGCCGAGACCGAGGAATGACAGGCCCGACTCCGTCAGGATGGCGGCGGGAATGCCCAGGGTCATCGCCACGAGGACGGGCGCCATCGCGTTGGGCAGGATGTGACGCCACACGATGCGGAAGCCGGTCGCCCCGACGGACTGCGACCAGAGCACGAACTCGCGCTCCCGCAGGGCGAGAAACTCGGCGCGCACGAGACGGGTCACACCCATCCAGCCGGTGAGCCCGATCACGGCCATAATGGTCCAGATCGATGGCCTGAGAAAGGCCAGGACGGCCAGCAGCAGGAAGAATCGTGGGAACACGAGCATCAGGTCGACGAGCCGCATGATCGTGGCATCGATGACGCCGCCCCGGTATCCCGCCAGCGAGCCGAGCACGATCCCGATGGCGGTGGCGATGCCGACGGAGACGAAGCCGACCGTCAACGACACGCGCGCTCCGTAGAGCATGCGGGAGAGGACGTCGCGGCCCAGCTGATCGGTTCCCAGCGGGTGGGCCCGACTCGGCGCGCCGAGCATGTTGCGCAGGTCGGGCCGGTTGGGATCCCACGGCGCCAGCACCGGGGCCAGCACCGCGAGCACGACGAGACAGAGCACGACGATACCGCCCGCGATGGCCAGCCGATTCTTGGCGAACGCCCGCCAGAAGTTCCTCACGGGGTCACCGGCGCCCGCCGCGGCCGCCGAAGCGGATGCGCGGATCGACGAGCCCATAAGCGATGTCGGCCACGAGGTTGGCCGCGAGGGTCAGCGTGGCGACGATCACCAGGTTGCCCATGATCACCGGATAGTCGCGCTCGAAGACCGCCTGCACCATGAGCTGCCCCATCCCCGGAATCGCGAAGATGGACTCGACGATGACGCTGCCGCCGATGAGGCCCGGCAGCGAGAGCCCGAGGATGGTCACGAGCGGCAGCAACGCGTTGCGAAGGGCGTGCTTGCCGATCACGACGCGCTCGGTGAGCCCTTTCGCGCGGGCCGACTGGATGTAGTCCTGGCGGATGACCTCCAGCATGCTCTGGCGCATGTAGCGCGAGAAGCCGGCGAGGCCGCCGAACGTGGCGACGAGGATGGGCAAGATCAGATGGCTCAGGAAATCCCACTGCTGCCGCCAGAACGAGAGGTACTCCCAGTTCAGTGACCGCAGCCCCGAGATCGGCAGCCACCCGGCCTCGGTGCCGAACAGGATCATGAGCAGCAAGGCGAGCCAGAAGTCGGGCGTGGCGAACCCCACGAAGACGAAGATCGTGGTCACCTTGTCGAACAGCGAATACTGACGCGTGGCGCTGAACATGCCGATGGGCACGGACAGGGCGACGATGATCAGCAGCTCGGCGATGTTCAGCAGGAGCGTGACGGGCAGGCGCTCACCGATCTTCTGGAGCACGGGGCGGGCGTCGGGCGCGAACGAGCGGCCGAAGTCCAGGCGCACCAGCCGGCCGAGCCAGTTCCAGTACTGCACGGCGAGCGGCTTGTCGAGCCCGTACAGCTCGCGCAGGAGCTGTCGGGCCTGAGCGCTCGACTGCGCGCTGAGATCGCCGGCCTGCAGGTCCACCGGCTCGCCCGGCGCCAGATGGATCACCGCGAAGGAAATGAACGTGATCCCGAGGAGCAGGGGCAGGGCGAGGACGAGGCGCCGGAGCGCGTACCAGAGCATGTCCGATGCGTCAGAGGACCGTCACGACATCACCCCGACGTGTAGAGCTGGAGCTGTTTGGGCACGTACCACTCGTTCATGTTGTACTCGATGCCGATCGGACCGGGGACGATCCCGCGGATGCGCGAGGCCACCACGGGCAGCGTGTCGCGGAAGAAGAGGAAGATGAGGGGCTGGTCCTCGGCGAGGATCTCCTGCATCCGATCGTAGGCACGCTTGCGCTCGCTCTGCAGGCAGGTCCGCCGTCCGCGCTCGAGGAGCTCGTCGACCTCGGGGTTGGCGTAGGAGATGAAATTGAACTCGTCGGGCCCCGTCTGGGACGAGTGCCAGATCGAGTACTGATCGGAATCGAGGCCGATTCCCCAGGCCATGGCCGCGGCGGCAAACCGGCGCTTGTTGATGTGCTCCTTCAGGAACGTCGCCCACTCGAGCACGCGGAGCTCCACCCCGACGCCGATCTCCCGGAGCTGCGCCTGGATGACTTCCGCGATCTTCCGCCCTTCGTCGCTCCCCTGGCTGATGAGCAGCTCGAACTTGAAGGGGCGGCCGTCCTTGACGAGGAAACCATCGGCGTTGGTCGTCGTCCACCCCGCCTCGGCCAGCAACGCGCGCGCCCGCGCCGGGTCGTAGGGATAGGTGCGCACGTCGGGGTTGTAGACCCAGGTGCCGGGCTTGAAGGGGCCCGTCGCCGGCCGGGCCAGGCCCAGGCGCACGCCCTCGATCAGATCGCGCTTGTTGATGGCGTAGGCGAACGCCTGCCGCACCCGCTTGTCGGCGAAGCGCGGATCCTTGTGGTTCAGGCCAAGGTAGGTGTAGACGCTCGCCGGGTAGCTGAACTTGTTGTAGGCCTTCTTGAAGGCGGGGTAGTCGGTCTGCCGTCTGTACTGGAGCGCGGTGAGGTTCGACGCATCGATCCCCTTGGCCTTGAGCTCGAGGAAGATGGTGGCCTGGCTCGGAATGATCCGATAGACGATCCGCGAGATGTACGGCGGTCCCGCGTAATAGTCGGGGTTGGCGACGAGGACGATCTTCTCGCCCGAGCGGATCTCGTGGAAGCGGTACGGACCGGTCCCGACGGGGGACGTGAAGTTCTGGGGCGCCTCCCGGAGCTTGCCCTCGAGCATGTAGCGCTCCAGGAGATGCCGCGGCAGCATCGTTTGCCCCCAGGTCATGACGGCCTTCGCGAACGGCGTCTTGTAGCGGACGTGCACGGTATGGGGGTCGAGGGCGGTGACCGACGCGACCTGCTGGAAATCGTCCTTGTAGGGGCTCGGGGTCTTCGGGTGGACCATGAGCTGATACGTGAACACGACATCGTCGGCGGTGAACGGCCGCCCGTCGTGCCAGCGCACGTCCTCCCGGAGATTGAAGGTCAGGTCGAGGCAGTCGGGCGCCAGGTCCCACGACTCCGCCAGATCGGGAATGAGGTTGGTGTCCTTGTCGTAGCTGACGAGGCCGTTGTAGATGAGGGCGACGGCGTCGTGGGAGTACTTGTCGCCCGTGATGTTGGGGATCAGCCCCGAGATGTTGGCGGGCAGCGCCTCGATCAGCGTGTCGCCGGAGACGGGCTTGCCCCCGCGCGCCGCGGCCGCCACGTCGAGTCCGCTCTCGATCTTGCTCCCGCAGCCCGACAGGGCGAGGGCGAGCAAGAGCAGCAGCAGGCGGGCGCGCACTATTTCGCGGGCGCCGGGGGCGGGGCGGGAGCGCCGGGGGTCGTCGCCGGGGGGGCCGGAGCCGGGGCGCTGACCGGCGCCGGCTCGCGGATGACCGATCCGCTCCGCTCGCCGCCCAGCAACGCCAGGGTGAAGGAGGTGATGGTGAAGACGATGGCCACGACCGTCGTGATCTTGCCGAGCACCGTCGGGGTCCCCATCGAGCCGAACACGGCCTGACTGCCGGCGCCGCCGAAGGCCGAGCCGATGTCCGCGCCCTTGCCCGCCTGGAGCAGGACGACGCCGATGATCCCGAAGCTGGCGAGGACGTGCAAGACGATGAGCGCGACGTACATCAGGTCCCCCGGACGGCGACGCCGGCGCGTGCCGTCTTCTTGACGAGATTGACGAACCCCTGAGCGTTGAGACTGGCGCCGCCGACGAGGGCGCCGTCGATCTCCGCCTCCGCCGCGAGCGTGTCAGCATTCTCGGCCTTGACGCTGCCCCCGTATAGGATGCGGATGGTCGCCGCCGTGTCCTTGCTCGTGAGCTCGGACAGCAGACCGCGGAGGTATCCGTGCACCTCGCCGGCCTGGGACGGCGTCGCGTTGACCCCCGTCCCGATCGCCCAGACCGGCTCGTAGGCGAGCACCGTGCCCGCGATGCCCTCGGGCGCGACGTCGGCCAGACCCGCGCGGAGCTGGCCCTCGACGGTGGTGAAGGTCAGCCCCTGCCGGCGCTCCTCGGCGGTCTCACCGACGCAGAGCACGGCGATCATCCCGTGCGCGAGCACCGAGCGAACCTTGCGGTTGATGAGCTCGTCCGTCTCCCCCATCTCGCGGCGCCGCTCGGAGTGCCCGACGATCACGTACCGGCAGCCCAGCTCGCTCAGCATCGGCGGTGCGATCTCACCGGTGTGGGCGCCCGACGCCTCGGGGTGGCAGTTCTGGGCGCCAAGCTTGAGCGGACTGCCGGCGAGCACCTCGGCCACGGCGGCCAGCGCCGTGAAGGGAGGGCAGAGCACGACCTCGACGTCCTTGACGCGCCGAAGCCCGTCGCGCACCCCTGTCGCGAGTGGACGGGCCTCGGCCAGCGTTCCGTGCATCTTCCAGTTCGCGATGCACAGCGGCGTTCGCATCAGGCCGCCTCGGTCAGGGCTTCGACGCCCGGCAGCTTGCGCCCTTCGAGGAACTCGAGAAAGGCGCCGCCCGCGGTGGAGATGTACCCGATCCGGTCCGCGACACCGGTGCGCGTGATGGCCGAGACCGTGTCCCCGCCCCCGATGACGGAGAACGCCGGGCTGTCGGCCGCGGCCCGGGCGAGGGCGAGCGTGCCCGCGGCGAAGGGCAGCTTCTCGAACACCCCCATGGGGCCGTTCCAGACGATGGTCCGCGCCGTGCGCAGGATCAGGGGAACACCGCGCCGCCGCGCCGACTCCAGCACGCGGCGCGCCGTTTCCACCCGCTCGGCTTCCACGAGCGAGCGCCCCACTTCGTGCCCCAGCGCGCGAAGGAACGTGAACGCCATGCCGCCGCCGATCAAGAGCCCGTCGACGCGCTCCAGCAGGTGCTCGACGAGGGCGAGCTTGTCGGACACCTTGGCGCCGCCCAGCACCGCCACCAGCGGTCGTTCGGGCCGGTCGAGGATCCGGGTGAGGGTCTCCAGCTCCCGCCGCATCAAGAGCCCGGCCGCGGCCGGCTGCAGGTGCCGGGTGATCGCCTCGATGGAGGCGTGGGCGCGATGGGCGGCGGCGAAGGCGTCGTTGACGTAGCAGTCGGCCAGCGCGGCCAGCGCGCGGGCGAACGCGTCGTCGTTCGCCTCCTCCTCCTTGTGAAAGCGCAGGTTCTCGAGCAGCAGCAGGTCGCCGGCCCCGCGCGTCCGGGCGAGCGCCGCCGTCTCCTCGCCCACGCAGTCCGGGGCCAGCGGGACGGACCGGCCCAGCAAGGCTTCGAGGCGCGTGGCGACGGGACGGAGCGAGTACTCGGGATCCGGTTTGCCCTTGGGGCGGCCGAGATGAGAGGCCAGCACGACGATCGCTCCCGCCTTGAGCGCGTGCTCGATCGTCGGCACGACCGCCGTCAATCGCGTGTCGTCGGCGACGGCGCCACCCTCCAGCGGCACGTTCAGATCCGCGCGCAGGAAGACCCGGCGCCCCGCGAGATCGACCTGCTCGATGGAGAGCTTCCCCACGTTTTCTACCTATCGGGTGGCGAAAAACGCCAGGAGGCGTACTCCGAGTACGCCGCCGCAGTAGGAGGTGAGGCCGCGGGCCGAGCCGACGCTTCAGAGGCTCGCCAATCACCCCGACGGAGCCAACGACGCAGATGGGCCCTTTTCATCGGCCTGCTAGAGGGTCTTGCCGATCAGGCGGATGAGGTCGCGAACCCGTGAGGAATAGCCCCACTCGTTGTCGTACCAGGCGAGCACCTTGATGAGATTGCCGTCGATGAGCGCCGTGGAGGGCAGATCGACGATGGAGGAGTGGGGATTGCCGTTGAAGTCCACCGAGACGAGCTCCTCGTCGGTCGCGTCGAGGATGCCCCGCAGCCGTCCGGCCGCCGCCTCCCGGAACGCGTCGTTGACGGCCTGCACCGAGGCCGGCTTGTCCAGCTCGGCCGTGAGGTCGACGACGGAGACGTTGGCGGTGGGCACGCGGATGGCGATGCCGTCGAGCTTGCCCTTGAGCTTGGGCAGCACGAGCCCGACCGCGGTGGCCGCGCCCGTCGTGGTGGGAATCATGCTCACCGCACCCGCGCGGGCCCGGCGCAGGTCCTTGTGCGGGAAGTCGTGGATCGGCTGATCGTTGGTGTAGGAGTGCACGGTCGACATGAAGCCCCGCTTCACGCCGAAGGCGTCGTCGAGGACCTTCACGGTCGTGGCCAGACAGTTGGTCGTGCACGAGGCGTTCGAGATGATCCGGTGCTTCTTGGGGTCGTACATCTGGTCGTTGACGCCGAGCACCACGGTGACGTCCGGATCCTTCGCGGGGGCCGTGATGATCACCTTCTTGGCCCCGGCCTGCAGATGCTTCGACGCGGTGGCCGTGTCGCGGAAGATGCCCGTCGACTCGACGACGACGTCGACGCCCAGCTCCTTCCACGGCAAGCTCGCCGGGTCCTTGACCGCCGTCACCCGGATCTCACGGCCGTTGACGAAGATGGCGCTGTCCTTCGAGGTCACCTCGGCGCCGAGACCGCCATGGACGGAATCGTGTCTGAGCAGGTGGGCGAGGGTCTTGGCGTCGGCCAGGTCGTTGACCCCGACCACCTCGATCTCTCCCGCGCCGAGCGCGGTGCGGAAGAAGACGCGCCCGATCCGGCCGAACCCGTTGACGCCGACTCGAATGCTCATGGAGGGCTCCTTGTGAGGATTGCGGGCGTTACGACCTGCCCGATTATAGGGTCACGGCGAGGACTCGGGCAACTGCGAGCACCCCGACCGCGCGGGCACCCGCGGCGCGCAGCGTTCGCGCGCACTCGCCGGCGGTGGCCCCCGTCGTGAGAATGTCATCGACGACGAGCACGTGCGCGCCGGCAACGTGGGGGGAGGCCGCGAAGGCTCCGGCCACGTTGGCGCGGCGCTCCTCGGCCGTCAGCTCCGTCTGCGAGCGGGTTCCGTGGCGACGCGACAGCCACCCCGGCTTGACCGGCAGGCCGGACGCGGTCGCCAGATGCGAGGCCAGGAGCGCCGCCTGGTTGAACCCACGCTCCCGCTCGCGCGCGCGCGTCAGCGGCACGGCGACGAGGGCGTCGACGTGCGGGCCGAGGACGCCGCCGCACTGCTCCATGAGCAGATCACCGAGGGGCTTGGCCAGCGCGCGCTTGCCACCGAACTTGAACGCGTGTAGCGCATCGCGCAACGCGCCCGCATAGGCCGCGGCGGCCCGAGCGTAATCGAACGGCGGCGGCGCGACGGCGCAGGCATGGCAGACGGGCGGCCTCGGAGGCCGCGCGCGCTCGAACGAGGGAAATGGCAGGCCGCACGTCTCGCAGCCCGGGGACGCGATCCGTTCGATCGCCATCCAGCATCCCCGGCACAGAGGGTCACGTCGACCCGGGCCGAGGGCCGTGTCGCAGACGGGACACAACGACGGATAGAGCAGGTCGAGCGCGGCCGTGGCCCACGAGATCATCCACAATCTCCTGGAGTAAACCGAGGAGCGCCACGGCTTGGCCGGGGCGCTCCGAGCGGGGCAGTGCGAGGTGAGCCGTGCTCGGACGGCGAGCCGACCGATGAAATGATCGAAGATGGGGCTTGGGGGGCCATGTCGGGGCCCCCATCTAGACAGTCGGGCGGAGCGTGTTCCAGCGGCGGCACGCGGGGCAGCGATCCTGCCAGGCCGCTCCCGCAGCACCGCACGCGGCGCACGCGTGCGGCCAATCGAACGCGTGGGCCAGGCGCAGCGCTCGCCGGTATTCCTCGAAGGCCTCGCGCGTCTCGCCCCGGCGCTCGAACACCGCGCCGAGGAACGCGTGGACGATGGGCATGTCCGGTGCGCGCACCTCGACCTTCTCGAACTGATCGGCGGCCTCGTCCAGCATCTCCAGCTCGAGGTAGACGCGTCCCAGCGCGACGGCGAGGGCGAGGTTGTCCGGAAACCGCTCGGATGCGGCGCGGTACAGCGCGATCATGCGGGTGGGCCGCCCCTCGCGGCGATACACGCGCTCGAGGCGGCCAAGCAGGGCCAGCGCCGGCTGACTCTCGGCCGCGCGCTCCCACGTCCGTGCGGCCTCGCGCACGTCGCCGGCCGCCTCCTGGGCGTCACCCAGGGCGAGCGCCGCCGGGACGAACCCGCGCTGGGCGCGCAGCGCGCTCTTGAAGTGCGTCGCGGCCGCGCCCGCGCGCCCGCGCTCGGCTGCCAGACGGCCGAGCTCGCAATGCACGATGGCCTGCCGCTCGCCGTCGACGGACGACCGTCGCAGGATCCCTTCCCACAGCCCTCGCGCCTCGTCGGGCCGGCCGGCGGCGCGCGCGGCCTCGGCGCGCTCCAGCACCTCGGTCAGGGGACGATCGGCGAGCGGCGCCGACCGTCGTGTCTGGGACAGCTTGCCGAGCAGGTGGGTGAGGCCGACGAGCGCGCGGAGCATCGAGAGGGACGACGTCATCGTGCCGACGCGAGCCGGGCGAGTGGGGCCGTGGCTAGCCGGTCGCCATCCGCTCTTCTTCTTCGATCAGGCGCTGGCACGTGATGCAGTACCGGGCGAACGGGAGCGCGTCGAGGCGCTTGTCGGCGATCGCCTCGCCGCAGCGCTCGCAGGCCCCGAAGGAGCCTTCGTCGATCTTGCCGAGCGCGGCCACGACCTCGCGCAGGAGCCGCCGATCGCCGTTGCCCAGCTCGAAGAAGAACTCGCGCGTGTAGGCGGTGTTCGCCTGGTCGCCCAGGTCCTTGATGGAGTCGTCCTCCTGATCCTTGCCGTAGATCGCGCTCTTGCCAACTTCGTCGACCAGCTGGCGCTGCTTCTCGATCAGGGTTTTCTTGAAGTGCGCCAGTCGATCCTTCCTCATCGAGACCTCCCTTCACGCGCGGGTCCTTCGCGAAGGGCCATACGCTAGCACGCAGGCTCGGGGCTGGCAACCCGCGATGTGCTCCAATCAGCTCTCCAGCGGCACGGACGGCGCGTCGCCCCACAGCCGCTCGAGCGCGTAGTACACGCGCGTCTCCTCGAGAAACACGTGGACGAGCACGTCGCCGTAGTCGAGGAGCATCCACCCGCTCTCCGGGGCGCCTTCGCCGTGGCGGAGCCGGGCCTCCGCGCCCTTCATCTCCTCACGGATGCCGTCGACGATGGAGCGCAGATGCGTCGTCGACCGTCCGCTACAGAGCAGGTAGTAATCCGTCACGCTGGACAGCTCGCGGACGTCGAGGACGACGAGGTCGAGTGCCTTGCGATCGAGCGCCGCGCTCGCGGCCCGCCGCGCCTTGCGCTCCGCGGCCGGCGCCGCCATCACGGCTCGGGCGCGGCATACAGCCGCCGGCGCTGGATGTACGCGATGACGGCGTCGGGGGTGCGATAGGCCAGCGAGCGTCCCTGGCGGGAGCGGGCACGCAGCTCCGAGGAGGAGATCGGCAACGACGTGGCGTGCAGGACGACGACGGTGCGGGGCGCCACGGCGTCGGGCGAGCTCGCGAACCGTTCGGCGCCGATCTCGCGCAGGACCTTCTGCGCGGCTGCGCTCTCGGGATCGAACGTGCTGCCCGTGCGCGGCACGACGACGAGCCGGGCGAGCTCGACGATGCGGCGCGGCTGGCGCCACGAGAGGAGGTCGAGGAACGTCTCCGAACCGACGAGGAGGATCAGCTCATCGCTCGCGCGTTGCAGCGCCTCCAGGGTGTCCACCGTGAACGAGGGCCCGCGGCGCCGCAGCTCGATGTCCGAGACCTCGAAGCGCGCGCGCCCGGCGACGGCCAGCCGCACCATCTCGCAACGGTCCTCGGCGGGGGCCAGCGAGCCCGCGGGCTTGTGAGGCGGCGATGCGGCGGGGACGAACAGCACGCGCTCGAGGGCGAGCTGCTCGAGCATCTCGTCCGCGATGACCAGATGGCCGAAATGGATGGGGTTGAAGGAACCGCCGAAGACGGCCGTGCGCCCCACGCGCTCAGTCCCGGAGCTGACCGTCGCCTTGCACGACGTACTTGATCGTCGTCAGCTCCTGGACGCCCACGGGCCCGCGGGCGTGGACGCGCGACGTCGAGATTCCCATCTCGGCGCCCATGCCGAACTGCCCGCCGTCGACGAGACGGGTGGAGGCATTGACGAGCACGGCGGCGGCATCGACCTCGCGCGTGAAGCGGCGGGCGTGAGCGAGCGTGTTGGTCACGATCGCCTCCGCCAGGCCCGAGCCGTGGCGCCGGATGTGCTCGATGGCCTCGTCCAGGCCGTCGACGACGCGCACTGCGAGCACGAGGTCCAGATACTCTTCGTCCCAGTCGCGTTCCGTCGCGGGCAGCGCCCCGGGGACGAGGGCCTGGGTTTCGGCACAGCCGCGCAGCTCGACGCCCGCCTCGGCGAGCCGCGCCGCCGCCGCCGGCAGGAAGCGGGCCGCGATGTCCCGGTGGACCAGCAAGGTCTCGAGCGCGTTGCACACGCTCGGGCGCTGGACCTTCGCGTTGAGCACGATGGCCTTGGCCATCTCGAGATCCGCATCGGCGTCGACGAAGACGTGCACGAGTCCCCGATCGTGCTTGAGGACGGGCACGCGCGAATGCTCGGCGACCCACCGCACGAAGGTCTCACCGCCCCTGGGAATGACGAGATCGACGAGATCGGGCAGCTCCAGCATGGCGCCGACGGCGGCGCGGTCGGTGATGTCGATGAACTGGATGGCCTCGGGCGGCGCGCCCGCCTTCTCCACGGCCTTGGCGAGGACGGCGGCGATCATGGCGTTCGACTCGATCGCCTCGCTGCCGCCGCGCAGGATGACGGCATTGCCCGACTTCAGGCACAGCCCCACGGCGTCGGCGGTCACGTTCGGGCGCGACTCGTAGATAAACCCGATGACGCCGAGCGG
>WNGA01022320.1_pt1 | contig 14903 bp, 22 predicted proteins | sample 5400061 | NCBI WGS metagenome assembly WNGA01 (sample SAMN13153366, study PRJNA577476) | soil metagenome | isolation source: 100 cm soil or saprolite under grassland replicate 2 | place: USA:California | collected 2016-06-15
TGTCCGGCGTCCGGATCGCCCGGAAGATCGCGCCGGTTTTCTTCGATGACCTGGCTGAAGACCTGGCCGGCGTCGTCTCCGGCTCGATTCTCTCGCGGCCGAGCTGCGCGGCGTCGAGGATCATGGCTTCGTCTCCGGCGTCCGGATCGCGCCGGCGTCCGTTCGATCCTCGATCCTCGATAGCCTGGCTTCGTCTTCGTCTCCGGTTCGACGCGGATCGCCGTCGAGGTCTCGCGCTTCGTCTTCGGCGTCCGCCCTTCCCTTCGCCCGGCGTCCGGATTGTTTGTTGTAGCCAGTCCTGACGCGAACGCCGGCCATCCTGCGAGCGGCTTCAATCTTCGCCGGCTCCGGCTCCGGGCGCCGTCGAGGTCTGTTTGTGATCGTGGAAATAAACAAGGCGGGATGTTGTGGCCTTCGGGATGTGCGGCCCGGCTGAAGTCTGGCCAGATCGCCGGCGTCATTGTGGAAGATCGCGGGCTGGCTCCGCTTGATGGTCTTCGTCTCCGGCTCCGGGCCGGTCTGCGATCTGTCACGCTTGCGCGTATATGTAGTGTGATATCTTTTCTGTTCGAGGTCTGGCCTATGGTCTGGTATGGACTGACGCGTAGGAATGACGTATATGTGGATTGATGATTGCGCTTGCGGGCAAAAAATTGCCGCCACGATTTAGGCGAAACGAGACGGCTTGAAAGTTAAGGTTTGAGATATGGCAATCACTTTCGTAATTGCTTGACAGAATGGTATCAAATTCAGCATTCCTTGCCTACTCTCTTGATTCTGCGTAGTGTGCTTAACGCCTCGCGGCATCACAGGAAAAAGTCTGACCGTCTGATAATCAAAGCCAAATATGCCTTGGTGCTCAACGCCTCGCGGCATCGCAGGAAAAATCGCCCGAATATCTTTTTACTTATCTTTTGAGAACTAGAATTACGATCAATGCGATGATGGCGAAAAGAATCAATCGAATTGTTTGGTAATTGACACCAAATATATTTTCCATCAGTTGATTCATTGTCGGAATTTTCGCTTTCAGTTCTAAGGCTTCGTCTTGAGCGTCTTGTCTGGCTTGCGCTTCTGGCATTCCTTGTTTGATTTTTTCTTGAGTGTTTATTTCGATAGATTCTTCGGGCGTTATTGGCGGACACAATCCAAACATCACTTCAAAAGGCGTACACCTTCTCAAACGTGGATTTTGCGATTGATCTTGATTTGATTGTTGATACGGATAATAGGGAACGAAGTCTGTAATTCCGCCGTTGCCCATATTCGCTAAAAGGTTTGATGACGCAGGCCAAAAACCTGTCAAATTAAAATAGTCGTTTGGCGTTATTGTTTGATTTGGAAGTTTGTTCATATTTCAATCTCCGGTCATTCGATTTTCAATCTCAATTATGCGTGAATGCAAGCGAGCTTGTGATGCTTCCCTCTTAAGATCGCGTCCAGCAAGCGAACGCATCTGTTCTTTGATCTGCAAAAGCAATTGTTCAATTCGCTTCGTTCTGGCGAGTATCACAATAGCTGTTTGTGCTCAACACCTCGCGGCATCACCGGAAAACTCGTTGTTCATCTGCTATCAAATCTTCAGTCATAGAAAAAGATCAGTTGACGTGCAAAAACGTTTCGCTAATGCCTTTGCGTGAGCTTTGCTGATTTCACGTTTTCCGCTTATGACCTCAGATGCGATGCCACTTGAGCCATTATTCATCCGTCTGTTTTGTGACACGGTTTCAATGACCTCTGGCAAAACTTCAGCAAGTAAGCCCGCATATTTTTTCGGATTGAATTTCGCTTTAGCAGTCTGTTTTCCACTTGTCACGGTTGTATTCATCGTGTTTCATCACTTTTCTTATGGAGATTATTTCCAGTGTGTAATCAATTTTTGCAATCAATCTATATTCATTTCCCGCAATATCGAAGATCACGCAATCGCCGTAGATGTCTGTCGCTCCGAAAGTCTTTTTCACATCATCAAATTTGTTCCATTTTGATGTGAGCGTGGTTTGATGCCACTTTTCTAAAGACGTTCTTGAGCGAGCGTGTTTTCTTGCGAATTTTCGCAAGACTTCATAATTTCTGACAATCATTTCTCATGTCTCTTTCTCCCTCTCTTGAATCATCTCTCAAATCCTCTCATCGTGAGAGTATGAAGTCAAATCGCGTTCATTTGTATTCTTTCATCACTTGATTTAGAGCTGTCTGATTGCCTAGTAATCGGCAACAAATGATGGCATCGTCAATTTTGCGTTTATCGACATTGTTTATGACAAGTAAGCCTATTTTATGTCCGAAGCATTGCGATTCGTTATCGCACAGAAAAGGCGCGGCGCATCCAAAACCTTTCTTCCCTTCGTACATGCGTTCATAGCTCTGATGTCGGAAATCATCGCGCGCGTTTCCGTTCAATGCTGGCGACATCGGAAAGCGTTTCTCTCCGGCGTCGCACTCCGACCACTCGAAGAAAAATATGTCGAACGACGCCGGCTCGACGCCGCTCAATTCGCAAGCGCGGCAATGATCAGCATACGGGCCGGCGCAAGCCGCAAGCTGTTCTTGCGTCGCTTGCGCCAGCGCGGTTCGTCTGTCTCTGTTGTTGTTTCTGTTTCTGCCGTTCATTTCAAGCCCCTTCGATCAGTCCGGCGATTCTCTGCCCTTCGTCAGAATCCATTCGCCACGTGCCCGCGTGTTTGTACGCGCGCGACAAATTAACATCCGTCAAAAACGGAAACGCTTTGATATGATTCTCTTCATCGCTCACATAGTAAAGACAATCGACTTCACACTTGAAAGGCGCTTGCCCGGTCAGCTCCCTGACCTTCGCGGCGTTGCGCATCATCCGGGCTTGCGCGTCCGTGATGATGGCGTTATGCCAGTCCGGCCTGTACATCCAATCGCGCGCCCATTCTTCAGAGCCGAGCCAACCGATTGCGTTGAGTGAAACGACCTTTAACAGCTTGCGATAAATGCGGTCATCGTCGGACGTCGGATCGATGGCTTTGAATTCTCGCGCGAAATCTTCGTACCATTGCGTCATGACCGGGTTCGACTTCTCGAAGATGTACGCCTCTCTGATGGCGTGGTCGATGTTCAGATCGCGCAGAAGTTTGACCGATGGAGTATGAAGCCACTCGCGCCCGCGCGTGATATCCCATAACATCGCGTCGCCCGTGTCCATCACTTCGACGCGCCAAACGCCCGGAACGTCATGAAAGGCCGGGTTCATCTCGCGCGCATAATCACCGATTCCTAGCTTGATGTTTGCGCTGCTTACGTAAGCGTGGTTTTTGTCGTAAGCGTGAATGAAGGCGCGCGCCGTCTCGCCTTCGGTCAGATCGCGCGCCCAATGAAGATCAGGCCAATTCTCCGCGAATGGCGTCTGATGAAACGACGTACGCGGCATATTCAACACGTCGCCTTTCCTCGCGTCTCCGCAAATCTTTTCGAGAACGTGTAAGCCGGTCCGGCCCGGCGAAAAGAAGATCGAACGCCGGAACGTGTCTTGAAAGCGCGTGAATGCTCGCTCTATCGCTTCTGATGACTGGTCGCCGATGCGCCAGTCATCCAACGCCTTCGGCGCTCGCAAGTAAAATTCGCCGCGCGCGGCTTCGTTGCGATAGGTCTTCATTTTTTCGTTGCCGTCCGCCTTGCGCCATTCGATGAAATTTGTAATCGGTTCATCGAATCGCTTCGATACGGCTTTGAAGACCTTTTCATCTCGAATCCACACTACGCGATTGTTTCGATAGAGCCGCGTCAAAATTGAATCCAAAGATTCGCCGCGTTTAATCTTGAAAGGTTCGACGCGCCAGTTTTCGCCGTCGCGGTATTCAAGCCCTTCCGATGTCAAAAAAGCATGATTGCGTAATTCCTGTTTGCCGTTTGTGTTCATCGCTCGATTTCTCCCTTCATAGCTCAATCGGTTCTTGCGTGATCGGGTCCGTAAAGCTGTAGTCTTCGGGATCGCCGGGCATATAGCCGTTGAAGACTTCGCCCGCTTTCCTCTGCTTTTCTGACGGTACGCCGCCGAAGTAGTTCGACAACGCCAATCTCAACGCCTTGTCTTCGTTGCCCGATGTCCACAACTTCATGAAGTCTTTCAACGTCTCGCCGCGCAGAGTAGTTGTAACTGTCCGGTCGCGCAGATATTCATCGTTTTTGAAAGGCGCGATTTCGCCTTTGATCTTCACCTTTAAACCGTTCGGCATTGACGGCGGCGCCGCTGGCGGTTGCGGCGGTTGTGGCGGCGGTTGTGGTGGCGGCTTCGGCTTTGCGCGCCGCGTGATCTTTTTCGGTTCTTTCGGCGGAGCGGCGACTTTGCGCCCGCGCTTGATGGCCTTCAACGGTTCAAACAGATTTTTGCCGGGCCGCTTGCCCTTCTCGATGTCGCGAATCTGTTTCGGGTTTCGGCCTGTTTTCTCCGCGATCCGTTTGATAACGCGCGCCTCGACATCGGCCTTCGTTCCGCGCTTTGATCGTGGCTGACCTTTGACCTTCGCCCATTCCTTCGTAACGAGGTCTCTGATGATCGACTTTGATGTTGTCTCTTTCGCCGCTTTTTTCTTTGCCATTATTCCGCCCCTCTCTTTTTAAGCGTCGCCCGCTTCATCGCCGCTTCACCTGAGCAGACCGGGCAAAACCAATCCGCGCCCTTTTTGTTTTCGATCAGCCATTTTTCAAAATTCCGGTCGCCGTTCCACGTGCGCGCGATCTTCCATTCGACGCCGGCCCGCGTCAGAACTTCGAGAAGGTCCGCTTTCGTTCTGCGAATATGATCCTCGATGCGCTCATCAAGATTGGTTGTAAATCCGATGTAATGACAGCGGCGTTCGGGTCCGCGACTACCGCAAATCAGATAGACTATTCCCCGTTCGTTCGTTATTTCGCCCATAGGGTTTTCTCCTTCGCTCTATTCATCGCCGCTTTACCTGAGCAGATCGGGCAGAACTTCGCCGCGCCGTTCCAATTCTTCAAACGCCTTTCAAGCTTCCGGTCGCCGCGCCACGTGCGCGCGATCTTCCATTCGATGCCGGCGTCATTGATGACTTCCATCAGCCTCGCGCCCATTCCGCAAAGATGATCTGTGATGCGTTTATCCAAGTCCGTCGTGAATCCAATGTAATGGCCGGCGTGTTTGAGCCGCCGATTGAAGTGAATGAGGTATACGACGGCGATTCCGCGCGCTGTCTTCCTTGTGATATGCTGCTTTCGAGACATATTGATTATGTCCTTTCTGCCCTTCATCGGGCGGTCAGAGACGGCCCGGCGTGAAACTTTCACGGGATCATCGCCGGGCCGTCGTGTTTATCGATCGTGACATCTTTCGAAATACTCTTGCGGGTTTTCACTCAGCCGCTTTAATTCCTTGATGGACGTTATGCGAATGTTCACATCGGGATAGTTTTCTGCGAATTTTCGAATCTTCGCTCTCATCAATGATGGACTATCGCGCGCCCGTTTTGTGCGCGCCTCGATTCGCAGATAAATCGCATACGTATCTTCGTCATCGGCCGCGAGCGACGCCCTAAGCCGGCTGATCGTCTCTTTCAATTCTTGCTCTGCTTTACTCATCTCTCGCCTTTTTGCGTTTAAATCGTCTCTGTTGAATTTGCCCATATGATGCCCCGCGCCGGCGTCGAAACGTTCGCCACGGGTAAGCTTGAGAGCCGGGTGCGTCACTTCTCGCGCTCCCGGCCCGCGCCTTTGAGCCTTGCTTGTAATCCCGTGCGGCGTTCCGCCGTCCGACCGAGCGCGCCGGCGATGTTTCGTTGCGTCCCTACGATGACGGCCATCTGCTTTGCGCGAGTCAAAGCCGTGTAAAGTAAATTGCGATTCAAGAATTCGTAGTTGTTCGAATGGAAGGCCAGAACGACGGCCAAATATTCGCTTCCCTGTGACTTATGGATGGTCTGACAAAATCCATGCATCAATTGGTCTTCATAGTCGTCGCGCCCGTAAGTGATCGGCTCTATGTGGCCGTCGAATAAAACATCGACCAATTCGTTGTCAGGGCGAGCGGCGACGATGACGCCCGTTTGCCCGTTGATGACATCGTTCGGATAGTTGTTTCTGGTTTGCATCACTCTGTCGCCGGCGCGAAAGACGATTTGCGCGCCGTAGCTCGAAAACGACAATTCCGCCTTGTCTCCGCGCGGCGGATTGAGCGCGGCTTGAAGCCTGCGGTTTAGCGCCAGCGTGCCGGCGTCGCCTTTATGTTGCGGCGTGAGAACTTGAATGTCTGATGGCTTGAAGCCTCGCGCGGGCATATCGCGAGTAACAAGGCGCAAGACGTGATCGGCGATTGCGCCCGGCTCTGACTCTTCGATGAATTGGAAATCGTCACTCCGGCGCAGTATAGGCATGCGCCCGCTTCGGATGAGGTCAGCATTTTGAAGAATCATTCCTTCGCCTTGTCTGAAGACCTTCGACAGACATGAAACCGGAATGACCTTCGATTCGATCAGATCGCGCAAGACCGCGCCGGCCTGAATCGACGGCAATTGCGCGTCATCGCCGATGAAGACTATTTGAGCGCCGCGCGGAATTGCTGCGAGAAGATCGCGCGCAAGCTCAAGACTGAGCATCGAGGCTTCGTCAATAATCACAACGTCGAATGGGAGCGGGTTTTCTTCATCGTGAAAGAAAGTGTTATGTCTTGGATTCCAGACTAAAAGAGAATGAATTGTCTTCGCTTCGCGTTCGCGTCCACCGCACGAAACCGCTTCTTGCAACCGGCGCGCAGCTCTCGCCGTGAAGCTTCCCAGGGCGACGCGCTTATCGAGCGATTCAAATACGTCGCAAACTCCGCGTATAATCGTCGTCTTGCCCGTTCCCGGTCCGCCCGTGAGAGCTGAAACGCGCGACGCGACCGCGTTGAATATCGCTTGCTTCTGTTCATCCGTGAAGGCGATGGATTGGTCAGCTTCGGCGGAGGCAATGAGGCTTTTTACTGATTGTTTGTTTATCTTCACGGGAACGCCAGCACGCACGGCGATGTCTCGCGCGACGAAGTTTTCAGCATCGAAGATTTCGCGCGTGTAAACAATGTCGCCGGATTTCACGATGTCGCCGTCGATGATGATCGCGCCGCCGCAAGCCGCTTCATCGATCAGAGCATCTATCCTCTCCGCCGCAATCGTCGCGTCGCCTTTCTTCAAAAGGTCCGCCGCCTTCCGGCCCAGCTCCGCCCGGCCGGCGTAACAATGTCCCTCTTTCCTGACGATCACGCGCAGGGCTTCAACGATGCCCGCGAAGATGCGGAAATCCGAATCGAACGGAATGCCCAATATTTCGCCGGCCCTGTCCGCCTTTTTGAAACCTACGCCGGAGATGTCTTCGATCAGCGCGTAAGGGTTCGTCTCAACAGTTTGCCGCGCATTCTTGCCATATTTTTCAAACACCTTCGACATGTCGCGAACGCTCAGCTTCAAGCCATAGAAGAAAGCTTCATCGTCGTCGCGCGCTCGATCCTCGCGGCCGGCCCATGCTTCGCAAAGACGTTTTGCTTTCTTCGCGTCGAAACCATCGGCGATTAAACGCGCCGGGCCGGCGTCCAACACTGCGAACGTTTCCGCACCGTAGCGTTCAACGATCTTTTCAATTGTCACTTTGGCGACGCCTGGAATTTTGAGCGAGCGCAGAAATTTTATGGTCCCGTCGTTCGTCGTGGGCAAGATAGTAACGGGCATGAACGATTCCATCTTTATTTGAGTCTTGCCGCGAAATTGTTGCAGCTCGCCCGCGATCCGGAGTCGCGAGCGTAAATCCGTTGCGCTCGACGCGCGGCTTCGATTCCACGAAGCGGCCGATTAGCTCGATTGTCGCGCGGCCGTTTTTCTCAGTCATAATTTTCGTTCTGTATCTAGTTCCCGAAAAGATTCGAGAATCCTCGCAAAACGGTTTTCTAACTCCGTTATCGTATCTTCCTTAGCCAAAGGATTTTCACGCGACGTTTGAATCAATTTCTCGAAAATCCTTTCAAGATGCGGCGCGACGGCTTCACCTTGTTCAAACGCAAGTTCGATCATTTCTTCGACGTTGATAACTGCTCGCTCCATCGCATATTCGGCTGTTATCTTTCCGTGTTTAGTTTTCTTATTCATAGATTTTCTTCCCTGTCGCAATTCGATTTTTATTGACTTCAGCCTCAAGTAACTCAAGAAACCAAGCTGCCGATTCCGTATCAGTTACATTTTCTTGCGAAGCCATATAGAAAGTTCGTTTTATCCACGCGCCCGCTATTTTTCTTGCGTCTTCTCTCGACATAGGTCTGCGCTTTCGCCGCTCGATCTTCGCCGGAACGCCCGCGCCCTTGCCTTCACGCAAAACAGACATCGCAATTTCAGTCAATACTTGTCGAGGGTTTTTATTGAAGACTGAAGCGCGCTTCATGATCCTGTGTTGAACGTCGCGGATCATGTCGAACAAAATCATGGTGTAGTGAGTCGGAAATTGTTTACCCCGTATCTTGTCGCCGGGCACGATTTGAATCAGCGTCACGTCAGCGCGGGTTTGAGCATCGATTAGGCGCTTGCGTTGCTGCCTCACGCGAGCTTGTAAAGCAGCGATTGTCTTTGTCTGTTTCCCTATTTCAAGTTTGATGTCGGCATCGATGAAATCTTCCGGGCATGCGTAAGCGGCGACGGTCAGATCGACGCATTCAAAAGTATCTTCGCCATCGGAAAGGCCAATAAGAGCGTCGATGTATGAACGGACGCCAGACTTGATAGAAAGCGCGGCAAGCCAGATATTTATTATGCGCGTCGTTCGCGCGAATTCCCGCACATCCAGTTGCCCTAAGTCATCGGCTGATGAATCTGAAAAATATAGTTCGTCTTGATTTTGATCGGCCATGAAGGCATATCCCGTCGCTATAACGAAAGTTACAGCCTTACGGCCGCGTGAATTTTCAGGCAGGAATTGAACGCTTGAAGATTAGAGGATATAAGGATTTACAGCATGGTCGCGTTCAAATGATTGAATGACGCGAGGTTGCACGGTATACTTTTCCCGTCTTCAAGAGCGTTCCGTGTGTATCCTGCCAAAGATAATCAACGCGGGCGCTTTTGTAGTTTATGCACAAGAAGCGGCGGAGCGTTGGGCACTTTGCAAGGGTCGTTGAACGCTCCGCCTTTTCTTCTTGAGCCGTTGAAATTGAAAAGAGCTGTTAGGCGATTGACGCCTTCACTTTTTATCGGGGCGTTGATAATTGCAGCTCTTCGCTTCCCGTCTTTTCCTTAAGTTCAATTAGGTAAGCTTCAAGCACCATCATCGAAAACGGGTAAGTAGCAATATGCGCTTCGCCCTGTTCAAGCATCGCAATTGTTCTATGGTTAACGTGAAGCCTGCGCGCCACATCTCGCATAGATAATTCGCCCCGTCTTTCTCTTAAGTATTCACCCCATACTTTTTTTAACTTCACAATGTCGGGCGCGGAATTATCCAATCCGCCAACCTTAGCAAGCTCCCAAAGAAACTTAAGTTGATTGACCTTCGTCATTCCGCCCGGCTGTCGAAGCTTCTCGATGGCAGTCATAATTCGCTCGTTTACAGATTCAAAAGTTTTCTTTGCCATAAACGCGGATAAATACTCTCCATTTCGGTCGGAAATGTCAAGTTAATCTGTCCGGCGCGCTCGCCTTCCCTTCACAGAGACAGAATCAAAATGAGCGTGATAATAATCACTATCCCTTCGGCGATTTCCTCGATGTCGAATTTGTCATCCATTGTTTACCTTATCATTCGCGCGGGATACCCCCACGGGATACCCCATTGGGACATCCCATATGGGACACCCCACGGGACATCCTCAAATTGTGGCTTCGATCTTTGCCGCCGTCTGATCGTTCGAATTGCGCCCGCGCCGCTGATCGATGACAGCTCGCGCAATCTCCCGATACTTCATGGTGGAATAAACCGGAGCTTCGGACGCGGACACCATCATTCCGTAAAGCTCCCGGCCAGCATGACGAAAATTCAAGGCATACCCCCGGCCCGAAGGTTTGAGCCGGAAGGACGCGGCTTGTTGTCCGCGCTTTCCGTTGCTGATTTCGGGATAGCCCTGCGAAGCCGGAGCGGAAAACGGGGCGTTAGCTGGCGACGCGCGCAGACCTCCCGCGCCGGCCATCGGGATCATCTGGCCAGGCGCATTCTGGCCGCTCGCGTCGTGAGACGTGATGATCTTCGACACAAGCGTTAAGGCGATCAGTCCCACGATGCCGAGCAATCCCGGAAAGTATTTGAACAAAGGCCATGACACATAGTCGTTAATCCATCCGGCCTTTTCCGTCTTCTCGTCTTTGTCTTTCTTTTGCGCCTGCGCTTCGGTCTGGTTGAATTCGCCGGCCAGCTTCCGACACGATACGGGCTTGCCGCCGCGCTCGATGCAATCGTCATAGGTCTTCTGATACAGCTCTTGCCGCGTCATCGTCGCCCGCTCATTCTGCGAGTTTGTGATTATCAGGTAAGCGATGCATCCGCCGCTGAAAAGCAGAAAGAGAGAAAGAACATATTTCACAATCCACGCCGTCCACTCTAAGGCGTTACCGTCTTCCTTGTAGTCGATGTAAGCGGCCCAACAAACCGCAATGTCAGCGATCAGATAACACGCGACGGACAACACGCCGATTGCGCCCAACTCCCGAAGCGAGTGATAAGCGCCAAGCGACGTGCCCGCGCAAAAGATCAGAGCGCACACTATGCCCGTCACTACCGCGAGCGTCTTTTCTCTGTTGTAAGCCATCTCATTTTCTCCGTTGAAATGGCGCGCTAAATGGATTGACGAAGGCGGGATTTCGCTTGATACAATCGAGCCGATGTCAACCGTAAGCTTAACGCGCTAGGTTGATGTCACGGCCTGTAAAGCCTGACCGCTTTACAGGCCAATCAATTCTCAGCCTCTATACATCACATCAAGACATTTTGCAAACAAGACGCCAAGCTAATAAGCTAACAAGCTAACAGGCTAACAAATCAGATATGCTAGCAAGCTAGCAAGCTAGCAAGCTAGCAAGCTAGCAAGCTGACAAGTTATCAGGCTAGATAATTGACTAGCTTGAAAGCTTACAAGACAAGATGTAGAACTATCGCCTTGTCAGCTTGCAATCAACCCAACTAAAATACTTTCGCTATGACACAACGAATCATAACGATCAGCGGTTACAAAGGCGGAATCGCTAAATCGACAACCGCCATACATCTTGCGGCTTACTTCTCGCAGAAAGGCGAAACCGTATTGATAGACGGCGATCCGAACCGGAGCGCCGTCACGATGTCGAAGCGCGGCGGATTTCCGTTTACGCTCGGCGATGAAAGGCAGCTCGCGAAGCTCATTCAAGGCCATCAATACGTCATCATCGACACTGCGGCCCGGCCACAGTCCGATGATTTGGTTGAATTGGCCAAAGGATGCGACTTAATGATTTTACCTTTGACGCCAAGCATGATGACGGCGGATCCGACATTACTACTCATTAAACACCTTCAGACAATGAAACAGGCTAGGGCAAATTACCGCGCGCTGATAACGATCATTCCGTCGCCTCCGTCATCGGCGGGCGCAGATATGCGCGAAGAATTGAAAAGCGCCGGCGTGCCGGTGTTTGAAACGATGATTCGCCGCCGCTCGATTTACGAAAAGGCGGTCATCAAGGGCAAGCCTCTGTCGCTCTTCATTGAGGCGAAAGCCGCCGCCGCTTGGGAAGAGTTTGCAACGTTCGGAAAAGAAGTGGAGACGATACTATGAAAAGCAGATTCGCAGGATTGGCATCGGCCAGGCTACAAGACATCGAGGCCGAAGGCGTTGAGCCGATAGACGAAGCTCCCGCGCCGACGTCCGCGCCAAAGACGAAGACCAAAAAGAAGCCAGTTAAACAAGTCAACAAATCGACAAGTCGGAAAGCTGGCAAGAAGACATTCGATAAGGACGAAGAATTTTCCGCGTTAGTTTCGGCCCGGACATCAGAAGACAATCGGTCATGGTGGATTTATCAAGCGCGGCTTCAAAAAACGAGTTTACAAAAGGCGATTGTCGAAGCTCTCGAAAAACGTTTCGGATTGCCGAAGAAAGCGCGAACAAAGTAATCTGACCTTGAAAGGGAAGTATGAGCGAAGACAACCCGACATCAGACTTGACGACTGATGAAATGCTGCGCGCGTTGATGGCCAATATGCGAGAAGTCAAAGACAGACTCGCCGCACTCGAATCCGTTGCCGAAGATCGCGCGAGAGAGACAAGGCCGAAGCTCGATTTGATCGTGAAAGAAATTTCCGATTTGCGCGAAGAGATGGCCGGCGTCAGAAGAGATTTACGGTCGATAGATCGCAAGCTTGAAATCTTCAACACCGAATTGCTTGAAAGTAAGGTCGATCTTCGAGACTTCGACAAACGCTTAACCGAATTGGAGCGCAGGCCAAATTGAGAGGAATGACATGGTCGAAGACTTCACGCCGGAAGAAATGGAAATGTTGCGCATACTCATCTCTGATGTGCGCGAAGTGAAAAACAGACTCGGCGCGCTGGCTTCTACCAAAGCATCGGCCAACGAAGACATCATTTCTCGAATCATGCGGCTTCAAGATGAAGAGTACGAAACGGCCCACGCGATCCTCACGCGATGTGACCGGATCGATAATACTCTGTCTCAAATTCGCGGACACCTTGACGCCTTAAACGACCGTAAGCGCGATGATGAACGCCGCGCCGATTGAACGTTGCGCAACTACCCAATCAATTAACCGAAGGGAATATTATGCAATGCGATTTATGCATACAGCCTCATGAACTAGGGCCGGACTTTTACGCGGGACTTGAGCAAATCAGAGAATTGAAATCTCCGCCGAACAGACCGCACAGCGAGGAAGACATCAACAATATGATGATGCGGGAACATGAAATGCCCGGATTCTTCAGCTCTCTTCCGCCCATACACTTGATGCATGGCCTTAACAATGAACTGTGGTTGCTGGACGGCCTAGACCGTTATATCGCGGCGAGCCTTTTGCGACGCGAGAATATCAAGGCGACGCTTCATCCGCTCATGGATGAAGCGTCAATCCGACGCTTTCGATTTCGCGCGAATGATATCGGGCGCGGGAACGACAGGCAGGCCAGAATCTTGCACGGCGTCTTTCTCACGCAGAATTGCGGCATGAGTCTACGCAACGCGGCGCGCGAAGTCAGACTAAACAACGTCGAAGGGAAAGGCGGCGGAGAGATGGCCATAAGCCGCATGATCAACAAATTGAAGAATCAAGGGAACGGAGCGAACAGAGACACGTCATTGACGCCCGATAAAGCCGCCTTCGGCCTGCTTACTCCCGTTTGGCGCTTCGCTCAATTCTCGAAGAATGACAGCGCGCGCGCTCTCGCAGATGCCTTGCAAGACAATCCTGATTTCATCCCGGCATTTAAACAGACCATCGCCACACTTGAGCGCGCAATCAGCCTTGCGGACAAGTAACGGCGCGTTCGTACCGGGCGAATTTTGAAATTTACGACACGCTTTATGGTGTCGAGTATTGAAGGGCGAACGATGACATACGAAGGCTTTCGACAGTCAGTGTTAGAAGAGATGGCGACGCAAGGCATTTCAAAGGCCGATCTTCGCGCGGCTTACGTCGAAGAGATGGAAGCCTCTGAAGAGTGGCGGATTCTTTACCCTCGCATCTATCAAGGCACGGGCGGCTACGGCTCACCGAAACGCGCGGCTGAAACCTACTATATGGCTGTCAACTGGATGATGGACAATGCAGCGACAGCGCCAGCGGCTTTTCGAGCGATCTACTGCGCCGCGTGCGTGGCGAAAGAGCATGCCTTTCCTGTCTTCTTCGTTGATGCTCAATTGCTCTCTGCCGTGTTGAATACAGACCCGCCGTCTGGCGTGCGTTGGACTGAGATGAAGTTGCCCTTTGAGGCTGGCGTCTTCTGTCTGCCTCGCGGCGCGCTTCGCTACGTGGACGGAAGCGAAGTCAATCATCTTGGCTGGCTTAGAGCGCATAAGGGCGATGTGTTGCGATTCAACGGACGCGCGCCATCTGTCAATGCGCTCAATGATGCCTTTTTGATTTACGCTCAACCACTCAACGATGAAGGCACAGTTTTATTCTCGAATTTAAATGCTGATGAACGCCCGTATATCGAGGATAGCGAGATTGATGATTCTTGTCGCGGTACTTTCGATTTACCGCTCACGTCTGGCGATGATGAATTCCTGCGCCTCTGCCGCTCGCTTGTCTTCGGTCTGTTGATGGTAATGAACGCGCGCCCCGCTCTTGTCTCTTACGGCAAGAGAGAAGGAAAGCAATCGAAGAAGACCCGGCGCGAGTTCTGGACGCCCAACGTTATTGGGCGTGGCTACAGAGCGCAACGCGAGCATCAAGGCGGAACGCATGACAGTCCGCGCGCAGGATGGCGGCGCGGTCACTACACGCACCAAATCATCGGCAGTGTTCGGAACAATCCCGACTTCGTTTCAGCCGGGAGTCTGCCGCGCCTTCCTGATGGCGTTATCGACTGGATCAGCATCGATGATGAGACTTGCGCGAAGTTCTGGCGGCATCATTACCACCATTGGCTTGAACCAATCTGGGTTGATGGCCAGACTTCATAAATTCGTGGACTAATTGAAAGAACACGCGGCCAGGTCAGGCCGGAGACGAACGGAAACCATCGAGCCGGGCCGGAGCCGGAGACGAAGACCATCGAGAATTGAGCCGGCCAGGTCAAAGGCCAGGTCATCGAGCGCCGGACCTCGACGGCGATCCGCATCGAGCCGGAGACGAAGCCATGATCCTCGACGCCGCGCAGCTCGGCCGCGAGAGAATCGAGCCGGAGACGACGCCGGCCAGGTCTTCAGCCAGGTCATCGAAGAAAACCGGCGCGATCTTCCGGGCGATCCGGACGCCGGACA
>WNGA01016369.1_pt1 | contig 14902 bp, 14 predicted proteins | sample 5400061 | NCBI WGS metagenome assembly WNGA01 (sample SAMN13153366, study PRJNA577476) | soil metagenome | isolation source: 100 cm soil or saprolite under grassland replicate 2 | place: USA:California | collected 2016-06-15
GAAGGTGGTCTTGGCGATTCCCTCACATTCAAGCTGAGCATGAGGGAGTATGAAGATATGGGGTTGAAAGTCGGGGACAAGATATCCATTGAAATCAAGAAAAAAGAAGACAGCGGAATTTAAATTATGTTTTTTCCGATGCCGTCTATAAACTCATATTCGAAATTTTAAACGAACGTAAGTTGTCACTTGCTGAATGATAACTATGGAACTTGGAGAACTAATTCAGCTCGAGTCAACATGTGCGTATGTCTATAGTATATAGTCAGAGAAGTCCTAAGCGCCTCATTTAGGTAATTTTAGGGCTTCATGTTACACTTTTAACGCGTAGCAGAAGGTTCTTATATTTAATTGTCGAATCGATATTTATGGAAAGTTCACAGCAGACTCAGTTAATCAATATAACCCCTAAGGCTGCGGAAAAGATAACAGAGTTCATGAAGGCAGAGAATAAAGGTAACTTGTATCTACGTGTTTACGTTTCTGGTGGGGGGTGTTCAGGACTCTCGTATGGCATGGGATTTGAAGAGAAGCCTGATGATGATGACGCCGTCATTAGCGAAAATGGTGTACAAGTAATAGTGGACACTTATAGCCAGAAGTATTTGAAGGGAGCAAACGTTGATTACGTCGAAAGTCTGATGGGTTCTGGATTCAAGATTAACAATCCCAACGTAACAAAAAGCTGCTCGTGTGGAAGTTCATTTTCTACTGATTGATATAACAACCTTAATCCCCCTCTGTTGGCGACAGATCTCAAAATACGTCAAATGCTGCGCTAGCAGTACTTCTTGATTCTAAGAAAGCAGATATGCGACTATACAGTTGGAGCTCTTTGGATTTACTAAATAAGCAGATTTCTTCATAAAATTTAACTTCTTTTCTCCAATCCTACGTCCGATGTCGTTACTTAGTAAGAGAATGAATCTATATATGATCTGAATCCACAAGAAACTGATGTAGGTTTTCATGGCATATGACATTATTAACAATTAGTGAAGCAAAGGCTCATCAACATATATAGTCAATCTGTTAATCTTCTTGTAAGTAATAATTTATGTCATACGCGTCTAGAATGCCAAGGTTTCCAGGGGTTAACAAGCTGAAAATTGCTGCCGTAGTAATAACTTTCATCATTATAATAATTGTAATGATGGAATCAGTTGTAATTGTTGAAGCAGGTCATAGAGGTGTTGTTCTTTATCTGGGTGCGGTTGAAAATCGAGTTCTTCCCGAAGGGATACACTTCATCGTTCCATTTGCAGAGCAAGTAGTCCAAATGGAGGTCCGTACGCAAAAATTCCAAGCAGAAGCATCAGCTGCTTCCAATGATTTACAAGAGGTTCAAACAGTTATCGCATTAAACTACAGGATTGACCCCGCAGAGGTCAATAAGGTCTATCAATTATTAGGTGTAAATTATGCGGATCGTGTTATTTCCCCTACTATTCAAGAAGCCGTTAAAGCCAGTGTAGCCAAATTCAATGCAGAAGAGCTGATTACAAAAAGAGAGACTGCAAAAGGTGTAATAGCTCAAGCCATAAGAAGTACTCTCACTTCCAATAATATACAAGTAGAAAATGTGTTTATTACAGACTTCAAGTTTTCGTCAGCATTTGCTACTCAAATAGAGCAAAAGGTAGTGGCTTTCCAAAAGTTTCTGACAGAGCAAAATAATTTGAAGGCTGTACAAGTGATTGCTAATCAAAATGTGATAAAGGCTGAAGCTGCAGCCAGAGCAAACGTAGCAAGGGCCGATGGAGAAGCCCAAGCAATAAAGGTAATTACAAGTCAACTAAGGTTCAGTCCAGAATATTTACAATGGCAGGCAATTAACAGATGGAATGGTCAGCTACCCTACGCATCTGGAAGTGGCGCAGTTCCATTTTTCCAGCTTCCAACTCCACAAAGTCAAACAGTAAACCAAACAAGTCAGCCATCAGGAGCTCAGGGCCAAATTAGTAGGTAAGAGAGTAAGAACTTTATCGTTATCCTCTAAATCCTAAAGTCATTTCATGACATGACCTGCTATGTTCCTTAGCCTCTAGTTCTTGGTCCTTCTTGTCAATATCGAATACTAAGTTGCAACTATAGCATCTGATAAGCCTGACCATGTCTCTACATTCATCACGGGTCCAGTCAATTTAAAGCATCACTTTCAAGACCGATACTGCTAGTTATAGTTCTCCATGTAGGCCTAAATGAAAAAGGTCTGAAGCAAACAGGGGGCCATTGAAACTAATGTTGGTATCACTATCGAAGGATGGACGTAAACCCATCATAATTGTTCTGATTACATTCCTCAAAATATATTAAATAAAGTGTGTTTCTCCAAATCCATACAAGAATGGTTCGAATTCCAATCCTGGAATAGCACATACATTGTCTAATAATATCCTAAAATCTATGGTTCTTCATGAAATAGATTTGTGTGTGCTGTTCTTTCTCAAAAGAATCATTCCTAATATGTATGGTATATTATAAAAAGTAGCTAATGCCGCCATTTGTTGACCAAAGAATTGCTGTGCAAGAACAACTACCAGTATGTTATTGATATACGTCATCGCTATAAACCCTGAAAATTTATCCCTCTTATCCTTCCCTTTGATACCGATAGTCACATATCCAATCACTCCATACACTGCGAATAAAATAAATGCTTCAAGAGTGGTATTTATTACAAAGAATTGATCTGTGAAGAAATAACTTGAGGCATTTGAAAATATTATTAAATTAATTAGAAAAATCAACCCGAGAGATGGTACCATTGAATTTGCACCCACAATATCTGCAAGACCTGCTTTGTACTTCTTAGTAATCCATCCCGCTGCTAAAGGTACAAATAACGCAACAGAAAGGACCACTGCCATATCTGTAAGAGGAACCGAAAATTTTGATTGGAAGAATATGTAAACTAGGATTGGAAGAACAAAAGGAACGGAAATGGAAGTAGTTATTACTGTTCCAACAACTAGAGCTAGATTACCACCAACTAGATTTACAACGAATGGTGCACCTAGTCCAGTAGAAATTCCTGATAATAGTAAAATGGGTAAGGCATCTCGGGGAGAAAAAAGAGTAGCAAATAAATACATAATAACAGGAACAATTATTAGTTTTACAATCGATAATTTAATAAGCAGTCTTGGTTTCAGGAAAACTGAAAGCAGTTCACTTGTATCGAGTCGAACTAAGTTTAAAAATAGAATGATACCAAGGAAAAGTAATAGATAGGGTGAAAAAATCTTACCCACGGATGAAAATAAGACGCCTCCTAAAGTTGAAGATAATAGAATTATTATGAGGATAATCATAATACCTTTATCATAGGACAATTATGGTGATTAACCTATATTCTGATATTCATTCGTATCTGTCAAAATCACCTCAGAGTAGAGCCTTGAGTTAAATTCTCTCAATACAAGTTGTTGCTGAGGTAGAAAGAGAAAAAGAAAGAAATAGGGGAAATAGTGGCCGGGAATGTTACTCTATGAATCATAGGCTCGTGAAACATAGTTTGGTATATTATGCCGTTGTTTTCACTTCTATTATCCATTCGCACTTGACGCCGGCTTTATGATGATGATTTTCTACCGCTTCTTTATTGGGTGCATCAAGGAGACAAAAGAACTTGTCTTCTTTTTCGTTATACATTATGTTATTATGTGTAATCCCGAATTCATCTATTGTTTACTCCCCAGTTCTAACCATAGTTTTGCAGATATTCTTCTTGCCATTTTGCGAGTTCCTACTTCAAATGCTACATACGATGGGACAAAGCCCAAAGAAATCCATCCTATCATGTGAAGTGTTTCCATAGTTGCTGATATCATGATATCAGTATATATTTGTATCGCTGTGATATCACGATATCATTACACTTAAATATAATGAATACAAAAATAGAAGGGTATGACACATGATCTAATAATCAGAGGATTTGATGATCATGTTCATGCGGCTCTAGGAAAGACAGCAAATCAGAAGGGAGTTTCTATTAATTCCATTGTAAAAGATGCTGTAGATAAGTGGTTAAAACACCAACAAGAAATTCCCAAAAAGCATTACTTGGTTATCTATTCAGACGACGAATCTATGATCGGTCTCCTGAAATCTATGGACAGGTTAGCGAAAGAAGCAGATTTGTTTAGATGTTACTGTGGACCGCCACGTAGTTCGGAGATTGAGCTCCTATCCAAATTGAAATGGTATAATGGAACTGTTATGCCATATTTTTACCCAAATGACAGTCATCCAGGAAAACAACAATCACAAACACATACAAGAATCCAAAAAGATATCGCAAAATACTGCAGACAAGTCATGACAAATCTTGCAGTCGGTGCTAATAACAAACACCTATGTTGTATGGATTTTCTTATAAATGATATAGCTAAGAGTTCATTAAAACAAGCAATGACTGTAGAACAACTTTATGATAATAATAGACTATCCGGTTCGATTTACTGTAACTATAAAACCGAAAATTTGATAAATTCTGAGATAAAGAACATGATTGAATTATTTGAAATGCACGATCAGGTCTTTATACTAAAGGATGCTGAAGTATACAAACTTCATATCACGAAAGAGAATGTCCATAAGCTGTTCTTAAGTTAAATTTCGTATTATGTGGTTACTTTACTTGAAGGTGTTTTAGGTTCAATTTAATCACACTTCTACCGACTTTAGGAATTCCAATTAACTCTAAGGTAATATTTTGCTGGTATCAGCTCTAATCCTTCATTCACTCATTCATTCGTCAATCCATGCCTTTTTTCTATCGCGTCTATTCTACCACCATATTTTTTCTTATATTCCGATTTACATGAGGTGCAACAGAAGAATCGTTCATATCGTGCAAATTTTAGCACGGAGATCCCCTGTGATAGAACCTCGACAGAAGTCACAATCTAGTACTATCTTTGTATCCTTCTTTATTTTCTTATGATGTTGGGTTCGGTAGTCAGTTTGCAATTCAGATATAGGAATGCTGTTTTCAATTTTTCCAAAATCAATGATTGGTGCTACAGATTTAATGAATCCTACATTTACCAGTCTTCGAATCTAGCCTTAACCGTAGGCGTAGTTATTCCCGTTTCACGTGATACTTGACGGAATGACTTACGACCATCTTTGAATAACGATTTTAATATTGAGATATCGTACCCATCTAATTCAATAGGCAACATCATAGAACAGGGCTTACATTTATATTAATTATACAATTGTAAAGTCCTATTATTATATTTGTGATAGTTTTACTATAATGATATGGCAAAAGATCCGGTATGCGGTATGTTTGTAGAAGAAAGGCCTGAGTCCATCAGGTACACTGTAAATGACAAGGAGTATTTCTTTTGCAGTACCCAATGTTTAAACGAATTTAGAGAACCTGAAAAAGAGCTGAATAAACTAAAAATTCATGTAGCAGTAAGCATCGCTTTAACAATTCCCATTATATTTCTAAGTCTGCCGCATATGCTGCCAGCACAATTTGGACATATACTGCCAATGGACTTGATGCATAACTCTAGCTATATTATGCTGGTATTAGCTACTCCACTTCAATTTTGGGTTGGATGGCGATTTTACAAGGGATTTTGGGATGGCATTAAAGCAAAGGCGTCGAATATGGATACACTTATCGCAATAGGAACATCAGCAGCATATTTGTATAGTGCAGCAGTAACTCTTGCTCCCAACTTTTTTCCGTTTAAATCTGTATATTTTGAAACATCTGCTGTAATCATCACGCTAATACTTATCGGTAGACTACTTGAAACAAGAACAAAAGAAAAAGCTTCCGAAGCGGTTAGGAAATTGCTTGACTTACGGCCTCGCACGGCTAAAGTACTGCATCCAAGTAAGAACTTGCCAGGACAAGTCCTAGAGGAAGAAGCCAATTGAGGTTGCCAAAGCCCTACTACAAAGATAGCTACTACAGGGATTTTATCATTCATCAAACCCCTTTGAGAAAGAGTAGTATAAAAGGGAGGCTCTTAAATAGACAACATGTCAAACGCTGAGAATATTAGTCAGGAAAAGAAGGAAGTAATTAGGAACCTCTATCTTTCTGGAATCGGCGAAGAATTTATTGCCATACAACTTGACCTTGAAATTCCTGTTGTAATACGAGCCTTAAAAGACCTTGGAGAGTACAAGTCTTGAGAGTAAGTCAATATTGCTTCTGCCTATGAAACAAGCTTAGTCCGTCTTCCGTCTGCTACCACTGAAACGAGCTATCTATTTGTTTGAATTTCTCAATTTCAATGGGTATTAGTCTGATTATATTGCTGTCTATTTCAATAATCCCCTTTTGTACCCATTCTTGTTTAAAATCTGTGTCATAGAATCTAAGCTAATTTCTTGAAAATGGGAATGAAATTCTGCTACTGCAATATGTTTTTGCCCCTTGTCACGTGCTTTCTTAAAAGACTCATTCAATCTTTGTAAGAGCATATTTTCATCCCATTCCGCCACTGCTTTTTCATCCTTATTTGATTCCAATGCCAATCCTAGGTATAGATAAGGAATGCATATTTTTTAAGCTCTTCTATGCTTTATCTATTTACTCACTTTTCTAAATCAGGGTTAGCAAATTTATCCTGTTCAATATTTTCATTAAGATGCTTACTTATTTTCTTTAATGATAATTATCAAGTACTCACGGAGAAATAGAATTAGTTTCTTTCTTTCTTCAGTCAGGTATTACTCAATCAATAACACTGACACTTATAGAGACGCAAATTAGATTTTCTAAATCTCTGATTTTTGTAAAAATGGCATTCTTCAGCGTCTTCTATGAATACGCTTAACCTTCATAACGCAGCGCTCAAACCTAGCTGTGCCTTTTTTTCAATCCTTGAGCATGACATATAGGTTAAGGCTTATCCATGACGCTTAGAAATTGATAGAACTTAATTGAAGATAATGAAAGGATCAGAAGTAACCGAGATATCAGAAAAGGAGAATCAGTGATGAAGACTATTCACAATTTTCATGTTCAGACAGGAACATGTAAAACGTTCAACTACGAGAAATAGAATTGTTTTCTATTTTCTTATGGTATTTTCTAAATAATAAAGAGTATTAATTTACAATATAATCGTTTCGCAAAGCAAAGTACTCGAAGAAAATTAGGAGTCCATTTTTATAAAGCACATGAGAATGTTAACATTTTATGATAAAAAGTTAATGAAATCATACTCCTCTGATTCTTGCAATAGATCAGCCCAGCTGCGCTTTATACTCCTTAACTTGTAACTGTCCGAGCTGCAAAAGATTGAAGAATATTTTTTGTGAAAGAGAAAAGAATTCCGAGCTCTTAAGGACCATAAGGGGGCCCAAGCGATCCTAGATGGAATAGGCTTTGAATTGCGTTACACATATTATTCACGCGTTATCATCTGCCAAAGTACGGTGAAATGTTTGACTTAAATCAATAACTCCCTTTTTGTTTTATTTAATTATGGTAGACGTGCACGTATTCATTTTTGGGTGGTCTTCCAAGGGGCGCTTTATTAAGTATAAAGAACCTAAATTATTTGTTGCTTGAAAAATGGGTGCGATTCAACTAATTCGTTTAATTTGTTTGTAAAATCTTTATAATCAGGATTACTGTTTAATACCATTCGAAGTCTCTTTTCAATCTCTTTGAGTTTCGCTTTTACATTGATAAAGCCTGAAACTTTACTTAGTTCGTTCTCTATTTTCTTAAACTCTGAGCAGGCACTGACGATACTTTCTACTGTTGCATTTATCCTGCGTAAAATCTTTTCATGGGTTGCCTCTAAATTTTTGCTATGAATTTTTATTGCACGATTATAATCCCGGGTTGGAAAATGATTAATTAATACATGAATAATCCATTTCTGGAACGCCTCTGTTCCAACCTGCGTCTTTATGCTATTAATTTCAATTCTCTTACGGCTGAGATACTCAAATTCTTCTTCACTTACTAAATCATAAATTCCAGCTAAATGGTTTTTTGGGTTATACTCTTCTTCTACTTCTTCGCGTTTAAGATTGAAATATTTGAGGGTATCAGGACCGATTCCAATTCTTGGAACATTAAGCTTACTTGCGAGGAGAATACCTGAAGCATCGTAGTCGCTCAGTACTGATACTTTACAGCCATCTTTTTTACTAAGTTCTGATAGATCACGGACGTACTTTGTAGAGAAGCCTCTTGTGAACAGGATCGCCCATCCGAGCTTATCAGCTATTGATGTCAACGTTTCTGCCATACCCTCCTTCTCAAAAATAATCAAGTCAGTCCCTACTATTGCTAGCGAATCAAGTTCATCAAAACCAACATCATACCAATGTCTATCATAATACATCTGTGCTCTATCTGCGGCAAAGATTCCTAGCTCTTCCATATTGCAATTGAATTCTGTTTCACATGCTTGTCTAATTAGTGCTGTAAAATTGCTTCTAGTATCTTTAGAAATTTCAATTCCATTCTTTAAAAGTTCTGGCCTGCACCCATACCAAACATCACTTGGTGTCCACCTATCGTCTATTATAAGATGGGGGTTTTGTTTTACTGTGTTATATCTATCTGTTAGGAAGGCAAGTCGTATTTCCGCCTGTGTCTTTCTTCCGTTTATTCTAACAGTTCTGGTTCCACTCTTACATGTATCGTAAACGACCTGTCCGACGCCAAACCTATCGCTGAAGGGGCTTAGGCTAATCTGAGATTTTGAATAACTTTCGTGATCTATTCTTGGTGAAATAAGATTCATGAATACAATATTGTTAGGCTTTTTGAATTGATTAGAGTTTGTTGAATAGCCACATTCTGACTGCAAAATTTCAGAGAGGGAAAAGGCCGGATAGCAATATGTTTTTTTATCATATCTAAACTTGGTTGGGTTATGTATATGTGCTAAATCAGCTACACTTGAATTAATTCCTGATATTATTTGATGTGTACTATTCTCAGTTTTGATCTCTGCGCATTCAAATACATAGGGAAATTCAACTTCTCCATCCTCTGATTTGTATTGCTTGTTGATTGATTGATATTTTATATTTGAAACTTTTATCCCAAGTTGTTCAAGGCGTTTCCTTATGGCATCCTTTCTAGGTTTAACTCTCATATCATACGGTAATTCAAGTTTATATTTCGAACCTGAAATTTTCTTCAAGTCGTCATATAGTGTATGAATTATAGATCTGTCATGTTGGGCAGAGTTAACGAAATGTTAAATTCTCTTCTCTTCTTCAAAAAGTAGGCTTCACTTATACCTGTTGATTGTATGACTTCGTATAGCGTCCGGTTTTTATTTTTTATGGTAGAAATCAAATACTCAAAATCTTTTTTTGAGTAACTCCATATAGTGTGCAAGTTCTTCCAGCCAGGTTTAATTTTCTGAACTTGAGGGTAGTGATAATGCTTATTATCCACAGTAAGATTCATTGTTATGTGCGGATTAAGAATGAGATATTTTTTGAAGATCTCTATTAACTCAATTCTGTTCTTATTTACAGAATCTCCATGTACCGGACGCATGGGAATGTCTATTTCAACCTCTGTCATTAAATTATCATTTATTACAGTAGACTCGATATCCGGAGGATACAAACCCGTGATTTTATCAACTGTTAGATTTATAGTCCACTGATTATTCCCATTTCTTATTTTAAGTGGGAACCAACCACTATAACCAAAGTGTTCTGTAGCCAGAGCGAACAAAGAACCCAAAACGGTTTTTAAGCCATGACCAAGCGCACCTCTACCGACTTTAAATTGATTTCTCTTAGTACTGGAGTAGTTGTGGTAATTGAACGTATTCAAGATTATTTCGTTCGTTAAACTCTGTCCTGTATCTGAGTTTGAAACTTTTACGTGAATTACGCTACCACTAGTTATCTTAACATTGATCTCTGGTTTGGTTTCCACAGGGGCTGCTTCAATATAGTCTAAGGCGTTATCGAGGAGCTCATGAAGAACATAGGTAGGTATATCTTCTTTCTTAACCCCGAGCTTGTTTTCAATACCTCTGAGTGTGACGTAGTCCATTGCCATCTCTTCAGTAACAAGGACTGGTTCGATAGAAGGGGTAGGAGGTGTCAATAATGCACGCCTTATACCCTTAACATCGTCTACCCCTCCGTAATCCTTAGAGCTTGTAACTTTATTAGGATCTGCAGGCCCGGCTATTACAGTCTCTTCTTTCGACAGGCTCCTCAACATCAATGACAAATTCAATTGCCGAATATGGCGTAGGGTCATAGTTTTTAACACCAGACTTACCATCGTCTGGTTCTTGCTCTATTGAATCTTCAAAAACTATTTCAACTATTGATGGTGGCGATGGGTCATCCTTTTTATCTTTAGATTGTCTTTTTATAGGTTGCAAAATTATCGCCCCCTAGGTCAAACTTTTGTTCGAATTTCTTTTTTTGTCCGTACTTGTCAACAGCATTTTGATATATCGTCTTTGATACTGTATTTGAATTGGCTGAACTTTGCTATCAACCCGTAACACTTTTTGTTGAGTAATAATTTTATTTTTTACCGAGTCATTTTGTAAGTCCTCTGACAAATTTACCGCATGTACATGGACTAAGGAATTGTCTCTATAAATGTTGCGATGAACCGCAGGCTATAACGCGGGGAGTGGGATTTGAACCCTCTTGTTTCACTTGGGGGTTCATACGTCCGGAAGTTAATATACTTTCACAGCGACCCCAAATGAGAGTAACCTAAATTGATAATTCTCCTTCTTTAACTTTAAATGTTTTGTCAATGAACTTGTATTTGATCCCAAAGTGGAGGCAACAGCAGCTATCGATTCTTTCTTGATATTAAGGAATGCATTCTTAGATTTGAATGGTAATCCCAAGCCATTTGATTTAAGGGTAAAAAGAAATACACAGAATGATCCTCTTGATAGATTAATTGTAACCATCCTTTTGAAAGGATTGAATGACTCTATTTGCATTAAGTCAAGCGGTCCTCTTATTAGTCCTGACCTAGTTATATACAGACGTCAAGATTGTGAAAATATTCTGAAAGAAAAATTGAGGTCTGATCCCTCCCAGATTGTAACCGTTGAAATTAAGAAACCTCAACGATCAAGTATTAATCCGTCAACGCCTGTTGCAAGAATTTCTGAGCTAAACTATATCACAACACCCCCTTGTGGAACTACGAGAATTTATGAGGCGGTTAGTAAAATTTTAGATGTAATAGGATTCTATCTCTTTGTATGCCAGGAATTAACACAGAACCTTAAGTACATTCCAAGCGCTTTGACTTTATGTGATGACAATGGAATGAATGAAGATTTTGATCTTCATTTGAAAATTACAGGTCAACGCCAGAAGGAGATAGGCCATGGTAGAAACCGTTCGACGCTGATTTTTTCTAATCCAGTGGGCTCGGGTCAATTTGACAGGGCTTGTACTCTCATAACCAGATGCGATATGACAGGAAGCCTACGTATAAAATGGGTAACAAAAGAGCATGCTTGGTTTGTAATGAATTTAGTCGATAAAAATATGGAATTTATTTTTATTCTTCAGATTAAAGTGTTGGAAATCTCGATAGTGAAAGGGGTGATCATGACAATATGAACAAGCAATTCTGTATGTATGATGCATTGCATAAGTTTCACAAATTGCAAAAGCAGGAAGAAGATAGCCAATTTTCTATTCATATGGATTAGACGAAAAGTGTGGGATTTCTCTCTTCGGTGGCTCTCCAAAGATGGAAAGCTATTATTAGCTGCAAGAATCCTACGAACATTCGCATACGGATTTTTAAGTGTTATTATAGCAATATATCTCCGAATTCTCGGATTTAATGATATTCAGGTAGGAATTCTTTTAGGATGCACACTCATAAATAGTGTAATCTTCACTCTCTTTGCGAGCTTTTATGCAGATAGAATGGGCAGAAGAAAAATCCTAACTATTTATGCCTTATTGATGTCACTTTCCGGCTTAATATTCACAATATCAGATAATTATTTACTCTTGATATTGGCAGCATTTATTGGTACAATAAACGTCACGGGATCAGAAACAGGAGCCTTTCTTTCTCTAGAGCAAGCAATATTGCCACAAACAATAAAAGATACTAAGAAGAGAAACACAATCTTTGCTCTATATAATTTAGTAGGAATGTTTGCCATGTCCGCCGGGATCCTACTCACTGGCTTCCCAGCCATCTTGCAACAAGGACAATATGACTTTAACAAAGCTGAATCAATTAGACCTCTATTTGCAATTTATGGTATTATTGGAATTATTGTTATGATCATTTACTTGACGCTATCAAGAGACATAGAAGTTAGGCAGAAAGGTATACAACAATCAATCTTCAAGACACTGTCACCGCAATCAAGGAAGATTGTTGGTAAACTCTGCGCTCTTTTTTCAATTGATTCATTTGCAGGAGGCTTTGTAATTCAGAGTGTCGTAGCATTATGGTTTTTTACCAGGTTCAATGCGGATTTGTTAGACCTATCCTACATTTTTTCAGTTGCAGGAATTCTTACAGGACTTTCATACATAGGAGCTGCGAAGATTGCAGATAGAATAGGCCTAATAAACACTATGGTTTTCACTCACATTCCATCTAACCTGTTGCTTATTTTAGTTGGATTTGCGCCTAACTTAGAACTAGCCATTGCTTTTTACTTGGTCAGGATGACGTTATCTCAGATGGATGTTCCTACGAGACAATCATACATCGTTTCCGTAGTATCAGAAGAGGAAAGAACCGCGGCTGCAGGACTAACAAATATTTCTAGAAATGTTGCGCAAGCTGTTTCTCCGTCTTTAACCGGTTATATCCTACAATCCTTTTTATCACTGGCTTCACCGTTTGTTTTTGGTGGTGCGCTAAAAATTATTTATGACTTGGTTTTATATTTCAATTTCAGAAATTTAAAACCAGAGCATGAACAGTGAAAAACTTATTAACTATTGTATTTGTCCTACTCTATAACTCTTTACTGTGGAAAATATCAAAGGCCTCTTTAGCATCAAGTATGAATGATCCTGTTTTCATGAACAACCAAGAACAGTAGTAGTCCTTGAGCCGCTCCATGAAAAGACCCACATTCATACTTGACTTCAAGTTCTACGTTTTAAACTGGCCTTCAATATTCGTATGTTTTAGATAAGCATTCAGTCTTGAATACTTGTTTTATTAATTGTCATCCTTGGTCTTTAATCTTTAAACACCCTCTCGGGTCGAATCGTATAGAGAAATTAGCTAAATGAGCCGATTATGGTTCCAGCCATATTTTTCTTAGCCTAGATACCTCGTTAGAAATGATAGCGTCTTCTCCCACGCATCCTGAGTCTCTTTCGGAGCGTAGTTGGCGCCTGATGGATTAGCAAAAGCGTGTCCAACACCTCTGTAAATATATATTTCATTTGGAACTCCCAGTTCACTCAAAGTGGATTTGAATTCATTCACCTTCTCTACAGGAATACCTCTATCTTGGTCCCCAAACACTCCAAGGACAGGCCATTTTATCTTTGACAAGTTTGAATTATCAGTAATTAAGGGCGACCCATAGTACACTAAGGTGGCAGCCAATGGATGGTCCTCACTATTTAACGCCAACTGCAGTGATTGTCCTCCACCAAAACACCAACCCATCGATGCAATTTTGGAGGGGTCAACATTGGGTAATGAACTAACATACTTTGCTGCTGACTGCAGGTTATTTATTGCGATTTCCGGATTACTCCTTACTGCCTGTGTCAGTCTTCTTGAATCGTTTTGTTCGGTTGCAACTTCACCTTTGAATAAATCCACTGCTAGTACAACGTACCCATGTTTCGCTAACAGGTTCGCCATATTCTTAATGTGATCGTTTAACCCTTTATTCTCATGAATCATTATGACTGCAGGAAGTTTACTTCTATTGGCGGCCTGGTCTTCTTGTGATGAGGCTGGGTAGACCAAATATCCTCTGGCACCGTCAAAGTAATTTACCGTGTTATTTCGTAATTCGACATGAGAAGCATTGCCAGCGAGATTACTCAAAGCAGTAACATTTCTAATAGAGCCATTGGAATTAGTTGGTTGCTGCCCTTGAATCAAATCTATATAGGCAGGAAGCACGATCATGGAACCGAGAATTAGAAAAATACCCAGTGACAAACCATTTTTACTCATGTTTATGTTCGATGAGAGGAAGATTATTTATCCTATACGGAACAAAGTTACCAATACCATGAGACTTTAAATATGGGATGGGAGATGGTACCTAAGCGCTGAAGGTAGAGCCGATAATTTTATAGTGTCTTCAACATATCGGATAGTCCAGTAAGTAGTGTAATAATCGATTCGCTGATGCTTGCTATATCGGTCCTTTACTTTATGGCAACTATTAGAATACAACCTAGGGATCCTGAGGAAGAATTGACTAATTATTTAGCAGAATTTATCAACCACTTTTTCCTCATTATTCATAAACCAGCCATCAATGTGTCTTGAGCTAGCATTGCTTATCTGCAAGTCTAGTATAGTTATCCCATTCTCTCCTGTAATACATAAGGCAGGTACTCCATTTTGGTCAGTCTTTGAATCACATGGTACCATCTAGAACCTTCATCATGGGTTCCTGTGCCATAAATTCCATAGAGAATATCAGAAACAATTTCCTTTTGGTAATTGTGATTATGGGCTTGGAGAACTGCACTTGCATTATTGGCTTTGAACATTGGGTTGTAGCAATTGAACTGCCCATTGTCAGGATGAGTGCTCTTTACAGTAACAAACGGTTGATGAACTATAGCAAACTTGTACTGTGCTTGTGACTGTTCGATATTGCTTTTAACTATCAGATATTGAGGGCTGGAGCAATCAAATTTAGTGTTAGCATCAATATTGAAGACTGAGAGCTTACCTTGGGCAAAATCATGT
>WNGA01007727.1_pt1 | contig 14899 bp, 11 predicted proteins | sample 5400061 | NCBI WGS metagenome assembly WNGA01 (sample SAMN13153366, study PRJNA577476) | soil metagenome | isolation source: 100 cm soil or saprolite under grassland replicate 2 | place: USA:California | collected 2016-06-15
CGACCGAGTCGAAGCCGATCCCGTGCAAGCGCGCGCGGTCTACGAGCTCTTGTCCTCCAGAACCAAAGCCAATCTCGTCGAACGCGCGCGGCGCGCAAGCACGACCAGTGGACGCGCAGTGCCCCCCGAAGAAATGCTCGCGCCGGGACGCTTCTCGCTGCGCTTCGAACCGCGCAAGATGCACGCCCGCATCGCCGAAAGCCGGGCGGTCGTCGATGTCATCGGAATCGACCCCGAAACGGATCGCGCCGAAGTGCCATGCGTCCTCGAGGAGGGTCGCTGGCGCATCGAGATCCCGCTCCCCCCCATGCCTCCGGTCGAAAAGCGACCGGAAGCAGGGTGAACGCAAAACGCCGGCCACCATGCCGTCAGGCCTCGCCTCTGCAGCGTCGCCGACGGCCAGTTCCGCCTGTCCCGGTCAGTACTTCAGTAATGCTAGTTGGTCAGAAAGATCGCTTCGATCTCGGTCTTGACCTGCTCTTCCGTCTGTTCGCGCGCGATGGCGATTTCTTTGACGATGAGCGAGCGCGCCGTGTCGAGCATGCGGCGCTCGCCGAACGACAGCTGCTTGTCCGTCTTCAGGCGATAGAGGTCGCGGAGCACCTCGGCCACGTCGTAAATGGACCCCGTTTTGATCTTGTCCATGAAGCCGCGGTAGCGGCGGTTCCAGGTCTGATTGTCGAAAGCAACCGTGCGCTCACGAAGGATGTCGAAGATCTCTCGGATTTCGATTTCGGAGATGACCTCTCGCAGGCCAACCGCGCTTGCGTTCGTGACGGGCACCATGATTTTGCGGTCGGTGTCGAGAATTCGAAGCACGTAAAAGCGCTGGCGCGATCCCGCGATGTCCTTCTCCTCGATACTGATCACTTCGGCTACTCCCTGCGCAGGGTAGACAGCCTTATCACCAACCTTGAATTTTACGTCCGTACGTGCCTGCATAATTTCTCCTTCACCCCGTCGAACTCTTCGCAGTCCACCCCGGCCCGAGCGTCGTGCTCGAACAAGCCTCAGGATCCCTTCCAACCGTCCACAGGCGGTTTCTATTCCGTTTCGTCTTTTGGCGTGACCACAATTCAAAATGTGGGCTTCGCCCCGGCGGTCCCCTGGCCTATTTTCGAGGCCAGAATGCGCCAGGCGGGCGCACTCTAGTGAACGTCGATGTTTTCGTCAAGCTATTATGCGCTGAACTGGTGTTTGGTGCCAGTTTTCGACAGCTTTATTTCGCGCAAAATACCGAGATTTCACGGTACTTCGTTGGTGTTACTCGGCGCGGCCTTCGGCCCGCCTGCGTTGTTGTTGGCGAGCGAGGTGAAGCGCTAGGCCCCAGCGGACGCCGCGGTCGGAAACGATGACCTCCTCCGCTCGTGCCCAAGCGACGATGCTTTCGACGACGGCAGCGCCGATCGGAATGACATCGGCCCGCTTGGGATCGAGCCCGGCAAGGCTTCGTCGCTCGGCAAGCGGCAGGAGAGCAAGCCGTCCGGCGGTCTGCGCGATCTCGCGCGCGTCGAGTCGCAAACCATGGACGCGCGCGGGATCGTAAGGATCGATTCCGCGGGCGATCGCCGCGAGCGTGGTGACCGTGCCGGCCATCCCGACCAGAGGAAGTCCTTCGCCTGGAGGCGAGATCGACGAAAGCTGATCGACCACGAAAGCTCGCACCACCGACATCTCCGTCGTGCTCGGTGGGTCGTGGCGCACGTGACGCTCGAAGAGGCGAACGCTGCCGATGTCGAGGCTCCTGCGCTGTCTCACTTCGGCCGCCTCTTCGCCGATCTCACCACTGATGATTTCGGTGCTCCCCCCGCCGATGTCGAACGCGGTGGCATGTCCGGTCAATCCGAGCTCGAGTAGACCGCCCGAAAAGGCGAGGGCGGCCTCCTCGTCGCCCGAGATGACCCGAGGAGGGACGCCGAGGATCTCCCTTGCTTTCTCGATGAACTCGCTCCGCTCGCCCTTTGCCTGGCCGCCCGCGTCGCGCATCGCGCTGGTACCGACGATCCCGACGTCAGAGACATCGTGCTTGCCGATTTCCACCGCATACTCGCGCAGGCACGCGAGCGTGCGTTCGATCGCTTCGGGCGCGAGGGTGCGAGCTCGATCGACTCCTTGTCCGAGCCGCGTGATCTCCGCACGATCGACGATCGCTCGAAGCCTGCCCGCGGGGCCGACCTCCGCGATGAGCAAGAGGACCGTGTTGGTCCCGATATCGATGGCTGCGACGCGCAAGCCCGCTACTTCGTGAGGCTCTTCAGGTCGAGCATTTCTTCGACGTTCGGAAGCACCACCAGCTCCACCCGTCGATTTTTCTGCATGTTTTCCGGCGAGTCGTTGGCAGCGATCGGATCGGTGTCGCCGTACCCGGAAGGGCTCCAATTCGCGGGCGGCAGCCCGCCACCGCCACCCTTCTCCGTCGGCGAAATGAGGTAGGCGAGCACCTCGCGGGCACGCATCACCGAAAGACCCCAGTTATCCTTGTAGGGTCCTCCGCCGAGCGGCTTGTTGTCGGTGTGGCCGGCGACTTGGAACGTCCGCGCTACGAGATCCTTGTCGTTACGAATGACGTCGGCCACCTTGCGCAGGATGTCCTTGCCGTCTTTCTTGAGCTCGGTGCGCCCGGAGTCGAAAAGAACGTCGCCGGGGAGCTGAATCGTCATCTTGTTTTTGCGCACGGTGACGTTGAGCCCGAGCTTGGTGAGCGATTCGAGCTTTTGCTTGAGGAGCTCGAACCGCTTTCGAATCGCCTCGAGCTGCTCCTTGTCCTTGCGCAGCTTCTCGAGAGCGGCCTTCTGCTCGGCGAGGTCGGCGGTGAGGTTCGAGACATCGACGCCCGCCCTCTTCAGCTGCCCCTTGAGCCCCTCGATTTGATCGGAAGCCGACTTGAGATCGGAATCTGCCTTCTGACGGGTCGCAGTGAGCTGGTTCTGCAGGTCCAGATTTTCTTTGAGCTTGGCCTGCCACTCTTCTTCCGAATGACCCATGCAGCCTGCAAGAGCACCGAGCAGAAGTGTGAGCAGCGCGAGCGACACTCTTTGTCGCCAAATCATGAGAGACCTCCGTTCAACCGTAGGGGCGGAGTTATGCCGGGGCCGGGGAAGGTAGCTGCCCGCGGCCGAGAACGTCAAGCTCGCCGGATTCCAACTGCAATGGCCGGGAAGCGGCGATCGGGTTCCAACGAGGTGAGCAGGCGTTCCCCTCCGCAAGGATGTATAAGGGTTCTCGCATGCAAGTCATCGAACTCTGGACGGGTCTGTGACTTTTTTTCGTTGACATCTACAATGCGTGGCCATATACGTCGTGCAACATCATTGCTTCGCCCCGGCGAGGCAGGCCTATAGGAGGGCTCGATGGCTACGAAACGAAAGACTGCGAAGAAGCCGGCGAAAAAGGTGGTGGGCAAAGTTGCAAAGCGGATTTTGAAGTGGAAGATCGCCAAGCGGGCGAAGAAGAGTGCCAAAAAAGCACCTGGGAAAGCGAAGGGTAAAAAGACGCCAGCTCGGGGCGCGCGAAAGGCGGCGCGCAAGCCGGCCGCCACCAAGGCTCGCCGCGCCAGCTCAGCCGGATCTCCCAAAGTCGAGCCTCCGAAGGACGTTCCCCCGATGCTTGGTGGAGTCGCACCTTCGAAGGTCGGGCTTGACGAGGGAGAAGAGGAATAAAGCCCGTTTCACTTTCATAGAACAGTCGAGCAGACGGATGGTTTCCGGATCGTCCGTCTGTTCGCTTTTTTGTCGGCAGAAACTTCGCAGCACGACGACGCTGGAGGCTGACGGGTGCGCCTTCGGAATCCTTACGTCATCCTGGCGCTCCTCTCCGGGCTGAACCTCGTCAACTATCTCGATCGCTACCTCGTGGCGGCGGTCGGGCCGAAGCTACAGGAGGACCTCGGGCTCTCGGATTTCAAATTCGGCCTCGTCCTCAATGCTTTCATGGTGGGCTATTTCGTCAGCAGCCCACTTTTCGGTGCGCTCGGTGACCGCTTTCGCCGGCGAGGGCTCATCGCGCTCGGCATTGCGACCTGGAGCCTCGCTACGGTCGGTTCCGGCTTCATGCGCACCTTCGCGACGATGATGGCCGCACGCTTCGTCGTGGGCGTCGGTGAAGCCAGCTACGCCACGCTCGCGCCGACCATCATCGACGACCTTGCCGAGCCATCGGCGAAGAATCGATGGCTCGCCGTGTTTTACGTCGCGATCCCGGTCGGCTCCGCCCTCGGCTACATCGTCGGCGGCCGGCTCGAGCACGCCTACGGCTGGCGCAGCGCTTTTTTCATTGCCGGCGGCCCTGGGCTTGCTTTGGCGCTCCTCGGTCTTTTCATCGACGAGCCGAAGCGAACGCGCCGAGCGAACGACTCGGCGCACCGAAGGGGGGCCTGGGCCGGCCTTCTGCGTATTCCGCTCTACCGCAATGCCATCATTGGTTACACGGCTCAGACATTTGCGGTGGGCGGCTTCGCCGGGTGGGCCCCCAAGTATCTGTATCAGCATCTTCAGCTCGACCTGCAAACGGCCAACGATTGGTTCGGGCGTATTCTCGTCGTGGCCGGTCTTTTGGCGACGTTCATCGGGGGACAGCTCGGCGACCGGTGGCCCGGCAGGGACCGGGCCCGCGCCAACCTCCGCCTGTGCGCGGCCACCGCGATGATCAGCGTGCCATTCTCGACGGCGTGCCTTCTGGCCGGGTCTCCGGTCGGCTTCTTCGTGGGAATCGGAGCGGCGGAGTTTGCCATCTTCCTTTCCACCTCCCCCATCAACGTGGTCATCCTTCAGGGGGTGCCGGCCGAGCTTCGCGCGAGCGCTATGGCCCTCTCGATCTTCGCGATTCACCTGCTCGGCGATCTCATTTCGCCCCCCCTCATCGGCGCCATCTCCGACCGTTCGTCGCTCACGCGGGCGATGTTCCTGATTCCGGTAGCGTTGGCGATTGCGACTTTTGCGTGGTGGCGCGGAAGCCGCGAGCTCGCTCCGAATCTCGATCTCCCACGATCGACGGCTCGATGATGAACGGCTGACAGCTCCGCGCCAGAAACAAAATCTCCCCGCCACCCCGCCTCCCCGTTCAAAAAACCCCCGCCAGTCGGCAAGACGTTGCGGTCTGGCCGAAGGCCTAATCGCCCAAGTAGAGCTTCAGCGAGGCGGCGGCCGCGCGGCGATCGAAGGGAACGCCCTGCAGCTCGTCGCGCCGGGAGATGTCGTCGAACAGATTGATGAGAAATTCGTAGAACGCGCGGGCTTCGATGATCGCTTGTTCGATGCGGTGGGGGTCGAGAAGATCGGCGTCCTCGAGAGCGTTCATCGCCGCCATGAAGGAATCGACCCGCGGGTAGTCGCTCGCTCGGAGCAGCGGATAGCCGAGGGCCTGGAAATAGGCGAGAAACTCACGCACGAAAGCGAAACCGGTCGCCGCTCCCCAGCGGTCCTCGCCGGCTTTGGTGTGCTCGGCCTTGCTGGCGAACGCTCGCACGATCTGCGCGAACATCCATACGTCGCGGCGCAAGCGCTCGCTCGTTTCGCGCTTGATCACTTCGCTGTCGAACACGCCGTCCTCGCGCAGACCGACGCCGAGCGCCTTGCCGAGAAACAGAATCGTGTTCTCGAGGGCCGGCCGCAGCTCGCTCATGGCTCGACGGAAACGGCTGCGCATCTCGTCATCGGGCAGACCGGCGTCGGGAGAGGGAAGATCGTGCTCGAAAGTGCGACGCATCTCGAGCCGGATGTTGGCGGAAATTCCCTCGAGTGCGCCCTTGATGCCGATGAGTCGATGGCCCTGGGAGTTCAGTGCATCGTAGCGAGGCTTGATCTGCGAGGCGGGCGTACTCAAAAGGTCCTGCTCGAAACTCTCCGCCAGCAGTGCGCCGGCCCGATTGCGCAGGTACCCGGACAACGCTCGCGCGTCTGACCGCAGGACGGCGAGCACCAGGTAGATCCGGCCGGCCAGCGCTCGCTTGTTCTCTATCGGTTGCTGCGCGATCGTCTCGACCAATCGGATGTAGCGCAGCATGCGAAAGAGCGAAAGAAACGTGAGCGCCACCAGGCGGTGGGCGTGGGCGCCGGGTACGTTGCCGATGAGCTCGAGCACTTCGGTGGAAGTGATGCGGTCGAACTCGGGACGAAACTCGAGCGCCGAGAGCGGGTTGAAGTAGGCGTTGCGAGCGATCTCGCGCTGCGCCACTGCTAGAAGCGCATAGAAGAGCCGATAGGGCACGCGCGACAACCGCAGCACGCCGTCGGTGACCTCGAGTGATTGCGTGAGCGCGTGACGCAGGACGAACAGACTTTCTTCCGGGCTCTCTTGGACCATGGCTTCGCGCACGAGTTTCGTGCGCGCGGCGTCCTCGGGCAGAACCGTCTCCAGATAGCGCTGAAAGACGAATGTTCGATCCTTGGGCCCGAGCAGGTAACGGGCAAGCCCCACCACGCGCGCCACGCCGTCGCGCCAGTAGCCGAGATGGTTGGCGAAATCGATGGCCACAACGGGCGCCCTGCGCGGAGGGCCGGGGTGGTTGCGCGGATTGGAAAAACAGGCAACGCCCTTGAGCAGAATCTCGAGCTCGAAGAGCAGCTCTTCCCTGCGCTCGATCGGGAGGGAAGCGAACCAGGCTTCGCGGGCCTGCTGCTGCTCGCGGCGGAGCCCCCTCGTTTGCGACAACAACTCGGCGTAGGCGTCGTCGTTCGAGGGTCGGTTGGGCAAATTGGGCCGACCGTGGGGGTGGATCGCCATCCGGACTTTGGAGTTATCACGCCGCGACGGGGCTGGTCACGCCTGCCGCACGCTTTTTGTGCGAAAACCAGATGAGCGCTGCCGGCATGACCAAAACGGCTGCGAGGATACAGGCGACCTCGCCCGCAACCGCCGCAAGGCCGAACGTCACGATGGCCTGGTTGCTCGAAAGGGTAAGGGCGAGATACCCCAGCGTTGTCGTCATCGAACAAAGAACGACGGCGCCGCCCGTTTCGACGATGACGTGTCGCATTCGCTCCAAACCCTCGAGCCGCGCGCGCTGCATCACGTTGACGGCGTAGTCGACGCCAATTCCGAACGTGATCGGCAGCGCGACGAAATTCAAGAAGTTCAGCTTGATCTCACGAAACCCCAAGAATGCGAGCATCCCAGCCACGCCGAGAAGCAGCGTCAGCAGTACCACCCACGAGGCACGTTTGCCGCGGAACGCCAGAAGGACGACGAGGCAGGTTCCCCCGAACGACGCCACGATCGCCTTCGGTGCGTCCTCGACGACGGCGATGAGCATGTCGGCGAAAATGACGGCCCGGCCCGAGCCCTTGATGACGTCGCCATTCGGCAGGTTGATGGTACGGAAGCTGTCGGCCCAGAGCTCCAGGTAGCGTCCGTCCCAAACGCTGCGGCCCTCCTTCGGGGTGATGTAGACGATGCGCCCGCGGGTACCGTCCTTTTCGGTGAACGAACGCGCCAGCTGCTCGGGAAGATCGTAAACCCCGACCATGGTGAGGGCGGCGGGCGGCAGATAAGGTGCCAGCTCCTTCCAGTCGTTCTCGCCAATCAGCCCGCGCGAACGCGCGCGCATCAAGAGCTCTCGCGTCTCGTTGAGCAAGGGGATTTTCTCCACCTGGTCTTTGGGCAGGAGATCGAAAATCGTGACGACTTGCTCGAACGGCTTGGCATGCGCCGCTGCGACGTCGCGACGACGTTCGAGCTCGGTCTTGACCGGCAGCACCTGATCGAGCCGGTCGACCATGATTGCCATGCCATCTTGGCCGAGCCGGCCGACGAAGCTATCGACGCGGCCCGAGAGTTCGCCGGCCGCGGAACGATCTTTGCGCTCGGTACGCAGGCGGGTCATGTCGTACTCCATCGGGTCGCTCGCGAAGTAGCGGACGCTTGCACCGAATGCGAGCACGCCGAAAGCGAGGCCGGCAATGCTGATGGCGCGGGGAAACCGTTCGGCGAGCCAGGCGAATCCGTAGCCGTAGAGCCCGCGAACCTTGGAGCGCAGCGAGCGCGGATGCAGGAACATCGGGCTCGTCTTCTCGGATACCAGGAGGATCGTGGGTAAGAAGGCGTACGTCGAAACCCAGCATAGGATCATGCCGACGGCTCCGATGATGCCGAAGTGTTTGAAGCCGCGGAAATTCGTGATGGCGAGCGACCCGTAGGAGAGCATGGCGGCTCCGGCGGCGGCGAGCGTCGCGAGCCATGTCTCCTTGTGAGCCACGATGACCGCTTCGGCGGGCGTCTTGTGCTGCACGCGGCGGGCTTCGAGGTAGCGAGCCATGTAGATGATGCCGAAGTTGATCCCGTTGCCCGCGATGATGCTCACCAGAAAGCCGGTCGATGAATTCAGATAACCGATCAAGAATTTGGTGGCGCCGAAGGTCCACGCGAGGCCGATGGCGATAGCAATTCCCATGGCGAGCAGCGTCCGAAGGCGCAAAAAGAAGAGCATCACCGCGCCAAGAACCATCAAGACGCCGTAAACACCGACATGCCCGAGGTCGTTCTTGACCGATTCGTACTCCTCGACGCTGGTGACGAAGTCGCCCGTGTAATGGATGGCCATCCGGGGATCGAAGCGTTCCGGTGCGACTTCACGGACCACCTCGTCGATCTTCGTGCGAAGCCGGTGCGCCGGCTCGATGCTCCCCGGCTCGACGGGCGTACGAATGAGGATGGCGAGAAGCTTTCCGTCTTCGCCGATGTAGTATCCGCTCCCTTTTTGCTCGAGCTTTTCAGCGGTCTTTCCGAAACGCTCGCGCAACGTGGCAGCCGTGAGCGGTGGGGGTTCGTCGTCGAGCTCGAGATCTCCGCCGGCCCGCTTCTGCACCTCGTAGTCGTATCGCTCGCGAACCTCGTCATGAACTTTGCGGATCTCTTCGAGCGGAGGATAAAGAAGCTTGTTGTGATCGAAAAACGAGTGGCTCTCTCGGTTGCCGGCGTCGATCGCCCCCACCCATGCCGGCCCCAAAGCTTGTATTTTCGGGACAATCGCGGCGGCGAACTCCTCGAGGGCCTTGGTGTTGCCCTCCGGCACCTCGGCCACCATCGTCAGGGTAGAAGCGGAGGTAAGCTTCTCACTTACCCGTCGCATTTCCACCACACTGGGTTTGTTATCAGGCAGGAGCTCGGAGAAGTCGGTTTTGAGGCCGAGCCCCCTCGCCGCGATGATGGCCGGCACAGTCAGCGTCACCGCGATCATGGCTACGAGCCACGGCTGCTCGATTTGCAACCTCGCCACGAAGGAGAAAAAGCGTTTGACGCCGCTCAAGAGCTTGTTCATCCGTTGGTCTCTCAACGCCTCGGGCGCTTTCGTAGCATTCGGCGTGCCGCCCATATCTACCTTACCGTCATGCTAACGTCGCCGCGATGATAAGGCCGCTCAACACGGCGTTCTCCTTGTCTTTTACGCTGGCGATGAGCGAGGCTGCCATAGCGAGCAGCCTCGTCGACCCGTCCGGCTCCACGACACGCAATCTGGCGCGGTTTTGGGGCATGACCTTGTGCGATGTCTGCGGCCTCGAGGTGCACACGGAGGGGGGGCAAGGGGTGGAGTGGGAAAAGTCTCTGATCGTCATGGCGAATCACCAGAGCTTCCTCGACATTCCAGTGCTTTATGCCGCGCTGCCGCAGCCATTCGGGATGCTCGCCAAGCAGGAGCTCTTCCGGGTGCCGGTCTTCAGCTCGGCGATGAGAGCCATGCGCTGCGTTCCCATCGACCGCGGCAACCGACGACAGAGTCTCGAGTCGCTCCGTCATGCAGCTGATCTCGTCCGCAGCGGCAATTCCATCGTCGTGTTTCCGGAAGGCACGCGCAGCGATGACGGCCGCGTCCATCCGCTGAAGAAGGGGCCCTTCTACCTCGCCGAGATGGCTCAGGTCCCGATCGTGCCGGTCGGCATTCGAGGCACGCGCGACGCGCTCGCGAAAAACGGCCTCCTCGTGCGCGGGGCCAACGTCGAAGTCTCGATCGGCGAGCCCATCGTGTTCGACCATTCCGACAAGCGGGGCCAGGGCGCGCGCGACCGCCTGCGCGAAAAGGTTCACTCGGCTCTCGTCAAACTGTCGGGGCTCGAGCCTGGCTGACGCTCTTTGCTGCTATTTCGGCGGCGCACCTAGTTGCGGGCCTTTGGGATTGAAGTCGAATGGATAGCTCACCGTCGACTCCATGCCCTTGCGGCTGGGCGGAAACTTGAGTCCCTTCAGCGCGGCGATGGCACACGTATCGAGATCGGAAGCGTGGATTTGCGACTTGGCCTGGTCGGCCTCCGCCGACTTCACCGTGCCGTCCGGGTTCACCACGAACTTGAGAACGAAGGTCCCCTTGATGCCCGGGTGCCCTTTCAGCGAACGGTCGTAGCAGGCGCGAAACGAGTCGCGGTTGCTGGCGACGACCGCACGAATGTCGTCCAGAGTGCGATCGGGACCCGATGCCGTCGATGCCGGTGGCGAGGCGGCCAAGCTGGTTCCGGTCGGCGTTGCCACCGCTGGAGGCGGCTGCCCGGTCGACGCTGGGGGCATGTCGGCGGTGGCGGCGGCTGGGGTCGCCTCGCTCGGAGCCGTTTCGGGTGACTTGGCGGGTGGCTGACTTTCCCCGCACGCGGTGAACGACGAAATGCCGAACAGGATCATCCCTGCGGCGACGTTGAGGTACGTGCAAGCGTGCATGCGAGAAACTCTAAACCAATACGGATTCGCGCGGTCAACTATCGCGCAACCCACACATCGAAAGGCCGATGAGGAGACATGCAGTTGCGTGCGCTCACCCTCGTGGCATCAGCGAGCGTCGTCGCGTGTGGCCCGGCGAAGCCCGACTTCGATTGGGATCCCGAGGACAGTTCGATGCTCGACGCCCGCGTCGATGAAGTCGCTCGAGGCGTCCGCATCTTGTCGGACGTCGCGCTCCCACGCGAGCGCGACGCATCGAACGGAGGAAGCACGCCGGGAAGCGGCGCTCGCGATGCAGGCATTCGCGATGCAGCTCGGGCCGATGCTGCCGGCGAGGCGGCGCCCGATGCGTCGGGCGCGGAGGTGGGCTTCGATGCCTCCTCCTACGAGCTCGCGACCTGCGCCGCGCTGGCGAGCTGCGTTCGCGCGGGCGGCGAGAGCCAGGCGGAGTGCTTGCGCGCGTCGTCTCCGGCGGCGCGAGCCCTCTTCGAGCCATTGACTGTTTGCGAAACCGAGCGCTGCCCCGCCGACTGCGACCCATCCCATACCCTCTTCGAGTGCGACGCTTGTCTGCTCGGCGGGTGTCCTTCCAGCTTCATTGCCTGCATGCGCGAGAGCGGTTGCGGAGATGGCTTGCGAAACGAAGGCACCGAAGCGTGCGATGACGGCAATGCCGACAACGAAGACGATTGCACCAACGCCTGCACCGCGGCTCGCTGCGGCGACGGGATACGCTGGCCCGGACGCGAGGCCTGCGACGATGGTAACGCGACCGACAGCGACGCTTGCCTCGCCACCTGTCGCCTACCATTCTGCGGCGACGGATTCGTTCGGGCCGGGGTCGAAGGGTGCGACGACGGCAACGTGCGAGGCGGCGATGGGTGCAGCGCCGAGTGCCACATCGAGTCGTGCGGCAACGGCTTGGTCGAGGGCACCGAGGAATGCGACGAGGGGAGGGCCAACGCCGACGATGCTCCTTGCCTCGCGACCTGCCGGATCAATCGCTGTGGAGACGGCAAGCTATGCGCCGATGCTCCGGCGGGGTGCGGGCAGAAATTCGGAACGTTGGTGGAAGAGTGCGACGACGCGAACGCATCGAACGACGACAGCTGTCCAAACATTTGTCGAAACGCGACGTGTGGAGACGGTTATGTCGAAAGGTCCGTCGAGCAGTGCGACGACGGCAACGACGATCCCTTCGACAGCTGTTCCAACGACTGCCGGTCGGCCGCCGCCCACTTGCTCATCACCGAGGTCGTCACGCGGCCGAGCGGCGCGGAGTTCGTCGAAGTTCTGAATCCGACGCGTTTCGCCATCGATCTTTCCGATTACCTGCTGACGGACAGCCACCTCTACTACAAGGTCGCGTTCGGCGGGTTCACGACCTCCAGCGGATCTGATTTTGCCGCCCGCTTTCCTCCTTCGTCTACGATCTCGCCGGGGCAATACAAGGTGGTCGCCTTGGCCAATGCGTCGGGAGGATCGACGAGCTTCGTATCCGTGTACGGGAGACCTCCGGATTTCGAGCTTCGTCCGACGGCCAATGGAGCGGCGGACGACCTCGCCATCCCCAACATGCAACCCGCGCAGATGTCCTCTACGATCGGAGCCAACGCATCGCTCACCGACAGCGGCGAACCGATCATGCTGTTCTTCTACCGCGGGGGAAATCTGGTGTCGGATGTCGATTATCTGTTCTTCGGCGCTCCGAGCGCATCGAATCCGGTGATCGACAAGAGCGGCATCGTCGTTGGCGGTGACGCCTTTCGCGCCGATACGTCCGCCGACGCGCAGCACTTCGTGGCTGCCCCTGGCGACAATGGTTCCATCCACCGATGCGTTCATGGCGAATCGAGCGAGGCGCGGACCGCCGGCAACGGGCTCACGAATCACGACGAGACGAGCGAAGACGCACGTCAGTCCTTTGTCGTGAGCTCGGTCGCCACCGGGCGCACGCCGGGAGGCCCACCGCCGAGCGGCCTTTGCCCATTGTCCGGCGCGGCCGGCCGCTGATAAATAGGCATGAGTTCTCGACGGGCAACCGTTAAACTCCCCACATGAGCGACAGCACCGAAACCAGACTCGGACGCGACATCTACCTCGCCCTTGCCGCGGTTGGATGGGCCGACGGGGAGCTCGACCCTGAGGAAGCCGATGCCATCGTGCGCACCGCCGCGGAAGAAGGACTGCCCATCGAGCAGATCGCGGAGATTGAGGAAGCCACCAAAAAGCCCCTCGACATGGGGGTGATCGATCGTTCGGGGCTCACCAAGGAAGATCGGCTCTTCGTCTATTGCGTCGCATCTTGGATGACGCGGCTCGACGGCTTGATAACCGACAGCGAGGTCGACGCCCTCAAGCGACTGGGCGAAGGGCTGAAACTCCCGGAAACCGCCCGTTCGCAAGCGGACATGATCGTCCAACAGGTCGCCCAGCTCCCCGAGGGCGACCGCCCCGACCGCTACAACCTCCTGCGCCTCCGTCAGATCATCTCCCGCCGTATCGCCCTCGCCCAAGCCATCCGCCCGAAAGGCGGCGACCGCGACAGCGGCGCGTAACCGCACTAGCCGATGAGCTGCACGAGGTGATCCTTGCACCGCGTCGGACATCGGGGCATCGGCGCTCAACACCCTATGTCTTTCCGTTTCTCAATCCATTTTCGCGTTAGGCACGGGTGTAAGACGACCGAGCCCTCGGCGGTGCCTCCCTTTGGCGGGCGCCGAGCACTGAGCGAGGCGGCGAGGGATCGAGCCGGCGAAGCACCGTTCCGCCGCGCATGGATCGCGAGTCCTGCTCGCGATGCGCAGCGCAGCGGCGTGAGGCGTTCGTCCCTTCGTCGAGCACCGATGGCCGAGCGAAAGCGCAGGCGACCGCCGAAGGGAGGCACCGCCGAGGGCGAGCCGTTGGATTAGGCCGTAGTGCCGCGCGCCCCGCGGCCCCCGCCGCTCAACACGTTGGCGATCATGGGGCGATCCAGAAAAAGCGCCTTGAGGCGAGGGTCGCGAATGGAATCGGAGACCCGGTGGATGTGAGCCACCGCCCGCTGGTGGGCGTAGGCCGCGTGCGCCGAACCCGCACCGGCCAACGCCTCGTAGCAGCGGGCGCGAATGGCTGTGCCGAACTCCGAACCTTCGATGGTTTCGACGCCGTGCAACCCGTCGGTCGCCAGCCGAATCGCATAGTCCGGTTCCCCCATATCGAGTCGGGAAACCGCCTCCACCGACGTCGCATAGAGAAAGAAGCTCACGAGCGAGTGAGCTTCGGCGGTCTTGCGCGCCTCCTCGGCATAGCGCACCGCTCCGGCGAAGTTGCCCTGCCGTCGCGCGATACGCGCGCGCACGATGCGCTCGTGCACGAAGTCGTAGGTCTTGTTGGTCACCGAGTTGAGGGCCGCCGCGTCGGAAGCGAAGACGTGAGCCGCATCGAGATCCCGCGTCTCGATCAGCGCTTCGGCGGACGCCAACAACGTGGCGGCGCGGTAGTTTTGGTCGCCGTAACGTTCGTGCGCCTCCCGCGCTCGCTTGAGGTAGGCGAGGGCGCGCGGTTGGTCTCCCAGACGAGAGTAGGAGCGGCCGATGGTGGTGAGCGTCTTGGCAATCTGGAAGCGGCCGCCTATCTCGAGATCGATGCTGAGCGACGAGAGCGCAAGCGCAATCGCATCTTCGAACCGCTCTTGAATGAACATGGCGAAAGCGAGCGCATTTTTGGCACGGGCTTCCTGCCGCCGCGCGCCGCTGCGACGGAACGCGGCGATGGCATCGGCGTAGCAATCCACCGCTTCGCGGATGCGCACCGATCGACGCAAGAGGCTCGCGCGCGCCAAAAGTACTTCTGCTTTCGCCCGCAGGGGAACTTCCGACACCGCAACGACGGCGAGCGCGCGGTCGCACGCCGCGAGCGCTCCTTGCATATCGCCGAGCTCGCGCAAGAGCTCGCTCTGGATCGACTGCGCTTCCACTTCGAGCTCCGCCGCTTTGGCCGAACGCGCCACCACCTCGGCGCGTTCGGCGTTGGGCAGACCGCGGGCCAAAAAGCCTTCATCGAGGTCGAGACGCGCGGTACGCACCAGGGCGAGGGCCACCCACTTGCCTTGACCGAGCTTTCGCGCAAGCGCTCGAAGGGCGAGCAAGTGCTTGCGTCGATCGCGTCGTCGACCGAGCGTGCGAAAGATCGTCTCCAGGGCTTCGTGGGCGATGAGCTTTCGGCCATCGTCGGCCGGAAGGAGCGAAAGCGCCCTCTGATAATAGCGAATGGCCAGACG
>WNGA01010623.1_pt1 | contig 14896 bp, 15 predicted proteins | sample 5400061 | NCBI WGS metagenome assembly WNGA01 (sample SAMN13153366, study PRJNA577476) | soil metagenome | isolation source: 100 cm soil or saprolite under grassland replicate 2 | place: USA:California | collected 2016-06-15
TGGACATGCGACAGCGGAGCCGAAGGCACTACGATAATGCACTTGCCTTCGCCAGCGGTCGCGTAGGCGATGCTAACGCCGTCGCTCGTCTTCGCGTACTGGATGCGCGGCTCCATCACTCCGCCTCGCTCACCGCCCACACCCGAACAGCCTCCCCCACCCCCTTCAGCTCGCGCTCCCCCCGGTCCTTGAACCGCACGGCCGCCGAAGTCCGCGCCAGCGAGCGCACCGTCTCCGACACCAGCACCTCCCCCGCCGCCGACAACCCCGCGATGCGCGAGGCGATATTCACCGCCCCGCCGTACACGTTGTTCTCCTCGCGAATTACATCGCCTGCGTGGAGACCGAGGTGTAGGGGGAGGCCGGCGTCGTCGCCAGCCTTGCTGCAGGCGAGTGCGGCTTCGATCGCCTGCCGCGCGCTCGTGAAGACGGCGAGGACGCCATCGCCGAGCAACTTGCCGTCGATGGCGGTGCCGACGTGGTCTCGGATGACGGCGCGGAGCGCGCCGTCGAGGTCGCGGGCTTTCGCGCGGAAGGCAGTGTCGCCGAGGCGCTCGGTGAGGGCTGTGGAGTCGGCGATGTCGGCGAAGAGGATCGCGCTCATCCCCGAAGGCAGCTCCGGCGCAGCGGCAGCGTGCTCCTCGTCTTCGCGCAAGAAAGCGTCGATCGTCCCTGCCAGATCCTCCGTCGTAACCAAGCGGGCGTTGGGGATCCGCGATGCCAGCGCGCGCAGCAGGTCGACGTTCGAGAGGGGCGACGAGGCAAGGTGTATCACCAACGTCGGCACGCCCACCAGAGGCAAGAGGTCGGTCACGTCAAGCTTTTCGTTCGCGTCGAGGTATGCGAGGTAGGCCCTGGCAGACGTCCCGGACCGGAACGCTGTCGCAAGTCTATCGGCCGCATCGCTGTCCCTGAATCCGGTTGCAGCATTGGCCAATGCAACCGAGTAGTATTCCCACTGCTCCTCCGCCATTGTGTCCAGAGCCCGCATGGCGCGCACCGCCGGTATCAAGTTGAAGTAGTCGGCCCCTTTTGCGTAGGTAGCGACGAGGACAAGACCTGACACTTGGTCCGGGTGCTGGGCAGCGTAGGCGATAGCTGCGGGGCCGCCCTGCAGGGTGCCGCAGACCGCAAAGCGGTGGACGCCTGTTCGTTCAATTACCGCATCCAGGTCCCGGAGGCGCCCCTCAAGGGAGAAATCCGTGTTGCCGCGGTCCGAAGAGCCCATGCTTCGACCGTCGTACATGATGAAGCGCCGGCCAAGCCCCACGAGCGCCTCCGTGATTGGTCTATGAAGCCCGGCTCCCGAGGAGTACAGATGGACGTCTCCGAACAGGAAACCCACAAAGACAATCGGCGGACCGTCGCCGAACACGGCGTAGGCGATGCTTACGCCATCGCTCGTCTTCGCGTATTGGATGCGCGGCTCCATGAATCCCTCACCCCTGGCCCCTCTCCCGATGCGCGCGAGAGGGGGAGGATTACATTCTACCTTGATGGTCAGGCTGAGTCGCTGTGCCAGAATGGGCGGGGCCAGCCTGCTGCGACTGGAGTTGCGGGGGCAAGGAGTTGGACTTAGAGAGCCTGACCCCCGGAGGGAGAGGCGGATGGTGACCCGCGGAGGGTGCGATGGCTATACTGCGGGGCATGCGGTACGTCATCTACGGCGCCGGGGGCGTTGGCGGGGCCATCGGGGCGCGGCTGTTCCAGCGCGGGCGCGAGGTCGTGCTCATCGCCCGCGGCGCGCACCTCGAGGCGCTCCAGCGCGACGGCCTCTCGCTGCGGACGCCCGACGAAACGGTGACGCTGCGCATCCCAGCCGTGGGACACCCGTCCGAAATCACGTTCGGCCCGTATGACGCCGTGCTCCTGACGGTGAAGTCGCAGGACACGGCGGCGGCGCTCGACGAGCTACGGGCTGCCCTTCGACGGGGCTCAGGGCGACCCTTCGAGACGCCCGTTCCGGGCTCCTCAGGGCGAACGGTCGATGAGTTGCCCGTGATCTGCGCTCAGAACGGCGTCGCGAACGAGCGGATGGCGCTTCGCCGCTTCTCGCGGGTCTACGCGATGATGGTGATGCTGCCGGCCACGCACCTGCGGCCGGGCGAAGTGATCATGCATGCGGCGCCCGTGGGCGGCATCCTCGACGCGGGCCGCTATCCAGCCGGCGTGGACCCGCTGGTCGAGCAGGTCGTGGGCGACATGAGTGAAGCCGGGTTCGACTCGAGGGCGGACCCGAGGGTCATGCGCATCAAGCACGCGAAGCTAGTCGAGAACCTGGCGAACGCGGTTCAGGCGCTCTCCGGGCTGGACGCGGCGGCGGGCGAGCTGGTGCGCGCGGTGCGGGCGGAGGGCGTCGCCTGTCTGCAAGCGGCGGGGATCGACTTCGCGACAGAGCTAGAGATGGACGAGCGGCGGGCCGAGGTGATGCGCGGCCTCCGGCCGATTGAGGGGCAAGCGCGAGGCGGTTCGACCTGGCAGAGCCTCGCCCGCGGCGCCGGCAGCATCGAGACGGACTACCTCAACGGCGAGATCGCGCTTCTCGGCGGCCTGCATGGCGTCCCGATTCCGTACAACCGGCTGCTTCAGCGCCTGGCCATCGAAGCCGCGCGCGAGGGGCGCCCGCCGGGATCATATACGGCGGAGGAGCTGATGGAGATGGGGCCGGAGCGAACGCCCGGCTGATCTGCCCGCGGTGTCATTGGGCTGTTGTCCGCCCGTCAGTCCCTTGATGTATCCGAAAAATTGCCAAACGAACTCAACGTAGAGTGCCACCGGCCCGTTGTTCGCCCAACAAGTCCGCGCCATAATGCGAGTATTGGCCGTATCAAGCAGCACCCGCCAGCCCCGCAGCGTTTTCAATTGCTCCGAGTGCGGGCACGAGAGCCCGAAGTGGCTCGGGCGCTGCCCCGGCTGCGCTTCCTGGAACAGCTTTGTAGAAGCTGTTAGCTCTCAGCGATCAGCTGTCACTGGCCGCGCCGCCCCGGCCGCCGCGACGGCTGTCGAGCTGGCGCGGATGCTGGATGACGAGCAACCGCGGTTGCCGTCCGGGGTGCCGGAGTTCGACCGGGTGCTGGGCGGTGGTATCGTGACGGGCTCGCTAGTGCTCGTGGGCGGCGATCCGGGGATCGGGAAGTCGACGTTGCTTTTGCAGGTGGCAGGGAGCGTAGCAAGCGGCCGCCGAGGCTGGAAAGCCTCGGCTACGAAAGCCTTGGCCACTATGGAGGTCGGCGATAGCGGTGGCAACGAGCGGGCAAGCGGACAAGCGGGACGAGCGGGACCAACGGAACAAGCGGGACGGGAGGCGGGCGGTGTGCTGTACGTGTCCGGTGAGGAGAGCGCCGGGCAGCTGAAGCTGCGCTGCGCGCGGTTGGGCCTCTCGGGCGAGGGGCTGTTCGTGCTGCCGGAGACGAGCCTTGATGTCGCGTTCCGGCAGGCGGAGGAGCTGCGGCCGGCTCTTCTCATCGTCGACTCGATCCAGACTGTGTACAGCGAGGCGGCAAGTCAGACGCCTGGGAGCATCGCCCAGCTGCGCCAGTGCACGATGGAGCTGATGCGCTGGGGGAAGACCACCGGTGTGCCGGTGTTCATCGTCGGTCACGTCACGAAGGACGGCGATATCGCGGGGCCCCGCCTGCTGGAGCACATCGTAGACGTCGTTCTCTATCTGGAGGGCGAGCGATTCAGCAGCTATCGGCTGCTGCGCGGCGTCAAGAACCGCTTCGGCTCAGTCGATGACGTAGGAGTCTTCGAGATGACTGGAGAGGGGATGCGGGCCGTCGAGAACCCCTCGCAGGCGTTCATCGCCGAGCGCGCCGCTCATGCGATCGGCTCCGCCATCGTGCCGACGCTGGAGGGAAGCCGGCCGCTTCTCGTCGAGGTGCAGGCACTGACCAGCCCCACTGTTACTCCAGCGCCCAGGAGGACTGCCAACGGCCTCGACGTCAACCGGCTGATCCTCGTCGCCGCCGTGCTTGGCCGCCGCCTCGGCCTCCCGCTCGCTTCGCAAGACATCATAGCGTCCGTCGTGGGCGGCCTGCGCGTCCGCGAACCCGCCGCGGACCTCGCTCTGGCTCTGGCAATCGCGTCCTCGCATCGGGATAAACCGATCGCCGGAGACTTGGTCGCTTTGGGCGAGATCGGGCTGTCCGGCGAGCTGCGGTCGGTCTCGCAGCTCGAGAGGAGGCTGGCGGAAGCGGAGCGGCTGGGTTTCAAGCGCTGCATCGTGCCGGAGGCGAGCCTGCGCCGCCACACGCCGGGGCCGGCGATGGAGCTGCTGCCCGCGGCGACGGTCCGAGAAGCGGTGAGGATGGCGCTGGCGTGATGGAACCGCTTCCGGACGCTGTGCGCGACTTCGTCCGTGATGCGCGCGTCTGCCGCATCGCAACTGTCCGGCCGAACGGCGAGCCTCACGCGATTCCGGTGTGTCCTGTGTTCGATGGCGAGGCGACGGTGTACGTGGACATCGGCCGGAAGTACACGAGCGCGGAGGGCGTGAAGGGGAGCGGCCGCGTGGCGGTGCTAATCGACCAATACGATGACGATTGGTCGCGGCTGAAGGGCGTTCTGCTGCGCTGCCGCGCGCAACCTGCTGAGGGCGAAGAGCGCGAGAAGGCCTGGGCGCTGATCCGCGAGAAGTTCCCGCAGTACTCGAGCGTGAGCTGGGAGCCGCGGTTGACGCTAGCGCTGCGCATTGATGACTGGCGCCAGTGGGGGATAACGGAGGCGCCGAAATACGAGCCTAAGTAGGGCATTCTTGATCCTGTCTCCACTGTGACGTAGGTCATACCTAGGGGCCTCTTCGAGCGTGTACAGTAGCGTTCAGCCGAATAGAGGGTTGGGGGAACGCTATGAATGCCGTCGTCGCCCAACATTGGCGGCCGCTGTTGAGCCGCCGTTCGCTGCTAGAGCCAGCCGCAGTTATATTCCTCGGCCTCCTGCCAGTAATCCTATATCTGCCGGTGCTCAGCGCGCCGTTTGAGCGCGACGAAAGCGTCTATGCGACTATCGCGCGGGGGCTGCTGGACGGGGACGTTCCGTATCGGGATCTGTTTGACAACAAGCCGCCGTTAGTGTTCGGGTGGTACGCATTCAGCTTTGTCGTTTTCGGGGAGAATGAATTCGCTCCGCGCATTGTGGCGGCGCTGCTTCTCAGCATGACGACGCTGGCCCTGTTCGCGGAGGCGCGTCTGCTTTATACGCGGCGGGTAGCGTACATCGCGGCGTCGGCATTCGCGCTGTCAACCGGGCTCCCTTTCGTGGCCCTTCACGCCAATACGGAAGCGTACATGCTGCTGCCGATGGTGATGTCGCTGCTGACGTTCACGATGGGGATGCGAAGCGGACGGCTTGGTTGGTTCCTGGCGGCCGGGGCTCTCGGCGCGCTGGCGGTGATGACGAAACAGGTGGCAGTCTGGAACCTGGCCGCGCTGGCGCTGACGGCGATAGTGTGGCGCTGGCGGAGCAGCGAGTCGGTTGCCGTGCGCGCGGCGCCGCTGGTGTTCCTGGCGGCGGGGACCGCGGCGGCAACGGCGCTCATCGCTACACCGTTCTTCGCTGTCGGCGCGTTGGGAGATCTGGCATACGCCAACGTGTCTTACAACCGGCTATATATCGAGGCGCTCACGTTTGGTGATCGCGCGCTCAATTTCGCAGAAGGCGGCGCGTTCGTGTTTGCGATTGCCGCGCCCCTGCTTGCCGCTGCCGGTCTTGGCCTCGTCAAGGTCCTTCTGAAGGGCAGACGAGCGGTGGACTACCTCCTCGTTGCCTGGGCGGTGGCGTCGATCGCCGGAGTAGCGATGGCCGGACGTTTCTTCCCCCACTATTTCCTTCACGCGCTGCCGGCCGCCGCTGTGCTGGCAGCGGTGGTGGCATTCGAGTATTTCCCCGGCGCGGGAAGCAGACGCGTGCCCCGGCCGGCTCTGTTGGCGGTGACCGCCCTGACCGTTTTGGCCGTCACGACAAACGGGGCGCTTTACCTGGCACCGTGGCGCTCTGAGCAGCGCATCGCGCCAGTAGTCTTCTATCAGAAGCAGTGGGCGGAAAACAGCGAGCTGCTGGGTGCTTACATCGCGGCGCGGACCAGCCCGGATGACACGATCTTCAATCTGGGGCGGGAGTCACAGATATATTTCTACGCGGACCGGCGCCCGGCGGCGCGGTACTTTTACGACTACGTCTACGCCTATGACGAGGACGCTGTTCGCGTGACGATTGAGGCCCTGGGCAGCGCGAGGCCCGCGTATATCATCGATTCGATCCAGCCGCCTCTCTTCGAGCCCGCTCAGCGCCCGGCGGCTTTTCAGAAGCTCCTCGACGAAGAGTACCAGTACGTGGGGCGGATCTATTTTGCGGACGTGTACCGGCTAAAAGCCCGCCGGACTAGGGAATGATCCCCAGCAGCTTCGCCGCGTTATCGAGCAGGATCTTCTGCCGCACTTCCTCGCGGAACCCGGCCTGCGCGAAGTCTTTCAGCCACCGCTCAGGACTAATAACCGGATAGTCTGAGCCGAACATGACCTTATCCTGCAGCAGCGTGTTCGCGTACTGGACGAGCGCGGGCTGGAAGTACTTCGGCGACCAGCCGGAGAGGTCCATGTAGACGTTGGGCTTGTGCACGAGAATCGCGAGTTGCTCCTCCTGCCACGGCCAGGCGGGATGCGCCATGATGATCCTGAGTTCCGGGAAGTCCGCCGCGACGTCATCCACATAAGGGATGGGCCGGCTGTACTTCAGCTTGATGCCGCCGCCGCCCGGCCGGCCTGCACCTACGCCTGTAGTGCCGGTGTGGAATAGCACCACGAGCCTTAGTCCCTGGGCTGCCTCCCACAGAGGATAGAATCGCTCGTCGTTGGGGTAGAACTGTTGCATATTCGGCATGAACTTGAGGCCTCGCAGCCCGAGGTCAGCGCACCGTTTGGCCTCCTTGACCGCCGCCCGGCCCTTCCAGGGGTCCACACTTCCAAAGCCGATGAACTGTTTCGGGTGCTGCTGCATCAGGTCGGCGAAGTAGTCATTGGGAGTAGGCGCGCGGCCGGTTGCGGTCTCAGAGTCAATATCGAAGACGACAGCCATGATGTCGAGTGAGGCGTAGTATTCAGCGACTTGCTGTGCGGAAGTGGGCGGCGGGCCGCTGCGGAAGTACTCTTGTGCTTCCTTAGACGACGTCAGTCCTTCGCCGCTCGGGTTGGGTGGGTGCACGTGAACGTCTATGGCTATGGGCATAGCATCTTCGACTCTAGAATTCGATTCGCTTGTGCCGGAGCACAATCCCCTCTAATAGACCTAACGCGGCGAATAGCATTAGTAACGAGCTCCCGCCCTGACTGACGAACGGCAGGGGAATGCCAGTCACCGGCACCAGGCGGACGTTCACCGCGATGTTGATGAACACCTGGAAGAGGATCATCATAACGATGCCCGTGGCTATCAAACGGCCGAACTGATCGCGCGAGATGGAGGCGGCGCGAATGCCGCGAAAAAGGAGCGCCGCAAATAGCGCCAGGAGAACGATAGCTCCAATGAGTCCGAGTTCCTCGCCGAGGACGGCGAAGATATAGTCTGTTGTGGAAGTCTGGAGGAAGTCGAGCTGTGTTTGAGACCCGTGCGTTAGCCCCTTGCCGAAGATGCCTCCGGAGCCAATGCTCGTCTGGGCCTGAAGTATGTTGTAGCCGCCGCCCAGCGGGTCTGAATTCGGGTCGAAGAACAGCCTGATTCGCTCGCGCTGGTATTCGCCCAACACGACAATCATTGCGAATGGGATGATCGACGCTGTCATGCCTACGAGCGCCAGCACGTAGCGGCGCGGAACGCCGGCCATCAGCACCATACCGACCCAGACGGCGCCGAAGACCATTGCCGTACCCATGTCCGGCTCAACGAGCACGAGCGCCGCGGGCACGGCCGCCATCAACAGCGAGATCAGGAAGACCCTTATCTCCTCAATTCGAGTCTGGCGGTCCGCCAGATAGCGCGCCAGAGCGACGATGACGAACAGCTTGGCTACCTCCGAAGCCTGGATCTGCTGGCCGGCGAAGGTGAACCAGCGGCTCGAGCCGTAAGCGGAGTCCCCGACCACGAGCACAGCGGCAAGCATGATCACGGCCAGCGCATAGAGCCCCACTGCCAGCTGCCCAAAGACACGGTAGTCGAGCCAGGCAACGGCGAGACAGATGCACACCCCGAAAAGCGCGAACATAACCTGCTTCGTTAGTGGATGGCCGATGCTGACGCCGTCAGGATAGGTGCTCAAGTGGGCGCTGTAGATCAGAATTCCGCCGTAGGCAACAAGCCCCGCGGCGACGAGAAGGAGGAGGTAGTCGAAATGGCGGGCCGCTCGCTGGAATATCACGGCGTCTCTTCCAGCTGCTGCGCCAGCCTGGGGCCGTGAAAGTAATAGTCGAGGATCTTGGCAGCGGCGGGCGAGGCGTCGTTGCCTCCGCTGCCTCGCTGCACGAATACAACGATGGCGACCTGCGGATCGTCGTACGGCGCGAAGCCGACAAACCATCCGTGGGTGGCGTACTTGCCGTTCGACAGTTTCGGGCCGAACTCGGCCGTTCCGGTCTTACCCGCTACCTCTACTCCCGCAACCGCCGCGTTCTTGGCGACGCCGGAGGTTATAGACTGACGCATGGCTGCGCGTAAAGTGCCCAGGTTTTCGGCGTCCACCGGGACGCGCCTACGCACCGTGCGCTCCGTAGCCTCCAGCATGTTTCCGTGGCTGTCCTGGAACTCCTTTACCACCCGGGGCGCCAGAAGTTCGCCTCCGTTCGCGACCGCGCAAATCGCTGTCAGGACCTGGAGGGGAGTGGCCGCGACATAGCCCTGCCCGATCCCGAAGTTATAGGTGTCTCCCAACGTCCACGGCTCGCCGATAGCTTCCTCCTTCCATGCCGCGTCCGGCACAAGCCCCGGGGACTCTCCGGGCAGATCGACCCCAGTCGGCTCGCCCAGCCCGAAAGCCCTCGCGTACTCGGCCACTTTGCCTTCGCCGAGACCGCGGAAGCCCTCGTCCGACTTGCCCCCGGCGAGGTAGTAGAAGTAGACGTTGGAGGACATCGCGATGCCCCCGTAGAAGTCGAGGGCTCCCAGTGACGCCCAGTCCGGGTAGACGTAGACGACGTTGGGGTCGAACTCGTTTTCGACCGTGATGTAGCCGCGGCTCGTGATCGTTGTCCAGGGAAAGGCGACGCCCTCCTGGAGCGCGCCCGCGCCGACGATTGTCTTGAAGGTGCTGCCGGGGGGATAGCGTTCCGCGATCACGTGATTCACAAGCGGTTTCCCCGGCGAATCAATCAGCGCCGCGAGGTCCTGGTCTGAAAGCGGCCCGGAAAAGGCGTTGTTGTCGAAGGTGGGGGATGACACCATTGCCAGCAGCTCACCAGTCTTGACGTCCATCACGGCGGCCGCCGCGTTATCAGAGCCGGCCGCGTATTCGCTGAGGACTTCGGTTACCTTTCGCTGCAAATCCAGGTCGATGCTTAGCACCAGGTTCGAGCCGTCGATGGGCTGACGCTCCGAGATGACCTTGAGCTCGCGACCTGCCGAATCGACCTCGACGAGCTTCTTTCCCGGCTTCCCTCGCAGGGTGGATTCGTATGTTGATTCCACGCCGGTTTTGCCGAGGAAGTCCTGGAAGAGATAGTCCTCGTCCTGAAGTTCGGCATACTCTTCCGCGGAGATGGGCCCGACGTAGCCAAGCACGTGCGAAAGGAGGGAGCCGGTAAGATAGAGCCTCGATGGTTCGGTAATCACCTGTAGGCCGGTAGCATGCGGGGACAGCTCCTTGAGCACGAGCGCCGCATCGCGGTCTATGTCCTCTTTGATCACAACGGGACTGTATTCGCCTCGTGCCGCTGTTCCTTCGCGCACCTTCTGCGCGATCTCTTCGACGGGCATACCAATGACGCCGGAAAGCAGGCGGTAGACGCCCATTTCGCCGCGGTCGGGGAGGTCGCCCGGGACGATGGCCGCTGAGAATCGGGCCGAGTTATTGACTAGAGGCTGACCATTACGGTCGAGGATGAGTCCGCGCGCAGCGGGGAGTGGTATCTCGCGCAAAGCGTTTATCTCCGCGCGTTGCTTGAATTCGTCACCTCTGATCACCTGGAGGTTAATTAGCTGAAGAATGAGCGCGCCGAACATCAGGATGATCAGGGCGCGAAAGAGAGCAAAAGCCGCCGGACTCCTGCTGGTCCGGTCGCGATCGACCTTTGGCTTAGCACTTCGCCAGCGTCTGCGCTCTCGAAACGGTCTCATCAACTCCTTCGAAGGCTCTCCGCGATCCTCACAGCGGAGATGTCAGTCTGGTCGTCCCAATTGTGCCCGCCCTTCGTTGACTGCTGAACGTGTGAATGGGCACGTAGAGCAGAGGCGTGAACAGAGCGTTCACAAGGCATGCGGGAAGCAGCATCCGAAACACTGAATCGCTCCATGAAACCGTCTGCCCTGTCGCGGCGAGCACGATCATGCTGATGATACCGTATGCAAGGCTACCCAACGCAACCACACCGACCGTCGGCACGAACTCCGTCTCCACGGCCCTGAGCCGCGAGGCAGCCGCCAGGAGCACAATAGGCGCCAACGCGAGCGCCGACGTACCCAGCGGGTCGCTCGTCGCGAGATCCCTGAGAAAGCCCGATACCGGGACGACGATCGCTCCTTCCTCGTGCCCGCGAACGACGGCCCAGGAAGCGGCGAAGATGAGGACCAGGTCCGGAGTAACCCCGAGCACCTCAACATAGGGCACCACTGAGACGTGTAGGACCGCAAGGAGCTCCGCCGCGATGAAGGCTATGACGTAGCTCATTGTTCTGTCAGCCTGGCCGGCCGGAAGCTGACCAGGACCAGCACGGTATCGAGTGTCGATAGATTGGCCGCAGGCTCCAGCGTTGCCTTCGTAAAGGGCGACTGGGGGCGCTGCTCGACGCCCTGCACGCTTCCGATGAGCAGGGCGCGCGGGTAATTGCCTCCCAGGCCCGATGTGGTGACGAGGCTGCCCTCCGCAAGAGGGGAATCAGGTGGCAGCAGGTCCAGCACCAGTCCGCGCCTGAGGTCGCCCTCCGCCACACCGCGAACCGCCTCACTCACTGTCGTTGCCGAAGGGGACGGCGTGGGCGTCGAAGTGGAGGGCGTAGGCGCGGATGGTGCAGGCGTTGGCGCGGTGGCAGCCGGCTGCGGCGGGCTGGGATTGACCTGGGCGTTTACGGTGCTCTCCGGATCTGTGATCAGGCGGACCCAGGCAAAGTCTTCGAAGGCGCGAGAGACGGTGCCGACGAGACTTCCACCCCGGGAGAGGACGACCATACCTTCGTCAACGCCGTCGTTCAGCCCGCGATCAATCGCGATCATTCGCTTGAGACCTGATGTGTCCTCCGCTACGACGTTGGCTGCGAGCAGCTGGTCCTCCGGCCGGCCCTGCTTGACGCCGAGAGCCTCCTCGAGCTCGCGCACCCGTTGCTCGGTGTCCTGCCGTGCCGCGAGGTCGTTCTGGAGCTGGTCTATCTGTTCGCGCAGGTCCCGGTTCTCGCGGACGATATCCCCGCGATCGGTTACCCCTTTAAAGAGGTCATCGACAGGTCTTGCCGCGTCACGCAGGCCTGATGCCACGGGCGCCGTGACCGTCAGGGACATGTTCTGGACCGGATCCAGCGCTTGCCTTTGGGAGAGAACGATGGTGAAGAGACTAACTACGAAAACGGTTGCCAGCCACCAGACTAAACGCATTCTTGTTCTCTGGCCTGCCCTCAGCCTGCCCCCCGCGGGCAGGCTTCCCCACGGACGTTTGCTCCTAGCGGGGCGCCTTTCGCGTGTTGAGCCGCGCCTGGAGCTTTTGCAGGATAGCTGCCTCCTCGAGCACTTCCGCCGCCCCCCGCACGACGCAGGTGAGCGGCTCTTCAGCGACGTATACGGGAAATCTAGTCTCCTGTGCCAGGCGGCGGTCGAGGCCCCTCAACAGAGCGCCACCACCGGCAAGTATGATCCCGGTGCTCATGATGTCGGCAACCAGCTCAGGAGGAGTGATCTCTATCGTCTGCCGCACGGACTCGACGATGGCGTTGACGGAGCTCGAGAGGGCGTCCCGCAGCTCGACGCTGCTCACTTCAACCGCCTTCGGCAGCCCCGTCGCCAGGTCGCGGCCCTTCAGCTCTATCGTGATCTCGAGCCGGCCTCAATCTTCACCTCCTCTGCCGTGCGCTCGCCGATGAGCATGTTGTGGACCTGTCGGGCGTAGGAGACGATCTCCGAGTCCATCTCGTCGCCGGCTGTGCGGACCGAGCTGGCGACGACGATGCCTCCCATGGAGATGACTGCGACCTCGGTCGTGCCGCCGCCGATGTCGACTATCATCGAGCCGCCGGGCTCCATGACTGGAAGCCCGGCGCCGATGGCTGCGGCCATCGGCTCTTCGACGAGATAGGCGTTGCGGGCACCGGCGTTGAGGGCGGCGTCGTGAACTGCCCTCTTCTCCACTTCGGTGACACCTGAAGGGATGCCGACAGAGACGCGGGGGCGGGGGAGACCGAAGCCGAAGTGATCGTGGACGGAACGGATGAAGTAGTGGAGCATCTTTTCGGTGACGCTGAAGTCTGAGATGACGCCGTCTCGCAACGGCCGGACGGCGACGATGTCCGCCGGCGTGCGGCCGACCATGCGCTTGGCTTCCGCCCCGATCGCCAGGATCTTCTTGTTCACGCGGTCGATAGCAACAACGGAGGGCTCGTCAATGACGATACCCCGCCCTTTAACCATGACCAGAGTGTTGGCGGTACCCAGGTCTATTGCGATGTCGTGGGAAAACAGGCCCAGTACGGCGTTGAAAGGGTTTAAGGGCAAGCTCGCCTCCCAGTGTCAAGCCTGCCTGAGCGGCAAGCGGATAGACTAGGCCATTATACCTGAACGTACGTGCTGCCTGCAAAACGATTGTGATTTTGGGCGTATGAGGAGGATGGGCGCAGATACGGTCAGATTGGCTGGCGCCGACCACGACTATCGCAGAGAGATGCGCCAGCCGGCTGCGACGGCCTCCCCTTCCGTGCAGAAGAAGCGTTCGCCCTTGACGGTGTCGATTGCGGTCTCGTCGTAAAATTCACCGCCGGGCACGTGATATATCTTCTCGCCGGTCCTGATGCTGATATTGCCTTTGATCACGGCCTCGGCGGTGCCGGAGTAATCGCACGCGCCGCCCACTTGCGGAGACGCCGTAGCCGAATTACAGACTGCACCCCACAAGCCGCGGCCGTTGTCGCGCGCCTGCGCCTGGAGCGAAGCGAACAGCTGCGAGTACTTCACGTCCGGCGGATACGTTGAGGCAAGCGCGTATCCCTCCTCGACGAGCGTGGCGTTGATCATCTGGTCGCCGACCCAGATGTAGCGCAGGAGCCTGCCGAACGAGTCTGTCTCCGAGACGTCCTTCTCGAGTCCCACCGTCTGGCCATCTACGAGCTGCCGGTTACGTTCGCTGGCTTCTTTGCCGAAGCACTCTACCGGCCGTCTCGGATCAACCGTCTCCGGAGTGTCAATCCCGATGTACCGCACGCGAAACTCTTCGCCGTCTATCTCGACGCGGATCGTGTCGCCGTCGGTCACTCGCGTGACCGTGGCGGGCGTGAGGCCCGCGCGAACGGTTTGCTGCGGCGACCCGGCCCCTGGTGACGTGGTTGCGGTCGCTAACGCGGTGTCCTGCACCTGCTCGGGGTTAGAGTCCGATGGCGTCGTCGATTCGCCCCCACAGGAAGCGGTTACGACGAGGGCGACAGAGAGCGATAGGATGACGGCTAGATTCCTGTGCCAAGGGTGACTAGGAGACATCCACGCCGTGTTCGCGCAGCAAGCGCAAGAAAGAATCCTCGTCCAGGACCGTGACTCCGTAGCCCTGCGCCTTCTGGAGTTTGGAGCCGGGGTCAGCTCCTGCCACCAGGTACGTGGTCTTGCGCGTGACGCTGCTGGTCGCGTCTCCTCCCAAAGATGCGACCAGCGATTCCGCCTTGCCACGCGGCATGGCGCCAAGCGTGCCGGTGAAGACGAAGGATTGCCCCGTGAGCGGGCCTTCCACGCGCTTCGGGCGCTTGTACTCGAAGTTGACGCCGACACGCCGTAGCTTCTCGATGATCGACTTCTTCTGCGGTTCGCGGAAGTAGGCGTGGATGCTGTCGGCGATCTTGGGACCGATGCCCTCGACGTTGCGGATGTCTTCGGCGCTCGCTTCCATCAGCGCGTCGAGATGGTGGAAATGCGCGGCCAGCAGTTGGGCGACCTCGCCGCCCACGTGGCGGATGCCGAGCGCGAACAGCAGGCGGTCGAGGTTGCGGTCGCAGGACGGATATCCAGCGCTCGCCGAGGCCTTCCATGTCCATGACGCCGGCGAAGTGGCCTATCCAGCGGAACATCTGAGCGGGGCACGATATGTTGGAGCAGTAGCTCATCGCCTCGCCGGGTGGGCGGACGGCCTCGCTGCCGCATACGGGGCACCGTTTCGGGATGCGGTAGCGCTTTTCCTTGCCGGTTCGCTTCTCAAGGACCGGCCCTACCACTTGCGGTATCACGTCGCCCGCCCGCTGGACGATGACGGTGTCGCCCTCGCGGATGTCCTTGCGCCGGATATCGTCCTCATTGTGGAGGGTGGCCTGCTTGACGATGACCCCGCCGACCTGCACTGGCTCGAGGATAGCGAACGGGTTCAGGCTGCCTGTGCGGCCGACGTTGATAGCGATGCGCTGGAGCTTCGTCGTCGCCTGCACCGGCGGGAACTTGTAGGCGATGGCCCAGCGCGGCTCGCGACCGACGTAACCTAGCTCGTCCCAGAGCGCCTTCTGGTCGATCTTCACGACCATCCCGTCGATCTCGTAATCGAGCTCGTGGCGGCGGTCTTCCCACGTCCGATAGTGCGCCTCGA
>WNGA01018809.1_pt1 | contig 14895 bp, 14 predicted proteins | sample 5400061 | NCBI WGS metagenome assembly WNGA01 (sample SAMN13153366, study PRJNA577476) | soil metagenome | isolation source: 100 cm soil or saprolite under grassland replicate 2 | place: USA:California | collected 2016-06-15
TATCCAACAGGTATCAAGGTCAGCGATGAAGAACTCGCCTTGGTAAATCTCCTTCGAGAGGATTTCCACGGCGATTGGAATTACACCATTGCTCCGGGGCGAAGAAAAAAATTAGCTACTTTATTTTGACGGGACGCCTAAGTAGGTGATCAACCGTACGTTTTTTCCAGAATGTTGATCACGTCACAAAAGTACATTTCCTGAAATTTGATCTAGTCAAGCCAATTTCCCACCTCCGAGCGAGTCGGCGGCCGAAGACTCTTTAAGACATCATCTCCTATCCGGTCTGAGAAGCTCGTTACATCATTGCGGCTTCACCGTAACGAACTTCTCAGACAAGGATCCTCTGATGTCGAAAAAGAAGTCTCCGCCGACGGTGGCGCTTCAATCTGTTTTTGTCCGCGATTATCAGCGTCGTTTGCGCCTGGTCATCGAACTCCTGGAAAAAGAAGCCCGCCGTCAATCTACGCCACCAACGAATCTTCAATCACAAACTGAAAATCCGCGCGCCTTCACGGCCGCGCCAAATAATCCCGGAGGAAAGTGATGAAGATCGCAGCCCTTTACGCGCGCGTCTCCAGCGCCAAACAACAACTCAACGAAAACATCGCCTCGCAGATCGCCGCCATTCAGGAATATGCTCGGCAGAACGATTTTCAGATCAGTCCGCAGCACGTATACAAGGACGACGGATTCAGTGGCGCTCGGCTGGATCGCCCCGCGCTGGATCGCCTTCGTGACGCCGTGGCGCAAGGCGAAGTTGAAGCCGTGCTGATTCTTTCACCGGATCGTCTCGCTCGACAGTTCGCATATCAGTATATTGTCGTCGAAGAGTTTGAGAGAGCTGGCTGTGCGGTTGTTTTTACCAGCCACAACTTCGGCTCCTCACCGGCCGATCGGATGCTTCAGGAAATGACCGGCGTCTTTGCCGAATACGAGCGGGCAATGATTACCGAACGCGGCCGACGAGGACGCCTCCATCATGCTCGGCAAGGGCAGATTTGGATGAAAGAAGGACCTTACGGCTATACCTATATCCCGCGCACAGGCGCCTGTCCGGGCAAGCTCGTCATCAACGAAGCTGAAGCGGAAATCGTGAGAATGATCTTCCGTTTGCTGATTGATGAACAACTGTCCGCTTACCAGATCGGCGAACGACTCTATGAATCGGGAATCCGCACGCGGCATGGTAAAGAGCGGTGGGGCAGTGGAACACTCGTCAATCTGATGCGGAATCCGGTCTACACTGGCCTTTACCATTACAACAAGCGACAACATGTCCCGGCCAAACGCAGAAATATGCCAGGCGCCGGTCCTACGAGGAAACACAATTCCAGCCGCGTGATTCGCCCCAAAGAGGAGTGGATACCGATTGAGGTTCCGGCCATCATCGATCAGGAGACCTGGGATCAGGCGCGAGAGCAATTACAACGAAACAAGGAGCGCGCTCCTCGGAATAACAAGAAGCACGACTATCTGCTCAAAGGCCTGCTGGTCTGCGGCCGCTGTCAGTTGCGGATGCATGGCCACGCCGGCGATCCTGTCAAACGGAATCGCCGTTATCTGTGCTCACATAAAGAATCTCACCATGCCGGCGCAAAGTGTCTGAATCGGACAGTACTGGCTGACACGATTGAAGAACTCGTATGGCAAGCGGTGAGCGAGTTGCTGCGCACCCCTCAGGTCCTCATCGAGCAATACAATCGGCGTCATGAATCCGGCTATGGGACACCAGAGCAACAGGAACAGCAGCGGCTCAAACGGCGACTAGTCAAACTTGAGCGAGAAGGCCAGCGGTTGATTGACGCATATCAATCCGGCGTGATCGAGCTCGACGAACTCAAAGAGCGTCGAGAGCGAATCGCTGAAGAATGCCGGCGCCTGGAGGGGAGGGCGAGTTCACTTGAACAGCAGCGCCAAGGACAACAGCGTCAGGCCGCATTGGCGACGACTGTTGAGGAGTTTTGTCGTAATATCAGCGCCGCGCTTGATAACCCGAGCTTTGAAACGAAGCAGAAGATTCTTCGCCTCGTAGTGGAGCGAGTTGAATTTGTCGAGGATCAAATCACGATCAAACATGTGATCCCGATCTCAGATGTACGATTGCAACGTGATCAACATTCTACCGAATGGCCGAAACATCTTCTCAGGCAAGCCTGTCGTGAGGCTTCGGTAAATCAGCTTGATCTAGCGTTGGTCTTTACTGTCGGGTTATGCCGGCCTTCTTCCGCCTTTCCGACTCCCCTCCGCCAATTTTGGAAAATCAGGTGAGATAGTTTGGCGATTCCCTGCACTTTACATCAGCGGAGCTTTGAAGCCGTTGGCCAAGGCCGCGCTCCCCATTGCGGGCAGGGCGCTCGGCGCGTTCGTCGTCGACATGATCGGCGGGAAGCTGGCTTCGGCTGCAAGGCAGATGTTCGGAGAACTTGCGGCGGGTCCGAAAAATCGGGTGTAAAGAGTGGAAGCGGGAGAGCAACTATCATCGCTGGAGCTTGAATGAAAAAATCAGTTTTGCGTCATTCTGTAGTTCGGCGGCCTTGCTCGATTTTTGAAAGTCGTTTTCGGGGAGTTTTTTAGCCACCGGAAAATCTTTGCATTTTCTAGTCGCTGGCGCGCTCATCGGGTACAATCGGCCTCGCCGTTGCCAACGGCCGTAAATTCCTGGAGGGGCGAACCTCTATTGCCCCACGAATCGAAGCATTTCATTGGCTTCCCGTTCTTAGAAACGTGCTCAATCTAAACCCCGCTGCGGTTGCGGATTGAGTTCCGCCATCGCATTCCCGCTTCTCTGATGCGCTATCGCGCCATCTTCACTGGCGTATATTCGGGCTTGCCCAGCCCTAGCGATGGTGATTGCAGAGTTATGATCGCAGCCTATCACAAACCCGCATTTGCCGCATTCGTAAACACGAATGGCGAGCGGCATCTGTTGTCTGTGGCCGCAATTACTGCAAATCTGGCTCGTGTATCTTGGATCAACTCTTTCAAACGTCCGGCCAGCATTTTCAGCTTTGCTTTTCGTCATCGTGAAAAAGCCTCCCCAAGCCATGTCACTGATCGCTTGGGCGAGATGACGATTCTTGACCATCCAGCAGTCGAAAGAAGCCCTTGTGCGCTCGTCCGCTCCGGCGTTCGCCATCCGGGGCGGCGCACTCGTTCACCGTCCCGCCGGGACAGATTCACTACATGGAGGAAATAAGATGATCTACAAACCTGCTTCAATCTCACCCGATTTCCGGCCACGCCTTATGGCGTTGATGTTATGTGGTTTTCTGCTGGTCTCCACCATATTTTCGCCGCCTGGCGGCGCCGGTCAGTCAACAAACAAAGCTCTGGTCACCGACAAGGCGGATCCGGCGCGGCGATCGGATGGTGGACGGCCACGACGGCGAACAATCAAAGCTCTGGTCACCGACAAGGCGAATCTGCCGCTCAGCGATCAATTTGCGCCTCCGGGTCAAATCAGGTTGACCAACTCCGGTGACGTGTTTTTCACTCCCGGAGGCTTTGCCACCTTTCGATGGAGTTCAGGCTCCGGCAGCCACACGCGCCTGCTGCAAGCGGGCGATCCGCATCCGGGCTTTCCCGGCAGCGTCTGTGACCTAGTCGGCAACGGCTTGCAGACCAATTCATCGGGGCACGCGGCGATGCTCAATTTCTTTGCGCTGGAAGGTGCGCGAAACCCGCGCGGGTTGTTCGTCTACGACGGCGCGAGTTTCCTGAAGGTCGCGTTGCGCGACGAGATCGCGCCTGGCACGGGCGGTCAACTGTTCGCTAATTTCCTGCAATTTCGCATCAACGACAGCGACCAGGTTGGTTTTCAGGCCAGTTTCGACACTATCTCCAACATTAGCCCAGCTGGTATCTTCATCGGCGCGCCTAACGTGGCGCCTGTCAAAGTCGCCGTCACTGGCGAAACTGCGCCCGGCACGGGCGGTGGAGTTTACGGCAACCTTCAACTGATAGGATTCAACAACGCGGGTCAGGTCGCCTTTCTGTCCGACATTACCGGTGGAACAACCACAAGGGCTGTTTTCATCGGCACGACATCAGGCGTGAGCAAGGTAGCAGCCATATTTGATCCGGCGCCTGGCACAACGGGATTTTTCAGCCTGCTGCCAGTCGTGAACAATTATGCTCTGAATGAGAATGGCGACCTGGCCTTTCGCTCAATCGTCAGTGGAATCGCCCCAAGCGCGGTTGAGGGCATCTGGATTGGCAATTCGTCGGCTCCGCCGACAAAACTGCTGGTCAACAACGATCCCACCGGCTCTTCTCTCGGAGGGAGTTTCGGCGTCGGCGTCACTCTGCGCGGGTTCAACAACGCGGGCAAGGTGTTGTTTCAGAGCAACCCTGTCGGCGCGACCAGCACTCAGGCGCTCTTCCTCAAAGACCTGAGCAACCCCACGCAAGTTGTCTTTGCGCGCAACCAGCCTGCGCCCGGCGGAACGACCGAAACTTTCCTCATCACGATTCAGGCCTCGCTCAATGACAGCGGCGACGTGGCATTTCTGGCCCAACTGCAAGGCGGTTCCGCGCCGTTCGGCTATTTTCTGGGCAGCGGCGCCGCCCCTCCGATCAAGATCGCGCTGCAAGGTGAAGCTACGCCTGTTGGCGGAACATACGGCCTGGCCGGCCTGCTCGCTCCCGCGCAAATCAACAGCGTTTCCCAGGTGGCGTTCACGGCGGACGTACTCGGACCGAATACGACAGGCGCGTTTCGCTGGACGCCGGGCGGCGGGACGGTTTCCATTGTCAACACAAATGACACGCTGCCCGCAGGCGCCAATCCGATCATTCGCACATTCATGCCCGGAGCGAGCGACGACCTATTTGTGTTTCGGGCTTTCAAAGCTGGCGGGCGATCGATCGCGTTTACCAAGCCCATTAAACGGGGCCGCCGCCAGATCACTCGCATTGTCGGTGAAGGAGATTCCGCGCCCGGCATAGGCGGAGCGCTTTATGGCGTGTCGGCCGACCTCAGTTTGATCAATGACAACGAAGAGGTGGCGTTTGCTACAAACCGCGTGATCGGAGCATCGGTCTATCCAGCCGGCGTCATCTTTACCCACAAGCCGGGCGTTGGTTTACAGACGGTGGCGGCGACGGGCGATACAGCGCCTGGAACAGGCGGGGGAACATTTGTTTCCTTCGGTTCGGTCCAAACGCCACCATCGCGAATCAACAGTCAGGGTCAGGTGGCGTTTTTCGCCAACATCGCCGGCAGCGCAGGGAATGCGAGCCGCAATGGGGTTTTTATAGGCTCAGTAAGCGGCGGCGTGCAGGCGGTCGCTCGAATGGGAGATGTGTCTCCTATCGGCGGCGCGTTCGCGAACATCACCAATGCGGACATCTCGCTGAACGAAAGTGGTCAGGTGACATTTCACGCCATCAGCCAATCGGGTTTGACGCAAACGCCAGCGATCTTCACCGGGAGCGGAACGGCGTCGCCAGTCAAAGTCGTCGCGCGGGGAGACGCCGGGCCGGGTGGAAGCGCAGTCAGCGTCATTCCTCTGAACTTCCAGATGAACAACGCCGGGCAGGTAGTTTATGTGGCGGGGCTTGTCGGAGGCAGTTCGCCTGAAGGCATTTTTCTCGGGACGGCTGGCGGCGCGCAAGCAAGCGTGGCGCTTGCGGGCAACGGCGCGCCCGGAACAGGCGGCGGCGTGTTCAGCGATTTCCGGGACTTTGACATCGAACTCAACAATTCCGGCGCGGTGGCGTTCAGAGCGGATATAACCGGCGGAACCGCCTCGAGCGGAGTCTTCCTGGGTTCCGCATCCGCGCCCCCGGCGCCACGCCTGATCGAAGGCCAGCCATTGCCCGGTGGCGGGACTGTCGGGCCTCTCACTCCGGCTTTGAATTTCATCGGTGAGCCGTTCGCGCTGACAGAATCGGGCGAGATGAGCATCTTCGTCTTCAATGTCTCCGGCGCTCCTAATCTGCAGGGCCACGTCATCGCTGATTCGGCAGGCGTATTGCGCGAATTTGTCACTGTGGGCAAGAAGGCTCAAGGGACCGGAAGCGAGTTCGGGATAATTTTCGATGCGGTGACGACCAATTCGACAGGGCGGTTTTTCTTTTCCGCAATTCTGGTGAATGGCCTGACCAGGTGGGGCGTTTTCGCTGATAAATAACGCCGGGTCTTGCGGCGCTATGCGGAAGCGCTGTTGCCGGGCTTTGTCGGACTGTATCGTGTCCTTTCAGGGGCCGGGATTGACTAATTTATCGTCATATCAATCCCGGCGCCCGAAAAGACACAGCCTGTCCAACGCCCGTCTGGCCTATACTTTCGCTGATTATCTTGCGTGCGCCATGGGATTTTTGTAGTTTGGCAAGATGGACATAAAAATCATCACGCTCCCAAGCGATAAGATAACTGACTGGGATACGTTTCATGCGGTATTCCAGGAGGTATTCGGTTTTCCCGGATTTTACGGGCGTAATATGAACGCCTGGAACGACTGCATGACCTATCTTGACGATCCTGACAGCGGCATGAGTAGCGTGACGGTCAAAAAGGGCGGACTGGTCGTCATCCGAGTAGAGAACGCGTCGTCGCTCAAGAAACGTTGTCCAGAACAGTACGACGCGCTAGTAGAATGCGCAGCTTTCGTCAACTACCGACGTGTCGATGTCGGAGAATCGCCCATCCTTGCGCTCATGCTGATTGGATATTACTGACCTGCTCCTCTCGGCGAAGATCACCAGCGTCTCCGCCTTTTATTCTCAGCGTTCCACACAGCCCAATCGGTCATTTTTCTTCACTTTGTGACGGCCGTTAACATTCGCAACTGGAAGGATCGTGTCCTTTCGGTGGCGTGGTGAAAAAAGCAAATAATGCCCGCTCGCTCTCGCCTCCGACCTGAAAAACTACACCAAAGTGACATCGCCTACCACCGCGACGGACGGAACTGATGGCCTTGATAATGTGACGCTTCGGAAACTGAAACATTCCCCCTCCGTCGCAACACAGCATTCTCTGTAATATCCGCTTGCGTAACGGTCGCAAAGGAGGCGTCAGATGAAACCCTGTCTATTCAATTTTTTTCGATCTTGTCAATATGGCTTCTGGCCGCGCACAGCCAATCGAGCGCGCAGACTCCACAACGCGACAACCGCCCGCGCCAGGCTCAGATATTTTCTTGCCGGCCTTGCCATTCTGCTCGTCGCCTCAGCGTGTGGCGCGCCGACCAGGCAGGAGCTGGCCACACTCAAAGGGCACGACAGCTCTGTCAAGTCAGTCGCCTTCTCTCCCGACGGCAAGACGCTCGCTTCGGGAAGTTCTGACCATACCGTCAAGCTGTGGGACGCGCAGACCGGACAGGAACTGGCCACACTCAAAGGGCACGACAGCTCTGTCTATTCAGTCGCCTTCTCTCCCGATGGCAAGACGCTCGCTTCGGGGAGTTTTGACCATACCGTCAAGCTGTGGGACGCGCAAACCAGACAGGAACTGGCCACACTCAGGGGGCACGGCGATAGTGTCAATTCAGTCGCTTTCTCTCCGGACGGCAAGACGCTCGCTTCGGGGAGTGATGACAGGACTGTCAAACTGTGGGACGCGCAGACCAGACAGGAGCTGGCCACACTCAGGGGGCACGACGATTATGTCAATTCAGTCGCTTTCTCTCCCGACGGCAAGACGCTCGCTTCGGCGAGTGATGACAGGACCGTCAAGCTATGGTACGCGCAGGCCGGACGGGAGTTGGCCACTCTCAAAGGGCACACCGCTAGGGTCTATTCAGTCGCTTTCTCTCCCGACGGCAAGACGCTCGCTTCGGCGAGTGAGGACAAGGCCGTCAAGCTATGGTACGCGCAGACCCGACAGGAGATGGCCACACTCAAGCGCGAAGGTGTTATGTTCATCTCAGTCGCCTTCTCTCCCGACGGCAAGACGATCGCTTCGGGCAGTGGGAACAATACAGTCCACCTGTGGGACACGCAGACAGGACAGGGACTGGCCACACTTAGAGGGCACGCCGGTTTTGTCTTTTCAGTCGCCTTCTCTCCCGACGGCAAGACGATCGCTTCGGGCAGTGGGGACGATACCGTCAAGCTGTGGGTGGGAGATGCGCGGCAATGAGGTAGGAGGAATGGGAGATGTAGGCCTTTTCGAACAATTTAAGAGGGCTGGCCCATTTTTCCAAATCTCATACTGAGAATTGCTGTCGTAATCTAAATCAGAGCAAGCAACATTGGTACACGCGGCGGTACAGTACCGGGAGCGGTAGCGACCGGGCGCCCCCATCGAAACGCCTTCTTTGCAAGGCGCCCGGTCGCTACCGCTCCCGGTACTGTACCAATGTTGCTTGTAGAATCTGAATCGTGTCCTCTCAGTGGCAAGTCTTGACTTGATCCACGCGCTTCCTGCGGATCTCTGACGGCGCCACGCCCGCTCACCGAAGGGACGCGAAGGATCTGGTCTTCTTTCGGCCAGACAAGGAAACGAAGTATCAGCACGTCGATGCATTATTCACGGAGGTCATCGACTGGAAGCTGATCGAGACCCACTGGCGCGACCTGACGCAGGTGACGCTGTCAATTCGCGCCGGGAAAATTTCTTCCGTGATCCTGCTGCGCAAGCTCGGCAACGAGTCGCGAAAGAACCGGTTTTATCAAGCATTCCGCGAACTCGGGCGAGTCGTGCGCACCGTCTTTCTGTTGCAGTATCTATCGGACCCGGAGATGCGGAAACGAATCACGGAGATGACCAACAAGTTCGAGTCCTACAATGGGTTTGCCGGCTGGCTGTTCTTCGGCGGCGAGGGCATCATTGCCGAGAACGATCCGGAGGAACAGGAGAAGATCATCAAGTATAACGATCTGGTGGCCAACGCAGTGATCTTCCAGAACGTGGTCGATATTAGCCGTGTGCTGGGCCAGTTGAAGGCTGAAGGCTATGCGGTGAGGCGTGAGGACATCGCGGCGATGAGTCCCTATCTCACTCAACACATTAGCGATGAGTCCCTATCTCACTCAACACATTAAGAGGTTCGGAGATTATTTTATAGACTTGAGTGAGCCGCCGCAGCCCTTGGCGGAAAGCTGTCCATCGCCAAAAGTCCGAATCTACAGAAAACATTGGATTTCCCGGCTGGCTCCCAATATAGTCGGCGAGGTAATGAGCGGTTTAATTGCCTGCATCTGGGCGTTCTTCTCCGCCTTCAGTCGGCATCGTGACCTGGCTCTGGAGATTCTCGCTCTCAGACAACAACTGGCCATCTTCAAACGCCGCCATCCTCGCCCGAGGCTCCGGCCGACGGATCGCATCATCTGGTTCTGGCTCTCAAAAATCTGGGCCGGTTGGCGGGGGGCTCTGATTATCGTCAAACCTGAGACTGTTATCGCTTGGCATCGCCAGGCTTTCCGTTTCTATTGGAGATGGTTGTCGCGGCGAAAAAGCATCGGTCGGCCAAGGGTCTCGGCAGAGGTCAGAAAGTTGATCAAACAGATGACGCAGGCCAATCCGCTGTGGGGCGCGCCTCGCATCCACGGTGAGTTGCTCAAACTCGGGATCGACATCTCGGAACGATCTGTTTCGCGACTAATGCCCAAAGTCAGGAACCCTCCTTCACAAACCTGGCGCACGTTTCTCGACAACCACTTCCGGGAGTTAGTCTCGATTGATTTCCTGACCGTCCCGACCGCGACCTTTCGTGTGCTGTATGTGTTAGTTGTATTAGCGCACGATCGCAGGCGCGTCGTTCACTTCAATGTGACCGAGCATCCGACGGCCGTTTGGACCGCGCAGCAGATAATAGAAGCCTTTCCTGAGGAGACAGCGCCTCGCTTCTTACTCAGAGATCGGGATCGGATTTACGGCGAAGAGTTCCGTAGGCGAGTGGTAGGAATGAGGATTGAGGAAGTTATGACAGCCCCGCATAGCCCGTGGCAATCTCCTTATGTGGAAAGGCTGATTGGCTCAATCCGGCGCGAGTGTCTGGACCATGTAATCGTTCTCGGCGAAAACCATCTTCGTCGAATTTTGAGAAGTTACATCGCTTATTATCACCGTCCCAGGACACATTTATCTTTGTGTAAGGATGCGCCGGAGCCGAGAGCGAAGCAACCACCGGAGTGCGGACCGGTGATTGAGATCGCCGAAGTCGGAGGGTTGCATCATCGCTATGAGCGGCTGGCGGCCTGAAGAAATGATTGAAAATACAGGCCGGATAGAGTTTTGGCGAATGACACGGATAACGCCGGCTGAAATCAGCGGCCGCGTTCCAGAGGTCTTCGGGAATTGGCTCGCGCACGTATTTCCGATTTGTACGCCAGGTCTAAAAGCGAGCCTTGAGTTCGAGTAAGTCTGCAGGAATGGTTGAATTCATAGCTGAACCTCCGTAGATGAATGTGATCTCGCAGGCTAGAGTAGAAAATTGATGAGCGCGAGGTCACGCCGAGATACCGAAAGTAATCCCCAAGCGTGGCCAGCGCCCTCCGCATAATTCGTGAGCTTTCGGTAAGCGAGCGCAATTTTCCTCAATAAATTCAACCTCGCCCACCAAAGGCTCACGGATAATCATTCGCGCTATAAAGATGAGGAAATGGTTGATGCCACCGCATCCATTGCTCTCGAACTTCGCCGCCAATATAGTATCGGTTACTATCCGACCGATCTGAAGCAAGACGGTAAATGGCATAAGATTAAAGTTCGTGTCAACTCGCTCCCTGGCCGGGCACGCCTGAGAGTGCGCGCTAGGGAAGGTTGTTACGCAAGTCTGGAAAATAAAATGATGAAGAGCAGGATGACATTGGCTATTGTTCTGTCGGCGCTGACCCTGATAGCCACCAGCGCGCTCGCCCTCAGACAGGCGAAAGACCCTTCATTGGCGGCTCCGCAAGGTCCTGACGCCACCCTGCGGAAAACCGCCGCTGAACCGAAAGACAAACATCCCAATCGTCTGATCAAGGAAAAAAGTCCTTATCTGCTGCAACACGCATACAACCCCGTGGACTGGTTTCCCTGGGGAGAAGAGGCGTTCGAGCGGGCGCGCAAGGAAAACAAGCTGATCTTCCTCTCAGTCGGTTATTCCACCTGTTTTTGGTGTCACCAAATGGAGCGAGATGTTTTCGAGAATGAAGAACTGGCCTCAATAATGAATCGCTACTTCGTCAGCATCAAAGTCGACCGCGAGGAACGGCCCGATGTGGATCGAGTCTATATGTCAGCCTTGGAGTCAATGACTGGCGGTGGTGGCTGGCCGATGTCAATGTTTCTCACCCCCGACCTCAACCCGTTTTACGGAGCGATCTACATTCCGCCCGATCAATTCCGCAAGCTACTCGACAAGATTCACGAGGCTTGGACGACCGACCCGGAGAGCATCCGCCAGCCGAGCCGGCAACTCACGGAATTCCTCAAGCGACAAACCGTCGCGGAAGGCGCGGGCGTCGCCCTGGAAAAGTCGATCCTCGCCAAAGGCTTCGACCAATTCCGGCAAATGTACGACAGGCAGTTCGCCGGATTCGGCGAAGGGCCGAAGTTCCCGCGTCCGGCGACGTTCAATTTTTTGCTGCGCTACTGGCGCCGCTTCGGCGAGAAAGAGGCGTTGCAAATGACGCTGGAGACGCTGCGCCGGATGGCCGAAAGCGGCATGTATGACCACATCGGCGGCGGCTTTCATCGCTATTCGGTAGACGGACAGTGGCGCACGCCGCACTTCGAGAAGATGCTCTACGATCAGGCGCAACTGGTCTCCTCTTATCTCGACGCCTACCAGATCACCCGCGATGAGTTTTACGCCTCCGTCGCCCGCGAAACGCTCGCTTATGTGTTGCGAGACATGATCGGCAAAGAAGGCGGTTTCTATTCCGCCGAGGACGCCGAAAGCGCCGAGGACGCACAGAAGCCAGAAGAGAAGGGAGAGGGCGCGTTTTACGTCTGGACCAAAGATGAGATTGCCCGCTCGCTCGGGAAGGAGCAAGCGGAAGTCTTCGATTACGTTTACGGCGTGCAGGAGGGCGGCAACGCCCTGACGGACCCGCAGCGCGTCTTTGCTGGAAAGAATATCCTCTATCTCGCGCACTCCATCAGCGACACGGCGAAGCGTTTCCAAAAATCTCCGGCGGAGGTCGCGAAACTGCTGGCGGAGTCGCGCGCCAAACTGTTTGCCGCGCGCAGTGGGCGGCCGCGGCCCCATCTGGATGACAAAGTCCTGGCATCCTGGAATGGGTTGATGATCTCAGCCCTCGCCCGCGCCTCACGCGCGCTTGACGATCCGAGCTACCTGCAAGCGGCGCAAAGGAGCGCGGAATTCATTCTAGGCAAACTCTACGATCCGCGCGCGAAGCGGCTGCTGCGCCGGTATCGGGCGGGCGAGGCGCGTTACGAGGCCAATCTGGAGGACTACGCGTTCTTAACGATGGGCTTGCTCGATCTCTACGAAGCATCGCCGGATGTGCGCTGGCTGAAGCTGGCCATCGAGTTGACAGAGGGGCAGAACGCGCTCCTATATGACGACAAGCATGGAGGATTCTTTGACGCGACTGGAACTGACGCCATGCTGCTCTTCAGAACCAAAGAAGGTTACGACGGAGCGGAGCCGGCGGGCAATTCCATCGCAACGCTGAATCTGCTGCGGCTGGCCCAGATGACCGATAATCGAAAGTGGCGCGAGATGGCCGACCGGACGCTGGCGCTGTTCAGCGGGCGGTTGAATGAGTTTCCGCAGACGGCGCCGCAGATGCTGGCGGCTCTCGATTATCATCTCGACAAACCGAAGCAGATCATCATCGCCGGCCAGAGAGGAAAAGAGGATACGGAGAAGATGCTGCGCGCAGCGCACGCGCAATACATTCCCAACAAGATCATCCTGCTCGCCGACGGCGGCGCGGGACAGCAATTCCTCAGCCAGTATCTTCCCTTCATTGAAACAGTGAAGATGCGCGGAGGCAAAGCGACTGCTCACGTCTGCGAAAACTACGCCTGCAAGCTACCCACTTCAGATCTGGGCGTTATGGCGAAACTGCTAGGTACAGAAGAAGTAATGAAGTAGGACAAACCTTATCTGTTTCCTTCCGTGACCTTGCAGCAGCGCGGCGACGCATCTAATTTCCTATCCATACCGCATTACCGCAAGCACACCAGCGAGCTGGGGTCGGCCGATAGGTTTTCGCTGAGTGCAGACATTGAAGAGGCTAACAAGAGTGCGCTGGCTTCATCCGGATTCAGATCCCACGGCTGGTACCGGACTGAGCAAAGCGAGGGAGGGCGTCTGTTCGCTGCAACGCCTAGTTGGGGAGTTAAGGGTTGTACGAAAGCATCGACTTTAGGACCCGTTACACAAGCGCGAGTGCGAGATTGTAGGCATGTGACACGTCTGCAGGGGGTAGATCTCCTTTGTGCACCAAGCGGCTCCGGGCATCGTAGATGACCCCAGCCTGTTTCAGCGCAATCTTGATATCCGCTTCGGGGGCGTTCACAGCTTCTAGCGCGCCCCTCACAACCTGCCGCACCCGCGATAAAATGGACTTGTCGCGGCGAAAGAACAGCTCATTAGTAAGCCTTCGGTGAGATGGTTTGGCGCATTACAGGATGTCTAACCTATTCACCGAAGCCTCACGAAGCTTTTGCACTGGTGTGATGGTGTGGTCGGTGGTAATCTCCTGCTCACGTCTCGTCTATCTAAGCAGTATCACGCCGACCGATTTTCTATCCTGCGAATGGTAAACCTATGACCGCTGAACAAATCACGACGATCTTAAGTAGCCTCGGAGTTATCTGTTTTCTTTGGATGTGGGTTCGAGCGTTGAAAATGCAGATCAGCGAGATGAACAAGACCATTGAGCTTCAACTGAAGACGCTCGAAGCGTTGAAAACGCAGATCAGCGAGATGAACAAGACCATTGAGGTTCAACAGAAGACGCTCGAAGCGTTGAAAATGCAGATCAGCGAGATGGATAAGACCATTGAGATTCAAAAGAATATGCTGGAAGCGTTGAATATGCAGATCACTAAGATGGACAAGGCCATTGAGGTTCAAAAGAAGACGCTCAAAGCGATGAAAACGCAGGTGTCGGAGACCGAAAAGATTGGTAGCATCTACAGGCAATTTATCGAAGAGTTGCCAAGCGAAATCGAGAAATACAAGACCCTGCTTACAAAGCTGAGGAGTGACCAGATAAGCGAACTTAAAAAAGCCAATGAGTATAAAGACGAAAGGCTTAAAGAGACTGATGAGATCGAGATAAAAAAGCTGGAGCTACATCAACGGGCGCTAGAAGACATTCCTTCATTGATAGCACAGTTCGAAGAAATTGCGACAACCATCGAGCAGAGACTTTCTACTGTTGATCAGCTTGTCAATCATATACCGTCACACCGACCTGCAACCTGGAAGTGGCTTTCCGCGTTTTCCACAATAGAACCAAACTTGCTCTTAATCCACTCAGATAATGAAGATACAGAAGAGGAACCCAATAACAAAGCAGATTGAAAGGCGAGACTATGCTTGAGTAAATGAAATCAGTGAGCAATCCGCTAACGATAATTGTGTCCCTTCGGGAGCCGGGATTGACTAATTTATCGTCGTGTCAATCCCGGCTCCCGAAGGGACACCATAATTCATGTTCGACGGCTCTCAATACTATTCATGATTCCCAAGCGCTTTTATCTTCTTTTAGCTCTACTCGCGACACATTCTGCAGGCTCGCATATTCGCCACGCAGGGATGAATAGTCTAGTTGAGATGGTAGTGGCCATTCAGTTTCGAGGTCACCTACCTCCGCCACTTGAGGCCAAAGATTGTGGGGCCCCTAAGGACGAACGCGAACTTCCGAACGACAGATTTGCGCGAAAGGGCGGCAGGTTGACGGAGGCGTCCGTGAGCTTCGACCGAAACTTACTAACTGTAGAAGGAATTGAACAGGGCCGCGATCTGAATCGCTATG
>WNGA01009829.1_pt1 | contig 14893 bp, 13 predicted proteins | sample 5400061 | NCBI WGS metagenome assembly WNGA01 (sample SAMN13153366, study PRJNA577476) | soil metagenome | isolation source: 100 cm soil or saprolite under grassland replicate 2 | place: USA:California | collected 2016-06-15
ACCAGCGAGAGGCCGGCCACCGCGACGGTGGTGTCGAGCAGCCCCGCGGCCGCGCGCGAGCCCACACCCGCCAGCTCGAAATGTACGGCCACGTGCTCGGGGGTCTCGATCCCGAGCTGCTGCCGCAGGGTCGCCGGCGCCGGCCGGTCTCGCGCGGGGACGTTCACCTCCCCATCTTATCGCCACACCGCGGGAGGAGCGAGTCACCGATGGCAGACATCCGCCCCATGAACTTCGGCGAGATCCTCGACGGCGCCCTGATGATCTACCGCCGCCATTTCGGCCTGTTTCTGAAGCTCGCGGTGACGGCGCTCTCTGTCCCCGTCGTGCTGTTCGCCTACTTCGGGGTACGGGCCCTGGCCGACCTGCGGGAGGCCCCGTTGCACGCGCTGTTCTCCCTGTTGCCGATCGTGATCGTCTTCTACGTCGCGACCCTTGTGCTCACCGCCGGCACGATCCGCATCATCTCGGATTCCTATTTGGGCCGCGTGCCCCGGCTCCAGGACGCGCTCGCGCTCGGGATCTCAAAGATCATCCCCCTGGTCGCGGTCGGCATGGGAAAGGCGCTGGTCGTGTTTCTCCTCCTGTTCGTGACGGGTGTCCTGGCGGGGGCGCTCGCCGTGCCGCTCCGGGCGAGCGGGCCGGGCCTGTTGCTCGTGTTCGCGCTCGCCGGCGCCGGGCTGTGGCTCACGCTCTTCGTGGCCTGCGGCTACGGGGTGACGACGCCGGTGGTCGTGCTCGAGGAGCTGGCCAGCTCGTTCGACGCGTTCGGCCGCTCCTGGGAGCTGACGCGCAGCTTCAAGCTGAAGGTGCTGGGGCTCGCGTGCGTGGCGTTCCTGCTGTGCAACACGCTGCCGTCGCAAGCGCTGCAGGTTGTCGCCCAGGCCGTGCAACGCACGGCGCCGGGAGCGGCGGTCGTGCTGAGCGTGCTCGCGGTCATCGTACCGCAGATCCTCGCCCCGATCATCGCGGCGGTCATCACCCTGATGTACTACGACCTGCGGGTGCGCCGCGAGGCCTTCGACCTCCAGGTGCTCGGCCAGCGGTTGGGGATCATCTGACGGGTCCCCTCGCCGCGCTGGCGCAGGCCGTCCCGCCCGACTCCCTGCGGCAGGCCGTCGCGGATGTGTTCGCGCGACCGGAGTACCGGTGGATGATGGGCCGCCGGACGCTGCTGCAGTGGCTCGTCGATCAGCTGCTGCGGCTGTTCGACTGGCTCGGGCGGCTCCAGGAGGGCCATCCGGCGGCGTTCCAGCTGCTGCTGTGGGCTACGTCGTGTGGCGCATCACGCGGCCGACGACGCGCGCGCCGGAGGCGGCGGGCGCCGGGGCGGCGCCGCGACTCGACGACGCGCGCAGGCACCGCCAGCGCGCGGAGCAGCTCGCCCGCGCGGGCCGCTACGCCGAGGCGCTGGCGCACCGCTTCGTCGCCGTGGTGCTCGAGCTCGACCGCCGCGAGGCGGTGAAGTTCCATCCCTCCAAGACCCCAGCGGAGTACGTGGGCGAGGCGCGGCTCGATGCGTCGGGCCGGGCGTCGCTCGCCGACCTGGTCGCCCGGCTGTACCGCCATCTGTTCGGCGCCGTGCCGTGCGACGAAGGCGCCTACCGCGAGTTCGCGGCGGAAGCGGACCTGGTCTTCGAGCATGTCGCGGCGGCTTGAGCTCGGGCTGCTGCTGCTGCTCGCCCTGGCGGTGGGGTTCGCGACCTGGGCGGGCCGCCGGCGCGCCGGTCCGATTCCGGACTTCGATTCCCGCACGTCGTCCTTCTTGAGCGGGCCGCAGGGCAGCCGGGCGCTGTACGACGTGCTCGCGCGGCTGCGTGTTCCGGTGGTGCGGCGCCGCACGCCTCTGTTCGATCTCGACCGGGACACGCACCATCGGCCGGCGGTTCTCGCGGTGCTCGACCCGCCGCTCGACCTCGAAGCCGCGGAGCTCGCGCAGGTCGTGCGCTTCGTGCGCGCCGGCGGCGCCGTCGTCGCGGTGGGGTCGGGGGGCGGGATCACGCGCTGCGTCGGCTGGGTCACCGCCAATGCGGCACGCCTGCTGCGTGTGGACAGCTTCCCGGTGCAGCCGCCAGCGCCCGGACTCGACCTGCCGCCCGTCAGCGACTACCTGCGGCCGCCGGGCATCGCCGGTGAGCGTGACGCCGGGCGACGGCTCCGCGGCGGCGAGATCGAAGCGGACGAGTGCGAGACACTGGCCGCGGTGGCGCAGGATACGCTGCTGCGGCTCCGCAATGGGCGGCCCGCGGCGCTGCGGCTGCGCTATCGGGGCGGCGGCAGCGTCACGCTCGTCGCCGACGCCGGCTACTTCCGCAACCGAACCTGGCGCGAGACCGACGTCCCCGAATTCGTGGCGCCGCTGCTCGTGCCGCCGCCTGCCCGCCGGGGACCCGTGGTGTGGGACGAGTACCATCAGGGCTTCGGCGAGGAGGGCTCGGTCACGCGGACGCTGGCGGCGTGGCTCGCGGACACGCCCGTCGGATGGGCGTTGCTGCAGCTCGCCGCCGTGGTGATGGTGGGCCTGGCCGTGGCGGCGGTCCGGTTCGGCCCGGCGCGGCCGGTCATCGAGCGGCGCCGCCGCTCGCCGCTCGAACACCTCGAGGCGCTGGCGGCGGGCCTCGAGGGCGCAGCCGGGGGGGGTGTGGACACGTCGATCGGGCTCACCGTCGCCGGCCTGCGCCGTCGGCTCGGTCGTGCGGGCGTGATGCGGCCCGACGAGCAGCGCTCATGGCTCGCGGCGCTCGAGCTCGCGCTGCCGACCGCCGCGGGGCGCAACGCGGTGCGACGCCTGCAGCGCGTGATCAATCAACCCGGCGGCCCCGAGCGCGCGCTCGCGGCCGCCCAAGCCGTGGAGGATGTGTGGGAGGAGCTACGCCCCCCCCCGCTGCGGACGCGGGGCGCATCGTAGAGGCGTTGCGGCACGTGGTCCTCGGGCAGGAGGCCGCGACGCGCGAGGTGCTCGTGTGCCTCCTCGCCCGTGGCCACGTGCTGCTCGAAGGGGTGCCCGGGACCGCGAAGACGCTGCTGGTGCGCACCCTCGCCCTGGCGCTCGACGTCAAGTTCCAGCGCATCCAGTTCACGCCCGACCTGATGCCTGCGGACATCACGGGCGTCACCCTGCTCACCGGGACGCACGAGTTCACGTTCCGGCCCGGCCCGATCTTCGCCGACCTGGTGCTCGCGGACGAGATCAACCGCGCGCCCGCGAAGACCCAGGCCGCACTGCTCGAGGCGATGCAGGAGCGCACCGTCACGGTGGACGGCGTGGGTCACCCGCTGTCCGCGGTGTTCACCGTGTTCGCCACGCAGAACCCGGTGGAGTTCGAGGGCACGTACCCGCTGCCCGAGGCCGAGCTCGACCGCTTCATGGCGAAGGTGCTCGTGGGCTATCCCGACGCGCCGCACGAGCAGGGGATCCTCACGCGGGCGGCCGCGGGCTTCGAGGCCGACCGGCCGGCCACCTACGGCGTGTCGTCCGTGACCGACGCGGCCGGCCTCGAGCGCCTGCGCCAGGCGGTCGAGGCGGTGCGCGTGGAGCCCGAGATCACCGCGTACATCACCGCGATCATCCGGGGGACGCGCGAGGCGGCGTCGCTCACGCTCGGGGCGAGCCCGCGGGCGGGCGTGGCGCTCCTCAAGGCGGCGCGCGCGACCGCGCTGCTCGAGGAGCGCGACTACGTGGTCCCGGACGACGTGAAGCGGCTCGCGCCCGCGGTGCTGCGGCACCGCGTGAGCGTCGCGCCGGAGCTCGAGCTCGAGGGCGTGACGCCCGACGCGGCGCTCAAGGCGATCCTCGATCGCACCGTGGTGCCGACGGGTGGGGCGGGGGGGGCGGGGGGGGCGTGATCCTCTGCACGCCGCGGGCTCTCTGGCTCGGCGCGGCGGCCGCGCTGCTCGGCCTCGCCGGCCTGTGGGTCCCGTGGGGGCTCGACGCGATGCTCGTCGCCGACCTGGCGCTCGTCTCGGCGGTGTGGATCGACGCGGCCTGGGCGGTCCGGCCGGGGACCGCCGGCTGCGCCGTGTTCCGCGACGCTCCGCCCGCCTTCTCGGTCGGCCGTACGGGGCAGGTGACCTACCGCTGGGTGAACGGCACGCGGCGCCGGGCGCGCCTGCGGCTGCGCGAGGTGCGCCCGGAGCTGTTGGGCGGCACCCAGCCGCCGCGCCGCGTCGCCGTGCCGCCACTCGGCGAGACGCGCGAGACCCTCCCGGTCGTGCCGGTGCGCCGGGGCCGCGAGCGGCGGGACGGCGCCGCGTTCGTGGTGGATGCGATCGGCCCGCTCGGCCTCGGGCGGCGGCGCGGCGGCATCGCGCTGCCGTGGGACGCGGCGGTGTACCCGCCGCTCGCGGCGGTGCGATCGCGGGCGTCGCTTGCGCGCGCCCAGCGGCGCCGTGAGCAGGGGATCACGCCGCTGCGCCGGCTCGGCGAGGGCCGCCTGTTCGAGTCGCTGCGCGAGTGGGTGCCGGGCGACGATCTGCGGCACATCGACTGGAAGGCCACGGGCAAGCGGGGCAAGGTGATCACCCGGCAGTACGAGGCCGAGCGGCGGCAGCACGTGCTGCTCGTCCTCGACACCGGGCGGCTGCTCACGGCGGAGATCGCCGGCGTGGCGCGGCTCGACTATGTGGTGCAGGCGGCGCTCGAGCTCGCCTACGCCGCGGCGCAGCACGACGACAACGTGGGCGTGATGGCGTTCGCCGACGGGGTACGGCACTTCGTCGCGCCGCAGCGCGGCCGCCTGGGCCTGAAGCGCGTGCTCGACGTCCTGGCGGTGGTCGAGCCCACGCTGGTGGAGCCCGATTACCCCGGCGCGTTCCGGTATCTCGCGGCGCGGAACCGCAAGCGCGCGCTCACGGTGCTCTTCACCGACGTGATCGACCGGTTCGCGTCCGACGCGCTCGTCGCGAACGTCGCGTCGCTGCGGCCGCGCCACCTCCCGCTCGCCGTCACGCTCCGGAACCCCGAGCTCGACCATGTAGCGGCGCTGCGGCCCGCGGCCGCGCGCGACGCGTTCCGCAAAGCGGCGGCCGAGGAGCTGCTGCGCGCGCGCGAGGAAGCGCTCGGCTACATGCGGCGCGCCGGCGTGCTGGTGCTCGACGTGCCGCCCGCGCGCGCGGCGCAGGCGGTGGTGGCACGGTACCTGGAGCTCAAGCGGCGTGGGCGGCTCTGAGTGTATTAGATTGAGGGCCACCTCCGCCGGACTCGAGCGTATGCAACGCGGTCGCGGCCTCGCCGCCCTGGCGCTGCTGGGTGCTGTCGCCGTCGGGACGTGCGTCTACCCCACCGAGCACGACGCCTCGGTGCACGTGAGCATCACCTCGATCCGCATCTTGTTCCGCGGCGAGGACACCATCGCCACCGCCCGGGCGTGGCGCATGCTCGGGCCGGCCGACTCGCAGCCCATCCCCAACGTCGCGTTCGTGTGGTCGAGCAGCGACGCCGGCGTCGCCACGGTGGACAACGCGGGCCACATCGTCGGCGTGACGTCGGGCACCACCATCATCCGCGCCGCAGCGGCCAACTTCGATGCCGAGGCGCTCGCGGCCGCGGACACGCTCCGCGTCTCGGCACCGATCGAAGTCGACAGCATCCGGCCCGACACCCCCATCCGCTACGGCGAGATGATGACGATCTACGGCGTGGGCGTCGATTCGATTTTCTCGGCGTCGCTCGCCGGCGCCCAGCTGATCCCCAACCTGTTTGCCGACTCGACCTTCGCCGGGGGCACGGCGCGGCGGAGGTACTGGGTTCCGCCGCCGGCGCGCACCGATTCGGTCTTCATCATCGGGGTGTACAACGGCAGCGGGATATTCGGCTACGTGCGCACGGACACCGTGCGAGTGGTCCTGCACGACCTGTACGAGGACCAGCCCGCGCCGGCGACGATCGATCTCGACGGGCCGCGCCCGTTCCCGGGAACCGCCCTCGATGCGGTCCTGTTCACGAATCCCGCGCTCGCCTTCGAGGTGCTGCCGCGCGACTCCGCGTTCGGCACCGACTGGTATCGCTTGCAGCAGGGAACGAGCCGCGACCTCACGGTCATAATCACCGCCCCCGAGGTTAGAGGCACGTTCGCGGGATTTGTGAGCGACGCGTTCGACGGAGCGGCGCCGTGGACGGTCGGCCCGGGCTCCCACAATTGCCGCGGGAAGAAGTTCTCCCCGAAGGAGGCGGTCGGCGACTCGACGATCGTCGCGCTCGCCGGGGTGTCCATCGGCAGCCTGGACGTGATCGCGCTGTACACGCAGCAGGGTCGCTACGGGCTGACGGCCGTGGATGGCTACTTGACGAGCAACCGCGGGGACCCGCGCATCGTCAAGGACACACACGAGGAGGACGACTACTGCGACGCGGTGGGCGCACAGGTCACGAAGATGCTTGCGGTTCCCTACCGCGACACGCTTACGATCGACAATCCGCACGACGTGGATTGGATCCGCTTCAACGTTCCCGGTAGCCTCGTCACGTCGGTTCAACTCCATACGAACGCACTGCCCGCTGTGGTGGGGCAGGACTCGAGCGACATCGACCTGTACGTGCTGCACGAGCCGTCGCCGGGGGCACAGCTGGACTCGATCGCCGGAGTCGCATCGCCTGGGTCCGTGAACAACACGACCCTGCTTCTGGCGCCCGGGAACTACTACGCGGTCGTCGTAGACTTCGCCGGGGTACCGACACCCTATGCGATCTGCATCGTCGCGGGCCTCGGAAGTTGCCCGTGACCAACGGCCTCGTGGAGTGCATCCGCTGCCACACGCCGGTGCCGGAGAACAGCCGGTACTGCCTGTCGTGTGGCGCGGACATCTCCGGGGCGGAAGGGGCGACGAGCACCAGCAACGTGGACCTGTTGCGGGAGCGGCTGCAGCGGCTGATCGAGGGGAAGTACCGGATCGAGCGGCTGCTCGGCAAGGGCGGGATGGCTGCCGTATTCCTCGCGCACGACCTCACCCTCGAGCGCGAGGTCGCGATCAAGGTCCTCCCTCCCGACGTCGCCCAGGACGACCAGGTGGTACGCCGCTTCCAGCAGGAGGCGAAGACCGCCGCCAAGCTCGACCACCCGAACATCATCCCGATCTACCGCGTCGAGAGCGAGGGGGGACTCAACTACTTCGTGATGAAGTACATCTCCGGCACTTCGCTCGAGGACCTGCTCGACAAGAAGGAGCCGCTCGCGGTGCCGGAGCTCCAGCGGATCCTGTGGGAGGCCGCCTGCGCCCTGGGCCACGCGCATCAGCGCGGCGTGGTGCACCGCGACGTGAAACCCGCGAACATCATGTTCGACCACGACGGGCGCGTCATGCTCACCGACTTCGGCATCTCGAAGGCGCTCCAGGCCGCGACCGGGTTCACGGCGACCGGGATGATCATCGGCACGCCGCATTACATGGCGCCCGAGCAGGCGAAGGGCAACGCCGTGGACGGGCGGGCCGATCAGTATTCGCTGGGCGTCGTGGGGTACCGCATGATCACGGCCGAGCTGCCGTTCAGCGGCGACTCGGTCCACACGATCCTCTACAAGCACATCTTCGAGGAGCCGCCGCTCGCGAGCGCCAAGCGGGCCGACGTGCCGGCCTTCCTCGTCGCGGCGGTGTCGCGCACCCTGTCCAAGGACCCCGACCTGCGCTTCCCCACGATGGAGGACTTCGCGACCGCCGTCTGGCCGGAGCAGCCGGTGGCGGCGCCGAGCAGAGGCCGGAGCGCCGCCGCCCCCCGCGCCCGGCCGCGCACCGCCGCCGACGCGCCCACCCAGATCACCGGCGCACCTACGACGCCGTTGCCGGGCACGAAACCGGGCCGCGCACCCCCGTCCAGGCGGAAGTCGCGGGCCGGACTCGCGATCGGGGTCCTGGTCGTCGCGGGGGCGGCAGTGGGCGGGTATGTCGCCCTGGGACGCGGCGGCGCGGCCGATTCCCAGTCCGCCGCGATCGACACGGTGCGGATCCAGGACACCGTGCGCGTCCCGGTCCCCGCCGCGCGCCCCAAGCCACGCGAGCCGGCGGAGGCGCAGGGCTATCTCACCATCGCGGCGGACCCGTTCGGCGAGGTCTACATCGACGGCGTCGACGTGGGCCAGACGCCGCTCGTCGAGTACGTCGTAAAGCCCGGGCGTCACACGATCCGCATCGAGCACGCGGGCTACCGGACCGTGACCGAGAGCGTGCAGGTGGACGCGAGCAACACGGTCCGCAAGCGCTACACCCTGCTCCCGGAGTGAGCCGCATGACCCGTTGCCTCGCGGTGCTCGTTCTGCTCCTCGGCTTCGCGTCCTCCGTCGGCGGTGCCCAAGCCGTGCAGAACCCCGCGCTGCGCCGGGCGCAGCAGGCCTACGACAACCTCGAGTACCGGCAGGTGTTGTCGCTCGCGCAGGCCGCGCTGCGCGAGCGCCTCACGGGTCCCGAGCGCGCGCGCGCCTACGAGCTGCTCGGCTTCACCTACGGCGCGATGGACTCGATCCTCAAGGCGGTGGACGCGTTCAAGCAGGTGGTGCTGCTCGACCCCGAGCGGCAGCTCGATCCCAACCGCGTCTCGCCCAAGGCGTATAGCGCCTTCGACGTCGCGCTGCGGCAGGTGCTCCTGGTGCGCCAGCTCCGCGTGGACAGCACGAGCTTCGTGGGCGGGCAGGGGGCGGGAGGGGTGGCGATCCGTTTCATGGTCACGCAGCCGGCCCGTGTGGTGACCCGGGCGATCGGTGGGGGGACCGAGGGCACATTTACGATCGATTCGAGCGCGTGGAACGGGCAGGTGAACCTGCGCTGGCCCGCCCGGCTCGCCAACGGCGATCCGGCGCCGGCGGGGACGTATACGGTCGTGGTCGAGGCACGGCTCGGCCAGAACACCTTCGCCGCGTCCCAACCGATCCGCGTGACGCACGGGCGCGTCGACACCCTCGCCCACCTGACAAGCCTGCCCGGATACCAGGAGCTCCCTGAAACCGAGATCACGCCGCAGAGTTGGCGCCCGGTGGGGCTCGCCTTCCTCTATACAGGGGGCGCGCTCATCGGCACGCTCGGCCTCGAGAGCGCGAGCCTCGGATCGGGCTCCAAGCGGGAGCTGGGGGTGGTGGGAGGAGCCGCGCTCGTGACCGGCTTCGTCATGATGCTGCGCAAGCCGGGGCGCCGGCCGGCCGAGGGCAACATCCTGTACAACCGGTTGCTGCGGGAGCAGATCGTCCGCCGCAATCAGGAGATCGCCAAGGAGAATGTGGCGCGGCGCCAGCAGGTGCAGCTCACCGTCGCGCCAGTGCCCAAACGGCCCGCAGGGGGGAACCGGTGAGGCTCGCCGCCGCGGCGCTCGCGGCCCTCGCGCTCGCCGCGCAGGCGGCGCCGGCCCTCGCCCAGCAGGTGACGGTCGGGCCCCAGGTCGTGCTCGCGAGCTATCGCGAGGTCGCCTCCGGATTGCGGTACCAGGGGACCGGGTTCGGCGGCGTAGTCGCGGGGCGGTTCCACCGGCTCAGCGCCGAAGCCATGGTGACGCGGGTGACGCTCGATCCCACGGACGGGAGCGCGGCGCTCGAAGGATTCACCGCGACGCAGGTTGACGTGTGGGTCGGCTACGATGTCGCGTCGTACGCCAGTATCGAAGTGGGGATCGCGCACCGGAGCGCGGACCCCGAGTTCGACGCGCAGTCGGTGGGCGCCGTGCGCGTCGGCGCGCGCGCGTTCAGCGAGCTCGGCGCCGGGGCGACGGCGACGTTCCGCGCCCACTACCTCGCGGCGCCGCAGTTCTCGGGCGGCGGCCATGCCGCGTTCTCGCTCGACCTGGGGCTCGGCCTCGACGTCCAGCTGGCCGGCCGCCTTCACGGGACCGCAGCGTACACGTTCCAGCGCATCGGCCGCAAGACCGACCCCGGCGGGACGGGCGAGATCGACGCACCGATGCAACAGACGGTGGCGCGGCTAGGGGTTGCAATCGGCTTCTAGGATCGAATAGTTGGCACGGCATTTGCGATTGCATGTGCAGGGCACCATGAAGATCGTCTCCAGTTTCGTCGCATTTCTCTTCGCAGGCTGCGCCGCGTTCACCGATCCGGAGCCCGTCGCGCCGCGGCCGTGGGTTCCCGGCCCGCGATCGCCGCGTCAGATCGCTGAGCGAGTCGCGACGGCGAACGCCGTGGTCGCCGGGCGGGTGCAGCGGGTGACCGCCAACTGGCGCTTCGATGATCCGTGTGGCGTGTTCGTCACGCTGCTGCGTCGTTGCGACGGGACCCGGGCCTACGATCTGGAGATCACAGCTGGGGAGGAGACGTGGTATCCCATGATCTTCGTGCCCCACGATGACTGGAATCCAGTGCACGTCGGGCTCGAGGGGGTGTTCCTGCTGTACAAGGTCTGGGCGACCGAGTATCTGACGTGCCGCGAGCGCGCCGCCTGGTCGTCTGCCGCCTGTCACAGCACGGGCATCATGACCCTCGCCCTGCTCGATACGACCGACGTCTTGCCGCTCGCCGACAGCGCCGCCGCGCGCGCGGCCCGCCGGCGTCGATGATCGTGAGACGTTTTGAGCCGATCAGAGACATTCTGAAGTTGCAGTCCTCCCCACAGAGGCTTCTCTTTTCCTCGAGTCCGAGGAACCTCTATGTGGGGAGGAGATCAGCCGATGAACACGATCAAGCGATGGCGCCAGTCCGTGGCCGTGTTGGCCGCGGGGCTGCTCGGCGTCGCCGGGCAAGCGCCGGCACAACGGGGCTCGGCGGAGGGCGGACCGGTCGTCCAGACGAGCGAGGGCCCGGTTCGCGGATTCGTAAAGAACGGAGTATACGAATTCCTTGGGGTCCCCTACGCGGCTGCCCCTGTCGGCGCACGGCGTTGGCGGCCGCCGCAACCTCCGAAGACCAGGTCGGCGCTCCTGGACGCGACGGCCTACCGGAACATCTGCGCGCAGACGACGACCCTCGGGGTGTTTGCGGGCCCGGCGAGCGTCAGTGAGGACTGTCTCTTTCTCAACATCTTCACGACGCGCCTCGGATCCGGGATCGGTCGTGACGAACCGAACGCGGTCCTGGTCTGGATCCACGGCGGTGGAAATATCGACGGCGCAGCCAACGATTACGACGGGAGCAAGCTCGCCACGGGAGGGCCGTTGGGGAGGCCCACGGTGGTCGTCACCGTCAACTATCGGTTGGGCCTGTTGGGCTATTTAGCGCATCCCACGTTGGACAACGAGGGCCATCCCTTCGGCAACTATGGCATCATGGACATCCAGGCCGCGCTCTACTGGGTGCAGCAGAATATTGCGGCCTTTGGCGGCGACCCCACCAGGGTCGCACTCGGTGGCCAGTCGGCGGGCGCGTCAAACACCGGGATGAACGTGATATCGCCGGTGAGCGCGGGCCTGTTCAACCGAGCGATCTTTGAAAGCTCCCCAACGAATTCGGCGCAGCCACTCTCGCTCGCACTGACCCGGGGCATGAACTTCGCGACCGCCGCCGGCTGTCCCGGCACGAGCGCCGCAACCGCCGCGTGTCTGCGCGCGCTGTCGGTCGCGCAGATCCTGCAACTGCAGGGAACCGCGAATGCCAACGGTCCGTACGTGACCGGCCCGATGGTGGACGGCACGATCGTCCCGATCACGCCGATCACGGCTTGGACCACGGGGCAGTTCAACCGTATGCCCATGATGGGTGGAAACGTTCAAGACGAGGCGACCTTCGGCATCGGGATCACGGAATACTTCAGCGGGCCGCCTCAGGCGCCGATTACGGCGGCGCAGTACGCCACCAACGTCACGAATACCTACAGTGGCTCCGCATATCCGGGCGGCCCGAATTACCCTTCGGGCACGGTCGCTGCGGTTCTGGCCCAATACCCGCCCGGCGCCGATCCCCAAGCGACCTTCGACTTGGTGGGCACGCATCCGGGAGCGTGCCGGAATCGCCACATCTACCACCTGTGGTCGCAATGGGTACCGGTGTACGCATATGAGTTCAACTACCAGCAAGCGCCGTACTATTTCCCGCCCCTGCCGGGCTTCGCTCCTCTCGCGGCCCACACGATCGACATCCAGTTCCTATTCCCGGGCTGGCGCGGCGGCATTCTGGGAATCAACCACTCGCCGCAGAACACCTGGAGTACCGGTGAGATCAGCGGGTCGGAGGTAACGCTCTCCGATCAGCTCGTCGCAACCTGGACCAAGTTCGCGGCCACCGGCAATCCTAACGGAGCTGGGAACTCGCCTTGGCCGCGGTACGTCGGTCAAGAGGGCGTGCCTGAATACTTGTCGGAGAACGTGCCCGGTTTGTCCACTTTCACCGATGCGGAGTTCTCAGCGAACCATCGCTGTGACTTCTGGGACACGATCATCGTCTACCAGCCTTAGGTTAGCGGGACACACCGGGGATGCGGTCCGGTGAGGGATGCGAGGAGGGACGGTCCCGACGAGGCCGTTCCTCGCTCGTTTGTGCGGTGTGCGCGAGCCGTCCCGGGATGGCCGGATGCTCCTCCTGCCCCCGGCCTTGCTCGGATTCGAGGTAGGCCTTGTGGTCGTGATACAGCGCGCCCGCCGGCAACCATGACCACAGCGGCCCGAGGTCGCGTTTCACCTGCTCCAGGTAAAAGTCCGGCAGCTCGGTGGTCGCCTGCTCGAAGTAGCGCCGGACCTGCGGGTCGGCCTCCAGCCGCCGGCGCACCTCCGTGTGGTACTTGATGCGACCGAACCCCTCCGACGACACCGCGCGCACCACATTCATCCAGCGCGGGATCATTCCCCGCGTCGCGCGACAGCGGTTGACGATCGCGCGCCAGGAGAACGTGTACTGCGTGAGGTCGATCACGTGATCGTAGAAGTCGGTCCAGGTATAGTTCCTCGGCCTGACGTTCATCGCATGGTTGTTGTCGAGGAAATGGAACGGGAACGGCAAGACGCGATTGCCGCGCTGGTATTGCAGGTTGAGCGGCGCCGCCCGGCCGAATGCCGAGAGCAACGAATAGCCCGGGAAGGCGCCCGGCGTCAGGTCGACGAAGCGTTTCGTGAGCTCGAACGGCTCCGCTCCCTCGTCGGTGTCGAGCCCCAGCACGAAGTTGGTCTGCACGTAGGGGATGTAGCGGAGCAGCATGTTGACGTGCTCGGAGACCTGCCGGACCTTCTCCATCCCCGTCGTCTTCCCGGTCTTCGACTTGTTGCCGAGGTCGTACCACGACTCGATGCCGGGGAGCAAGGCCTTGAACCCGTTGCGCTGCAGCCGCTGCAGGTGCGGTTCGGACAACAGAGACAGGCTGCTTTCCGCGATGAAGTCGATGCTGTCCGGGGGCGCCGCCGCCTCGATCGCCTCCATGTAGTCGTCGAACCGCACCCCGAAGTTGGGGTCGTGCCAGGCCACCCGGGGCCGCCGGATCTTCTGCAACAGAAACCGCAGATCGTCCTTGAGGACGTCGAAATCGAGCGGCTGATAGGGGACGACAGAGTCGATGCAGAAACTGCAGGTGTAAGGGCACCCCAGACTGCCGAGCATCGGTACAATCTTGATGACCGGCGCCTTCCGGAGCGTCGGCGCGATGAACTTCCAGCGCTCGCGCACGCCGGGAAGGGCCACCGGCTGACGCGGCGCGGCCAGGTGGACGCCGCGCGGCCGGTGTGGGGCGCAGTCCCGCAGCACCTCGCAGATCACTGCCTGATCGGTGAACCCCAGGACATAGTCGAAATATTTGCGCGCGTCTTCGGGGTAGCAGCGGGCGTGGGGTCCGCCAAGCACGGTCACCGCTCCGCGCGAGCGGAACAGGTTGCTGAGCGCGTACGCCAGGAGCGCTGTCTCGCTGAAGGCGCCGATGAACACGAGATCGACACCGGTCGGCAGCTCCGCGACCAGATCCTCGAACCCCGTGTAGCAGACCTGCGTGACCTGATGCCCCGCCTGTTCGCACCACACCCCGACGACCTGGGGCATGATGCTCGCGAGGTTGGCGGCGCGCGTCGGACCCCTCGTCACCAGGTCAATAATGCCGATCCGGAGCGTACGCATAGGCCTCCAAACCGGGCGCTTGGGATGGGAGAGGAGCGGGAATCCGCTCGGGCCACAATATGTGGTCCGCCCGAGCAAAACACCACAGTTCCGTGGTGTTGTGCTGACGCAGCAGCTGCAACCCTGCCTTCATCGATCACAGGCGTCGCGAGCAACGGAAGGCGGCGCCGGGGGGGCCCCTGAATTAACTTCCATGCGCCAGGCGGGATTCGAACCCACGACCTTCGGCTCCGGAGGGCGAGTTGACCGGTGGCAGTCAGCGGCCGCTAGCGCGTTCTCAGGGGCCCAGAGTCGGCCGACGCCAGCCAGGAACGCCCGCGTCGCAACGGAAATCGCAGCTGTTTTGTGGTCGGGTGAGTGGACTCGAGCCACCAACCGCTTGATCCGTAGTCACGTGCACGGCGACAGCAAACGCCATGCCGCGACACGTGCCGTCATTCCTCGCCGGACGCGCCCGACAGTCTACCGAAACCGCCGCGCGACGTCTAGGGCCGCGCGCGCACACCCACTTTCACACCCACTCGACCTCTATGACCGCACGGCTCGACGGAGGATCATGGCAGCAAGGTCTGCGACCTGAGTGCAAGCCAGAGTTGTAAGCGTCACCCGGAGGCTACTAGCGTCGCTCCTCGGGGGCGCGTACAGAGTTGCTGAAGAAGGGTTGCTGAGTCGCGATGCGTGCCTTAGCCTCCAATTCGGGGCCTTTTAGGATCACTGGCATGGTCGGCAGCTCGAATCCCATCACCATCCTCATGGTGGAAGACAGCGAGGAGGACATCGAACTCACCTTGCGTGGTCTCTCGCGCGCAAAGCTGCAGAACCGCATCTGGACGGTCCGAGACGGTGTCGAGGCGCTCGCGTTTCTCCGACGCGAGGCCCCGTACGAGGCAGCCCCTCGCCCAGATCTCTTGCTCCTCGATCTCAATCTGCCGAAGCTGGAC
>WNGA01009264.1_pt1 | contig 14892 bp, 15 predicted proteins | sample 5400061 | NCBI WGS metagenome assembly WNGA01 (sample SAMN13153366, study PRJNA577476) | soil metagenome | isolation source: 100 cm soil or saprolite under grassland replicate 2 | place: USA:California | collected 2016-06-15
TCGGATGCCGAGGGCCTCGTTTGGCGCGATGAACAGACCGGCCGGCGTGGCCTCGTCTCGTGGTGGATCGACGGCCCGCGCGCAGAGATCGTTTCCGTGCACGCCGAGCCGCCCGGGAGCGGTACCGGGACCCGGATCATGGATGCCGCGGAGGAGGCGCTGCGCCGGCGCGGCGTCAAGACTGCCGTCCTCGCCACGACGAACGATAACGTCCGAGCCCTCAGCTTCTACATCAAACGCGGGTACCGCCTCGTCCGCCTCCACCTCGATGCCATGGACCGCGTCCGCGCCGCTAAGCCTGGCGTCCCCGCCATCGGCCGCGACGGCGTGCTGCTGCAAGACATGTGGGAGCTGGAGAAGACGCTGTAGGGGCAACCCTGCGTGGTCGGCCCAGGCTGGTTACGGCAATGACGCTTGATCCCGATCTCATCTCCTTCCGCCGGCTGACCGAACACGATCTTCCGCTCTTGCACCTCTGGCTGAACGCGGAACACGTCGCCCGCTGGTATCGTGTGCGAGGCGCACCCAGGCCGACTCTCGACTGGGTGACGGCCCGCTATTTGCCTCGCATTCGCGGCGACGACCCGACCCGTTCGTTCGTCATCATGCTAGGTGGGCGCCCCGTCGGCTACGTTCAGGGATACCTGATCGCGGACGCTATAAGGGGTTGGGCAGCCACATCGTGCGTCGCTTCCTGGCCGAGATCGTCTTTCAGGAGATGGGCGCTCTTTCCTGCATCATCGGCCCGGAGCCGGAGAACGCCGCGGCCATTCGCGCGTACGCAAAAGCCGGCTTTCGCTACCTGAAGACCGTCCACATTCCGGATGGTGACGCCGAGTACGAATACTTGATGCGCATCGGACGCGATGAGGTTATCGACAATTGAGTAGTGACATCTCCTTCCTGCGGTCGCGAATCCCCCTGCTATAATCGATTTGTGAAAGTCTCCACCCAGCGCCTCCCCGAGAGCCAGGTCCTCCTGGAGATCGAGGTAGATCCGGAGCAGATGGAGCGTTCACTGGATAAGGCTTACCGCCGGCTCGCCCAACGCGTTGAGGTTCCCGGATTCCGCAAGGGCAAGACACCTCGCAACATGCTTGAGCGCCACCTCGGCCGCGGCCGCCTGGTCCAGGAAGCGCTCGATATCCTCATCCCGGAAGCCTACAACCAGGCGATCGAGGAGCAGGATGTCGACGCCATCGATCAGCCCTCCATCGAGCTGGTGAACGAAGAGCCCCTCGCCTTCAAGGCCACCGTGCCTGTCCGTCCTACTGTGGATATCGGCGACTACGAAAGCGTCCGCGTGGCGCGAGAGCCATACGATATACCCGAGGAAGAGGTTGACAAGGCGCTCGATGAGCTGCGCCATCGGTACGCCCTGCACGAGCCCGTCGAAAGACCTGTCGAGATCGGCGATATCGTACGCGCCGACGTTCGCGGCGTCATCGATGGTCGCGAGGTCTACAAAGAGGACGACGCTGAGTTCCGGCTTCGCGAAGGCGCGACGGTCCTCCTTCCGGGGATCGCCGAAGGCATCGCCGGCGCCGAGAAAGGCGTTCCGAAGGAGATATCCGTAACTGTGCCGGAGGGTGACAGACCGCTCTCCGGCAAGAGCGGCGTCTTCACGGTCACCGTTAAGGAGGTCAAGCAAGAGGTCCTCCCGGAGTTGAACGATGACTTCGCCCGCGAGGTGGGTGAGGGCTTCGCTTCACTTGAAGCACTTCGTGAGCGGCTGCGGAACGATATTCGCGAGCGGGTGGAGGCGCAGGTAGAGGAAGCATATCGGGACAAGGCCGTCGGCGCGCTAGTCGAGCAGGCCAAGGCGATCGAGTTCCCGCCGGTAATGGCCGAGCGGGAAGTGGACCGCCTGATCCAGGACCAGGCACGCCACCTCGGCATGGAAGTCGATCAGTACCTTGCGAACGCGAAACGGACGCGGGAGCAACTCCGCGAAGAACTTTTGCCCGCCGCAACCGAGCGAGTACGCCGGTCGCTGGCCCTTACCCAGCTAGCGGAACAGGAGCAGATCAAGGCAGAGAACGAAGAGGTGGAAGCGGAAGTCGAGAAGCTTGCCGCCTCCCCGGGTCAGTCAGCCACAGGCGGCGAACAGCTCCGCAAGCTGTTCGGCAGTTCAGACGGACGCGCCGCTATTGCTCGTTCCCTCATCACTCGCAAGACGATGGACCGGCTCGCGGAAATCGCCGGGCGTGACGGTACGTCTGCCAAAGCCACCGCAAGGAAACCGAAGAAGAAAGCTCTCAGCAAAGTCGCATCGAAGTGAGTAACGGAGGAAGCATTGTGAAACCCGAAGCGCTAGTCCCGTATGTAGTCGAACAGAGTCCGCGCGGTGAGCGGGCGTACGATATCTTCTCACTCCTCTTGAAGGAGCGTATCGTCTTTCTTGGGACGCCAATCGATGATCAGATTGCGAACCTGATCATCGCCCAGCTCCTGTTTCTGGAGCGCGAAGACCCCGAAAAGGACGTAAACATGTACATCCATTCGCCGGGCGGCGTCGTCAGCGCCGGATTGGCGATCTACGACACGATGAACCTGATGCGCTGTGACGTCGCCACCATCTGCGTGGGCGCTTGCGCCAGCATGGGAACCGTCCTGCTCGCTGCCGGTACGAAGGGTAAGCGCTATGCGTTGCCCAACTCCACCATCCACATCCATCAGGCAGTCATCCGGGGCGTCGGCGGGCAGGCTACCGATGTCGAGATCGCCGCCAGAGAGGTGCTCCGTCAGAACCAGGTCATTCGCGAGATCCTCGCCAAGCACACCGGACAGGATTTGGAGCGGATCATTCGTGATACCGACAGGGACTTCTTCATGGATCCACTGGCCGCCAAGGAGTACGGTATAATAGACGAAATCCTTCAGGGTTCCAAAGTGGCGGCAGCGGCGACGCCGGGGGACGGGGCAAAGGCATAAGGAATGCCAGCTAAGGGCGGCGGCACACGCATAAGCTACACCTGCTCCTTCTGCAGCAAGAATCAGGACCAGGTGCGGCGGCTTATCGCCGGTCCCGGCGCAGTCTACATCTGCGACGAGTGCGTCGAGCTCTGCCGCGAGATCATCCAGGAAGACTCCGGCTCGACTGTTCGCCCCAAGCAACCGCTCCAGCGCATACCCCCGCCCAAGATCATCTACCAGCAGCTGAGCGAGTATGTCATCGGCCAGGAGCAGGCCAAGAAGGTCCTCTCGGTCGCCGTTTACAACCATTACAAGCGAATTGGCGCGCAGCGCGGGAAGGACGTTGAGCTCGAGAAGAGCAACATCCTGCTCCTCGGCCCGACAGGCTGCGGGAAGACACTTCTCGCTCGAACGCTCGCCAAGATCCTCGACGTACCTTTCACCATTGCGGACGCCACCGCCCTGACTGAGGCCGGCTACGTAGGCGAGGACGTCGAAAATATCCTCCTGCGCCTCATCCAGGCAGCCGACTTCGACGTCGCGAAAGCCGAGCGCGGGATCATCTACATCGACGAGATCGACAAGATCGGCCGCAAGACCGGCGATAACCCGTCCATCACGCGCGATGTCTCCGGCGAGGGCGTGCAACAAGCGCTGCTCAAGATCATCGAGGGGACAGTCGCCAACGTGCCGCCGCAGGGAGGGCGCAAGCACCCGCACCAGGACTTCATCCAGATTAACACGGCCAATATCCTATTCTTATGCGGAGGGGCTTTCCAAGCCCTGGACGCGATCATCGATAAGCGCATAGGTAAGGGCACTCGAGGCCTCGGCTTTCGCGCGGCAGCAGCGCCTCAGGTCGATCCGGTCAAGCATGCCGATGAGCTGCTCAAGCACGTCACGCACGACGACCTCCTCCAGTACGGCTTGATCCCTGAGTTCGTCGGCCGAATTCCCGTCATGGTCGCGCTTCAATCGCTCGACAAAGACGCGCTCGTGCGCATTCTCACTGAGCCCAAGAATGCGCTCGCCAAGCAGTTCACAGAGTTCTTCTCGCTCGATAGCGTCGAACTCGTTCTTACGGACGATGCACTAGAAGCCGCCGCGGAGGAAGCGCTGCGCCACAAGACAGGCGCCCGGGGCCTGCGCACCGTCCTCGAGGACTGCCTGCTCGACGTAATGTACGAAATCCCCTCGCGCAGCGACGTCAAGAAGTGCGTAGTAGACGGCGATGCCATCCGCGGCATCCGACGCCCGCTCCTCCTCGCCCGCTCCGGCCAGGTCCTCGACCTCTGGGGTGAGGACAAGGGCGAGACGGCCTAACGCCTGTCCGGTCCGCACCCGAAACTGGGCACCAAAGGCTCTTTCGTGTGCTATCCTGATTCCGCTCATGGCCAAGCGGAGGCTCGACACGTTACTGGTAGACCGAGGTCTTGCGCCGGACCGCGAGAAGGCGCAGGCGCTTGTCATGGCCGGCCAGGTCTCCGTTGACGAGCGGCCGGCGCCTAAGCCCGGAACGCTCGTAGATGGGAACACCGCACTGCGGATCGCCGAGGCCCCCCGATACGTGGGCCGCGGCGGCGAGAAGCTGGAGCACGCGCTCGACGCCTTCGGTCTTGACGTACGTGGCCTCGTGGCGGCCGATATCGGCGCCTCGACCGGCGGCTTCACAGACTGCCTGCTCCAGCGCGGCGCAGAGCGCGTCTATGCCATCGATGTCGGCAAAGGACAGCTCGATTACCGCCTCCGGCAGGACCCACGGGTCATCGTCATGGAGGGCATAAATGCCCGCAAGCTGGAGGCGCTTCCCGAACCAGTTGACATCGTGACGATCGATGTGTCCTTCATCTCTTTGCGACTGCTCCTTCCCTCCATTCGGGCCTTGTTCGAAAGCGCCCCTACCGGCACCATCGTCGCGCTGTTTAAGCCACAGTTCGAAGCAGAGAAGCGCGAGGTGCCCCGCGGTGGCGTAATTCGCGACCCATCGCTGCACGCGACGCTCATCGGACGCTTCGCGGCCCGGTGCGTCGGGAACGGGTTCCGAGTGCTGGACCTCGCTTCCTCGCCAATTCTGGGTGCGGAAGGTAACCGCGAGTTCTTCTTCTGGCTTACGCCCAATCACCCCCTCTCGCAAGTCGCACCAAAAGAGCGATGAACAAGGCCGGCGTCTTCGTCCACTCTCGTTGGAGTGCCGCTGACCGGCTCGCGGACCGCGTTCGCGATCTGCTGCGTGATCGCGGGTGCGATGTCTGGCTAACCTCTGACTGGGACGACAGCGCCGTCGGCGAGAACATTCCCGGCACGGACCTGCTGGTCTGTCTCGGCGGCGACGGGACTATGTTGCGCGCGGCACGGGTGATTGTGCCGCACCCGGTCCCCATCCTCGGCGTCAATATGGGCCGCCTGGGTTTCCTCACCGAGGTGAACCCCGGGGATCTGGTGGACCGTCTCTCTGACTTCCTCGAAGGCCGCTGCCGTATTGAAGAGCGTACGATGCTGCAGGCTCAGGTCCCTTCCTGGGGCGCTACCCATCACGCCCTCAACGATGTTGTAGTCGGCCGCGCTTCCATTGGACGGCCGTTGTATGTAGAGGTCTCCATTGACGGCGTTCGGCTCGCCATCCACCGTTGCGACGCCGTCATCGCCGCAACCGCGACCGGCAGCACTGCCTACTCCCTATCCGCCGGCGGCCCGATCCTTCATCCGGAATCGCGCGAACTGCTGCTCACGCCCGTGGCGCCTCATCTCGGCTCAGCCCGGCCGCTCGTGCTCGCGCCCGACGCCGTCATCGACCTGACTGTTACGGCAGACCAGGATGCGGTCGTCAGCGTCGACGGGCAGCTTGACCGAGCGCTCGCCAGCGGCGATAGCGTTTCCGTTTGCCGCAGCGCGCACACAGCCCGCTTTGTGCGCTTCTCGAAGCCGCAGGACTATTACGGCGTCCTCGCGGAGAAGCTTGACTGGCTGCGCGTCCTGCACGCCTCCGAGCATCCCGAGCTATTCGACCTCAACGGCATAACAACGCCCAAGTGACGCACCAATCTAGCCCGCACGGCTTCGAGCGGGTTACGGCGAGCCGGCGCATACACGAAGGCCGTATCGTCAACCTGCGCGAGGACACCGTCGAGCTGCCCGACGGGCGTTCCGCCCTCCGAGAGGTTGTCGAGCACGCCCAGGTCGTCGCCATCGTCCCGTTGGACAACGAGAGCAACGTCTTGCTTGTGCGCCAGTACCGCCTTCCGGCCGAAGACGCGCTCCTCGAGATACCCGCCGGCGGCGTGGACGAGGGCGAGAGCATCGAGCAGGCGGCGCAGCGTGAGCTGCGGGAGGAGACCGGCTACCGGGCGGACCGCCTCGAGCGCCTCACCGGCTTCTTCGTATCGCCGGGCTACTGCACGGAGTTCATCCACGTCTTTCGCGCTACCGGTTTGAGCGAAAGCCCGATTGCCGGCGACGATGACGAGAACATCACCGTCGAGCCAATGCCGCTTGCGCAAGCCCTGAGGCTGGTAGAGACGGAGGAGATCAGGGACAGCAAGAGCATCATCGGGTTACTGCTGGCGAATACCCCACCTGAACCGAGCAACGACCGGTGGACGCACGGACGATGAGGCGAGGGACACGTCGGTTGTCTCCGCAACCTCGCGCGAATTGAACGTCATAAGTCCCGTTGATAGAATGGCGGCGGCGATGCAGAAAACACCGATAGCCGCCAGACGCGTTCATGGCCGGCGCTGAAACAGCCGTCAGCCTTCCTCACCGCCTCGGCTTCCTCGCCACCCTGCGCAGCGACGGCTGGTGGGTCGAGCCGGCACTCACAGGCGTGGGCATGCTCGTCTTCTTCGGCTGGCTGACCGTAAGCATCTTTCTGGACAAGTGGGATTTCGAGATCGGTCCCTACCTCTCTCCCGTCTTCGAACCAAAGCTCTTTGGTGCCAGGGACAGCATCTTCCTCTCGCCTGCGCTCGTCGTCCTTATCGGCCCCATCCCCTTCCGCGCCACCTGCTACTACTACCGGCGGGCCTATTACCGCTCCTGGTTCCTCAGTCCGCCGGCCTGTGCCGTGGGCGATGCCGCCCGAAAGTACCAGGGCGAGACCCTAGTCCCGTTCTGGTTCAACAACCTCCATCGCTTCGCCATGTACGTCGCCCTCGTCTTCGTCCCTATCCTCTGGTACGGCGCCCTTCGCAGCTTCTACAATTCGGAGGAGATCATCGATGGCAAGGCTGTCGAGACGGGCTTTGGCATCGGCCTGGGCTCAGCGTTCCTCGTGGTCAACGCCTTCCTTCTCATGATGTACACGTTCTCCTGCCATTCCCTCCGCCACTGGGTCGGAGGAAGCCTGAACTGCTTCTCGTGCACCGCCTGGACGCGCACGCGTAAGCGCCTCTGGGACCGAGTCACCGTCTGGAACGCCCAGCACCGCTTCTGGGCCTGGACCAGCCTCATCTGGATCGTCGGAACCGACGTTTACATCCGCCTGGTGGCGAACGGGGATATCACTGACCCGAATACTTGGAGGGGGTTCTAGAGTGGTTAGTGGTTAGTGATCAGTGGCTAGGGAGAAATTTAGTGACAACTGGATCTGGACTGCGATCTCGCGCATGGTGTACTTCTTCCTACCGAAGGAAGGAGATGTCCAATGACAGCAAGTCCCGCAACTCGAGTACGGTCTCATCGAGACCTCATCGTCTGGCAGAAGGCAATGGACCTCGTTGATGAGGTCTATGGGATAGCGAACTCCTTGCCGAACGAAGAGAGGTTCGGACTCAGATCGCAGATCACACGCGCTGCGGTATCTGTTCCGACCAACATCGCCGAGGGCAGAGCTCGGTCAACCAGCAAGGATTTCGCGAATTTCCTTGTGGTAGCCACTGGATCGTTGATGGAGATCGATACACTGTTGGAGGTCGCCATTCGCCGTAGATTCATTACTCCCGATCAGGCGCATCGCGCGTTCTCGCTTCTTACTGAGATCAGCAAAATGCTCTCGGCCCTACATGCCCGTATTCGAACGCGAAAAGGTAATCGTTTTGTCCCTAACCACTAGACACTGACCACTAACCACTCATGGACTTCGAGACGCACGTTTACGACGTAGTCGTCGTCGGCGCCGGCGGCGCGGGGCTGCGGGCGGCGATCGAGGCTTCGGCCCAAGGCGCGAAGACCGCGCTCGTCTGTAAGTCGCTCCTCGGCAAGGCGCACACTGTGATGGCCGAAGGCGGGGTCGCAGCGGCGCTGGGGAACGTGTATCCGGAGGACAACTGGCAGGTCCATTTCCGCGACACCATGCGCGGTGGCAAGATGCTCAACAACTGGCGCATGGCACAGCTCCACGCCCAGGAGGCTCCTGAGCGTGTATACGAACTCGAACGCTGGGGCGCGCTGTTCGACCGCACCAAAGACGGGCGCATCCTCCAGCGCGATTTCGGCGGCCACCGTTACGCCCGACTCGCGCACGTCGGCGACCGCACCGGCCTCGAGATGATCCGCACGCTGCAGCAGCACGCCGTCCACGAAGGCATCGACGTCTTCATGGAGTGCACGATTTCCCGTCTGCTCAAGGACGGCGAACGCATCTCCGGCGCGCTCGGCTACTGGCGGGAGAGCGGTCAGTTTGTCCTGTTCAAGACGAAGTCAGTCGTTCTCGCTACGGGTGGCGTTGGCAAAGCCTTTGCCGTGACTTCCAACTCGTGGGAGTACACCGGAGACGGCCATTCGCTCGCCTTCTGGGCGGGCGCCGATCTCATCGACATGGAGTTCATGCAGTTCCACCCCACGGGCATGGTCTGGCCGCCCAGCGTCAAAGGCATCCTCGTGACGGAGGGCGTCCGCGGCGACGGGGGCACCCTTCGCAATTCCGAAGGCGAGCGCTTCATGTTCCGCTACATCCCCGAGTTCTTCCGGGCTGAGACCGCAGACACCGAGGAAGAGGCGGACCGCTGGTACGAAGATAAGACAAACCGCCGGACACCGGACCTCTTGCCGCGTGACGAGGTTGCCCGCGCGATCAACTCTGAAGTCAAGGCCGGTCGCGGCACGTCCCATGGCGGCGTCTTCCTCGACATCGCGACACGCCGGCCCGCCGAATACATCAAGCGGCGTCTTCCCAGCATGTACCACCAGTTCAAGCAGCTCGCGGATGTCGACATAACGACGATGCCGATGGAAGTCGGCCCCACAGCGCACTACATGATGGGCGGCGTGCGCGTGGATGCAGACACCGCCGCATCCACGGTGCCGGGCCTCTTCGCGGCCGGCGAGGTCGCGGGCGGGATGCACGGCGCGAACCGCCTAGGCGGCAACTCGCTCTCGGACCTGTTGGTCTTCGGCCGCCGCGCCGGTGAGGGCGCCGCGCAGTACGCGAAGTCTCTTAGCAGCCCGCCGGCCGTCGATACCGCGGAGGCCGACGCCATCGCACCTGATCTGCTCGCCCATTTCGAGCGCGACGGCAAGGAGAACCCCTACGCCCTTCAGCGAGAGCTTCAGGAGACGATGCACAATCTGGTGGGCATCGTCCGCACCGAGTCCGAGCTTAAGCAGGCTCTGGTCAGGATTCGCGATCTCAAGGAGCGGGCGAGGCACATGGGCGTGGAGGGAAACCGCCAATATAACCCCGGTTGGCACCTGGCGATGGACCTCCGTTCGCTGCTCGCCGTCTCCGAAGCCATTACGCTGGCAGCAATCGAGCGGAAGGAGAGCCGCGGGGCCCACACCCGCGACGACTACCCGCAGACCAGCTCCGATTGGGGCAAGAGCAACATCGCTGTGCGTATTGGCCCTGATGGCGAGCCTCAGATCTCGCGCGAACCTCTGCCGGAGATGCCGGCGGAGCTGCGGGCGCTGGTGGAGCAGGAGGCGAAGGTCGGTGCCTGAGGTCCTGATGAAGGTCTTCCGCGGCGACTCCTCAGGCGGCGAGTTCCATGACTACACCGTCGCGGTGGACGAAGGGCAGGTCGTCCTCGACGTCATACACACGATCCAGGCCACGCAGGCGAATGACCTCGCGGTCCGCTGGAACTGCAAGGCCGGCAAGTGCGGCTCGTGCAGCGCGGAGGTTAACGGCAGGCCGCGTCTCATGTGCATGACCCGCATGAACCTCTTCCCGCTCGGCGAGCCCATCAGCGTGGCGCCGATCAAGACGTTCCCGCTGATCAAAGACCTTGTGACGGACGTCTCGTTCAACTTCGAAGTGGCGAAAGAGATTCCCGCTTTCAAGCCACGGCCCCCGGAGGCAGATGGCACCTACCGCATGATGCAGGAAGACATCGAGCGTGGGCAGGAGTTCCGCAAGTGCATCGAGTGCTTCCTCTGTCAGAACGTTTGCCACGTCATCCGTGACCATCCCGAGAACAAGGGCCGCTTCTACGGCCCGCGTTTCTTCGTCCGCCTGGCGGAGCTCGAGATGCATCCGCTGGACACGGAGGACCGGACGGAACTCATTCGCAAAGCGGCCGGAATCGGCATGTGCAACATCACGAAGTGCTGCACGGAGGTATGTCCGGAAGACATTCACATAACGGACAACGCGATCATCCCGCTCAAAGAACGGGTCGCCGACCAGTTCTACGACCCCTTTCGCTGGATATTCAGCAAGCTTCGACGATAGTGCTCGGCCTGCGACTGTACTCAGGGCTTATCGTTCTGTAACGCTTCTGTAACGCTGCCCCTGTGCCGCGTTAATTGACGCGTTCTGGGGGCGTCCTTAGACTGCCAAACTAAGTGCCATCCCGGCACCCATTGAGTACGAGCCGCAGCGGCGCCGGATTTGACCGCCATCGGCTCGGTGCCGGGGAACGCCTGTCAGCGAAGGGAGGTAGATGCCAGGGGATATCCCGCGTCCCCGTCCGGCATTGGGCGGCCAAAGGGCTCCGTGGTCGGCGCTCCTCGTACTCTTGCTCACAGCCACGCTTGCGTGCACCGGTGGAGCGGTGGAAGCACGTCTCGTTCAAAGACCTCCTTCTCGGCCAAAGCCGCATCCGATTCCTGAGGAGGCAGTCTTACCCACCCCTGTCCCCCTCACTCCGGCGCCCACCCCCGAACCAACGCCCGACCCCACACCCCCGCCCCCTCCGCCAACCGAAGTGCCTGAGCCGCCCGCTCCACCTCCACCTCCCCCGCCACCGCCCGTTTACGTTCCACCGCCAGCCTCTTCACCCGCAGTAGCTCACAATGAGCTATCTCGCTCCGTCACGGCGCTAATCAACGATAGGCGCATCGCTTCTGGGCTTCCCGCCGTATCACCTAACGGCGCGCTGAACGACGCGGCCCAGCGCTACGCCGAACTACTCTTCTCTGCTGGCCCCTATGCGCTGAGCCACACGCTGGACGGCACGCCCGGCGATCGCGCGGCGCGCGCGGGGTACAGCGGTGGCGTCGGGGAGGTGCTGGCCACGGGCCAGCCGTCATCCCAGCAGATCATCGACCTGTGGATGGCAAGCCCGGCCCACCAGTCCATTATCATGGGCGGCACGTACTCCGATATCGGCGTTGGCTGTGCCGTTGGGCCGGCCGTGGACCCCAATGGCAACACGTTCGAGACGGCCGTCTGCGTCGGGATGCTAGGTATACCGTACTAACGGTCGCGAACCCCCACAGACCGCCACTGCGACCTTCCTCCGCTACCCGTTCCTGAGCAACTCGTCCGGCACGTCAACGGGGATAACCGTATTCTCCTGGGAGTCTCGTATGACGATCGAGTCGACCGCCTCAGTGTCGCTTGCGTTGACCTCCTGGTGGACGAGCTGCGAAGGGATGAAGACGAAGTCGCCCGGACCCGCTTCGACGCTCCGTTCGAGCCCGTCGCCGAAACGCATGCGAATGCGGCCCCCCGTGACGCAGACCACGCTCTCGCAGTCGCCGTGATGATGCGCTCCCGTACGCGCGCCCGGCTCGACGGTGACAACGCCAACCCATAGACTCTTGGCGCCTACGGTTCCGCCGTCGATCGCCGTGCGCCGCAGCATCCCCGGCGTCTGCGCGGTTTGCTCGGAGAGGTCTTGCGGGCGGATGAGCCTGATTTCGCTCACAGCACAGCCTCCTTCAGGCGAGCTGAGTGACATTGGAGGTTGACCGCCACGGGCAGCGAGGCGACGTGCGTCGCGTACGTCATCATGTGCACCGCCAACGCGGTCGCCCGCCCGCCGACGGCCTGTGGCCCGAGGCCAAGTCCGTTCACCTTCTCAAGCAGCTCCGCCTCGAATGCGGCCTCCTCCGGGTCAGGATTTGGCTCGCCTATTTTGCGTGTCAGCGCGCGCGTCGCCATGTACATCGCGTACTCCGCCGACCCGCCCACGCCGAGGCCGACAATCATCGGCGGGCATATGGTCTCGCCCGACTCCCGCACTGTCTTCGTTACGAACTCGGTGACCCCTTGCCTCCCCGAATCCGGGAGCATGTTCGTGAAGCGGCTCATGTTCTCGCAGCCGCCGCCCCTGGGCATGAGCTGGATACGCACGGTGTCGCCGGGCACGATCTCAGTATGCACCACGGGCGGAGTACTGTTCCCGGCATTCGTCCGCGATGTGAACGAATTATCGACGATAGAGGAGCGAAGATAGCCGTCGCTGTAGCCACCGCCGACGCCATCACGCAGAGCCTGTCTCAGGTCGCCGCCCACAATATGCACGTCCTGACCGATGTCCAGGAAGATAATCGTTGTGCCGCTGTCCTGACACAACGGGAGCATCTCGTCGCGAGCCTGGTCGGCGTTCAGCAGGATATGGTCGAGCACACGAACGGCTATTAGCGATTCTTCCCGCTTTCGCGCGATCTGGAGTGCGCCGACCACGTCCGCCGGCAGAATACAAGTCGCTTCGATGCACAGGCGCGTCACGGTCTCCCGAATGTCATCGACGTGGACTTCACGCATTGGCGGCTTCATGATAGCACCGGGTCGCGCGGCAGGTGGACTAAACGCGGGTTAGTTGCCTACGATGGGTGTACGCCCTAAGCCGATATGCGAAGGAGGTCCTCATGCGACTCGGATTCAACATTCCGAACCTCGGCCCGGCCGCCGGCCCGGAGAACATCGTGAAGGTGGCCCAACGGGCCGAGGCACTCGGCTACGATACTGTCTGGGTGACCGAGCGGCTTCTGTGGCCGATCAATCCGCAGACGCCTTACGCCGGCAGCCCGGATGGCTCGCTGCCGGAGCAATATAAGCAGCAGCTCGATCCGCTGGATGCCCTGACTTACGCGGCTGCTCACACCAGCCGCATCGGCCTGGGCACTAGCGTCCTGGACATGCCGTACTACAACCCGGTCATGCTCGCCCGCAGTCTAACGACGCTCGACGTGCTATCCGGCGGCAGACTGCGAGTCGGCCTCGGCCAGGGCTGGTCCCAGGACGAGTTCGACGCGACGGGCGCTTCGATGAAGACCCGCACCAGCCGTGGGGACGAGTTCCTCGAAGTGCTCCACGCGATCTGGAAGACGGACCCGGCGGAGTTCCAGGGCAAGCACTTCCGCCTTCCGAAGTCGATCATCCAACCCAAGCCTGTCCAGAAGCCGCACCCGCCCATCTACCTGGCGGCGTTCTCGTCGCGCGCCCTCAAGCGTGTTGCCGCTCTCGCTGACGGCTGGATCCCGGTCGCGATCCCGGCGGATGGCATGAAGCAGATGTGGGAGGGCGTGAAAGGGATGGCCAGGGAGGCAGGCCGCGACCCGAATGAGCTGGAGATAATTGTCCGGGCGAACTTGTCGATCACTCCGGAGCCGATTGGTGAGAACCGGTGGTTCTTCTCAGGCTCGCTTGACCAGATCAAGGGCGACATACAGTCGTGCCGGGAGATCGGCGTGGCGGAGGTTCACTTCGATCCCGTGTTCTTGCCCGAATGCGCGACCGCCACTGGGGCGTTCCGCCATGCCCGTGTGGCATCTGCGTCCTTTGGACGCTCTCGACGCCCTTGACACCTTACGGCGGATTCGCCAGTATTGGGCCTAATGGATCATTGTGTGCGGAAACTAGCAGTCTTGGTAGTGGCGCTCGGGCTTGCGATGCCCGGAATATGGCCTGTTGAGGCAAAGGAAAAAGCACAGCAAGAATACCTTGCCTTAGGCGACTCCATAGCCGCTGGAGAAGGTGCCTCCGACCCTGCGAGCGCCGCGTACGTCCCGCTATTCTATGAGTTCCTACAATCGAAAGACGGTTTCGGGAAGGAGCTTGCCCTCAACAACTTGGCGGAAGTCGGAATAACCGCCGGGGACCTTTTCGCAACTCAGATCCCTACTGCATCGGAGGAACTGGAAGCACGAAACGGCGACAGCGCAAAGAAGAACGACGTAAAGATGGTGACCCTAAGCGCCGGCGGATACGACCTATTCGCGCACATCTTGGTCTGCTTCGACGGGCTGACTCCGAGTTGTGTCGATGCGATTAACGACACCAGGTTTTGGACCGCCTTTTATCTTGATCTAGCTCTCAGTGAGTTGCGAGAGGCTGCCGGTCCCGACACCTCAATCATTGTAATGACCTACTCCAACGCATTGGCGCATCCCGCCTGCGAACTACATTTTCTTGAGCCCGTCTGGGATGTGGCGCTAGAAGGCGACAGCTCAGTGGGCGTTCCGGAAGGTCTGAACGATGTGATCCGCTCGACCGCCGCGTCTTACGGCGCGGAGGTAGCTGAGGCATCGGGCCTGCTGACGCCCGCTGAGCTTCAGGGCGATTGCTTCAATCTGAACGACGCGGGTCATGCGGTGGTTGCGGAGCTGTTCACCGAGGCATTCGCGAATTAGCGCTACGCCTCGATAAGCCCCACCAGCTCCTTCGTGGACGCCGCCGCCTTGCGGATTCCCTCGATCTCATCGTCCCAGAGCGGCGGCGTATACACCTGCTCGATTCCTCCGGCGCCCAGCTTCAGCGGCAGCCCGACGAACGCGTCCTTGATGTCATATTCGCCCGTCGTGTAGGTCGCGCAGGGGAGGATGCGTTTCTTGTCGAGCAGTACCGCCTCCACCATCTCGACTGTCGCC
>WNGA01012198.1_pt1 | contig 14891 bp, 16 predicted proteins | sample 5400061 | NCBI WGS metagenome assembly WNGA01 (sample SAMN13153366, study PRJNA577476) | soil metagenome | isolation source: 100 cm soil or saprolite under grassland replicate 2 | place: USA:California | collected 2016-06-15
GGTTCGCGACGACCGAAGAGGTGGCCAATCTGGTGACCTACGTGTGCAGCCCGCAGTCCGCCGCGACCAACGGCGCCGCCCTCCGGGTGGACGGTGGAGTGGTTCAAACCTGCTTCTAATATCACCCTCTGATCTTATGAACCCAACATTGCACAAAACCCAAAACAATTTGCCCGAGCCAATCCGCCGCAAATCAATTGACCTGCTCAACCAGCATCTCGCCGATGTTCTTGACCTTGGCCTGCAAGCCAAGCAGGCGCATTGGAATGTCAAAGGGCCACACTTCATCGGCTTGCACGAATTATTCGACAAAGTTGCCGAGGAACTGGAAGAGTTCACGGATGACATCGCGGAACGCGCGGTCGAACTGGGGGCGTGGCGCTCGGCACGATTCAAATCGTTTCAAAGAAATCGCGGCTCTCATCCTATCCGCTGAACTTGACGTCCGGACAGAAACACATCGCTGCCTTGTCGGGGGCGCTCGCAAAATTCGGGACGACGACCCGTGCAGCCATTGACAGCGCTGCCAAGGCCGGGGATGCGGACACAGCGGACTTGTTCACGGAGGTATCCCGCGGTCTGGACAAACTCCTGTGGATGTTCGAGGCCCACGCGCAGTCGAAGGATTGAGATTTTGAAATCGCGCACTATGAAGACATCCGAGGTTCACCTGAACCGTCCCGTAGCGCGGACATTCCTGTCTGCGGGTTCACGGGACACTCCTGTCCCGTGTTTCTGGCTGGCCGTAAATCGGCGACTGGCCGCCGGCGCGCCGGAGCGGACCTTTTCCGCCTTCGCCTCCGGCTTCGGCGCGATCGCGTCGAAGCGAAGCGGAGACGAAGGCGCGCCGCGAATGCGGAAGAGTCGCCAGAACCTGCAGGCTGGAAAGGCCTGAGCTACGTCGGCGCTCCATTGGAGCGTACTACCTGCACGCGATTGCGTTCATTGCGATCGGTTCATTGCTGACCGGCTGTGGCAGGCATCCTTCGCAAATCGCTCCGCCGCCACCGGTCGTTACGGTCATCCAGCCGATCGCGCGCGAGGTGGTCGAGTGGGACGAATACACCGGCCGGCTGGAGTCACCGGAGACGGTGGATGTTCGCGCGCGCGTGAGCGGTTAGGCGCTGGCGCGCCAACCTTGGGCTGTGGGCCGGAACGCCCTTGGCGTACTTTTAAGGTGCCAAGGACTGCCGAGAATGGCGCGAAGAGTTGGAAACAATATGTCGTTTCAGTAACCAGTTCTCAATCCCAAACTCCATGAAGCGCATTAAACATCAAAATCGCAGTTGTCTATTTCGATTTGGGATTGGTTTTTCTTTGGGGTTTGGGCTTTGGGCTTTGGGATTTTCTTCAGCGGCTGCGCCGTCGGCCCAAACTACAAACCACCGCATACCTCCGTCGCTGCCTCGTTTGCGAACGCACCAACCAACGTGGCCTCCGCGTACGAGGCGACCCTCGCCACCTGGTGGAAGGGTTTCAACGATGCAAGGCTCGACGGCCTCGTTGACCGCGCCATCGCTCACAATCACGACCTCCGCATCGCCACCGCGAACCTCAAGGAAGCTCGTGCCCTTCGGCGGCTCACGACTTTCGACTTCGCACCTACGGTTCAGGGCAACGCTGGTTATCAGAATGGCTTACTCAGCAAATCGGCCGCGCTACCTGGTGCGTCGCGTGGAGCTCGCGAGTTTGAACTCTACGACGCCAGCTTCGACGCGACCTGGGAACTCGATTTGTTCGGCCGCGTCCGTCGGTCGGTGCAAGCCGCCAATGCCCAATTCGCGGCCACGGAAGCCACACGTCTGGATGTGCTCGTTAGTGTCACCGCTGAAGTCGAGCGCAATTATCTCGAACTGCGTGGACTGCAAAGCCAGCTCGCCGTTGCGCGCAAGAATGCCGACGTGCAAGCGGAAACCCTCAAGATCACCCAATCACGGCTTGAAGGCGGCCGTGGCACGGAGTTCGATGTCTCACGCAGCCGCTCGTTGCTCAACTTGACTCTCTCGACGATTCCGCCGCTCGAAGCCGCCATCCAGAAAACGATTTATCGTATCGCGGTGCTGACCGGACAGCAACCGACCGCGCTCACAACGGATCTCTTCGCGCCTGCTCCGTTACCTTCGGTGATTCCTCCGCTCGCGTTGAGCAACCCGGAGTTTCTTCTGCGCCGCCGCCCGGACATTCGCGCCGCCGAACGATCACTCGCCGCTGCCACCGCCCGCATCGGCATAGCCACCGCGGACTTGTTCCCACGCGTGACATTCATTGGAAGCGTGGGTCTCCAAGCTGAGACGCTTGCGGGCCTTGGCAAAAACGGCGCTGACACGTGGAATTTCGGCCCGCGCATCACTTGGGCGGCGCTCGACCTCGGCCGTGTGCAAGCGCGCATCAAAGCCGCCGATGCACGCACCGAAGCCTCATTAGCCTTCTATGAACGCACTGTGCTCGGCGCGTTGGAGGAAACCGAAGATGCGCTGGTGGACTACGGCCACGAACAGACACGGCAGCATTTCCTGGAAGCATCCGCCCAAGCCAGCAAGCAAGCCGCCGATCTTGCGCATCAACGCTACGAAAGTGGCGCGGCGGATTTTCTCAGCGTGCTCGACGCGGAGCGCACGCTGCTCGAAGCACAAGATCGTCTCGCGGCCAGCCAGACGCGAACCGCCACAGCGTTCGTGGCGGTTTACAAAGCGCTGGGCGGAGGGTGGCAAGACGAAATGAAACCGAATCAGCATCCTTAAATGCCTGAAAAGTCCTCAGTCGATTTGCCGGTTCGATGGAATCTCTCCGTGAGACCCGATGGGACGGGCAAACTCGAGTTTGCAGGTGAGCTCGATGCGGAGTCCACTCCTGTGGCGTGGCGGAGTCTGGAGAGCGAATTGGCAGGAATCAAAGTGGCTGGTTTTGAGATCGATGTTCGTCAACTGGTCTGCGACAGCGCCGGACTGGCGTTGCTCTATCACCTTTCGATCGGCGGGATGACTCCAGGAGCAATTGTCAATTTAACGGGACTGAGTCCGGAGCTTCAGCATCTGCTTCGCAGTTTTTCCAAGGAGGATTTTCAGGCGTTGCAGGAGCATGAACCGACCTGTTCGTCGTTCATCGAAGACGTCGGGGCGGCCACCTGGTCGTGGCTGTGCGACTTGCGCCAACAGATCGAATTCATCGGAGAAGTCACGGTGGGAGTGATGATGAGTTTGTTTCGTCCGCGGCTCATGCACTGGAAGGAAGTCGTCCGCGTTTTTGAGGTAGCTGGAGTCAACGCCCTGCCCGTCGTGTCATTGCTTACATTTCTGGTGGGCATGGTGATTGCCTTCGAGTCGGCGCAGCCTCTGGAGCAACTCGGCGCGCAGGTGTTCGTGGCGAACCTGTTGGGCCTGGTGATGTCGCGCGAGCTTGGCCCTGTGATGGCGGCGATCATGCTCGATTTTCGCGATGTACGCGGGTTTGCTTGGCGGAATCCCGGTTCTATTGGGATTGGGCTTTCCCTTGCGGATGGTGCTGCACCAGGTCCAATCCGGTTTGCATTTCGGCGATCTTGCCGAAGGGATTACCAAGAGCATCGTCTTCGGAGCGATTGTCGCTTCGGTGAGCTGTCTGCGCGGGCTTCAAACCGGCGAAGGGCCTCGGGCAGTCGGCGAATCCACCACGCGCTCTGTAGTCAGCAGCATTTTGTTGATCATCCTCGCCGACGCAATTATTGCCGCGGTGACCTACACGTTAAGAAAATGAACGGAGCTCCCCACAGCTTGATCGAAGTGCGCGATCTTACGATTGGCTACGGCGACCGCCTTGTTCTCGAAGGGATCAACTTCGAGGTGCGTCGTGGCGAAGTGTTCGCCATCCTCGGCGTATCCGGTTCCGGCAAGAGCACGCTGCTTAAACACCTTATTGGGCTCTATCAGCCGATGCGAGGTGACGTGCTGATTTCCGGCGCCAGCATCGTCCGCGCTGAAGGCGACGAACGATTGCGCATCCTGCGAAAATTCGGCGTCCTCTACCAAGGCGGCGCTTTGTTTGGCTCGCTCACGACGGTCGAGAACGTCCGTTTGCCGCTGGATGAGTTTACGGACCTCCCGGAGGTCGCCAAGGATTTGATCGCTCTGTCCAAGTTGCGCTTGGTTGGCCTGGAATCCGCCGCGACGAAACTTCCGGCTGATCTGAGCGGAGGCATGCAAAAGCGCGCCGGCATCGCGCGCGCCATTGTCATGGATCCCTGCCTTCTTTTTCTTGACGAACCGTCCGCCGGCCTTGACCCAATTACTTCGGCGGGCCTCGATGCCCTGATTCGCGAATTGGCGCGGGGACTTGGCATCACCTTTGTCATGGTGACTCACGAACTGGCCAGCATTTATTCCGTAGCCGATCGGGTCGTCGTGCTGGATCCAAAAACTCGCGGAATCGCCGCGGAAGGCGCTCCGTCGTGGTTGCGTGAAAACGCGAACCAACCATGGGTGCGGCAGTTTCTAAAGCGGGAGGCGGCATGAGCGTCAAGACCCATCATTTTAGAATTGGGCTTTTTGTGCTGGCGGGAGCCCTGCTGCTTGTTGGAGCGCTCTTTGCGGTGGGCTTGAAGGCTTATTTTGGCAAGCACGACGTATTTGAAACCTGTGTCACGGGCAAAGTCGAAAATCTCTCCGTCGGGGCCCTGGTCAAACTTCGTGGAGTGACCATTGGTAAAATCAGTTCCATCGAATTCATCGGGACGGAATATCCGGCATACAAGGAACAATATGTTCTCATTCAATTCGAGGTTCCAAAGGGCACGGTCTGGAGCGCGGAGACGGCCAAAATTCAACAGACGCTGGACATGGAAGTCGCACAGGGGCTTCGCGCACGCGTGCAGGGACAGGGGTTTCTCGGCGCCAATATCCTCCTGCTTGAATATGTCGATCCCAAGCTGTATCCCGTTGAACCGGTTCCCTGGACTCCAAAACACTACTACATTCCCTCCGCGCCAAACCAATTCAACCGCGTCATGGCGTCCCTGGAGAAAAGTCTTCGGCGCGTGGAGGACCTCGATCTTGCGGGATTACTGGATCGCGCAAAAAGCTTGATTGACGCCGCGAATCGCCTGGCCGGAAACGTCAATCAGATTGATTTCGGACAGCTCGGCACGAATGCCGGTTCACTGCTGGTCGAATTCCGCGAAACCACCCGCGATCTGCAACGAACGATTGAGGACGCACAAAATGCCATCAATGGGGCTGATTTGCCCGCGGTCAGCCGCAACACCACCGCGATGGAGGCCAAACTTTCCAGTGCTGCGGTTGAACTGCGTCATGTTCTTGCCAGCGTGGACACAGGAGAACTGAATAGCTCGCTGGCCAATGTTCGCGCTGCGACCGAGGAACTCATTGTCTTGATCCAGAATTTGGAACAGCGACCCTCTTCAGTCTTGTTTAGCAAGCCTCCTAAACCCGTTTCCGAATTTGAAAAGCCGCCCAGAAAATGAGAAGCCTTGCGCCCCTATTCCTCGCTGCTTGCATTTTAGTCGGCTGCGCCTCCAATCCCAGGTGGAAGCGACAGGTGTTTGCGTTCTCTTTGCCCGCCGATCCGCCGACCACGAATGCACAAACTAATATTGTTGCCCTAGGCCGCGTCTCCATTTCGCCGCTTTTCCAAAACCGGTCCTTCACCTACAGGAAAGCCGAGAACACTTACGAACTGGATCCTTACGCGGGTTTTCTGGTTCCGCCTGGACGAGCCTTGGCCGGACCGATTCGCGCTTGGATGCGCGCAAGCGGGGTCTTCGGGCGTGTCGTGGAACCGGGCAGTGGCCTGAGACCCACCTTGGTTGCCGAAGTTTCCGTCAACGAACTCTACGGCGACCTGCGTCAAGCCTCGCGGCCGGTCGGCACAATGGAAATTCATTTTATATGTTACGAGGTCAAGGATGGCGATCCGGGGCGCATCGTGCTGGACAGAGTCTGCGCCCACGAAACGCCACTGGCCCGAAAAACGCCCAAGGCCCTCATGGCAGCTTGGGACGCCGACTTGCGCGAGATCATGGGGGAGATCAATTCTGAATATTCCAAAGCCATCTCTCATAACCGTTGAGGAAGTCCCCACTTAGTTCTGCAAAAAACCATTGAAATGAATCCGCCTCAGAATTCGGTGGCGTTTGGTGCGCCCGGGATCGAACCGCGCTGGACTTCGAGCGCGAAGGAGGGCATGGGTACGGCCTATCACACCAGTTGCCGGCTTTGGTTCACGCTCAGCCACGGTATCGTCAATGAGATTTACTATCCGAACGTTGATCAACCGAACACGCGCGACTTTCAGTTTCTTATCACCGACGGCGAAACGTTTTGCCACGAGGAAAAGCGTGACCTGGATCACTGCATCGAATATCCGGAGCGCGACTGCGTCTTTTACCGGCTCACCAATTCGGAACCACAGGGCCGCTATCGCATTGTAAAGCACGCGCTCACTGATCCGCACCGGTCGGTGCTGCTCGTGCACACCAAGGTCGAAGTCCCGGATGAATCGTTGCGGGGGAAGCTGCGCCTGTACGCGCTGATGGCACCGTACGGCGCCGGCAACTCCGGACGCTGCTGTGAAATCGGCGCCAGCACGCTCATCCATGCGCAGCGCGAAGGCGTTCACATGGTCATGGCCTGTAGCTCCGGATTCAGTCGGCGGTCCGTCGGTTACGTTGGCGCTAGCGATGGCTGGCAGGACTTGACGGGCAATCTGAAAATGGATTGGGAGTTCAGCACAGCCGAGAGGGGTAACATTGCGCTGACCGGAGAAATCGATCTCCCCAGCAATGGTGAATTCACAATCGCCATCGCGTGTGGCGGCAGCTACCAGAGCACAGCGGCCAAGTTGCTCCTATCGTTGGCTGAGCCGTTTGACTTTCATCGACAGGCCTATGTCCGGCAATGGCAGCGCACCGTTGTGAACCCAAAATTCGATTTTAGCAACGACACGGGCGATGGCGGCGGAATGTACCGGCTGAGCCGTTGCGTGTTGCTGGCCCATGAAGACAAAGTGTTTCAAGGCGCGATGGTCGCCTCCTTGAGCATACCCTGGGGCGAAACCAAGGGCGAAGGCGACCGTGGTGGCTACCATCTGGTTTGGACTCGGGACTTGGTCCAGAGCGCGACTGCGCTTCTCGCAACTGGCCAGACCGGCACGCCTCTGCGCGCGTTGATCTGGCTCGCTGCCATTCAGCGGCGGGACGGCAGCTTCCCCCAAAACAGTTGGCTCAACGGCACGGCCTACTGGTCTGGCCTGCAGCTCGATGAGATTGCCGCTCCGACGTTGTTGGCGTGGCGTCTGCGCAAAGAGGGAGTTGCCCTCGGTCTTTTTGATCCATGCATCATGATGTTGCGTGCGGCGGCGTATCTTATCTTGCAAGGACCGGTCACCGGTCAGGAACGGTGGGAGGAAAACGCCGGCTACTCGCCCTCGACTTTAGCTACCGTGATCGCCAGTCTCGTCTGCGCCGCAGCGCTCGGCAAAGAACTCGGCCACACGAACACGGCGGATTTCATACTGGCTTATGCCGACTGGTTGGCCGCGCACCTTGAAGAATGGACGGTCACAACGCAGGGCGAGTTGGTCGAAGGTTTTCCACGTCACTATATCCGCATCAATCCTACCGACCCTCAAGCGCCTGACCCTCACGCTGATCCGAACGCCACGCTGCTCCAGATAGCCAATGGCGGCGGCCTCCATCCTGCGCGGAATGTCGTGGGCGGCGATTTCCTCCACCTCGTCCGGTTCGGTATTCGCAGCCCCAACGATCCGATCGTGCGCGACTCCATCGAAGTCATTGACCGGGTGATTAAACGCGACCTGCCGCAGGGACCGGGGTGGCGTCGCTATAATCACGATGGCTATGGGCAGAAAGACGACGGCAGCGCTTTTGACGGCGGCGGTGTGGGCCGCTGCTGGCCGATTTTGACCGGCGAACGCGGTCATTACGAACTGGCCGCCGGCCGCGATCCGCTCCCATTCATTAAGACGATGGAAGACTTTGCCAACCAGGGCGGAATGATCACCGAACAACTTTGGGACGCGGATGACTTGCCGGGCGACCGGATGAAACGCGGCGGCGCAACTGGCGCGGCCATGCCGCTTTGTTGGTCACATGCCGAATACGTTTCACTAGTGCGCAGCCGCCACGATGGCGTTTCCTTTGATCGAATCGAACCGGCGTTCCAGCGCTATGTGGTGAATCCGGTGCAAAGCCGCCACGAGATCTGGAGTCTTCGGCATCCTTTGCGGCGCATGCCTCGCGGAAAGATCTTGCGGATCCTCCTCGCGGCGGAAGCAACCATCGTCTGGTCCACAGATGATTGGGCGCGCACCAATCGGACCGACACCATCCATGAGAGCGGACTGAACCTTTGGTTCGCTGATTTCCCGACCGCGGAGTGGGCGGGCGGCTCGGTGATTGCATTCACATGCTTTTGGAAGCGCGATCAACGGTGGGAAGGACGGAACTGGCAAGTGAATGTTTTATGAAAACACATTCGCCAACGCAACTCGGAATGGTCGGGCTGGGCCGCATGGGCGCGAACATGGTTCGACGACTCCTCAAAGCAGGTCATCGCTGCACCGTGTTCGATGTGCGCACGCCGGGACGCGAGAAACTCGGAGGCAGTGCTGAACAAGGCTACCTCCATTGCGGTCCGAATGGCGCCGGCCACTTCGTCAAGATGGTTCACAACGGCATCGAGTACGGGATCATGGCCGCCTATGCCGAGGGCCTGGGCGTTTTGAAGGCCGCCTGCGCGGGAAAACTACAAAGCGAAGCTGACGCCGAGACGACTCCGTTGCGCGATCCCGAACATTATCAGTACGAGTTCAACCTGACCGACATCTCTGAAATGTGGCGGCGCGGCAGCGTCATCGCATCCTGGCTGTTGGACTTGACGGCGACCGCCTTGGCTGAGGATCCGAAGCTGTCGCGGTTCGCCGGCCGGGTCTCCGATTCCGGTGAAGGCCGCTGGACGATCAAGGCAGCCATTGACGAAGGCGTGCCGGTACCGGTGTTGACCACGGCACTTTACGAGCGGTTCGCGTCACGTGGGGAGGCGGATTTCCAGGACAAGCTGCTTTCTGCGATGCGTTTCGGATTCGGCGGCCATCTCGAGAAACCCGCCACATAAGCCATGAACCTTGAAATGGCAGTTGAATTGAACAGGAGGAAATAGAGGGAACAGAGAGGGCAAAGCTCTGGTTGGATCAAATCCAAGTTTCGCCGTCAGACTTGGCGTGGACCTCAGCCCAAGTTCGCTTCTCCCCCAAGTGATTATCGCTCCGTTTTCTCTGTGAGCTCCTGTCGAACCTAACAGCCGTGTTTAGTATGAATGCAACCCATTCCGATGCGCTTGTCTTTTTTGGCGCCACGGGCGACCTGGCTTACAAAAAGATCTTCCCGGCGCTCCAGGCGATGTTGAAGCGCGGTCACCTCGACGTGCCGGTCATCGGCGTCGCCAAAACGGGCTGGAATCTCGACCAGGTCAAGGCCAGGGCAAGAGAAAGTCTGGAGAAGCATGGGGGCCTTGACCCGGCCGCCTTCGAGAAATCGAGCGGCCTGCTCCGTTACGTGGATGGCGATTACCAGGATCCGGCGACGTTTCAAGCAATCCGTCGGGAACTCGGCTTCTCGCAGCGACCGGCGCATTACCTCGCTATTCCCCCGGTGCTGTTCGGAACGGTGGTGGACCAACTCGGAAAAGCGGGCTGTGCCGAGAAAGGGGCGCGCGTCATCGTGGAGAAACCGTTCGGCACCGACCGCGCTTCCGCGCAACGGCTGAATGGCATTCTGCTCCAGAGTTTTGAGGAGCGGAACATTTCGCGCATTCTACCTCCGGTCCGGGAAGTACCTACCCGTGACGTGTACGGAAATCATCGTCCGCTTGCGTAAACCACCGACCATGTATGAGGGCTTTGAATTGAAGGCGAATCATTGCCGTTTGCGAATCAGTCCAAATGTCGCGTTTGCCATCGGCATGAACAGCATCGACGCGGACGATGAAACGCTGAACCAACCCCTGGAAATTTCGTGGGGACATTGTCCGCACGCCGAAGAGATGGATGCTTACGAACGTGTTCTCGGAGACGCGATGGCGGGAGACGCCACGCTATTCGCCCGGGAAGATTATGTCGAGGAAGCGTGGCGAATTGTTGACCCGGTCTTGAAGGCCGGAACGCCTGTCTGTGAATACGAGCCGCATACCTGGGGGCCAACTGAGGCCGAGAGAATCACTCCGCCGGGAGGCTGGCACAACCCGGTTCTCAACGGGAATGAGAAGGAAAACAAGTCATGCGCATAGGTAGGTAGCGGAGCGAGCGGTGGCTGCCAAGCGGAGTTTGATGGAGTTGCGCTTTGGGTACTCTGGGGTGCTGTTATCGATCCGAAACCTCTCGCGCCTTAAGCATTTTTCGGAGCGCACGTTGAGCGCAGGTGGTGCTGCGGCTCACAGAGCCGTAACCGCACTGAAAACCGACCTTCTTCCCGTGCAGTCTCATACATCAAATTGTGCAACCGTGTGCAACTGTGGCCGGCAAATCTGGCGTGCAAATCGGAGTAGAATCTGGCGAGATTCTCAGATGAGTAATAGCGTCCACATCTTTTGGGATAATTCTAATGTCTTCATTGGCGCTCAAGTCGCGGCCCGCAACATAGAAGCACGAATCGGCTCCCACGACCTTCGCATTCAGTTCAACTCTTTGTACGAACTCGCTCGCGCCGGGCGGCAGGTACAGCGTGCTGTTTGTACGGGCTCCGTGCCCCCGGAACTGGATGCTGTGTGGAGGCATATTGAGACAAACGGCGTAACGGTTGAGTTGTATGAGCGTGGCGCTGGGAGTGGAACAGAACAAGGTATTGATCAGTGCCTTCAGGTGCAGATGCTTCGTACTGCACTCGATTTTGTGCCTCCGGGCATTTGTGTTCTCCTCACTGGAGACGGAGCCGGGTATGAAGATGGAGTTGGTTTTCATGCTGATCTGGAACGTATGCGCCGACTCGGCTGGGGAATCGAAGTGCTCTCTTGGGAATTATGCTGCAACCGAAAGCTCATGGCGTGGGCAAAAAAAGTTGGCGTGTTCGTACGCCTAGAGGATTACTACCCGATGATCACGTTTCTAAAGGGTCTGCGGAATTCCCAGCCGCTTTCATTGACCAGGCGGAAAACATCGAAGTGACCAAATCTCCCACCGGCCCATCTTGATCATGGCCGACCGGTGCCCACCGCCTTCAAGGAAATTCCTGCCAAAATTGGCGTGCAAATCAAACTGTGATGGTGTAGAAAAAAACTATCATGGCACCGGATCAACAGGCGATGGATCGCTGCAAATACTGTGGTGCGCTCGTGCCTGCGGATCAGCTCGAACAGCACGTTGCGAAGGAAAAGCAATGGAGTCGGAGGAGACCCAAAAACTGGAAAATCAGGAAGCAGCCGCAGGGTAAGCCAGTGCGGGTGGTGCATCAGGAGTTGCCGCAGAGCAGCGTGTGGACTGGAGCGCCGTGGGATCACAATTTCGCCAATCTCAAATGATCCAGGCGACCGCAACTGGCAAAAGGGCGCTTAGCCCTCACTCTGGAACTCCTGTCACGCCTACCGGGAGGGAATTCTTCTCTACCAGCGAATAGCCATTCGCCATCATCCAGCTCCGCTCCCTGGGCCTTATTACGAAGAGTGAAAAGACGCGAAGCGCAACGGATCGGCTTACTTACTGGACGCTCACTCCCTATGGTGACGAAGCGATGACGCGGATTAGGGCCGTAAAGCGAATTGTCATTGAGCCCAAACAGGCACCGAAACTGCCGGTCGAATAGAGAATGGAAAGCCTGGCCTTCCTCTTGCTCAACCTCCCGCCATGTTGAATTTCGTGACGCGGGCTTTCTCTGAAAACCGAAACGCAAATCCTTCCACGATGCGGCTGGGCACGCAGTTGATGGTTCTGGCGATCAAGGGCGGCTGGTTGGCCAACACTGTTAATTCCTGGACATCTCAGGCGCTTTCCCCGGAACAGGTCGCCTTGGTGTTGGGTGCGTTGGCCGCCAAAGGCTGGCAGGAGTCATATCGGAGTTTCGTGCAACTCCGCTCTGCCAACGCAGAAAGGCCCGTCTTTGTTGGGTTTCTTTGCCTCCATCTGCGGCTCGCAAAGCCGCGCGCCGGGCGCAGCGCGGGGAAAACGGGAGACGGTTTGAAGGGTTGAGGGGTGATTGCGAGTGTGAGTGGGCCTCACGCAAGCACCTGCGGCGGGTGCTTCGCACAGTGCCTCGGGCCGTTAACCGACGACGAGTTTGGCGGCGATTAAGAGACCTGCGGCTTCGTAACCACTGGTGGTAACTTCGAGGTCGACGGTGGACGGTTCGCAGCAGACCCGTCGTCCTTCGTAAAATGGACTCTGTTACCTCGAACAAGAATCGTCGGCTGACGCACAATCGTGCAATTCTTGATCTGGCTTGCCATTGAATCTGGTGCGGCTGTGCCTGAAACCAAGCCCCAACCGGCTGACGATGTGGCCTCGCGAACATAAATATTAGTTTCAGTTTTCATGTCGCCATCCTTCGAATGTTCGTCTGTCTTCTATCGCTATTTGCGTCACTCCGGGCTGAATCTGAATCGGCTGTTGCGTGATCGCACCCTCACTGACGAAAAAGTCCGTTCCGCCCGGCACGCTGTCGATCAAGGCTCGCCTGCACGAATAGGTTGCCTGCGGCTGACCGCTCAAAACATTACCGACGTCAAACTTCGTATCCAAGCAAAGCTCTTGCACAATATCGTCATAAATGCGCTTAACCAAAGCGTAAAGTTTGTCGTCCGGCTTTTCGATGTTGAGCCCCAAGCCGTTACGCGCCTCGCGCCGATGAATCGTGTAGTCGTGGCTTCCAGATTCGCTGCAAAGGAACGAAATAACCTTCTCGATGTTGGCCTCATCAGTGACCTGGGCTTTTATCAACTTTCGTGCGAGCATTTGAATCTGACTCTTTGAGCGAAACACAGCGCCGAGAACCAGCGGATGGATTTTGTCGCTCATGTGGTTGAGCAACGAGGCCAAGTTCGCTTCGTCGTTGATGTTCAAATCCTTCTTCGCCAGATCCAAATAGCCACTGACGGACTCAACGCTCACTGGGAAGCGCGAGTCGGGAGATGCGCCTGCAATCTGCGGATTCAGAGGCGTCGTGATACTCGGATCGATTGGCCCTAACGTCGCCTGTTTGGTCATCACGATTGTATTCGCACCGAGGCTCATCAACGTTCCCGCGCTGTGAGCCTTTGAGGGGATGATGACTTCAAGTTCGTCGCAGAACTGCCGAATCAAGTTGACCAAGCTCCAAGCAGCCAACGTGTTTCCGCCACGCGTGTAGAGGTAGAGACTGATTTTTTTGACGACCCCGATCACATCCAAGTGGTTGACAAACTTGTCGTAAACTTCGGACGAAATTTGAGTCTCCATCCCTGGACGGTCACCAGTTACATAGACGAGCACCTTGGAATTTCGTGCAGTCTCTAACTCCGCATACATGGATTTCCGCTGGGAATACATTCAGGTTTGGCCTCTTTATCAGATTGGGCCCGCCGGCGCAAACGGTTAATTCTTCGCCCCCGCCAGTTCTTCCTCAAAATCCACAAGCTCCTTAATCCGCGTCAATCAGCGGTTAAACCCTTTGCGTTCTATGCGTTCTCTTGCGGCAAAATGAATCCGTGCCCATCGGTGTTCATCAGTGGTTGGAATACTTTGCGTTCTCAGCGTCTCTGCGTTGAAAGGATATCGTCTGTCGATTCTGAGCCGGAAGTGGGACGATAATCGACCGGCAGAACTTGAACGCACGCATTGACCATTCGACCCGGCGAAAAGCAGAGTGCGCATTTTCAAGTTCCGACTGGGCGGCGTAATAAATGCGAGACTGTTTGTCTGGTATAACCTATGATGCGTGTCGTCACTGCCGCTTTGATCCGCTGCGGGGCGGCTAGCAGCCCGTACAAAAACGTCCCGTTCGCCGCGTGAGGGCACGCGGCCTACAGGATTTCCTCGGAAATCGGAATGTACTTTACGCCCGATGCCCTCACCGGGCGGCATTCTTAACGGGCGGCCTGGCACGAGTATGAATGAAACGCTTGAGTTTTTGGTTCGACACGGCGCTGCGGTGCTGTTCGCCGCAGTATTCGTCGAACAGATGGGCGTTCCTCTGCCTGCCGCGCCCTGGTTGCTGACGGCCGGCGCTTTGGCTGCTACCGGCCGAATCAGTTGGTTTGTGGCGCTCAGCGCAGCGACCGTCGGCTCGTTGCTTCGCCGGACGCAAGATCTCTTCACGCGCTACGGGATGCGCGGTGTCGTGGCGGCGAAATTCATTCCGGGTTTGAGCACCTTGGCGCCGCCGCTGGCGGGCAACTCTGGCGTAGGCGCTCCGCGGTTCATTTTCTTCGATGGTTTGGGTTCTTTGCTATATGCGGGGTGTTTCATCGTTCTCGGCGTTCTGTTCAGTCACCAGTTGGAACAGGTCATCGTTGCGCTCGCCAGTCTGGGCAGGAGTGCACTGGGACTGGTGGTCGGGTTGGTGGCGCTCTACATCGGTTACAAATATTACCAGCGACAGCGTCTGTTGAAAGAGTTGCGGATGGCGCGAATTACCGTGGACGAGCTGCATCAGAAGCTGGAGACGGGGGAGAACCCAATCATTTTGGACCTGCGGTCTCAATCGGAACTCGAACGGGACCCTGCGTTGATCCGCGGCGCGCGTCACATCACCATGGACGAGGTGCAGGCGCGTCAACAGGAGATTCCCCGGGACCGTGATATTATTCTCTATTGTTCCTGACCGAACGAAGCGAGCAGCGCCCGGGTGGCGTTGTTACTGCGGCGAAATGGCATCGTTCGCGTTCGGCCATTGCTTGGCGGCATCGACGCCTGGCGTG
>WNGA01007731.1_pt1 | contig 14888 bp, 12 predicted proteins | sample 5400061 | NCBI WGS metagenome assembly WNGA01 (sample SAMN13153366, study PRJNA577476) | soil metagenome | isolation source: 100 cm soil or saprolite under grassland replicate 2 | place: USA:California | collected 2016-06-15
GTGGATGACATCGTGACCGTGAGCGAAGAAGCGATTATCTCGGCCATGCGCACCATTTGGGAGACGATGAAGATCATCATCGAGCCCTCCGCAGCCGTTCCGTATGCCGCGATCATGGCAGGCAAGATCGACATCGCCGGCAAGCGCGTCGGCATCATTCTCACTGGGGGCAATGTCGATCTCGACGCGTTGCCTTGGAACCTGTAGCGCCAGCCGGGCCGGCTGCGGGGAAGCGAGCCTGAATCGTGGAAACTTATCTCTTGTTCTTTGTGGCCAGCATCGTGGCGGGAGCGATCAACGCGCTGGCTGGTGGCGGTGGACTGATTACATTCCCATTGCTAATGCTGGTCGTAGCACCTGTGACCGCCGACGCCACAAGCGCGGTCGCCCTGCTCGCTGCATATCCCACGGCCGTTTGGCGCACCCGCGGCCAATTGGCTGGGGTCCTTGATCGCAAATGGTTGTGGCTCCTTCTCATTCCGAGCGTCCTGGGCGGTTTGTTGGGAGCGCTATTACTGAGTCGCACACGCGAGCGCAACTTCGTGGAGTTCGTGCCGTGGCTGGTCCTCTTTAGCACTTTTATCATACTGCTGCGGCCGATTCTAATTCGACCGAGAGAGGGCGATAGCAGGCAACCCGATTTCGCAGCGGCGTGGTGGCCTCTCGTAATGGCGATCATTTTCGTGGTCGCGCTCTACGGCGGGTATTTCGGCGCAGGCATCGGCATTCTGATGATTGGCGCCTTGAGCTTTATTTCGCCCGGGGATATCCAGCACGTGGTCGCGCTGAAAAATCTTTTGACCGGTTGCCTGCGAGGCATGGCAGTTATCGTGCTGATAATCGAAGGAAATGTGGACTGGAAATACGGCGTGCCGATGGCGCTTGGCGGTTTGGCTGGCGGCTACATCGGCGGATTAGTGTCGCACCGCGCGAACCGTGTCGTTGTGCGCTGGATCGTTATCGCGATCGGTTTTGGAGTTGCAGCTTATTACTTTTGGAAGCTATACGGCCCCCCGGTTGTGCGCGTAGGAGGCGAGTAAATCCAGAGATCAGAGGAAATCATACGGGGAAGACAGCAATCTAAGGACGACGCCACCTGCTTCGACGACCGCAGGCGAGCGCCTTTGCCAGGATTATTTTGCGCAAACATGGGAACCATTGCGCCCGCGGGAATCGAACTTTCTTATATGAAAACGTTGAGTTTCATTACAGCGGTATTGCTTCTCTTGTTCGGCGCTGTCACCTCGCGCGCAGCGAATCTGGAGAAAATTTCGGCTGAGACCGGAGTTCCCGCCGCTACGCTGCAGGCAGAAAGGACATCGACCGGGCTCGGCTGGGGTGAATTGGAGAACGCGCACCTGCTAGCTAATGCATCCGGCCAAAGCTTTAATGACATCGTAGCGATGCACCAGGCTGGCGAGGGTTGGGGCAAGATTGCGCACGATAACGGCCTAAATCTCGGTAGGATTGTGAGCGATGCGCACCGCTCAAGCCAGGGAACAGCGCATGCGCAGAACCTCAGCACGGCTCATGGCAAAAGCACGGCGGTCCATGGCAAGAGCACCACGGCCCATGGCAAGAGCGCCACGAGCGTCCATGGTAAGAGCGCAATGAACATTGGCAGAGGCCACACGTCGAAGATGAGTTCGACGCGGGATGTCGGTCGCAGATCGAGCTTTAGGTCCGGCTTCAGCAGATCTTATGGCATGCATTCGATGGGTCACATGAGCGGATCTCATGTCATCGGCTCAATTGGCCACGGCGGCAAGTAAAGAGAGTTGAAGGCTAGAGCGAGTTTGAAAGAGTTGTAGCCACCGGCCTGTGGCCGGTCCATCGCTGCGCTGTTTGTTCGTAATGGCGACACGGCCGACAGGGCCGTGGCTACAGCGCGAGGTATGGCGTTGATGCCTGGTTCGGGCAGGTTGATCGCTCACTGGAGGAAGTCCCGCCGATCTCTAAATATCCGTTGTGGCCCAAAATTTTCGGAATGCGTTTGGCCAGCTCAGGTCGATGACGCTTTTACGAGCGAACTTGCCCATGCGCTCCCGCAGCGCGGGATCGGTCGCGAGCGCACGGATAGCGCGCGCAAAATCGTCAGCGTCATGCGATTTGGTGATAAGACCGGTGGCTTTATCTTCCACCAACTCTTTGGGGCCGCCGGAGTCGGAAACGACGACCGGCACGCCGGAAGCCTGCGCTTCGATGATAACGTTGCCGAAGGTATCGGTCGTGCTGGGAAAAACAAAGATGTCGGCGGAGGCGTAAGCTGTGGCCAGTTCCTTACCCGTGAGGTAGCCTGTAAAAAATGCCTCGGGCAACGCTTCGGCGAACGCCTCGGAGTAGGGGCCGTGACCGACGACAAAAAGCTGCACGGGAAGCTTTTCATCGCGTAACTGCCGAAAGGCATCCGCCAGAACATCGAGATCTTTTTCTTTCGATATCCGGCCGACGTAGAGCAGACGCACCTGAGCGTTGTCCGCGCCAAATTTTTCCCAAAAGGTCGGCTCACGTCGCGCAGGGCTAAACAGGTTAGTATCGAGACCGCGCGGGAAAATTTTCAGTTTTGCGGGATCGAAACCGCGCTTGATCCAGCTCTGGCGATATTCCTCCGAGTTCACAAAGACGGTGTCGAGTTGGCCGTAGAACCAGTGCATGTAACGCCATGCAGCGCTTTCGAGAAAGCCGTCCTCGGTCAGAATGCGGATGTATTGCGGAAAATCCGTGTGATAAATGCCACTCGTTTGCAGATTGAGCATCTTGGCCGCGAGCAGCCCGGTTAATCCAACGGGTCCCGGCGTACTGACGATGATCTCAGTAAATTTTTCCCGCTGAATGTAATCGAGAATCTGGAGAATCGGCGGGAAGCTGAGCTTTTGCAGCTCGTACTCGGGCAATTCGAATTCGCCGATCGGCTTAAAATTCCTGATCGGGATATCGTCTGTTTGCAGCTCGCCGCGTGAAACGACCACGATCAATTCTTTTCCAGCAGCGGCACCAGCCGCGGTCATCTTGCGAATCGTCGTCGCGACCCCATTGACGTCGTCGAGAGTATCGGTGAACCACGCTCGTTTGCGATTTTGCAGCGCGGCCGGCACTTCGCCAGTCAGCTCTCTGAAAATGCCGCGAAGCCATTTTCGCGACGGCGCCTGGCTGTGAAAACCGTAGATATATGGCGTAAGGATCACGAGGATCGGCGCGATTGCGATGAGAGCCTGCATGCTTTCGACCATGTTGCCGCTGCTAAGCTGCTGAACGAATTTGTTGAAAAACCGAAATGCGAGCTGTTCGGCCACCATGTTTGCGAGGAGGAATGTACGGCGCTCCGGCTCGCTGACTGCGTCCACTTGCCTGGCGAGTTTCGCCTTCACTTCAGGTCGCGCAAAATAACCGGAGAGCTCTTTCCAGAGCGACATGTTTGCAGGCTTCAATAGTTCGAAGATCTTTCCCGACAAGACAGCTTGCCCGGCCAGGCCCGCTTTTTCTCCAAGTGTGAATTCCGTTGGATCTCGCCCTTCCATAAAACGCGAAAACATTTTTTCCAGCAACGCTGCGCTCGGCCCGAGTTTTTCGTGGAACCGGTCTTCGATGAAACGCACAAGCGTGTTGTAGAAACCGTGGGAAAGGGCGAGGGGAGTTCCACCGCGGCCTCGTACGCTGCAATTGCCGTTGCGAACGTGTGCGAGAAATTTTTCCGCGGACCGCGCCGCGCCCGTTTCCGTAAAAGCCGAAGCGACAAATTGTCCGCCGTGGTCATCCGAGCCGCCGACGAGAATCTTTCTCCATGGCTCCGTATGTGTCGGCGCAAGATTATGGCGATTTGCCAGCAGCTCGATCTTGTCCGGCGTCAGCTCACTGAGTAGAGTCTGGGCCAGATCGCTCAAAAGAGCGTCGCGCAGACCGTTGATTCCCTCGAAATGCTTGAACAGAAGGATGAGCCGCTCGAGATGGCTTGCCTGCAGTTTGCCGTTGACGCTATAAAGAGGATGCGCAACCGCGTGCGCGATTTGCGCGGTTTGGACGTAATGTTGCAGCTCAAAAATATTATCGCGGACCCCTTCGATCTCGCGGTGCTGCTGCTCTGAAATTCCCCAAACTAGGATGCTCAGCTTGCACTGATCCTGCGGGAAATATGTTGTAACCTGCTCGCTAATAAAAGTGTGTGGCAAATCTGTAATTTGTAGGCAGCCCTCAATCGTATCGTGATCGGTGATCGTCACATAATCCATGCCGCACTGGAGCAACTGCCGGTGGAGCGCCTTCGGATCCGAGTAGCTATCGGGAAAATCGAAACGACGGAACAGCCATTCCTCCGAGCGCGCACTGTAGCGCGAGTGGATATGAAGGTCGCATTTACTCATGACTAGACTCCGCGTCTTAATCTTTGTTCGGCGATCCAGTCCTGGTAGGTGGTCGTGGTTCTTGATCCCGCCGTCGCTTCGATAAGATCCATGATCTGCCGCCAAATCGGCGGATGAGAATAGTCGGGCGGATGAATGCTGATGCGCAAGAGCGGGCTCCTCTGCAAAACCCGGAAAAGCATGGCGTTCCAGGCACGGCTGACCGCGCGTCGCCAGCCGGCTCGGACGCTGTAAACAATTGATCGCGCTGCAAAATCTTCGCCCGAACGCAGGTCGCGGACTGCGTGCAACCGCGCCGTGTATTCCAATTCGGCATCACGCACAGCGCGCTCGGCTCCTTCGCTGAGCAGCCAGGCAGGTGCAACAAAGCCGCGCGGCTTCAAGCCGCTGGTGCGAAATGCATCCCGTGCCGTTGCGATCCGGCGGAGGGCTTCGTCATAATCAAGATCGTAAAACTCGCCTTCGTCTGCAGTGTAGAGGTGGGTAAGAAACTTGTCGCGTATCGTTTCGTTCGCGCGACGTGGCCGTTCGTGAAAAAACCCGTGGATGACAATTTCATGGCCGTCCGATTCCAGTTCTCGCAGCCAGGAAACGAACTGCCGATCTTTGGTGGCAAGGCCTTGATGATGATAATCGGGCACAACTAGAAGAGAACAAACCGGCACGCCAATGCGGACGAGCTCGGAAATAATCTTTTCTACCGCGTCTCGCGTAGCGGGAGCGACGTCGTGGATCGACACCACCAGAAAATCGCGGGAAGCGGCTGGCGTTGCCGCTACTGGCAAAAATTCCATTGTCGCTGCCGATTCCATCTACCTTCCTTTGTCGTAATTTTCGGCCCCGCTGCGGGTTCCAACAAGGCAAATTCGACCGGGTGAATTGCCTGCGGAGCGGCCGATTCCGCTTATCCCGTGCTCATCTTCAAAATCTCGAGAAACTCCGATTTGGCCAGCGGCATAACCGACAAACGCGATTGGCGAACGAGCGGAATCTGTTTCAACCGCGGGTCGCTTTTGATTTGGCGCAGGGTTACCGGCTGGGGCAGAGATTTGATTGGCGCGAGATCGACGGCGCTCCAGCCGCCTTCCTTTGCCGTGGAGTCCGGGTAAGCCGGTCGTGTAACCCTGGCAATACCGACGACCGCTTTCTCCTCTCCGGTATGATAAAAAAGCACTTCATCGCCGTTTTTCATTTTGCGCAGATTATTTCGCGCGGTGTAGTTGCGGACTCCCGTCCAGGCAGTTTCTCCCTCGGCCACAAAATCCGACCACGAATACGAGGTCGGTTCCTGTTTCACCAGCCAGAAGTTCTTCATTCTTAATAGTAGCACAGACCACCAGGCTGGGGCGAGACAGTGGAATGCAACTCCGTTGGGCGCACGGACCACAGGTCTATGTTCCAGCGGCGACGTATTCGACAATTGCGCCGGGTTATTTCACAATCGATGTGATGCCGCGGCTGCCATTCATCACGTTTGAAGGATCCGAGGGATGCGGGAAGTCCACCCAGGTGAAAAGACTCGCGGCCCGTTTCGAGCGTTCTGGCATTCCATTTCTCGTAACACGCGAGCCCGGCGGCACGGCCATTGGCGAATCGATTCGCGAGCTTCTTCAATTTGCACCGCATAACGCCGGCATGATGCCGGAGACCGAACTGCTCCTGTTTGAGGCCAGCCGAAGCCAGCTTGTCCGAGAGATAATTAAGCCAGCGCTGGAGCGCGCCGTTTGCGTGATCGCTGATCGTTTCTTGGATTCCACGACTGTTTACCAGGGCGCGGCGCGAAAATTGGGCCGGCAATTTGTCGAACAGCTGAACGCATTCGCGATCGGCGACTGCCTTCCCGATATCACTTTCGTGCTCGATATCGATGCAGAAACCGCGCGTTCTAGGATGCAACAACCGCGCAGAGCAGACCGGATGGAACAACAACCTGCGGAATTCTACGAGCAAGTGCGCGCAGGCTATCGAGAGCTGGCCGCGCGTGAACCAACCCGCATTGTGCTCATCAATGGCTCGGGCGACGCAGACAAGATCGAGAACGACATTTGGGAAACACTCCGGGCGCGTTTCCCAGTATTGGCAAAAACACCAAACATCAGACATCAAACATCGAACATCTGAAATGGCTTTTTCTCGCACAGCAGCGCTCGGCTATCTGCGACGCGCCCATGACCAAAACCGGCTCGCGCACGCCTATTTGATTTCCGGACCGCCCGGCAGCGGAAAACAGATGCTGGCGGCAGAGCTCTCGAGCCTCGTAAACGGGACAAACGTGAACGACGTCTTCTCCGCGAAAGCTCGAGAGATTTTCGTCGCCCGACCCGAATCGAAATCTCGGCGCATTGTTATCGAGCAGATTCGTGATCTCGAGCATGCGCTGCAAATGCGCGCCTCAAATGGCCGGCGAAAAGTCGTGATTATTTCCGATGCCGATCGGCTTCAACCGCAGGCGGCGAACGCGTTTCTGAAGACACTGGAAGAACCGCCGAAAGATTCCCTGCTGCTTCTTCTGAGCGCCTTACCCGAGGCTCTGCCGGAGACAATTCTTTCCCGGTGCATCGCAATTCCGCTTGCCCCGCACGACCAGCGTGAAAGCAAAACCGCGGAAGAAGAAAAGCTCGTGGAACTCCTGCAGCAATTCGTCCGCGAGCAGAAGTGGGATATTCAGTACGCGTACCGGCTTGCCCAGGAATTTCAGCGTCTGCTCCGCGCGATTCGGGAACAAATCAAGCGCGAAACAGACGAGGCATTGAAAAAGGAACAAGCGCGCTATAAGGACGCCACGGATGGCACCTGGCTGGAAGAACGCGAGCAATACTTCAAGGCGTTGACCGAAAGTCTTTACCTGCAAAGGCGCGCCGGATTGATCGAGGCATTATTCGCCTGGTGGTCTGACGTTCTTCGATCGAGTACCAATGTAGAGCGCCGTAATTTGCCCAGCGCAAGAAAAGAGACTGGTGCGCTCGCAACCCGTTTCAACAGCGCCGAGATTTTGCAACGCGTCCGTTGTCTTGAGGAGCTACGCGATCATCTTGGTCGCAATATTCAGGAAGCGCTCGCCGTTGAAGTCGCTTTCCTGGCCATCTTCAGTGATTAGACCAGTTCGTGTTTGATCTGCGTTAATGGATTCGGCTTGGCTCACCAACGCGTCTGCGTAATCTGCGGAGATTCAAATGAGATTCGAAAACCAAACTGCGATCGTGACAGGAGCAGGGCGGGGGATTGGGCGCGCGATCGCGTTGCGCTTGGCAAACGAGGGCGCGCGCCTAGCGTGCGTGAGCCTGACAGAAACGAATGCGAAAAATACTGCCGACGAAATCAACTCGATGCGCCCGGATGCGGCGAAGGCTTACGCGGTAAATGTCGCCGATCATGCGATCGTGCAAAAAGTTGGGGCCCAGATTCTCGAAGACTTCGGCAAGATCGACATCTTGGTGAACAACGCCGGCGTGACACGCGACCTATTGGCGATGCGGATGTCAGTGGAAGATTGGGACGCGGTCATCAACACGAACTTGCGCGGCGCCTTTAGTTTTACGCATTCGATTCTTCGCTCGATGACCAAACAGCGGAGCGGCCGCATCATTAACATCAGCTCGGTCATCGGGCTGATTGGCAATGCCGGGCAAACAAATTACGCGGCGAGCAAAGCCGGACTGATCGGCTTCACCAAATCGCTGGCGCGCGAATTGGCCAGCCGCAATATCACCGTCAATGCGGTGGCGCCGGGATTTATCACCACGGATATGACCGCCGGTCTCTCAGATGAGATTAAGAAAACGATTCACTCGAAGATTCCGCTCGATAGAACGGGCACGCCCGAAGAAATCGCCAGTGCCGTGGCGTTCCTTGCATCAGCGGAGGCAAATTACATTACCGGTCAGGTGCTCTGCGTCGACGGTGGGATTGTGATGTAAGGTAGCGCGACCTTCCAGATTGCGTTGGGATAATGCGCTAAAGACTTGTGTGCCCAACCACGAACCTCGCAAGCGCGACAGCATCCCCTGCAACTCTCGCAAAACAGAATGCATCTTTTGAGAAACTTTCGCACAAGTGTTCGAGCGTCTCAAGAGCGGCAGAACACTGCCGCACTCCAAAACGTAGCCGTCCTTGTGTGTACACATCAACGCTTGCGTCGTGGAGTGCGGCGGTGCTCCGCCCCTTTTCGAGTGAATCCGCAGGAAATGTCGATCGATAGGCCGTTTTACAGCATCGGATTTTCAAAGTTCAACAGTCCGGAGACGCTTTCGCCACGTTTCCGGCGCGGACATGTACGCGCATTCCAAAATTCAAGCGCCTACGTGCGCAGCATGATCGTAATGCGTCCCGCAGCCAGGAGAACATCGCCGGCTGAAACCTGACATTCGTAAACAGTATTCGCCGCCTCTCCAAACAAACGGTGCGCACGAATCTGAAGGGGCGAAGCTAGGTCATCCAGACGCATCACGTGTAAACGCGCATCTCGTAGCGCGGCCAGATAGCCCGGTGACGCCATCATGCCGACCGAGCGGGCACGTAATCCACCATGCGCGGCAGCAGCTTGGGCAGCGTATTCGAAAGCGTGCACTGCCGACAGCTGTCCATCGCGACCCAACGGATTCGCCGGATCACGATGCGTATTACTGGTACAGGCAATCGATCGATCGTCCCACTCGGTTACGCTATCCAACAGGCACATCGAACCGGAGTGAGGAATGAGAGTCCGGATTTCCGCTTTGCTAATCGGGAGTTCATTGACCATTTTTAGAACTTTCACGGAGCGGTGGTTGATCCCAGAGCGAGTAGAAATTAAACCAATTGTAAGGCGCAAGGCGCGCGTAATACTCCAACCGCTCAGCATAGCACTGCATCCAATGCTGAACGTCTTCGGTGCGCTGGTCCCGATGCAAAGTGATCTCCTCGGCAAAATGCTCGAAATAAATTTCGTAGCGCTTCCCGCCACGGTAGAGACCGAAAAACAGGATAACCGGGCAATGCATAATGGCGGCAAGCAGGATCGGGCCGGACGGAAATGTAGCCGACGCGCCCAGGAACTGACATTGCGTTGTCTTGTCGCCGCTCGAGACGCGATCGCCTAGCATGCCAACGAGGAAACCCGCATCCAGGCTCTCTTTGACTCTCAGCAAGGTATCGGGCCGGTCCGGCACGATGACGGTGCTGGCGATTTTCTTGTTAAGCGAATCGAGAAAGCGCGTGATGTTTTGGTTGTGCGCGGTGTCCATCAACACCTTGAGCGGAAAGTTCTGCTGCGTTACGCCGAGCGTCCGCAATACCTCGAAGCTGCCTAAATGCGAACCCAAAAGGATGCAGCCTTTGCCGCTTTCGATTTTCCGGAGCAGGATTTCCTTCTCATGAAGCGTCACATCAAAAAGCTCAAACTCGCCCCTTAGCAAATAAAGGCGATCTAAAATCGTGGCAGCGAAACAATAAAAATGGCGAAAGACATGCCACCAGGCCGCAGGACGGTCGCGGACGCGTCTTAAGTATTCGTAAGATACCTGCCGCGCTTTACGCGCGCTGATTACGAAATACAGGGTGATCGGATACAGCAGCAACCTTGTCGTCCAACGTCCGATCCGCAAGGCGATCCAGGCGATCAACCGCAGCGAGGTAGGCGTGCCGCGCTCCGGCAGGTCTCCCCAACGATGCGCGACCAAAGCTTCAGCCCCGAAAGGTTGCGGGGTCATTTGTGGTGGCAGTGCTTTTGTGCGCAAATGGCGCCGGTGAAAAAATGCGGATAAATCTCACGAATGCCATCGATATCTGGCGCGACCCCGACGCCCTCAAAACCTGCGCGCGTAAATGCGCGGCGCCAGTGATTTGCAGTAAGGAAGCCGGGATTCGGGCGAAATTCCGGATCTGTCTGGACCTCGGTGAAGCTCTCCAAAATCTGAAACATCAGCTCCGGGTAGATAGGCTGGTTGTCATGCGGTCGCAGGCATTCGCCGATCACCAGCCAGCCATCGCCCTTCAGGGCGGAGCGCGCCTGATTTAAGGCAAACAAAAGGTCCTTCGAGATGTGCAGCACGTTGACGGCGTATACAAGATCGAACTCGCCGGAAGCAATGCCTTGAGTGTCCCATGGTGAATTGATGTCGAGTGCGTCCCATTCCAGCGCTAGGTCGGGATATTGCTTTGCCAATTCGCGCTGAGCACGCCGCCGGAAAAACGCGTTCGGCTCGGTGATGAGGTAGCGTTCGATGTGCGGCAGAAGCCCGCGTTCGCCAAAACAGCGAAGCAAGGCTTCACTGGCGCTACCAGAACCGGCGCCGACTTCTAAAATCCGCAGCCGGGACAGCGTGGACAGACGATCAGCGGCAAGCACCGCACTGATCCAGTTGTTCACAGCGTAAGTTAAATTGCCGTTGTCAAAATAATTCAGCCACAGCCCTATTCCTTGCGGTCCGATCAGGTTGTGATCACCGCTCTGCTCGCCGCGAGCGACGGCTGGATAGAGGCTCGCTGCATGATCCAATAAATCTAAAGTCGCCGCGTTACCGCGATCAATGTTGAGCCCGACCGCACGCAACTGCGCAAGGTCGGGTTCCCACGGCGCACGTCGCAGATGATACGAGCGGGTGTTACCGCCGAGTCTAACCTCGATGCAACCGGTCTCGACCAACCGCTCCAAAATCCAACTTAAGGCGAAACTGAAACGCGGCTGAAAAGAAAGCGCGTGGCAGAGTTCATCCGCCGATCGCCACTCGTCGAGTTGGTCGATCACATCCAGGCGGCGCAACAAATCGATCGCCAGGTCGATGCTGTATCGCTCCATCAGTTCGATGCTTTGATACAACTGTTCGCTGAACACTGGCGCTGGGTAATCTTTGAGCAAATACGTCAGGCGCGGATCGCGCGGCGGAGCTTTAAATGCAGGCGCGTCAGACGTTGCCGCGTTCACGAAGTCAGTTTGATCCGTAACGGACCTGAAGTCGACCTTCAACTATCACGTGGTCCTCGACGCGACAGCGGAAAGCAACTTCACCCTCAGCTTCCTGGTTCGCAGCAAGACAGATAATGAATGGCTGGTCAGGTTTTAAGGGCGCGAGAAACTTGACTGCGTTTATGACGGTAACGTGAGAACCTTCACGCCACTCGGCCAAAGCTGCGACGATTTCATCGAGAATTACTACGCCCGGCACAATAGCTGCCCCGGGGAAATGCCCTGGCAAACTGGGATGATCAGCGCCGATCGTGCGTCGAACTTCAAAGGTCATGTGTCGTGAAGTTTGGCTCATCCGGACAGATGCGGCAACTTGGACGGAGCGATCACGCAAGGGGCGGACCGACGATTAGCCCTACGTGTGGGCCGGCGCGTCACTCGGTGCGGCGCTGTAGTCCAAACACGCGAAGCGGCGCGCAGAGGCCACGTGAGCCTTGATAAACGCGTGCTTCAAACGTATGAGTTTTTCGTGGTCATCGACTCTATCCGCGAATTCAATCATGCCGTCCCGTTCGTGCCGTACGAAATTCACACCGTAAGCGGAGAAACTTACGAGGTGCCGCATCCGGACTTCATCATGGTTGCGCCCAGGGGCTCATTCGTCGTTGTGATTGATCCCAATGATCCTAAAGACATCCCGCACCACATAAGCGCCTTGCTAATCGAGCGGGCCTCCCTGCTCGATGGCCAGAAGCGTGGCAGAACTCGCAAACGTTAAGTCGGGATCGCGTCTGCCTTTGCCGCGGGGATTTTGAATCGCTCGATTTGCTCTTTGACTTCGTGCACGAAACTGGCGGCACCGGCCCCATTAACAACCCGATGATCAAACGTGAGCGAAAGCGTGACGACTTCCGCCGTTTCGTTTTTCTTTCCGTTTGGAATTAGCTCACGATGCGCTGTTCCGACGAAGAGCGTTCCAACTGATGGCGGCACAACAATGGGCGCACCGGCTTTTACCCCAAACGCGCCCAGGCTCGTGATTACAACTGGCGCGTTCATGGCGTCAACGCGGCCGCAGCGCGTGGCGTCAACTGTCTCGTTATAAGCCCTAACGAATTCAGGCCAGCTTTTCTTATTCGCATCGACGATCACCGCCGTCGCGAGACGATCGCCTTCCAGCGCCACCGCGATGCCGAGATCGAAATCATCGTTCTGGATGATCTGATCCTCTTCCAGAATTAGTCGCCGGAATGGCGGGTGTTTTTCCATGGCCCGCAGCACTGCCCATGCAATCATCACGGAGGGAGAGGGGGCATTCTTGCCCTCTTTTTCTTTCGCGGCATCGCGGGCTTTTCGAATCGCGTCCCAGCGCGCATCGATCTGCAGATTAGCAGCAATAACGTGGCTGAGCTTGCGCGTAATCGTAGGCGAAAGGGCCGGGGCAATGTTGTAGTGGCGCCTCTCCTCGGGCGCAACCAGCAGCTCCTTACTGGGGACAGCCGCGTCTACACCATCGGCTGACGTTTTTGCAGCCGCTTGGAATTGATCGGCCAACGAGGGTTCACCAGTAACGATGGTGCCGAGTTCCTGGCCGATCTCGACCGTGTCGCCCACTTTTGTTTTCCATTCGCCCATCACGCCGGCGAACGATGATTGCAGCGGATAGACCGCTTTGTCGGTTTCCACTTCGCACAACTCATCGTCTAACGCGACGGGATCACCCTGTCTTTTCAAAAGCGAAACAATCTTTGCGCTGCGAATTCCTTCGCCCATTACAGGCACGGTGATGGTTTGCGCATGGGTTGCAGCCGAGGGCGCTGGGCTCCGTTGGGCGAGGGCGGGCCCTACAATCTGGGCGCCACGGTCAACGACAGCTGCTGTCTTCTTTTCGCGAATGATTGGAGATTCTGCGCGAAAAGTTGTCGTCGAAAGGGAGCGCCTGATCGCGGCGACGATGCGCGCCACATCTGGCAATGCGGCGTATTCGTAGATGGGGTTGTAGCCGATCATGACGTTAGCTTTGCTTACCAGGATCGGCGGGCTGAGCAGTTCTTTCCAAAGCTCTGGCATGCTGGTGATGTGGGAAATAATCATCTGACCCACACTGCAGTTTTCCGTGTCTTCCTGGATGACAACGAGCCGGCGGGTCTTATACACCGATTGTTCGATCGCAGCCTTGTCCCACGGGACGATTGAACGCAGATCGATCAGCTCAACGCTCACTTCACTATCGAGTTGTGCGATGGCTTCCAGAGATTTCTCCATCGTGTTTCCCCACGCGACGAGTGTCACCTCCGAGCCTTCACGTTCCTTGCGCGCTTTCCCAAGCGGGACGGCGCGAATTGACTCCGCGTATTCGTGTTCGGCCCAAAGCAGATGTTTGGGAATCAAAAAGATCACCGGATCCTCCGCGTGCATCGCTGTCCAAAACAAGCCGGCCGCGTCCTCGGGCGTGCTGGGAACAACGACGCTCAGACCGGGATAATGCGCGAACACCGACTCGTTTGCCTGGCTGTGCCACAAGCTTCCCCCGGGAAGATAGGCGCCGTAAGGCGCATAAATCACGGCGGGACATTTCCAGTTGCCAAATGATCGCCAGCGCAGGTTCGAGATGTTGGTAACGAGTTGGTTGAAGCCTGGATAAATAAAATCAACAAACTGGAGCTCGAAGACCGGACGCTTCCCGTACGCAGCTAAACCGCACGCAACACCGAGAATGGTCGATTCAGCCAGCGGCGAATTGAAGACCTGCTTCGGGAACTCGGTTGAGAGCTTCTGGGTAAGCCGAAACACGCCGCCTTTCGGATCTTCAATGTCTTCGCCAAAGATGATGCGTCGCGGGTCCTCCTCGAGACCGGCGCGCAATGTTTTATTCACCGTGTCGCCAATGCGATATTTGCCGGGTGGCAGGATTTCCTTGTCGATCTGAGGCGGCGACTTGGCGACATTGGCGAGAAGCTCGTTAGGCGACGGATCCTCGGCTTTCTCTGCTTCACTGTACTCGCGGCGAATGCGCTCTTTAACTTCATTATCGAGCTTCGCGAATTCTTCCGAGGTGATCACACCTTCCTCAGTCAGTTGATCCTTCCAGCACTTGAGCGGATCAAATTTCTCCAGTTCCCGTAATTCTTCCTCGCTCCGGTAAAGTTTTTGATCATCCGAACTGGTGTGACTGGAGAGGCGCTCCATCCTGATCCAGAAAAAGAATGGCCCGCCGCCCGCGCGAATCCTCGCGAATGCTTCTGTTGTGGCGTCATAAATCTGCTGCACGTTTTGTCCGTCGATCCGGCGCCAGTTGTCAGGCTCGAGAACACTCAAAGCGAGCGGATTAGTTTTGCGCGTCGGCATGCTGATGCCATAAGCGTTGTCTTCGACCAGAAAAAGCATGGGAAGTTTCTTCTCTTTGGCAAAACAGATCGCTTCAAAAAAATCTCCCTGGCGCGCCGCGGCATCGCCCACTGTCGTCACGACCAAGTTCTTCCTGCCATCCAGCTGAATTCCCCAGGCAATTCCGCAAGCGGGAAGCAGCTGCGAACCGGTCGGCGTTGGCACGCTCCAGATGTGCAAGTCCGCATTGCTGTAATGGGACGGCATTTGTCGGCCGCCGCTTCCGGTATTGCGCTTGGCGAAATATTCGAGGCCGAGCT
>WNGA01017230.1_pt1 | contig 14884 bp, 16 predicted proteins | sample 5400061 | NCBI WGS metagenome assembly WNGA01 (sample SAMN13153366, study PRJNA577476) | soil metagenome | isolation source: 100 cm soil or saprolite under grassland replicate 2 | place: USA:California | collected 2016-06-15
CTATTATTCATCACACCACCTCCATCAGCCTGATAAGGTGCTGGTAGTATGACTCAGGCGGCGGCGCTTGACAACCAGCGTGACCCACGGCGGTGCGTGCCTAGCTCGCTAGGTTTGGTAAGTGACAGGGGATGAAGGTGGGAGGTCGAGCCGCTCCTGGAGATCTATGAAGGGCAGCAGTCCATCGACCAGGTAGCTGCCGTCCTCACGCTGCACGATCGCCTCATCGGCTTGATCATACTCGTCCGGGATATCGCCGACCACTTCTTCGAGCATATCGGCCATCGAGACCAACCCCGCGATCTGCCCATATTCGTCCAGCACCATCGCCAGGGTGCTGCGGTGCTGCTTGAACTGCTCCAAGGCGACGACGGCGCGCTGGCTTTCCAGGACATACAGCGGCGGGCGCAGCAGTGCCCGGAGGTCGACCGTCTCGGATCGGCCCCAGGCTGGGAGCAGATCCTTGACGTGCAAGATGCCGACAATCTGATCAAGCGTGTCCTGATAGACCGGGATGCGTGAGAAGCCCGCGTCGGTCACGACGCGCAACACCTCCTCGAACGGCGTGTCGGCGGCGACGGCGACGATCCGTGTGCGCGGCGTCATCAGCGAGCGGACCGTGCGTTCGGTAAAGCTGAAGACGTTGCTGATCAGGTCTTCTTCCGCCTCCTCCAGTGTCCCGTCCTCCGCGCCCTCGCGGACCAGCGCCAGCACGTCGTCCTCAGTAATCGGCGTCTCTGGAACATTATGCCGCCCCAGCAGCCGCAGCACCAGTTCGGTCGAGACGGTCAGAAACCAGACGACGGGTGTGGCGAGACGGGCGAGCCGACGCATCGCCGGGGCGACGAACGCGGCAACACCCTCGGCGTTCTGGAGCGCCAGCCGTTTGGGCACCAGCTCGCCGAGGATGAGCGAGAGGTAGCTAATCGCGATCACGACGATGCCCAGGGCGATGCTGCTCGCGTAGGGAGCCAGAGTCGGCGTCGCTGCGAAGAGCGTTTCCAGCGCCTCAGCGATACTGGCGCCGCCGAACGCCGCGGCGAAGGTGCCGATCAGGGTGATGCCGACCTGCACGGTTGAGAGGAACCGATTTGGACTCTCGGCCAGCTCCAGGGCGACCGCCGCGCCGCGCCGCCCCGCTTCGGCCTGCTGCGCCAGCCGCCCCTTGCGCGCGGAGACCACCGCAATCTCGGAGGCCGCGAAGAACCCATTTGCGAGTGTTAGCATGAGAATAATAACTGCCTCGACCACAAGACTCCCAAGCATTGCTCTTCTCCCTAAGCGAACAGCTTCTGGTATACAACTCGTTGCTGCACTGCGGACTCGGAGGAATAGGCGAAGGGGCTGGCCTGCGCTTCGGCAAGACGTACTGCCGTTTGTTGTGCGAGTCCTTCGGGCGTCACTTTCCCATTCGTCGCTCGATCCAGCTGAATATCAAGATCAGCGCTACCAAGAGCGCACCAATTGGTATGCCCAGCCAGGGGAAGGCGCGGGGATTAATGAAGTACAGTGCGATCCAGATTACGGTCCATCCAATCGCAATCCCCAGCAAGGCCCATCTATCTAACTGAGGGGTGTGCATAACACTCTTGACATCGTCGGCACAGGCTGGTTTCCTATCTTGCATAGCTACCACACTTGCAAGAAGGAGCCGCTATGGACACACCATCCTGTGCCGACTATGTCGCGCTGATCTCTACCATGTTTGCCCGCTTTCTGCAACACCTTGATGCTCAAGTGCATCGTGGTCGTCCGTTTGTCTATCAGCATCAGGCATTAATCGTGTTTTTCACCATTATGCAGCAGCGCCATATCGTGCAGTTCAAGACCCAACATCGCTGGTTACTCCAGCACGCCACCGAACGCCAGCTGATCGGCTTGACAAACGTGCCCAATCGTACGACCCTTTCACGCCGCTTCAAGGCGCTCTATCCAGTCATCCAGGACTTTGTTGCCTTCCTTGGTCGCGATACCGCTGAGCTCGACCAAGCGTTCACGCACCAGCACCTGTATGCCGACAAAAGCCTCTTCAAGGCTCACGGACCAGTTTGGCATCAGGCCGATCGGCAGGCTGGACGCATACCGGACAAGTTGCGCCATCTCGACACCGATGCGACCTGGAGTAAGAGCGGCTATCACGGCTGGGTCTACGGCTATGGCTTGCATCTGGTCTGTACTTCTTCGGGCTTCCCAGTGCTGGTGCAGGTAGAAACTGGCACGGTGGCGGAAAGTACCGTGCTGGACGCCCAAGCACCAGCAATCCTTGAGACGCTGCGCCCGACAAGTCTCAGCGCGGACAACAGCTATACCCAAGCGCGTCGCATCCGAGCGTGGGCGCGCCAGCAGGTGATCTTGCTCACACCGGCGTTGAAGTGGCAGAAAGGTCGCTATGCAATTGCCTATCATCAGTTCATCCGTCAGCCAGAAAATGCGGCTCAGCTGAAACGTCGGCGAAGCGCGATTGAGCCAGTGTTTGATTTGGTGGCCAAAATCCTGGGCACGACGGCGCGCCAAAAGCAGTTGCCGATCCAGAAGCTGGCGAATGTACGGACCTGTTTGGCGCTGGCGGTGCTGACGCTTCAAGTGGCGATGATCGCCAACAGTATCTGGGGCTTGCCCATACGGAATATCTCGACCCTGGCAGCCGCTTGTACCTAGTGAACTTATGCACACCCCTCATTAATATACTGGTCAAGGGGATTCCGGGGTACGCCATCGAAACTAAAGAAGGAGACACATTCTCCGTAGGACAAACACATGGAGCAGAAGCATTATGGGAAGTGGTCAGACATCGCATCAATCTAAATACAAGCGGTAGAGAAGTAATTAGAATAATGAAAGATATTAATAATATTGTCGATGATGTCGCAAACAAACTCGCTGTGGATATAATAAAATCTGACAACCGAGATGTGGAGAGATTGAGAAAAATTATCGGCAATTGGAGGCTTAATTATGATGAAGAACGCAAAAATGCTGTTATTGTTCAAGCCGAAATATTACAAACTTCAGAGGGCTACAGAGAGGATATAAAGAAATTGTCGACTGCTGTCGAGGATCCAACCCAGACTAGTGAAGAAGGAATAATTTGGATTAAGACTGACGAGACTTCAGATGAAGAACCTTCGGATGAAGAACCTTCGGTAGTAGGACTGAAGGATTCTCTCGAGAATTTTCGATCCCAAGTCCGTGAATATCCGGCTCAGAAGGAACCACAGGTACCAGCGCGTGATTCACCAACCATCGACGAGGATATTCTTGAGCTCGATGCTTTTCTAAAGGACGCACTAGCCAATGTGGATGACATCGCTAAACAAATACAGGATCTAACCAAGAAATGATGAAAATCTTTACTCGGCGTCTCTTGAGGCCGCTGTAGCAGTTCAGCCTCGAACAGCGGGCAACCGCAAAGCGCGGCCAATTATGCGCTTCGCTAGCCCGCGCTCCGAACACTCCTCAACTCTGCCAGTTTAGTACAGAAAGCGAGCCACCCCAATGCGCGAACAGCTCCAGAGCCGCCTGGCGCAGCTCAAGGCGGAGTACCAATCTGGCGAGCAGATGCTGGCCGAGCTCGAGCAGAAGCAGCGCGCGCTGCGCGAGACGCTGCTGCGGATCAGCGGCGCCATCCAGGTGCTCGAGGAGGAGCTCGGCAAGGCCGCCGAGCCGGCCGAGGCCGCCGCTGCCAATGGCGACACGCGCACGAGCCGTAGCGCCAATTCCAGGTGATAGCACCGCGTGACGGACGACCGACGACCGCCTGACTGTCGTCGGTGGTCGGTCTCCATCATGGGGTGCGCTGCAACCCATGGTTCAGCTCTGCAATCAGGCGCGGCCAGGCACGCTGTCCGACCGAAGCTGCCAACACCCACCGTTGCAGTTCTTCGGCACTGCGGCAAGCCGACGCCGGCTTTAGTGTCGTTGCAGTCGAGCAGCTGCCCCAAGATTTCGTGAACAACTTCTACATCGCACGGCCAGATGACCGGATTCCGTCAATCTGAATGTGGTATCGTCAGTGGTGTGGCGCACAGGGATGTCGCGTCGATCCGGCCGGGCCATCGCTCGTCAACAGGCGTGCCGCGAGTGCCACCCGAAGGCAGGTAGGGCTGGGTTACTCGCCAGTGCAAAGACGAGCAGACGCGATTCGGAATCGCGCTTTTTCTCTTGACGCATTGTAATGCGCGCTATGTTCGATCAGCAGCGAGGGAGGTAGCGGTGGCAGCTACCTCCCTCGCTGCTGAGCCGTGATCGTGTGTCAGCGCCTTTCGCAGCAGCTTTTCGACAAGGTCATACGCTCCTACTTACACGACATCGTTTAATTTACTCTATTGGGGGATCTGCAAAAACCCCCATTCTCCGTCGGCATATCCCTCCTGTTATCCTCCGGTACGGACGACCAAGAAGACAAAGTGCGGCGAGGCAGAGGCCCTCAGCCTCGTGCTCAGTGACGCACGGTTCACGGGGCGCGCTAGCTCCGCCGAGAAACACTGAGCGCCTGGGCCGCCGCGGAAATAAGCGCGCGGATCTCGCCAGGCGTCGCGTGCGCGACAAACCACAGCGCCGCGCGGCCGTCGAGCAGCACAGACGGACCGTCGAGCACTCCCGGGGTATCGTTGACATACACATCGACCGCAGCGCGCTCGGGGTAGATCCGCGAGCCGTACTGCGCCTGCGCAAGCGCATGCTGGGCCTGGTAGCATAGATCGCGCGGCGAGGGCGCCGCTGCGTCGAGCCGCACCTGGTCGGCAGGCGCGAGTTGCACGGCAATCCGCGAGGTGCCGTCGTCCGACTGGCGAACGGTGAACACAGGAAGGCTCCGCTCCAATAACGGCTGCGTTGAGCTGGCGCTACTCACGAGCATGCTACGGATCTCCGGCCCTGCGGTCGATCAAATCTTCACCCCACTCTATGTATCAGACATTGTCGCCTGTTTCGCGCAGGATCGCAACCTTCCCCGAGTGTTTGAATCACGGATGGTCGGCATAGTAGCCGCTGTTCGCAAGAAAGGCGGCGAAAGCGGACTGTTCGTCTTCCCTCATCCGCCCAGGGAGGTAGAGGTAATTCCCGGTGACTCGCGAGGGTGCGAAAACAATCGGGAAGCGACTGCGCCGCTCCCCGAGCTGGCGCTCGGTGGCCTGTGATCGAGCCGCCGCTGGCTCGTCAGGCACGGCAAGCGCACGCGCGCCCTCATAAGCATCCAGGAAGTCGGTCGGATCATAAAACCAGGTTTTTTCGAGGAGATGATAAAACCAGTCCGGCTCGTTCAGGCGGTCGTAGGTGATCTGGTATCCAGAGGCCGGGCATTCGATTGCGAAATCAGTCAGGAGCCAGCGGCCAACTGTCTGCTTGACCTCAGCCTCGGTATCCTCGGGAAGCTGTGGTTCCTGCTCCCAGCGGTCGCGCGTCATAACCACGGTGAAGACATCCGTGTACTGCGTAGCCACCAGGTCGCTTGCGGTTATTCCAAGCTCACGCCGTTTCGGCCACCTCGGAAAGACGTTCATCCACTCCGCGGCGCTCATGGTGCGTGCTGCCATCCCGTATACTCCTTCCTTATTATTCGGCCAACAGCGCAAATTATACCGGCAGTTCCTTCTGGGCCGGCCGGCGCATCCAATGCGGCTTCTCGGGATCGGGGTGCGGCCCGAAGCCGTGCCGCTCGGCCCAGGCGCGGAGCTGCTCAGCAGTCAGCCTGGGGTCGTCCTGATCCGGGTCGAACCAGGCGTCGATGGCCGTACGCCGCCAGGACGGCCGCGCCGATCTTCGAGCCCAGCCCCTGGCTCCTGTAGCTGCTGCCTCTTGTATAGTATCCTGAGTCCACGAGCAGGTGACGCAGCAGAGCGCGGTTCGGGTAGATCACGATGGTCAGCATCGCGGCCCGCTCGCCGGGAGCCATGAGCAGCGTGGTCGCCTCCAGGCCGCCGTCGCAGCTCTCGTGCTCTCGGATGCGCTTCCAGTGGAAACCCTTGATTTTCGGAAGCTGGGGATGGGTGATTGTGGTCATCATACGGACTCCTCAGCGTGTTCGTCGACCGGGTGCGCTGCGCGCGAGCTGGCACGGCGTCGTGCCGCTCTCGCGGGCTGGGCGCCTCCCCGCGGCGCGATTGTTGGGACATGTACCTTCGACATCGCTTTTTGCTTGGCCTTCTCACCGCGGCGATCGTACCCGGCGGTGATGTCCGTGCTGGAATGCCCGGCGAGCTGCGAGACCACCGCTATATCCTCACCAGCTTCGAGCAGGTCGCTGATGAAGGTGCGCCGGAAGTCATGCGGCCCCAGCGGGTTGGTGGCGGCCTGCTCGACCCGCGCAATCAACGCATCAGCGACGCTTTCGGCTGGAAGGCGGTTGGTCGTCAGCTTGCCACCTTTCCGAAACGAGACGAACAACGGATGTTCCTCGTCGTCGCGCTCCTCGGCGGCGAGCGCGCTGTTGCGCACAGCGATCCACACCTCCAGCGCGGTAATTGCGCCACCGACCACATATACAATCCGGTCCTGATTGCCCTTGCCTGCCCGGACATGCAGCGTGTGGGTCTCCGGGTCGTAGTCCTCGACATCAAAAGCACTCAGCTCACTGCGCCGCACTCCAGTGCAATACAGGACTGCAATCATTGCCTGGTCGCGACGGCCCAACGGCCCGGGGTCGCTGGCGCACGCTTGAAGCAGCGCCATCAGCTCTCCCATCTGGATCTGCCGACCCTTTTTAATACGCTTGCCCTTGAAGCGAGGGAGATCGCTGGCGGCCATGTACTCGTCGGCGGTCATCAGCCGCAGCCGGCGGCATTCCTTGAGCACGCCCAGGAGCGCGGCCCGATACTTGTTCGCCGTGGTAGGGGCCATACGATAGGGCAACCGAGGCTTCTGGCCTGGCGGGGTCAGCGGGATAATAGGCTCGTTCAGCGCGGCCATCAGCGCCTGGGTGTGCTGGTAGCGAAGGCTGCCCCACGGCACGTACCGGTAACGCACGTCGTGGCCCTTGTCGTAGACCGCACGGACGCCGAGCAGCGCTGCCAGCGCGTTCAGGGTACTCCGCATCGTGCGCCGCGAGTCCCGGCTCTTGAGGCGAGCGCTGAGATACACCTCGGCAGGGTTCTGATCCAGCCCTTCCGAGGCAAGCTGCGCAAGTTCCGTGGTGGGCGTATTATCCGACACAATCTCCACACCATCTACGATAGGCGCCAACGCCAGGTCAGTTACGCTTTCCGCTTCACTTGTCATAAATAACCCCCAGTTAGCGATGATCGTGACAAACTGTCAATAAATACGCTTGATTATAAAATTATAGCATTGTGTAGCGAATACGGCATCAAAACACATTCGCTGTTGTTTGTATCAGGATGCGCAAAATATACGAGAACTCTGAGACTGGCCCACAGTGTAGCACACTGCGTTTTGAAAATCAATAGTCTCTGAGAAGACGTGTTCTCAGGGGCTATTTTGGGCCGATTTCCCAATCATTTCACACGTTACAGGTAAATGTCACGTGCCTTGCACACGCTGCGACATTCTGCTATCACCAACCCTTTTTTCCTGTTCGCCCATATTCCGAACACTCTGCGCCAGATAGGCATTACAGGTTACATCCAGCCATTCCGTCGCAGAGTGTAAAAATGCCGCAATAATTACGTCAAGTTCAACGATTGTTTGTTTCTTCACATTATGCGGCGTGTGACGCGTCCTGTATCGTTTTGCGGAAATCTATCAGTTTTTTGCGCCTTGCATCGATCAAGCGTTTCGTGTACTATATGCGATATTCAGCATAGCCGCGTCAAAGGAGCGCCGTATGGCTCAAAGTACCTCGATCCGTATCGCACCACCCGAACCTGCCGAGATGCACTTTATCAACCTGTTGAGCTATGAGGAGCGCCGAGACGCGCTGGTCGCCGCAGGCCGGGCCAAGCAGCGCGGCATCGACGATGCGCTGCGACGGACAGTCATCGGCCGACTACGCCGCGGCGAGATCCAGCCACAACGCATAGACCCGCAGACAGGCCAGCCATATCCAGATCTTGACTGGAGTGTTCAACACCCTGAGGCCAACGGCGAGGTCGTCAACGTTGGCCGCGTGCCGGGCTACCCCGAGTATCAGGTGTACCGCGCTGCCGATGGCCGGCTCTGGGTGTTTTCGCCTCAGGAGCTGGAGGAACGCAGGGTGGCGACGCGCGCCGCCGCCAGCGGCGAACAGCTAGAGCACCAGACGTAGACGGCGCCGCAAACGCCCGCGGTACACCAGCTCGCGTGCAGTCGGCCGGTTCTGCTGATTGAAGGCGCGCTCGATACACGGCGAAGCCAGATTAAGGACGAGGCGCTGCGCGGCCTGATAGGGCGGGTGGTCGTGCATGATAATATCCACGTCATCCAGACTGCTAACACAACTGAAACCGCCGCGATGCTGCATCGCCTCGCTTTGCACGCGCAGGGCCTGACGGGCGAAGGCATCCGCCTGCGCGGCCCCAAGCCCGACCTGGCATCGGCCGAAGTTCACGCGCGCTACCTTATCGAAGGGTTGCCCGAAATCGGCCCGCAGCGCGTGGATGCGATCCTGCGCGCGTTCGGCAGCGTGCGCGCGGCGCTACTAGCCGATCCCAGCGACAGCAGCCGCGTGAACTCGGTGCCCTTGGCGACGACCTCGTCGGGCAGGTCGATCGCCGGCGGCCGGGCGGTCTGCTGGTGGGCCTTCCAGTCGTCGAGGTAGCGTTTAATGGTGGTCATCTACCGCAGTGGATAAATCCACGCGGCTTGTAACTCGCTCTTTCGGCACGTTGACACCCTGATACGCGATACAGGAGCGGCTACGATTGGCCGGATGACACGGGCGCTAACCGTTGTCGGCGGCCCGCACAAAGGCCGAAGCCAGCGTCATACGAACAATCGCCGTTTGGTTCATCAACCCGTAGAACAATTGTACCATAAACAGCGATATTCCGCAATAGGAAGCGGCAACTATGAATGAAAAGCAATCGCTCGCGGCGCGCTACCCACCGTGGATTACATCCATGCGTCGCGCCCACAATTCCTCTGCTGGGGCTAATGAAGATCAAGAAATAATTCGGGTAGCCCACGAAGGTGGGCTTGGTTGCCGTAGCCGGCGGGTTTAGCCGCCCGGCGGGCCCGCCAGCGAGCTAAAGCTCTTGGCTACATCTACGAAAGCCGCCTCCGCGGCCTATACCCGATTTAATTCTAAAACTTCATAAGCCCCGCAGCTACCTTGTGGGTTGTTCGGTGTAGCTGCCGCCGCCGATCCGCTCCTGCACCGTGATAATTGTCGGCCCTCGCCAGCGGCGGTGAGCGCGTCGGCTACCTCGAATACTATTGCCTGTGTGACAATTGCCCGCGCCATATTCACCTCTTACCGCAATTACAGTAATTATGATAATCATAGATGGACGGGTCGCCAAGCTGCTCTTGGCGCGCTGCTTCGGGGCCGCTGAGACTTCATCATCACGGGGAATGTATGGTACACTTGGCCGCAACATTGATCCGCAGCTGGAATGGAGGGTATACCAGGATGCCGCAGCTGAAGGACACGCCCACATGGCAGCCGATCACGCAGCTGCCGCTGATCGCCTGGGCGATCGATGGCATGGCGGAGAGCGCGGACGAGCAGCTGATCAATCTCCAGCAGGCCGAGGATCAGCCGCATGTGCTCGACCTGCCCACCGTCGACCGGGTCATCAAGGTCTACACCGAGCAGCAGGGCGATCTGTGGCTGTACCGCGAGCAGCTGGCGCGCTGGTGCAAGCTTGCGCTGACGGATACGCAGCGGGCCGAGGTGACGCGACTTGATGAGCGCCTGACGACGCTGGGCACGCGGATCGAGGCCATCCTGGCGCTCGCGCAGCAGCTGCGGCCGCACACGATCGAGTCAATTCTGGCGAAGTCCGACGTCGAACTTGCGCTGGACGTACTGACCGGGAAGATTCGCCCGCCCGGACGCCCGAAGAAGGCAGCGGATGGCGATGCCGGCGGGCAGACGTGAGGCCAGCGGGATCTACTTGTCTTTGTCGTCGCGGGCATGGTAGGTCATCATACCGATGTTGACGCCGGCGGCTTGGTCGACCTTGCCCTCGCCAGAGACGTTGGCATTCCCCTGCACACCGCCAGTCTGGATGTTGGCCTGCGGCGCCAGCGTTTGGTGCTGTGTCGCGAAGGCCGGCTGACGGGCGGCGATGTCGGTCAGCACCTTGGTCAATACCGGCTCGAAGAGTTGCGGACTTTGCTGATAGCCCGCGAGGGCGGTCTGCTCCTCTGGCTTGCCGTACTTCTGGATGCCGGTCTCAACCACCTGCGCGACCTTTTCGCCCTTCGCGACCTCCTCGGTCTTGGCGGGCGCCGCCTGCTGCTCAGCCTGAGACTTCGCGACGGCGGCCTTATATTCGGTGTAGGCTTTGTAGGCGCCGACCAGGCCGGTGATTACGGCGATGCCGATGGTGATGGGTCTGACCTTATGTAATATGGCTGTTTGAATCACGAATCGTTTCCGCATCCCTTCAACGAATCTCCAGCCCGTCGGGCAAGCTGAACTGCACGACATCGCCCGGCTTGATAGTGTGGCGGGCAAACCACCCCTGCGAGACTTCCAGGACATATCGGCACGGCGCCGCGGTGGTGTAGTGGGTCGTCTCGTCCATCGGCGCCATATCCGCGGTGTTGATGATGCGGTAATCTTTGTCGATGAAGGCGATCGAGAGCGGGAGCGGGGTGTCTTTCATCCAGTACCAGAGGCCCGGCTTGTCGACGCTGTAGACGAACAGCATGCCCTCGTCGTCGGCGAGCCTCTCACGGCCCATCAGCCCGCGCTGGCGCTGCTCCGGGGTCGCGGCAACCTCCGCGCGGATCGTGTGGCCGGCGATCGTGACCGGGATGACCGGTCCGGGCGGGGCGGCGGCGGTCCCGCCACACGCGGCGAGCAGCATGACCATGAGCAGGAAAATACTTCGACGAATCATGGCAACTCCCGGACCGGCGACCTGCAACGCTCTAGGGAGCGGGCGTGAAACCAGACGCGGCCCATCAGGATGGGCTGGAGGTCAGCATACCACAAAAAGGGTCTCCTTTTGTATTGGTGTGACATTTCCTCGGCGCGGGGGGCCGTCTCCTTCAGGTGACGGGTGAAGCGCCGGGCCGCCAGCCCTATCTTGCACAAATGTTCTACGTAGGGTAGACTATCCCTATGCAGCGCACTATTCGCATCCGATTGCAACCATCGCCTTTTCAGGCCGGCGCCCTGGCGGAAACGAGCCGCCAGTTCACGAGCGCCTTCAACCAGTCGGTGAGGATGGGCTGGCAAGCAGGCATATCGAATGCGACCAAGCTGCACTACCTGGCCTACTACCCGGTCAAGACCGGCCATCCGACGCTGGTCTCCGACCTGATCAACCAGGCACGAGTCAAGGCGGCTGAGACGCTCAGAAGCGCGTTTGCCTTGCAACAGGCGGGCCGGAAGGTGACGATGCCGGTGTCGCAAGCCTGCCCGCCGCGCTACAACGTGCATACCTACCGCGTCGATTGGGAAAGCCAGACCGTGCGGATGAGTACCACAGCGGGCCGGCAGACGATCCGCTTCTCGATCCCCGACTATGCTCAAAAGTATGCCGGTTATTCGACTGATACCGCCGACTTGATCGAGCGAGATGGGCTGTGGTGGCTGCATGTAGTCGTGAGCGTTCCCGCACCGGAAGTTGAGCAGGCAGAAGCGGTGGTTGGCGTTGACCTGGGCATCAATCGCCCGGCGGTCACGTCGAATAACCATTTCCTGGGCCAGCGGCGCTGGAAAGCGGTTGAGGGGCGTTACTTCAAGCTCATTCGTGCGCTGCAAAAAAGGGGCACAAAAAGCGCCAAACGCCATCTGCGCAAGACCAAACGCCGCAGGGCGCGGTTCAGACGGGATGCCGATCATGTCCTCAGTAAGCAGATCGTCGCTGCTGCCGAGCCGGGATCTACGATCGTGCTGGAAAACCTCAAAGACATTCGCAAGCGGATGAAGGCGAGAAGGCGCACCCAGATCAAGCGCCGGATGCACTCGTGGCCGTTTGCAAGCCTCAAAACCAAGGTCGAGTACAAGGCTGAAGAACGGGGTTGTACGGTGGTCGCGGTCGATCCGCGACATACCTCGCAGACGTGTAGCTGCTGCGGGCATACCGCCCGCAACAACCGCCGCTCTCAGAGCATGTTCAAGTGTCGGAAATGTGGGTATCATCTCAATGCCGACCTGAATGCGGCTCGCAATATCGCGGCCAAGTACCATGCCAGCGTGGGCAGGCTTCCTGCTGGCGGGCTGTGCAACCAGCCTATCGTGTCCGACCCGGCACCAGTGGCGTCGGGTTGAGGCGCAAGCTGCCTGTTTGAGCTGGCAGTTGTTGACACGCCTCACCGCTCCCGGCATGCGTCTATGTCACAGGCGTGACTCAGTTGCGTTGCGGCCGGTTATTACGATGAGCGATCATAGCGTGGCGCGGCGTCACGTGGCAACTTCGTCTTCCAGCAGCGCCGGCGTGTCCTCGATGTACCCGCGCTCGCGCAGCCGCTCGCGCAGCTCCTCGACCGATTTCTGTCCGAAATTACGGATACTCGCCAGCGCTCGCTCGTCTTTTTCGAGGATCTGGCCGATGCGGGTGATGTCGGCGCGCTTCAATGCGTTAAAGGTCCGCGTCGTCAGGTCGAGCACTTCGATCGGCGTGTCATACAGCTCCGCCGGTACCTTCGACCCGGTGGTGAGCGCCGGCGCGACCTCCGGCTCAGGCTGGCCAAAGGACGCGACGATCTGGGCGTACTCTGCCAGCATCTGGCCGGCATGGCTGAGCGCATCGCCGGCCTTGATGGTCCCGTCAGTCCAGATCTCCATCACCAGCCGCTCGCGCCCCTGCACGCCGTTCTCGGCAAGCGGCTCGACCAGGTAGTTGACGCGGACCACCGGTGAAAATATGGCGTCGACCGCGATCTCGCCGATCGGGAGCGGCGCGTCGCGCGCATCAGCCAGGGAGGCGCCGCGGCCGCGCTCCACCGTCAGGTCGATCGCCAGCTCGGCGTCGGTGTCGATTTCGCAGATATAGTGCAGGGGGTTGACGACCTCGACCGTGGTCGGCGTATCGATGTCGCTGGCGCGCACGGTGCCCTGCCCGATCTTGGTCAGGGCAACCTTTACCGGGCGCTCTGAGAACGAGCGCAGGCGCACGCCTTTCAGGTTCATAACCAGCTCGGTGACATCCTCGCGCACGCCCTTAATGGTCGAGAACTCGTGATACACGCCCTCGATTTTTATTTTTGTGATGGCGGCACCGGGAATGGAGGAGAGCAGGACGCGCCGCAAGCCGTTGCCGAGCATTGTGCCGTGGCCCGCCTCCAGAGGCGCGATGCCAAACCGGCCGTAATTTTCCGCCGCGGCAAGTACGGAGACGTCGGGCATAACCAGCATCAAAACCCCCCAAGGCGACCGCCGACTTGAGACGGCGGTTGACTCACAGCTCCTTCGCTTACTACCCACTCCGCGCGCCGGCTGCCGGCACGCGGCTCAAATTGTACCACGCGGCCGGGATCTCGGCCCGCCAGGAGCACACGCTTGCGGGTAGTGCCAGGAGACGGCCGCGGCCCCATGTATCGCCGTACGGCGACGAAGAGAGACAGTGTGAGCCAGATAGCCGAGGAAGCGGGGTTTCAGTAGCAATGGAACCAGGAATCCTGATAATCGAAAACGTGTAGCTCCGAGTTGATGATGGTGATGCGGAAAGTCGTGGGTCACGCTTCAGAATCACAGGGCAACCACACGCGCTACACACATCGAATGAAGTTTAACCGGATTCTCTGCTCCATTACTACTCAGACCCCTTCAGCCAGCCACGAGCGCGCGTGTTACTTGAACCATAGTTTGGCCACTTGGCCAGGTTATGCTTCCAGTTTGGCTTGGCCAAACTATGCTTCCAATCCGCTATCGGGGTGTGCTTTTACACGTTATCGGGACATGCATGTGACGGATATGCGATAAAATGATCGTGGCCAAACTATGCTTCCAGTACTTACGCACGGCCAAGTTATGCTTCCAGTTTGGCAAACGAGGAAGAAAGCCTGCCGCAAATGTATCCGGGAGCGTGTCGGCTTTCCGTGAAAACATTCATTCAGCGGCCAAACTATGCTTCCAATTGCGGCCAAACTATCCTTCAAGTCACAGCGCGGCACGAGGTGGCACCAAAAGCGCACGATCTTTCGCACAAAGCAGTCGAATGACGGCGCGTGTTGGACGGCGCTCGGATGCCATGCTATCGACAGGCAGTTGCTTCTTGACTACAGCAACCGGCGCTTCAGAAACACGGCGATATCACCATCGGGATAGTCGGTATTCGAGTACAACGACAGTCGAAGGTCCGCCACAGACTAGTGTTCTCGGCATAGAACGGCTGAAGGAGCAGCCGGTGCATGACGGTGTCGAGCACTGTCCAGGCCACAAGGATCGCCACAGCAGAGAGCAAGAGTTGCAGAAGCATACCCAGCCTCCAATACTGTCTCCTTTCACGACTATGTGAAAAATAGCACAATTCTGTAGGTATGTCAAGGGCACGACCCGCTGAGCGGACTTCCGCCAGAGCAATACGGGTATTCGATCCGCCGCTCTGTCGCTGATTCTGGCATGGTAGGGAGCCGAGCATTGACCTTCACGGGCAAGGTTGCTGGGCCAGGGCGACGATCTTGTGCGCGAAGCGGTCGGCTGCACGGGTGTATTCGGCGGATGATCCCGTGCCAATGCCCGCTACTGCTCGCGCTGCCGCCACAGTTGGCAGGTGATCTGGACATGGCCGAGGTGCAGGTAGGCGTGTTCGAGAGCATGCAGCAGGGCCATACCGCAACTGATCGGCCCATCGTCATCATTTCGCTCTTTATCGAGATCCTCCAGGCC